>Ga0209589_1000271_pt1 | contig 65560 bp, 28 predicted proteins | sample CowpeawhiteBW_FD_187525 | JGI IMG/M metagenome (GOLD analysis project Ga0209589, IMG submission 187525) | Root nodule microbial communities of legume samples collected from California USA - Cow pea white BW (SPAdes) (version 2) | ecosystem: Host-associated > Plants > Roots > Nodule | place: USA... | reverse complement strand
CCTAATGACCCAAATATCATGCAATGAATGGGTAAAACAAAGCAAGCTTTAAATACATAAACAAAGATACTAGAAATCAATGGAAGAAGCATATATATATTCAAACCATTCGAAAATACATGAAAGTCCAGTGGCTACATCTAACCCCAATAAAAATGGGTTTAGCTCTCCATTGTCATGGAGAGCTCAACCTTACAAAATGGAAAATGGAAGAGAAAGAGATACAAAGAGGAAGATGAAGTTGTTCCCACAAGCCCTAGCACTCCTCCAAGCTCTCAAAATCGCGTTGCTCGAGCTCCAAAATGTCCAAGATCTGTTTCCCCTCACGAAAACAGAAGAAAAAGAGCCAACTTGCCACATCATCGAACACTGGCGCCTGGCGGAAGGGTCTCACCGCGAGGCGCTAACCCAAAAATAGTGGGCAATTCTTCTCGCTACCGCTCGGCGGTGTCCAAGTGCTGCCAGGCGGTGACCTGCAGTGGCGCCTGGTTGGCGCTTGTCTGGCACCTGGCGCTGGCGCCCTGTATTGCCTGGCGTTGGCTGTTGACATTTTTGCTCTTCTCCTTGCTATTCTGGGTCACTCGTTTGTCTGGACTTATGGAGCAAAGCTTCCAATCTACAAAAAGGACACAAAAATGGGGATTAGTGGTATATTTAGATCAATGTAACCCAAAATGTATTTATTTACAAAAGTAAGATAAAATTTAGAATTAAGTAGGTTAAAAGCTTTGGAAGAGATGATTTTGCTAATGAAATATAGCTTGGATAATGGTAAAAATTAACATTATCACCGACTCGGTTGAATACGGCCAAATTTCGATTGTGACCAACTCCTTTGAATACGACCAAATTTCACCCTAGGCCGTCTCAGCCAAATACGACCAAATTTGGGCCAGGGCCAACTCGGACAAATCTCAATCGGGGCCAACTCGATTGAATTCGACCAAATTTTGACTGGAGCCAACTAGGCTTAATACAACCAAATTTTGAAAATCTAGATTTAGATACGGTCAAATTTTATCTAAGTCGACTCAGACCAATGCAGTCAAATTTGGGTCGGGGTGAACTCAATCGAATACTTCCAAATTTTGTCCAGGACCAACTGGGCCAAATTTCGATCCAAACCGACTTGACAGAATTCGGCAAAATTTTGTATAAGATCATGCCAATTCAATAAAATATGACTAAATTGGGACTAGTCGATCTCAACTTGTAGCCTAACCTAACCAAAAATATAAACTGAAAATTTGGATTGGATATTTTGGATTATCCATTTTAAAAATCTAGATTTAGAGCATGAATATCCAATTCATAAAATATATATCACATTGATGTCCATATCCAATAAAATGGATTTTAAATTGATTGAATTTTTAATAAAATAGATATTAAATAGATTAGATCATAGAAAAATTAGATTGGATAAAAATGGATCTTTCGCCCACCCTTGATTAGAATTTTGTGACACATCTCTTCGTATATTTAATGTCAGAACAGAAAACCAATAAAAAATATTGTTTGCCAACATCTAAACACTTTTCTAAAATCATCCATGTAATGATAGTAGACATCTGCAAAAGCTTCAAATTACTGTTGTTGCATAAGGTTAGCTTTCCTATTTCCGGTAAAATAATGTCCTTTCTCTTCGTTCTTTCGATAAATAAAAGTTATTATCTAAAGAAGGATAAAAAGCAAAGAAGAACATTAGTTATACTGCAATCAGTAAATCAAAGTACCATTATTTTAGGAGAGAATCAAGTATTTCAGTGTCATAAAGTGATACGTGCGACGTGAGACGTGAGACGTGAGCGTGATATGTGGAACGTAGGACGTGGAACGTGCAACTTGAAACGTGAAACGTGGGACGTGAGACGTAAGACGTGGGACGTGACACGTACGCCGTGGGACGTAAGATGTCATGGGACGTGAGACGTGAGACATGAGACATGAGACGTAAGATGTGACATGTGGGACATGAGACTTAAAACGTGAGATATAAGACGTGGGACGTGAGACGTGGGATGTAAGACATGGGACATGGAACGTGGGACGTGAGACGTGGAACGTGGGATGTGGGACATGGGACGTGGAGCGTGGGACGTGGGACGTGAGACGTGGGACGTGGGACGTGGGATGTGGGACATGGGACGTGAGACATGAGATGTGGGACGTGGGGCGTAAGACATTGGACGTGGGACGTGATCTCACGTCTCCTGTCTCACGTCTCACGTCCCACGACATCTTACGTCCCACGGCGTACGTGTCACGTCCCATGTCCTACGTCTCACGTAAGATGTGACATGTGGGACATGAGACGTAAAACGTGATATATGAGACGTGGGACGTGAGACGTGGGACGTGAAACGTAAAATGTGGGACATGAGACGTGAGACGTTGGACGTGGGACGTGAAACATGGGACGTGGGACGTGGGACGTGGGACGTGGGACGTGGGACGTGGGACGTGAGACGTGAGACGTGAGACGTGAGACGTGAAAAGTGAGGCGTAGGACGTTGGACGTGGGACGTGAGACGTGGGACGTGGGACGTGAGACGTGGAACGTGAGACGTGGAACGTGAAACGTGCGACGTGGGACATAGGACGTAGGACGTGGGACGTGGGACGTGAGACGTAAGACGTGACGTGGGACGTGGGACGTGGGACTTGGGACGTAGGATGTGGAACGTGGGACGTGGAACGTGGGACGTAGGACGTGAAACGTGGGACGTGAGATGTGGGATGTGGGACGTGAGACGTGGGACGTGGGACGTGAAACGTGAAACGTGAGAAATAGGATGTGGGATGTAAGACGTGAAACGAGAGACGTTAGACGTCAGACGTAGGACGTGGGACTTGAAACGTGGGACGTGGGATGTGGGATGTGAGACTTAGGACGTGAGAGACGTGCGATGTGGGTCGTGGAATGTGAGAACTGTACGACGTGAGAGTCGTGAGACGTAAGAGAAATGCGACGTGCGATGTTCTACGTGAGTCGTGCGACGTTCGACGTGAGACGTGCGAAGTTCGACGTGAGACGTGTGAAGTTCGACGTGAGACGTGCGACGTGAGACATGAGAGACGTGGGACGTGAGAGACGTGACACGTGCAACGTGCATCGTGCGACGTTCGACACGAGCCATGCGATGTTCGACGTGAGTCGTGCAACGTTCGATGTGAGACGTGCGACGTGAGACGTCCGTAAACACTAAACCTTGAAATTTATATTCATAAACTTTATAGCTTAATTTTTAATTGAAAATTTTAGAAATTTAATAAAAGAATTCTTAATGTATCGATAAATTTGTACTAAAAAATTTAAATTATACTCTTGTAAAAAAATGTATTAATAAAATCAGATTAAATACATATAAAATTGAAAGAATAAAAATATGAGGATAAAAGTAATAATTAATGTTTATTTAACACATAAAAATAAAAATTATGAGGATAACAACAATAATTTATATTCATTGAACTCTTAAATGAGCGGAAGGAAGTAGAGGATGATCTGAAAAGTTAAACTAAGGATGAACAAAAAATCTAGTTTTCATAATCCAATCCATTTTTGTTATGATCCAATCCATTTAATATTCTTTTTATTAAAAATTCAATCCATTTTATTGGATTTGAATATCAATCTGATCTACATTTTATATATTTTATGGATTGTATATCCATACTCTAAATCTAGATTTTCAAAATGAATAATCTAAAATATTCAATCCAAATTTTCAGTTTATATTTTTGGTTAGGTTAGGCTAAAGGTTGCGACGGACTAGCCTAAATTTAGTCATATTTGATTGAATTGCCTTGACCTTATACAAATTTTGGCTGAATTAGGCCAAATTTTGTCAAGTCGGTCCATATCGAAATTTGGCCTAACTGGTCTTGGACAAAATTTGGAAGTATTCGGTTGAATTCACCCCGACCCAAATTTGACTACATTGGACTGAGTCGACCTAGACAAAATTTGACCGTATTCAGCCGAGACCACCGCGACCAGAATTTGGCTGTATTTAGCCTAGTTGGCTCCAGTCAAAATTCGATCGAATTCAATCAAGTTGGCCCCGATTGAGATTTAGCCGAGTCGGCCCTGACTCAAATTTGGTTGTATTCGGCTAAGACGGCCTAGAATGAAATTTTGCCATATTCAAATGAGTCGGTCACGATCGAAATTTGGCCATATTCAACTAGGTTGGCCACGACCGAAATTCGGCTGAATTCAGTCGAGTCGGCTTCGGTCAAAATTCGGTCATGTTGGCCTCAACCAAAATTTGACTGAGTTGGTCCTGGCCTGAATTTGGTCGTATTCGACAGAGTCGATCGCGACCGAAATTTGGTCATATTTAGGCGAGTCGGTGCTGACCTAAATTTGGCCAAATTCAATCGAGTTGGTCATGACCAAAATTTGGTCGAGTCGGAACTAGCCCAAATTTAGCCGTATTCGGTCGAGTAAGTCCCGTGAAATTTGACTATATTCAACTTAGTCAGTTGTGATCGAAAATTGGCAATATTCAGTCAAGTCGGCTCTGACCAATGAATTTAGTGGAGTCAACCCTGACCGAAATTTGACTGATCAGGCCTTGGCCCAAATGTGGCCATATTTGGCCAAGTCGGCTGTGGCCAAAATTTGGTTGTATTAGGCAAAATCGGCCCTGGCTGAAATTCAGTCAAATCCAGTCAAGTCGATCTCGACTGAAATTTTGTCAAGTCGACCTTGGCCCAAATCTGGTTACGTCGTCTCTGACCGAAATTCGTTCGAAAGTCATCCAAGTTCATCTCATGCCGAAATTTGGCCTCGTTGGCCCCGACAAAAAATCTGTCAATTTTATGGTGTCAGCCCCATAGACACAAGTTTTAAAAAATTTAATTTGAATTTATTTTATGAAAAATGGATTTTGGATTTTGAACTTGATCCAAATATTTATATCTGGATTTAAACTTGATCTAAATATTTGGATCTGGATTTAAACTTGATCTAAATATTTGGATCTAAATTTTTAAAAAATCCAATCTATTTTTTTTTTTGAAAAAATGGATTTGGATTAAAAATCTAATCCAATTATTTGGATCCAAAATAAATGTGGATTGGATCATTAAAAATCTAATCCATGATCACCCCTACCGCACGACACTCTCGAATCCCCTCATCTTTTCATTTTCTTCTTCTTGTTCCTCGAATATTTATTGTGGGATGATCTCCACAGTTCAAACGCATCTTGCGAGTCCCATGCCTTGCTCAACTTTTTCATTTTTGTTGGAATCAATGACAGGAATAATGTTTTCACGTTCCTGTTGGACTTTGTTTGTCCGATGCAAATATCTAGTGTTGAGGTTTATTCAACTCTCATTCTTCCTACTTCTGCATTGGTTTTTGTCATTGGTTTCCCTTAGCTCTTCAAAATTGATGAAAAAGGATTTTGTCCCTCTTCTTTCTCCTTATCTTGAACATAACAAGAAAAGTTTACAAAAATTCATCACTTCATTTCTCTCCGACACAAAATTTTATTTTAATTAATGTATATTTATATGTTGCTTCATAGGCCAATATCTACAACTTTGACACCCTATCTGAGATCATATCTGATTTAATTTGAAAGGAAATTTCATGAAAAATCCTCCAAAGAAAAAACTCTAATAGTGTTAATCAATCTGATGAACATTACAAGATATAATAATGAAAGTTTAAGCTTTTATTTAAATCAAATTAAGCAACTAAAATAAAGCTTAATCCAAATGATTGTTCTAGCCTTAGAATTCTCAATGGTAAGAGTAAATGAAGGGTATAAAATGTTGCAAATATCATAATGTGCATTATTATTAGACTAATAAATGTATTCATTTTAGGAATATGATATATGAGACTACTAAATAGGGTCAATTGAGTTGTAATATAAGCTAATGTAGGTCGATGAAGATCTCTTCCAAACTCATGTCAATTGCTCTTAGCCAATGACAATGATTGATATTACTTGGAGATATGATTCAATTGATTATGATAAGGGATATAAATATTTGTGTATTAAACTCTTTTATGGGTTGACTGTTTAGCATGTTTGGGAAAAAGTAAACAATTCTGTAAAACAATAAAGTGTTTTGCATCTATTAATCATTGTATTAGCTATTGGATTTCTATTTTTCGTCTAATTAATTTATAATGATCTTGTCCCTTTTATATTAGATGGATTGTATACATTTCCAGCTGTAATACTGACAATTCTATAATATTAATACAATGAGGTTGTATTCACTTCTACCTTTGTGTTTTGTTCTTTGTTCTTCATATCCATTTGGTATGATTTGTAGCTTTCATTGCTTTTGTATTCAAGTTGACACTTTATGTACAAAATTGGTGCAAAAGCTAGTTCATTTATTATTTTTTATATGTTGGTGATGAATGCTTACAAGAAGATGAACATCATTTCTAATATCAAGCTGTTAAATGAAAAGAAATTTTTAACATATGGAGGATTAAGAAGAGAGCTTTACTTTAGGAGCAAGGTATCAAAAACATGTTATAAAAATGCAAGAAAAAAAATGTGCACTTAATGATATGTTTTCCTTTCTCTAGCAAACTTATTTTTGAGATTGTTGGATAAAAAGACTTTAGCAATGTTATAACTAAACTTGAAGAAGTTATTCATGACAAAATTATCTCTAACAAGTTTTTCAAGAGACAACTTCTTTAAATTATGTAAAGATAATACACTACTAAAAACTCATCTGGATGAGCTTAACTCAAATTTAAGGGAACATTAAATGTAAATGTGAAAATAGAGAACGAAGATGCATCAATGATTTTTCTTGTCTATATCCCTATTAGGAATGACAATGGAGAGGAATGAGTGTAGATCTAACTATAGATCACAGTTCTTATCCATATTAGATATATGAAATTCATGTGTATTTTTGTTTATATCTATCTTCTGCCGTCTGAAATATTAATTAATATTTTTTGACAATAAATAAACCTAATACTATCAAGAATTCTATGTTGAAATGATATACATTTTCTTTCCTTCAATGTCAAATATCAAAAATAAATTTACATAAATATTAAAATAAAAAATTAAATCACAATTTTATATTTCTTGAAATGTAATATATTGTTTATTTGAATGAAACTACACAAAAAAAAAAATGTGCATAATGAGAGAAAAGATAATTGGAAGATTTCAATAAATTTGATGAATATAAAATGAGTCAAAATTACAAAATTGTACAGACTCGTCAAATAAAACAAAATAAAAAAAAATCAAAGTGAATAATGAACTAATATTTTATGGATTAGTTAATAATTCAAGAATGTTTTATCAAATTGAACAATAGATGAATATTGAATAAAATAAATATTCACATAATATTCTCATCTCTTTATTCAATTTAAAAATTAAATATTACCTATATTTATATTCGTATGTGATCAATATAAATAATTTTCAATAAAAAAATCAAAATGGTTCATACAATAATTATAAATATGAATTTATCTATCACAGCTAATTATCCTATAAAAGAATTTGATAAATTCTTTAAATATAACAAATAATTGTATTATTAATTTAAAATGTTATATTGATTCTTCGTAAAAAACTAAATTTATCTTAATATATTACTAAGGATGATACGTCATTTTTTTAAAGTTAGTATTCTTTAAATAAAAAAAGACAAGAAGATTGAATGTTGAAAATCCTTTGTTTTTTCTATACTTAAAATACATCTAAATTTGAATGTTGATTTTTAATTGATTATTTTATTTACTTAAATATCTAAATTAGTTGTCGTGAGAATCATATAATTTTTAAATAAGTAGAAAAATATTTCATTTGAAATTAATTGTTGTGCATAATTTTACAGCTTTATATAAGATTATCATGTTAATTGCTATAATGTCGGTTCATTAATTACTGTACTTTCATTCAAATTGAAAATATAGCTATCTCTAGTACAAGAAGTGATAATTAGTATTTATTTTACAATTAAAGAACATCAAAATTTACTTTTCACAATAATTATTTCTTTATTTTTGGTAATTAGATAAAAAAAATATCTCTTGTAATTTGCACGCAGCATATATGCAGAATATTCTAAACATTCTTAGGTCATATCGATAAGTTAAACAAAATTATTGATGTAGTTATTTATTTTCTCTTTGATTTCTTTTCTACTCGTTCATTTAATTCCTTTTTTTTATATTTCACTGTTATTTTCTCTCTCTTCATACCTTCATACACACCTACCCAGCGTGTGCGACACGTTCATTGTAGCTCATTAAACACTGCATAGTTTTAATCCACGTCAAACTTTGGATATGCCGCCGAAAGCTTATGCCACGCGCCTCTTACCACGTGGAATTAAAATAATATTAATATATTATTTATTTTTCACGAGTAAGTTGCTTATAAAATATTAATTTTTTTTATATATCACGACTCCTCCAAAGGTTATGCAAATTTCCAAACAACCAATTTTCCTTTTAAAAAATAAATAAACAATAAAGACAACGAAGTGAAGAAAGAGTACACACCATAAATAAATAAAATAAAGGTCAAGTCTTGGACATAAAAATTTCCACCGAAACAAGAAATCTGAACCGTTGAAAAAGCTGAATCTCATTGTGATGGTCCCATACAATTATCAGCATCTCGGTGTAAGTTGTTTGGGACAAGGAAAACGAGACCTTTAGATGGTGGGAAGATTGAGGTAAAAACCAAACAGCCCCTCCAACAAACAACACAACAACATAAAATCTTTCTCTTTCTCTCTCTCTATCTCTTTCTTTGCTTCTCTTTCTCTTAGTATGTGTTGAAATTCTGAATTCGAAGCATATCTTGTTCTTGAATGGAAAACATGAAGATGGCCATAGATGATGCTTTGAACTCCTTCTCTCCTGTATCCACACCTACCATTTACTGGAAATCCCGAAGAAGATCAGGTATATCTATATATTTATCTATACATACACATATATGTATTTATATATAAAAAGAAAAAAAAACTTTTTTCTTCATTAACTTCACCCATCTCTAATTTACCTTGTCTGTTACTTAGTGTTGTTGCAAACAATTTGGTAATTGCTGCTCTTCTGTGCCATTTTCATCTCATGTTGTTCAGATTTGGAAAAGAATTCAATGGTTTTGTTCATTTTTGCATGAGATTTCGATATTTACATGCGCTCTGTCAAGTTCTTAATTTTTTCACAGCAAAGAAAATAAAGTAGGAAAATTTGTGTATTTCCATGATTTGGAACTGATGGTAAATTCCTTGTTCGATGATGGTTTCTGTGATTTCTGCAAAATCAAAATTGGTCACTGTTTCAGATAGAAGAAGCGTAAAGTGGGTTTTAACGGTTGGTATGACTTTTATGTTACGTTGTTCTTTTAGGGTAAAGTTCAACTTTGGTCCCCTATTGTGCTTCCTAGTTTTGCTCATCCCATTTTTAAATACCATAATAGTAATAATAATAATAATAATAATAATTCCTTACTTTAAAAAATCATACCAGCTTTTAAGTTCAGTTAAGATAAAAAGAAAAAATGATATCGAAAATTGAAAATTAAATCAAAATTACTGATTTTTGACCACCAAAACCTAAGTTTATGCTTCTAGGTAAAAAGCTTTATCTGTGATGATATAAAATATTGATGATTTATAGCATTATTCTGTGAAGGATGGGGAAAAAGGGGAAATAAAAAATGTATGTGGCTGTTGAGATTATGCAGTCATCATCATATCATTGGTTTCACTGTTGGACAGCTCACCCTCCAACCAACCTCTTCACAATAACAAAATAGCCTTAATTATGGTTCCTTTCCTTGCATATCTGAATTTCAACTTAGATGCACCTCTTGTTACTGATGGGACATTTGAGCTTGTCAATATTACCTTTTTGTAATTTTTCTTTTGTTCTCAATGTGTTTGTGTTAGCATTTAAATAGGCATCTTTGGGTATACCTACCTACTCAACTATATCAAAGCAAATCCAAAAGCAAGTCTGCAGAAAAAAGATTCATAACTGCTAGTTGAATCAGAGTAACAAGTTTATTAACTTCTGTAACAACTACCTAATAATTTCTTGTATAACATTCCTGTAGTAATTAGTATCATATGATTAGATGTGTTTGTTGAGTGCAATGAACATGATGAGTACTTTGGTAAACGAGATTTTCCATGTGCTTGACTTTGTGGTGCATTGTAAGCGAAAAACAAAAATGGTAACTTGTTGCCCACAGCTAGCGGGAGGAATTTAGAGGTATCAGAAGATACTGCTAATACACCACCCAGCAAGCAGGAAGATACTCCTACTCCTACTCCTACTCCTCCTTCTTCTTCTAGTGAGGAGATGCAGAACACAACTCCAATTTCTGAGCGTCGAAAGGCCTTGTTTGAACCATTAGAACCTATAAAGAATGTTAATGGCCGACGACCCTCGGCTGAGTCTTTACTTCCTCCCCCTGACTTTGAGTCTGCAAACTATCCTAAGGGCTGGTTGATCGGAAAGAAACGAAAGCTTGTCAATGTAGATGTTGTTGAAAGCATGCGAAGGATTGCCATCCAAGAAATGAACAGAAAGGTTCAAACTTTTCTAAGCTAAGACACAATTATTAACTTGTAGGCCTAAAGCTCAAGCCACTACTTGCTCACTTTCTGCTATTGTTGTTGTTGTTACAGGACAGGGAAATTGATGGACTAAATGAACAACTGGAGGAGGACTCACGTTGCTTGGAGCACTTGCAACTTCAGCTTGTGGATGAACGAAGCAAACGTGCTCGAGTTGAAAGAGAGAATGCAATGCTTCAAGAACAAGTGAACATGCTCATGACCATGTTACAAGAGGCAGAACAAATGGGAGAGGAAGGCCCGGATGAACCTTGAAGTTTATCATAGTACATTTTGTGTGCTTGCGTGTATCAAATTCTTTTTTGTAGGTTTTGTTCGTCATGATGTCTATGCAGTTATTAGAGTGCATACAGTATATTTGGGGGCAAATAGATCAAATCGCTATGCGCAAACTATTCGTTTATCTCAACAACAAAAAAAAAAAAAAATTGTAAATCTTTGTAGTGACTGTTTGGTTGTTAATTTATATCTTGTTACTCTTTTGAACTACAAAAGAGTATTGTAATTTATACACTTGCCAAGTTCATAAAGTGGCTTTGTTAAATAAAGATATCTGTTAAATAAATATCACATTCGTTATTTTTTTCATCTGCCGACATGTTACCATTAACATTTCACGCTACATTTACCAACAAAACTAAAAAGGTGGCGACGAATTTTGTCACACGCGTTTTATTAACATTCCACATATTCTATTTTGTTTTCTTATTTTTTTAGCTGAAAATACCAATCTGTCAGGATTCATCATCAATGTAAATTTCTGAATCCATGCAACAAACTGTAGATTACAATATTCACACGGTTGAAAACTATATATATAATATAGCTTTTGGGTTTCTTGCAAGTAGCAAGTTCAGGTAGATTGTAATTATCTAACTTTATGAACAGAATCCTCAGACATGTGAAACAAAAACTGAGGCAGAGATGCGATCCTTGGAAGATTGAGAAGCAAATCGCCAGATGATTCCTTTCTGGACATGCCAGTCCCCCCCTGCTTGCAGCCAGAAGCATCATCTGGTTGACTTTCCAAATCAGCCACTTTAGTTTTGCCTGGGGACAATTGAGTGGAGTTGGAGTTGCTCACACCAACTTTTCCACTGTCATCTGCATCAAGACCATTGGCATTTCTGGTCATTGTGTTTGAGTCTTCTGCTGCAGCAGTATCCTTCTGCAGGAGACAGTACAGTGAGTTCACCCTAGACAGCACATCTGCATCTCTCGGACCATTGCCATTTCTGGTCATTGTGTCCTCTGCACACTGCAGAAGGGAGTATAGTGAGTTCACCCTTGACATCACATTTGGATCTCTCGGACCATTGCCATTTTTGGCCATTGTGTTCGCGTCTTCTGCTGTAGAAGGGTCCTTCTGCAGAAGACAATACAGTGAGTTCACCCTTGACATCACACGCTGTTCATCAGAGGTAGTTGCATGTTGAGAGTCATTGAACAAGTATTGAGTAAATTCTTCCACAATAGATCTGCTATACTGGCCATCACCAGCAAAATTGGGATTGTCAGATCCCATCTGTTCTGAAATGCAATGTCCAATGTGGCTTACCAAATCGTCCATTGACATCGAGGGGTGAAGTCCAGGCAATTTGATCTGATCCAAATTACTAAGAAACTTCAAAGTTTCAGCTCCTCTACTCCTGAAATCTTTCATTGCATGGATGTTCATCACTGCACATGATACAAACGGCATTAATATAATATTTGCATGATGATAACATGAGCCATGCAGAATGATTATAAAATATGATTCATATTTTACTCATTATATCATTATAGTACTACATATGATAGGGAGGGGGCTGAACATAATATTAAAAAGAGACATATGTCATTGCATAAAATATAACTCGGATTTTTTTTTTTCTGTGTAGTGTCTGAGATAAACGTAGCCGTTAAGTAGTGTACAGTTTGTGAGTTTTACTTTTTACCATGAGAAAAACCTTGCAACTTTGTACTAACATATAAATGTTGTAAGTTTAATGGATAGACCAGGATAAACAAAAAAGTGCATTAACCATTACACTGAATTCAAATGGCATTGAAAATTTGAGCAGCAATTACCTGGGCTAGGTGAGGTAATTTCTTGGGAAACATTTTCCACAGCTTTACCAAGATTAGGTTCACTTTTTGAGGAAGACGATTGAGCTGCAGATCCTGACTCTACATCCTGCAGTGCAAAAATACCACCTCTCTCCTCGCTTTTTCTATCAAAACCGTCACTTGTTTCAATGTGATCGTGAATTGAACTTGTTCCGGGATCAAAATATGGAGAATCCAACACAAAATCCGGCTGCTGGCTCAGACAGTTGAGACGTGGATCACACTGAACGAGTTTCTCAAAATGCTTGCCCAGCAATCCTTGTGGACACTGCAGAAAATGTCTCCTGTAACAATAAAGAGGATTGCATCACCATCACCAAGGAGCCAACGTGAAAAACCAGCCACAGAAGCCCAAACCAAAAATATAACAGTACCTGTTTATGCTGGCTTGTCCACCAGTAAAGTCTGATGTTGCCTGCCACAAGGTATGCTTCCTTGGCTGTGGATTGATCTCTCTAAAAAACAGGGGTCTTCTTGCCAGCTACAACGAACAAAAGGAACACCAACTTAGTGCCACAGATAATTGTGATGCCAAGTCAAACTAACAAAACAATCAAAATAAAAACAAAGGAGATCGTTAATGGTTTACCACTACTTCGAGCGTGCCTGGTCCATCTTCAGGGTAATTTGCCTTGAGAGCCATGATATCAGACCAAGGGATTTCAATCTTATTCTTCAGACAACCATCAAGGACTTCCCATACCAGCTTATGCTTTGCAAAGTAACACTTCGCCACCAGGTCTCCTTCATATCTAGATTTGTACTGCACGAATCACACCATAAGCACATCAATCACAATATCACATCATGTTTGTTTGTATTGTATTAATCATGTTACATGCTATTCAGCAAAATTCCAAGCATACCTCCCAAGTCCCAATTTTCAAAACGGTTCCAGGAAAATTGGAGGCTTTGAGTTTAGAATCTGCCGCAGCAGAGGCAGCAGAGGCGGCAGAAGCCTTGTGATCTTTCTTCTTAGACTCCTCTTGTTGGGAGAGCCTCATCTGAATCAAATCCAACAGGGAAGGACTCTTCTTGAGACGCAAACCCAAAGGACTTGGCTCATCCAAGGGATTATACGAAGTTGGTGGAATCGAAAGGGAATCATCACTAGAATCACACTGTTTCAAACCCAAAGAAAAAATCAATTAAGAGAAAACAAACAACCCAAAGACGAAATTGGTGATGGGCATCAGAAAACTGGACAAAGAAAAACAAGTTTCAGCAGAAAAATTAAACCTTGGGGGGTGTTTCCAATTTGGGTCGCTTGTGGGTGTGAAAAGGGGGAATTTCATCTTGAACCTCCATCTTCACCTTTTTCAGACATTGATTATCTGTATCAGACCTCATAAGCTGAACCATGCCGCTGATTCAAAGAAACAGAAGCTACGACAAACACGACGAGCAGAGTTTGACTCCGATTTTCACAACGAGAAACGAGAAATCCTTTAGCAACACTTGAGCAATGCAACGGCGGGCGCTGAGGAGGAAAACCAATGTTTCGTCTCTTTCTTCAATGGCTGACTGTCACGTGCCGCGTACGAAACGACGCCGTATTTAAAACACGACAGCTGGGTCAAGAAGGAGACGAAATTACAGACACACCCTCCGGTGGAAAACAAAAGCATGGGCCTTTTATGTCGTGTAGCGTGGGCACATTGAGAATTTCCGTTTGCGGTGGGAAACGGCGGTGCATGGTGCCGTCTGGAAGGCACGTGGCATCACGTGATGTTAATGGATAAAATGTGGGTCCCGGTTCATGAACCTTCTTGGTTGTAGTTGCGTGGTGGAGTTGGATGGACAGGTGGAAGGATCTGGTGGGAGGGTTGAACACGTAAGCTCGAGCGATGGGTCCCACCATATATGCGTTTCTGGATAATGTAAGTAACTTGTTAATTTTTATTATTTTTATTTATTATTTATTACTATTATTATTTATTATTATGCTTTTGCTTTTGCTTTATTCTAATGGATAAACTTCAGCCTCCAAAAACTAAACCATGTTCATCTACTTGTCTTTCTGCTTTTGCAAAACACTGCAATTTGTTTCATTTAAAAATAAAAAATTATATATAAAGTTGAGTAAGTGAGTGGGGGAGAAAAAGTGATGTGGGAATAGTCATACCCTTTAAATGTTCTAACCTATTAATTTTGAAGAAAAAAAAATGTGGTGAAAAAATTGTATGACTATGGAAAGAGACAAGGTCCTTGTTTTAAGGGTAAACGTGCTTTTAAAATTTTGAATGGTAGAATGGAAAAGTATTATAAGGGTGAGAATGAAGAGAGTGTCCTAAAGAAGAATGACAAAGACTATGAAAATGGTCAAAGCAATCAAATATGAAAACCGAAATGGAAATTTTCCTCTTCTAATTATAAAATGATTAGTGTGTGAATTTAATTTGTTGAAAAGTTGTATATTTTGGTTAAACTAAAAGAAGAAAAAATGTGATATAAAGTGGTGAAATGAAGTGAATAATTCCAAGTGGAGCAAGTTGCCGAAAGAGGTTAGCTAAAGTTTAAGAATTCGTAGCCGACTTCATATCATGCTCTTCCAGAATATTGCTAGATTCAAATTCCTAGTTCAATATTTTATGTTTAAAAAAATGTTACGGTAGATCCCAGAGTTTCATTTCATATCATTTACCAGTTGTTTTTTAAAGATAAAATTACGACATAATTCTACGTTACAGAAAATATTAATAGTATATATTTCCCATTAATCAAAATAGAATTTGAAAATATGAATGATTTTTAATTAAACTAAAAATTGAGCATGGTTGTAGTGAAATAATGGATTAGTGAAGAGATGAGAATTTGGAATGAAAGTAGTAAGAGAATGATTGAAGATGGTTGTAGTTTGTGGATGAGAAATTTTGTGCAGGCACATGTAGAGAAAGTTTATTAAATGAGTGTGATGAAATTCATTCTGTAATGATGTTAACAGAGACAAAGTTTGAGGTTCTAAAGAAAAATGTCAGAGAGGCAGATGAGTGATAGTGTGTGATGTTTTGTTTGCAGGGACATCATATTTGTTTCCATAACATGGATTCAATCACAACTTGGCATTCACTCTTTGCATACCTCTTATATTAATTAAAAATTACTAAAATAAACAATACATAAATAAAAATTACAATACTAAAATTTTAACCTTTTATATTGGAAATAGTATTATATTATACTCATAACTTGTTAGAATTAGATTTTAAAATCTAATTCAACTCCATAAAATCAATTTGTAAGGTAAAAATTATAGTGGATGGTCTGTTAGGAGGTGGAACAGAAGGTCCAAGAAAATTTGTTAGAATATGTTCTAACTTAGTTATGATACCATATTAGAAGTCAGCTTTAAAACCTAACTCAATTCCACAAAATCAGTTTATAAGATGAGGATTACACCCACTTACATATTATAAATTGGTTTTATCTCTAGTCAATGTAAAACTTTCTACTTAACTTACAAAAATATTAATTAAAATAAACAGTTGATTATTTAGAATTTGGAAATAGAGAATTTTTCATGTGTTTAATGAGGTCTAGAGAATACATTATGTATAGTTTTATGAAGAAAAGTTGGTGGCTTAATCCTGAATTTGAGAACACGATGTCCCAACAAGTGGCTAATTTTTGTAATCATATCTTTTGGGCAAATAGGTGTTAATTAATCCAAATAAACAGTCACATAGAGATGTTCTTATCAGATTCTACTTTGCGATGAACACATTTATAATATGGTATAAGATTATACATGTATAATTATTAATTAATATATGTTAAGAATCTTAATGCGATACATACATATATCTACTCATAGTTGTACTATAACTGCACATGATTCCACTTCATTTCAATTTAATAGTAAAATGAAGCCATCAAACTTAGGATGAACCACGTTTACAGCATTAATTATAATGGAGTATTTAAAAGTATCTGTATCAGCATTAGCATAAAAAAAGAAAGAAAAAAAAAAGCAAAGATATTGATTTATGCTGTTCCAATGAGTCACATCTGAAAGTCTTCCAACTCCAAGATATGATACTTTTTTTTATCTTAAGTAGATGGTGATGGAAGTCCAAAGTAAGAAGAATATGGTTGCATACTTCATTTGCATTTTGCATATGCTTTTTCCTCAATCAAAGAAGTGGATAACTTTAACTAGACAACAATACCAGGTAAATATGTTTATGAAATATTAGTGGATACTAGTGTATAATGTGCACGAGTATATACATTTTTTTAAATATATGTGATATTATATTAGTAGGTGATAATAATGTAATGTTATTAAGTTAATATGTAAAATAAAATTATATTTATTAAAAATAAAGTGAAATATATCAGAAAAAGATGAAAAAATAACTGTTGATAAATAGAGAAAAAGGGAAGAGTAGGGATAAACAATTTTATAAAAAAGTTTGTAAAAGAAACGGTCAATTTTCAAAAATTTAATAAATAATTATATTTTAAAGAGTAAAATTGGTATTTTGATATGTGTACACAAAAGAATGAATCATCTTTCTATATTGTTATAGATATTCATGTATAAAAATAAAATAATAATAATAATAATAAATAATAGAATTTTTTAAATTTTATATTCTCAGTCCAAGTTGAATATTGATAAACAAATTTTGCGAAATTTTAAGAGTTTCAAGAGAAATTTTATTGGTATATAAAGAAAATAAGTACATCCACATTGTCACAAGTACATTGTAACGATATTTTTCGGAATTTTTAGCTCAATCTAGACTAGACAAACAATTCATATAGATATAACATATCAGATGTAGCGGTCCGTTTCGTTGTCTCTGCTACTTTCATTTTAAAAAGTAAATAAAAAAATAAGATTTTTTTTAATAATTGAGGGATAAAAGATTTGATATTTAACATGAACTTATTTAAAAAAAAAAAAACGTTATGTCTACTTCAAAATCTTCATATCCACATCTATTTTTGAAAAGAGACAATATCTTTTGGCAAGGGACAAAGGTAGGTGAAAGGCAAATGTACCTACATACATATACACTATTATTACAAAGTGAGGAAAGATGGATTGAGTTGGTTCCTTTGACTTTGGTTATCTATGCATGCTTTTAGGATGTATGAAAGTATAGTATAATTAATTTAATATTGGTTCTTTTGTTTATATAAAGAATAAAGTAAGAAAACATGTTTTTGTAGTTGAAAGAGATGGGTGATAAAGTTTGGAGAAAACATGTAGCAAAATAATACTTATTACTCAAAGCTTACCAAATTGGATTAAATAATTAGCCACCATTACCTAACTCAATATGACATTGGACCTAGATAGGGAACCAAGATCTATCACAAGAATAATGTTTCAATCCTTTTTTCACCCATTGTTTAAAGAAAGGAAATGGGAAAAGACAAAAGTAATTTATATTATTTGGGGGTGAAAAAGGAAATTAAAAATAATTTAATTTAATTTAATTGTAATTTTGATAATTTTGATCCTTTATTTATTATATTTGTGGGATTTTAGTATCTCAAGTTCTCTATGTCTTTTCCTATATAAAAAAAAAAGTTCTATGATATTGTTGGATCACTCAAGTATTAGTAATCTTCTTCCTATTCCATCAATTATTTGTTTCCAACCATATTATCAATCAATCTCATCTAAAAAACCTCAATTTAATAAAATAGTATTAGTTGGAGAATCAAATATTAACACAATTAAAACTTCTTGGAACAACAATATAGACACACTTCTATTTAATAACACTTAAACACTTATTTCTTTTTTCTCTATCTAAGGGTGTAAGAAATGTTTATAAAAGTCATTTTTTTAAAAAAAAATTATAGATTAGAATTGTATATTTACAACCAAAAAATTACAATACAGAAAAATTAAAAGTTCAAATTGAACTAAATAATTTAAAAATGATAAGATCTATTACACTATATTTTTTCCACTTGTTTTTTTTTCTCATATTTTTAACGCTCTGCTTGTCTTTTCTATTTATTTCTCTTAAAATCTAATACCTTATAACTTCCATTTTATTTCTTGTACATTCTCACTCGGTTGTTTTATTCCTGTTCACTTTATTTATTTTCGGACAATGATATTTTGACTACTAAATTTTGACAACTTTCTCTTATAACATAAGATTATATATTTTAAGTGATTTTGGAATATTAAGAATGAGTAAATGAAAAAATAGAAAATTACTTAGAAAATGTCACTTAAGATTGTAAGAGTAAATTGTCAAAATTTAGTAGTCAAAAATAATTTTTCTTTATTTTTTCTTGATGGAATGTTGTTAAATAAACACAAACACCAACATGTTCTGGCACCACCCTTTAGAGAAACACCCAAACAAACAACAACCATTTTCTTGCAGCAAAGATTTTGTCTCCACAATTAAGCACCATGAACTCCATCAATGATACAAGTTTTAACACTTCTATTCCCCAATCACAAACATCAAACCTTATTTGGTTCACAAGAGTTATTCTCTACAAAAAAACTTGAGCCATATTTTATTTTTTATCATATCTGACAATTCAAACGTGAATATAAGTTTTATATCGAGTAAAATTGAAAATTTTGAGTATATATAACAAAAAGGAGACTTATAAGTTTATTGTTTTAAGGTTTTGGATCAAATATAGTGTCAATATCTTATACGGATTTCAACTCATGTTTCATTGTTTTGAATCTTCTCTCTCGAAATACTCATCTGATATCAAAAAGTTTTCTATTAGTCATTTTCATAACAGTTTAAACATAAGCATCTTACAATTCAAGTGTCTCCTTCTCCCTTCCATGGCAGCAATTTTTGATTGCATTTAGTTCAGATTGGTACTATATAAGTTGTGACCATTTAACTGCATAATTGGACTAATTGGGCAAGCACCAATCAATCAAAAAGATTTTAACAAAACCACATGCATTACTAGAATAATATTGACACCTATTATTCACTTTGGATTTAAAGCAATTCAAGAGTCTTATATTCCCTCCCTTGATAGCAACTTTAGATTGCAAATTCTGGTTTACATGATTATCACAAATACTTACAGTTTTCACTACACTGATTAACACCACTATGCTAAACATGGTACTGATATATATATATATATATATATATATATATATATATATATATATATATATATATATATATCAGTAGAAAAATAAAGCATCCTACTAACAACTAACTAGTTATGCCATACTTCATCAATTACAGATCCAAGGAGTGCAACTTTTCTAACACTACAACACTTTTAGTGGGAGTTTTCATCTTTTTTTCGTTGCTGAATCTTAAAGACATGGCCTGCACCTGCTCCAATAACCAATGATATGTATTATTGTGTACTATAGATAAAAGGGTGTCAAAAAAAACACTTATAGCAGAAAAAATAGAATGTATTTTGCATCTAAAATATATCATATTAGATAAATAAAACTTTAAACATGTACATATTGATTAGTTCTTGAATCAATAATATGAAAATTCTATGCGTATCCACTAACTTCCATTATCAACTTCTTGTGTATCTGAAACAAAAGTTTTAGAAGAAAAACACTCTCAAATGACTCTGCATTTTCAATGTGAAACACAAATCCTTTCCTTATATCAATGTGAAAAAACCATTCAGACAGGAAAAACTCTACCCTTTTTCAAAAAATCAAACTTTCTGTTACTAATACTATCTGTAAGCAATTTGACCAAGTCAATTATATCTATCTATTTATATATATATTGGTACAAAAAGTGGCACAGGATATTTTATGGGAAAAGAAGAGAACCATGCTAGAGAAATGTAAAGGTAGCAATATTAAATTGTTTTTGTTGGAATGCAGAAAACTCGAAAATTAATCTATGTCTCGGAAAAACAAATATAAGAGGTCAATTTTTACCATAAAATCCAGAAGAAATGACACTAAGTTGATTGCTTTGAAGTGGAACTGCATCATGTATCGTTTTCTGAAGACTGATTACAGTGTACGTTTTCAGTTTTCTCGTAGAAAAAGAATAAAGCCAGCTAGTAGACATTGGAACATGTCATGTCTTGCAGATTCAACAAAGACATATCAGTAAGAGACATTGGACTAAGGCCATGTTTGAATAACTTTTATGAACAAAAACTTGTTACAGAAAAGAAGAAACTAAGTTGAGGTTTTTGATGAAGTAAAGTTGGTAAATGAGAAAACTTTTACTCACAAGTTGTGTGGTTTGAGTTAACCTTTAAGGGCAGGGTGGTCTTATCCAAAAGGGGTTCTTAAGAGGCCAATAAGATGATTGAAAATCCAAAGTCCCTCGACCCACTTCACCACCCACCAAACAGAACACTAGTTTTCTTTTTTGATTATCTGCACGTGAAACCCCAATAATTCCTCATGCACAAGTGGGGTCTAAAAGCCACCACTTCCTCTTTTGTTCTCATGCCAAAATACACCACTCACAAATCACAATTTCCTCCATTAGGCCTTCAACTTCAACACACTCTCTCTCTCAATGTTTCTTCTCTCTTGCTTCCCTTAAACTTTTCAAACATTCTTTCCAAAGTTTATCTTTCTTTACAATTCCCCACCATCTTCTCTCATCAATGGCTATGGCAACACCAATGTTGTTGCCATTCCTTCTGTCCCTTGTTTCTCTCTGCATCATCAATGCAAACGGAGTGTGTTCTTTGGAAGACAAGAAGATGTTCAACGTGCAAATGTTCCGGAAGAAACAGCAACATGGTAACCAGGGTTGTCTCCTTCCTGAATCAAGTGAGTTTAGTGGGAATGAGAAGTTCGTAGGTTTTGTTTTTCTGAGTTTCTTGTCATGTTTCACTTTGGATCTAATAATAATAATAATACTTAATGAAAACTACTAATCTTTTTCAATGTTAGAATCTAAGTAAAAGGGAAAAGAGAAACCATCATTGGTCTCTCCCTTTGTTAAATTTGGTCTTAAAGAACAGGTTTACCACCTTTGACAAAGCATGCCTTGACTTTAACATCACTTTGGATTTATATTATATCATACTTTCTGCTGATAAAGTTTAAGCCTTTTTGTTATATCAGTTCAGAAATGAAACCCCTTTTGATATGAATTCTCAGGGCGGGAGAAAGGTTCCATTGTGCTGGAAATGAAGGACACAGGACACTGCTCAAGGAAGAAAATTGATTGGAACAGAAGGCTTCAGAAGCAGTTAATAGTAGATAATCTTCGCGTTCGTTCAATGCAAAACAGGATAAGAAAACTAGTCTCAGGCAAAAAGATAGAAGCTTCACAAACCCAAATTCCATTAGCTTCTGGTATAAACTTGGAAACCTTAAACTACATTGTGACAATGGGATTGGGAAGCATGAACATGACAGTGATAATTGACACCGGAAGCGACTTGACATGGGTCCAATGTGAGCCTTGCATGTCATGTTACGATCAACAAGGACCAATGTTCAAACCTTCTACTTCCTCTTCCTACCAATCAGTTTCATGCAATTCATCAACATGCCAATCTCTTCAAATTGCCACAGGAAACACAGGAGCATGTGGAAGTAATACTAATACATCAACTTGTAACTATGTGGTTAACTACGGTGATGGATCCTACACCAATGGAGAGCTAGGTGTTGAAAGACTTAGTTTTGGAGGTGTTTCAGTGAGTGATTTTGTGTTTGGTTGTGGTAGGAACAACAAAGGTTTATTTGGAGGAGTTTCTGGCCTTATGGGGTTGGGAAGAAGTTACCTTTCATTGGTTTCTCAAACCAATGCCACATTTGGAGGAGTTTTCTCATACTGTTTACCAACTACAGAAGAAGGTTCATCTGGGTCATTAGTTATGGGAAATGAGTCTTCACTTTTCAAGAATGTAACTCCCATCAGTTACACCAGAATGCTTCCAAATCCACAGCTTACCAACTTCTACATTCTCAATCTCACTGGCATAGACATTGGTGGAGTGGCTTTGCAGGCTCCAAGCTTTGGCAGTGATGGGGTTTTGATTGATTCTGGCACAGTGATCACAAGATTGCCCCCATCAGTGTACAAGGCTCTGAAAGCAGAGTTCTTGAAACAGTTCTCTGGCTTCCCTTCAGCACCAGGGTTTTCAATTTTGGATACCTGTTTCAATCTCACTGGATATGATGAAGTGAACACCCCTACTATAAATCTTCATTTTGAGGGCAATGCTGAGTTGAAAGTTGATGCAACTGGCACATTCTATGTGGTGAAAGAGGATGCTTCACAAGTTTGTTTGGCCATTGCAAGTCTTTCTCATGAATATGACACTGCTATTATTGGAAATTATCAGCAAAGAAACCAAAGGGTAATCTATGATACCAAAGAATCCAGAGTGGGATTTGCTGAGGAACAATGCAGTTTCTCTTGAATAAGGAAATTTGATACCAGAATAGATGTTATTATTGGAGGATGCAATTCCTCAATGCAGACTTCAGCATAAGCCTCAGCGAAACCTTTTTCTTATTTAACTATATTTTCATATAAACAATCACTACCATCAAGAGTGTCATTTGACATTTATGAGGGTTTACCTTGAAATATGATCATTGTATTTTAAACTTTAATTTATGAAACAAAGGAAAGTTTGAATTGTAAATGCATTCATTCATTGCCTTGGTATAAAGCTCTGTCTTCATTGATCATTAGATTGGTTAAATTTTCTAAAAACAATGTTGTTTCAAATTACTTTGGTAATAAGCTCTTCATTCTTCACCAAATGAGTGATTCCAAACTGGTTTTCAGTGAAAGGAATTTTTGTTTTTAGATAAATCTTTTAGCAGTCTCGATCCTAAAACAAAATTCTTGTAAAGTTTTGTGAGATATTGATAATTATTACGTAATGTATAAAGAATAGATTTGTTCTTAACAAAGGTTTTGTGACATTAGTCCTCTTTAAATATCTATGACTGTTTCCAAAAGTTATTAAACACTGGTTTTTACAGCATGTTTTTCTGGAAAATCTGACTTGCTTAACTTTAAGAATCTCAAGAAGCAACGAACTACTAAAGATTAAAAAATAAATAGGAATAATTGATAGTTTCACTACTTATTGGAAAACAGCTTTTTCTACCTATGATAGAGGGAATAAAAGTTTTAACTTTTTATTAATAAACAAATAACTTTCTTTTAAAATACGAAAAAAATATTTTTCTTTTATTGAACAAATAACACTTTTGTTTTGCTTGTATGAAGACATTCCCAATTTGCCTTTATCGATATATTACCAAATTTCAAACTTGCGTAATTACCATAAATAGTTTTATAAATACGGGTGAGTTTGAATAATACATTACTAAACACCATTATTGATACATATTTTAATTATAACAAATTTATTATTCTAGTACTAAATGTTAAATAAATATGAACATTTTTAAGTATAAAACGCTTACAGTCTGTTTTGGTAATGAAAAGAGACATAAAAGATGAAAATGTAAACAAAAAAAGATGAACATAAAAATAAATTAAAAAACAAAAGTACTTAAATGAAAAGAGACAACAAGTTGTAAAATAAATTAAAAGTAGAGTAAAAACATCAATTTCTCTTTATATGTGTCCTACTAAACATACCCACTTAATTATGCCAACCATTTTTTTCCCCAACCTTCAAACCAAGAATTCCATTAAACATGAACCATGCCATAAATATTCTTTCTATTTTTTCTCAATTATAGAACAGTATTTAACTGTTCAAGTAAGAGTACGTACAATAGAAAAATAGGAATATATCCATTATTTTTTTCTACCTAGTTTTCTCTAGTCCACTACGCCGAAAGAGCATATAATCTCACTAACGTGTTTGAAATCACAAATTGTTGATTTTACGACACCCTTGTTCTTATTTTAACATTTGAGACTTTAACAATAATTGTTGCCCTTAACATTATTTTATTTTAAAAAAATTGTCCATAAAAAGTAAAAATAAATGAGATATATAACTCGGATTTTTATTTTTTTTTTGATGTTTTTATAAAAAAAAAACTAAAATACCTTTTAATAAGAGATTTACTCAAGTGAGGATCCACAATGACATTTAAAAGTATGGCAAGTAGAACTTAAAATATTTGCTTTGACGTTCATTACCTAACCTTTAATTTTGGTTTTCCAGGTGGAAACAGGTAACAAACATCATAGCAGGACAATAGCAATCAAACAATAAAAACCGATTTTATATTCTAAACATTAATTAAAGGCTTTACTAAATGATTTATAAAATTACGAAATCGTACTAGGTAATCTCTGAGATATTCATCAGTTTAGTTTCTAACTAAATATTTTTGTTGTGCTAAAATATAATTTGAGGAATTTCTTAAAAAATTTAAAAACTACACCACATAATTTGTCTTGGGAGTTAATTAATACACTTTTTGACTTCAGGAACCATTTTACGTTCAAGAATGAAACGAGAATGGTTTATTCTTGCATAAACACACGTATACGAATGTAGTCATGATCTATTCCTTTCAATTTCAACAGAAAATACAACGATTAGACATTAAGCACTGGGATAGTTAATACCATAGTAATGGACTATCCTTTTCAATTTCAACAGAAACTACAACTTTTGAGGAGCATTAAGTTTTTCAGGGGTCCTACAATGACTTTGGCAACCATGAACTGCCCTTAAGAGTGAACTGTTCATATATCACCAAGATGATGACGAAATATTACACACAAACTCAATTGGATATATATTTAAGCTCCATGCCATGAATAATTTTCATCGACTGCTATATAATACTGAATGAAGGAAACTTTTTGCACAGAAACTTTTGACATAGAGGCAAAACTAAAATTGAGACTTGTCAAGACTGTCAAAGTAGGGATGATCAAGTGCTGCTTTGGCAGATATTCTCTCAGAAGGGTTGTACTTGAGCATTTTCTGCAGATCAGAGAAAATATATTGTTCAAAAGGGAGTGCGTAAAAAACTCAAGAAAGTGAGGTTAGCAACAGAAAACGATTCAAATTGGCTCAATCTAAAAGCTGGATCAGGTTATAGTATAAAAGAAACTCCAATCAAGTGAATGATATATAACAAACTCCAACCATGTGAGGTAAGCTACATAGATCACTCTAAAAAATAATTCAAATATACTTTATGCTTTTTTTAATAATTCTCTTGAACTCCTTCTATCCACTTTTATAGGACTAGAAACCGTGCCACCCAAAATTAAAATGGAGTTATGCTATTTTAAGTATTAAAGCAACCATAATTATTGGCTTCAAAATTTCTTTATAGGCACCTGATATCCATGAGGAACCCACCCCAGTTTACAGCATTCCTTTCTATTGCGCCTAAAATTTCTTTTTATCAATACATACTACATCGAGATTACTTCATCACCAGGAAAAAGATACCTTGAGAAAAAAAAATGCAGCAGAGCCACTTATGTCAGTCTGAGACATATTTTTTATTTTGTTCGGGTGGTACGGAACAGAGAATACATCAGGAAGCATTTACGTGGTGACTGGAAGTTATGTTGTACAAATATATACGTATATATTTATCTGATGAAGGACTGTAGGGTTATGAATTCAGAAGCGTAGAGGATTCAAGAGAGGAAAAATACAAATACTAACCGATAAAAGGTCCAATCCATCGGGTCCTAAGGTAGGTACGTTCCTTGCCAAACTCTGAGGTTCCCATCGCGGGTACACATGCCAATCGCGCAGAGAAGTAACTCCTGGCCATTGCTCCTCCGTTGGAGTTCCCAACATCCTTGACGGATGAATAATTAGCAAACAGCATAGTTGAATCAACAAACAAAGTATGAAAAGAAAAGACAGATAAAAAATGTGACTAGCTTCTAAACTCTAATATTCCACTCGCAACTAAGAACAAGTTTTCAGACATACTTGAATATATGAATTAGCTGCTGGAACTCAGAATCCCCAGGAAAAAGCGCTTGCCTTTTCACCATTTCAGCTGCATAGAAAAATACAAACAAAATGTCGAGGAATTTAGAAAGAAGTGTTTGGATTTACATTATATAATCCAGAATCATCGTATTGAAATACTAGCTACCATAATATTACGCAACTAATAATCATGTTTGGTTATGCATATTTTCGGATGTGACTAGTTGGACTAGTTCTAGTTTACCCCTTCCCTTCTCAAGCAAAACTAACATGATTTTTATCTTTTAGTAAGTTTGTCTAAAAGTACCTTTCTAAGTTCCATTAGCACGTTTTATTTTATATTTCTATTCCCGTGAGTATACAATATGAAATTTCCATAAACATATGAAAAGTTAAGAGTCTAATGCACATTTAACTTCCATTTTCAATTCTTGTAGATTTTTAGGAAATGTTCCAGAGAATATTCAAATTTAACAAACGCACTTGAAAAATACCCAATAAAAAGGTGGTGTTTGTTTCAACGTATCTAGAAAGATTCTCGTGAGAGTGAAGTAGGAATGTCACATTACTATGTTTGTTACAAGCTTTGAAAAAAACATTCCAGGAATAATTGATTCCTTATAACACAAGGTACTTATGTTTGTCCTACTTCCCATTTCCAATATGAATATCGAGTATCTGCATTCACATAAAATGAATGTTATTTTCTATAATAATTTACCCTTCCCCACTTTTTTCCTTTTGACATTTCTTTTTTAATTTTTTCCCCGATTTTTTAATTAAATAAACTTAACATTTTTTAAAATACAAACAATCATGTTCACTAGAATAATACTCCCCCTCATAATCTTAGCTGTATGATTAGTATTGACAATTGATAATACAATTTTAAATCCTAGAGAGAAGTTGCCTCTAACACCTTGTTCCTATAATACTCCTATAATAGTAGATTTTAATTCTACAAAATCGGATTCAATAAATTAAATTAGCATCTATTTAAATACTATGATTTGATCGTATTTCTATTCTTTCTATTCGATATGATCAATGGCGAGATCTTCAAAGATACAATACAATTATATACTAAAAAAGTTCAGATAACTTGTGTATTTCATAATAAGGCACCCAACTTCAAAAGTCAGATTTTATTAACTAAAATCCAATTCAAAATCCCTATTGTAAGCATCCATTCATCCAAACTCAAACACAACCAAACTAGAATAAAGAGAGTGAGAGAGGGAGTGGTGTGGACTGACCAAAGATGCAGCCAACTGACCAAATATCAACCCCAGTGGAGTAATGCGTGGAGCCAAGGAGAACCTCAGGCGCTCTATACCACAGAGTAACAATCTCATGCGTGTAGCTCTTGAGAGGAACGGTGAAGGCGCGGCCAAGGCCCAGATCAGCGATCTTGAGAATCCCCTTCTGCTGGTCGAGGAGAAGGTTCTGGGGTTTGAGATCACGATGGAGGACACCGTGGCTGTGGCAGTGCGCCACGCCCTTGCATAGCTGGAAGAGAAAGCTCTGAACAAGTTGGGGAGGGAGTGGCCTAGGGTTAGGGCCCTTACGGTGGGAATCGATGAACTTCTTGAGGTCAGTGTCAAGGTACTCGAAAACGAGGTACAGGATGGGCTTGGTGAGGGGGTTGGCGGAGGCCTTCTGGGCTTTGGGGATCTTATCCACATGTTCTACAGAGAGTAATCGGACGATGTAGATAGATTGGGAGAGAAGTTGAAGAAGCGAAACTTCTCGGAGAGCCGTCGGAGGCACACCTTCTTCATCCATCTCCAGACGCGTCTTCTTCAGCGCCACCACGTTCCCACTCGCTTTCTCGCGTGCCTTGTATACTTTTCCATATGTTCCTTCCCCCACCTTCTCCAGCTTCTCGTACTTCTCCATTTCGGTTACTCACTTCATCAATCGATCGTGCATTTCATCAAACAGATAATCCACAGAACATGCAAATTGAAACTAAACTAATTGAAACTATGGAGACGAGAGAGAGAGAGAGAGAGAGTGAAGACAAACCTGAGAGCTTTGATGATGATGATGATGAGAAGAGAATGTGAGAGAGGCGCGGAGCCAGATTAGGGTAGATGATTGGGGAAAGGGCGAATTTGAATGTGAAATGTGTAACGTAACGTTCCAGATCCAGTCCAAGAGGCGCCATTTTGATTTTCAAATTTTTTTCTTTTTCATTTTATTATACATTTTCATCTCTGAGTCCATGGAATATAAAAAACTATAATATTTTAAATAACAATTTTATATTTTTGTCTTAAAAATTAATTTTCATATTTTAAACACGTTTTAAAAAAATAAGTCAAATTTTGTGGCAATACATTGCCATCGTATAATTTAGCCCATAAAACTAGAAAATACACTTCAAAACATTGCAGATTGTGCCCTTTGCCTCTTCTGTAGTGTCTGTATTCTCTACACTTTGAGTATTGGGACAGAGGTACAATACACACAGACAAACTAAACAAACCTTTTTTTTAACTAAAAAGGACAAGTGTTTAAAATCACATGCCATTTAAAACCTTCCTAAATTCACATTAAAATGCATTCTATTTTTTTTCGATAAAAGTTAAATTATTTGTGTTTTAAAATACAGCAAAATAAAATGATAAATTAGCCGATAAGTCTTGATTTTAGGACAAGTCTAGATTCATTTCATCTTACTCCATAGTAATATTACTCCTGATAGCATTGGATAATAATTGTTCATAGGTTAAATATGTTTTAAAGTCTTTAACAAACAAACATGAAATTAAAATTCATTATTTTTCAAAAATTTTGATATATTTTTGTCCTCCAAAACATAAACACTAATAAATATAATTATTTTAATTTAATTACGTTAAATTTTTTTATTATATCAAAATGTTTTTATATTAGGATTTGTGTTGTTTACATATTTTGGCATAATTTTATTTTAATATTAATTAGAAAATAGGTTTGACATAATAAAAAATTAGACGGAATTAAGTTAAAAAAATTATATATATTCATTTAGACAATTTTCAATCTTACATCAAATTTCAAAGTTCAAAGATTAAAAACATATTTAAAATTTTCTATATTTATAAAATTAATTTTTACAAAGAGATACATTCACTCCATTTTAGCTTAAGCATTTTGTTACTTTTTATAATAAATATAAATATGTTTTTTTTTCTCTAAATTATTATAAAAAATTGTGTTGTATCTTTAAATTAAATTTTAAAGTAGTTTATTTTTTTATCTTGTAAAAATCATGTAAAACATTATATGAAATTTATATTATAACATCCCAAAAATTTTAAATATATTAAATTCTTAGAGGATTACTTAATGGTAACAGAAATTGTATTCCAAAAACACGAATCTCAAAATATTCCAATATTTATCGGCTATAATTGGTATATTTCTCCGAAAGAATTATATACATCATCACTTAAACTACTATTCTGGGACTTCAACCTTTCCCAACTTCAGTTCTACAATTACCACCTTATGTTATGCTCACCTATTATCATACAATCACTAATCACTGCATAAAAAAAACAAAAACAAACATAAAAATTGCAAGAATTAACTCCTCTCTATATTATTATTATTATAATAAACTTTCTTGCACACTTCACATATATTATAGTTATTTATGAAATTTAATTTGCCAAACACTTTATACGTCATTTATTAAAAAATAAAATCTTGTTACTTTCATACTTTCATAAATACAACAAATAAATACTTTATAATTATTTTAGAGATAAAATATATTTTTATAAGAGATTACAAAAAGACCATATTTAATTCTTAAAATAAGATATTTTTCACATTAATAAGAAACAATCATTGAAAATAAATAAATTTTAAAACTTCCATAATAACTTTTGGCATTATAAGACCATATATAGATTGGTAAGAAATATATAATGAACCATTCATTCCAAAGAGGTGCCTTAAATGTTACTATTCTCATACACTTCCACATGCACTTGTTTCCTGCCTTTGTTTTCGGTAGATAAATTAAAGGTGTAGTTATGTTTACTACCTTTAGCATCACCAATGAAGCTTCTTCAAGGTTTTCATGTGATACTATGAAAACAAATAAAATACACTTTTTTCTTCTATAAACAAAAATTACAATTTAAACATGTACATAGAAATTTCTTGATGAAAATTATCTTGATCTTCTGCAAGTGTTTGAGCCAGGAAATCATGACATAAGAGGATGTAATTATGTGTTTGTGACACACCTTTTGAACAATGTTGAATCTTGATCACTGATCAAAATAATATTTTAAAATTAAACATAACTTTAATGTTTAATTTGCAGCTAAAATGATTAGAGTATATTTTTTACATGTTAAGTGAACTTTTTTGTTCTTCCACATTTTTGTTCTTAATCAACAAAAATAGTAATAATATTGATCATTGTCTTGTTCTCGAAAAAAAAATGTGAAAATATTGGAAGTAGAGAGTATCCCATGTCTATTAAATCCCGCTATAAGCATGAATAATGAAGTTATTAAACAACTTCAACCTTAAAAGACTAATACAATACTTTTATTATATTCACTATAATATCCTTATGGTGAGAAGAATAAGAAAGTAATCTTAATGAAAAAAAAATATTTCAAGCCAATGAGTCGCACATAAAAATAGTAAATAATGAACTGTTTATCACAAATAGAAGTCTAACTTGCACAAAATAGTCGTTGTTGTTAAGAAGAGCTTTATGTAAAGAAGTTAGTGAAGAGAGATGAGCGTTGTAGGTTCTTTTATAAATAAATTTACATCTCACACTTATAGGTCAAACATAAATTTCCATCTATTCTGTACCCGTTAAATATAAATTTAATTTACGTCTGACTTGTAAGCATTATATATAATGCTTACATGTAAGATGAAAATATTGACTATTTTATTACAAAATTATGTTACGGCGTATTTATATTGTTTACATGTCAAACGTAAATTCAATGATGTAATAAGTTGTTATTTTTTGTTAATGATAGAGATAATAAAATTAAATATTAATATAATATATTAAAATATTTGTAATATTAATTTCTTTTTTTGAACAATCATCATATTAATTTTTGCAATACTATATTTTTATTATGATTCAATAAATCTAAAAATAATTTACTACAAATTTTAAAATGTAAATAGTGATACTAATGTAAATATTATATAAATAAAAATTATTAAATTATTATGATAATAAATGATTGATCGAATGTGTAAGTTGCATTAACACTATTCCAAAATTAGTCTAAAATTTATTTATAAAATATACCACTTTGAAGAATATTTATTTCATACAAATTTTATATAAAATAAAATTAATTTATTAATATGCATTTTGTTTCTGTAAAATGAACTTATTTTTATTTTGATCATAGTGATTTTTTTATATAAAATACAAAATTATTATTTTTAGTTATTATAAATATTTTTATTTTTTCATCTTCCAAAATTTTGAAATCGCGAGTTTGATCCTTAACATCAATTTAAGTATAAATAATAAAATTTTAAATTATACTTATACATTTCAAAAGTTTGTAGAATAACGTGTTTACAATACTAATCAAGATCATCATTTAAGTTTTTAGTGAATGCATAACTAATTAACAAGTGCCACATAATACTGAAAATTAAAACAATAATTTCTAATTTTAGAGAGACTAAACTAAACTATATTCATTTTACATTGATTACTAATATATTTAAGCCAAAAACTTATATTAATCCATATATATATATATATATATATATATATATATATATATAAAAAAAAAACATATATTAATATATATATATATATATATATATATATATATATATAAATTTTAAAATATATTGAAATTATTAATAATGCAATACTTGATATAAATTACATTCACACAATTAAGTTTTTCGTATAATAAATATATAGTAATAGTGTTATTTGAATATAATTATTTTATTATTATGACATAGTATTATTTATTACAATTTAAAACAAATATTTAAGTTTTTATATTTTAATAGTGTTAGTTTGTGTGGGAGTATGTGTTCAGAAGAAACTTATTGGTCATCAATCTATTTAATTTTCATACTAATTAGGTGTGAATTCCTCAACCAAAAAATATTAACATCTATTTAGACTTCATAGGCTTTAGGATTTTGAATTTTTGTATTAAGATGTTTCAAGATTTTAGCTAGGACACAACAAATTGTTTGTATTCACTCCACTTATAAGTTATTTTCAAAGAAAAATAAATAAATTCACTTTTAGGGTTAAAAATGAATAATAATAATACCGACCAAAATAAAAACAATAAAAACATGGTTGAGTTATGATTAATTTCAAGACTGCAAAAAGCAATGTCCACTCAACGATAGCGACACTTTATGCACTTAAATATACCATTTGCTGTTTTTTCTTTCCTTTTTTTGTTTTTGCCTTTTAATATTTTGTATTACTAATTTGAAAAATAAAATTACATTTTCAATCTAAATAAACAAAGCTCCAAGTTCATAGAAAAACAATTTGACAACTTATTTTTTATAGTTTTTCTATACTCTCTTTTTACACTAACAGTCATAACGCAATAATAACCTTTCATTATTTGAAACACAAGTATTATGTTATATTCCATAAATAGTGATAAATCTTTAAAAAAAGAAACATAAATATTTTATAGATTTTGAAATATTTTCAGAAAGGGTCATTGCAATTTATCGAAATGATTACAATCATGAAAGTATGAACAGTGAAACAACAACATAATGGCCTAGCTTAGAGACAGCCACAATAAAAAGCAACACTTTTTTTTTTCCGTTTTTCCGTCCAAAACTGAATTTATATATGTATCAAGAAGAACAAAGAACAAAAAAACTTACAAAATCTGCATCAAAACAAAGGTCATAAAATATAAAAGAAAAACTAATTTGTAAGATTTTTTTTTCGAATTTAAGATAAATTTAGTTTTAATCTCTTAAACTTAATATATATATATATATATATATATATATATATATATATATATATATATATATATATATTATATAATTTTGTGGACCAAAAAGTAATTTCCAAAAATTGGTTTTTGAAGGCAAAAATCACATCTTTCTAAATTTGAAAGATTAAAATATGTTTTTTTTTTCAGATTACTATAAAAAATTATGTATCATTTCTAAATTAAATTATAAAATTATTTTGTTTTTCTGTTCTATACAAGTTTTCATCTCCACAACACGTGGATACGTAAAACAGTCTATTTCTTAGATAGATATTTTTACTTACAATTCTTCTTCAAAATAAAAGTTATGTTTTTATGATTTAAAAATTAATTAGAAAAATATTGTTGCAAGTCATTGATTATGTTAGCTAAACTAACTGCCTAGTTTCGTGTAACCACATTGACTCTCTCTTTCTTCTTTTTTTTCATTCTTCAAAAGAGAATTGGTTACCCAACCAGAAGCAGTCTTACTTAAACTGCAAAAGAAAAAATAGAAAAAAATATAACTTATGAAAAAAAAATGTAAGAATTTATGAAAAAGTTTATTAATTAAAGCATTAATGATATGATAGGAAAAGTAAAATATAGAACAAGTATTAATGAAGTGTGATAGGAGATTATTACTCGTTTCCATCCTGAAGAATCTGTATTTCAACTACTAACCGCTACTGCATCAACAAGAAAAAGGAAAATAAAATTTATAAATTATTTATATTTATATATATAGAGAACGAGAAATAAAGAATTAACCTACTTTTTCATTCTCGTCCACTATTTCTATTAATTAATTAATGCCCTTTTTATTGGATGACTTAGTCATATTTATAACCCTCTCCGACCTTCCCTCTTGAACTGTATGAACTGTATGAACTGCAGTGGTTCTCTCTTCTCCCCTGAGTTTTCATGGCCAGAAAATCGCAGAAAACCCTCAAGAACACTGACACCAACAACACTGTCAAACGCACACGAAAAACCGTTCCAAGAGATTCACCACCACAACGAAGTTCAATCTATAGGGGTGTCACAAGGTTAATATTAACAACACTTTCTCACACTCTCTCCACTACTCATCAATCTAGATCTATGTCTCAACACCTTCCTTCTTCGCTCTTTCCCATGTTTCATAATGCTGTGTTGTTATGGCTGACTTTGTTTGCATGCATGTGGTTTTTTCAGACATCGTTGGACTGGTCGGTATGAGGCTCATCTCTGGGACAAAAACTGTTGGAATGAATCGCAGAGCAAGAAAGGAAGACAAGGTTTGCTGGGTTTATTTTTTATTTTTTCATCTCTTCATCACTCACTCCCTCTCTCTCTTTCTGATTTTCTTCATGTTGATTATGTTCTGGCAATGGAAAACTAAACAACTCCATGGATGGATGCAGTATATCTAGGTATGATACGAGTCTTGGTTTGGATAACGAAAACCTTCGATGATGTTACTTTTTACTTTTTATTTTTCCTTAATTTGGCATTGAGAATTGTTTGCAATGAACTTTGTTAGGGGCATATGATGATGAAGAAGCTGCAGCACGTGCTTATGATTTGGCAGCATTGAAGTACTGGGGTCAAGATACCATTCTCAATTTCCCAGTATTTTTCTCGTCTTTGATTCAAATGATGTTTTCATAAACAATGTTTTTGTTGTTCGTATATCAGATTTCATCGATCACTTCACTGTGTGTGTTTTTTGTCACAGTTAACAAATTATGAGGAGAAGCTCAAGGAAATGGAGGGTCAATCAAAAGAAGAATACATTGGATCCTTGAGAAGGTTATTTTTCAGTTCTTAACTCCATTATTCATTTCTGCACATGATTATGCATTTCTCAAGCTTTTTTCTCTGTCTTTTTTGTTTTTGGAACTGTTGAGGTTGTTTCTTATTGTATTCAATTTTTCATTCTGCAGAAAAAGCAGTGGATTCTCTCGAGGAGTTTCGAAATACAGAGGTGTAGCAAGGTACTCCAACCTTGCTCTGTTTTTGTTGGAAAATGTTAGGTTTTTAACATTTCAATACAATTTTTTTTTTAAATATAAAAAATGTGGTAATTATATCAGTTCTAAGAGAAATTAAAGTAGTAGCTGAGAGTTAATATTTATATAAAATAGTGTAAATTATATAAAATATTTATTTTTCTAGTACAATAAATGAATTAGTTTGCAGGTAGTATATCCAATATTTTGGGAGGCAATATAGGAAAAAAAAGAACAAATATCCCATTTTGAATGGATTCCGTTGGAGAGAGAAGAAAAATATAAAAAGCAAAATAAGTACAACAAAAATTTAAAATGTACATTTATAATTATTGAGCAATATTTTTGTCCAAAAAGGTAGTGAATTCTCACCATTAGTGGACATTTATTAAAATTGCATATTATAAAGATCAATTATGTAAAATACAATAAGTGTGAAATTACAATCATATATACCAAACAACTTTTTCAATGTCTCTAACTTTTATTTAATTTCCATAAACTCTCTCTCTCTCTCTCTCTATTGGTGGAAAATGCTCTGAATTTTTGTTTTAAATGATTAGACACCACCATAATGGAAGATGGGAAGCTCGAATTGGCAGGGTCTTTGGCAACAAATACCTATATCTTGGAACTTATGGTAATTTTCTTAGACTATGATCTAATATTTAAATTGGGTATGACTTATAATAATTGTAAGAAGAAAAAAAAAGGTGTTCGAGTCTATTTTCATTAATGGTTTTGATGTGCAATTCTCATCTTTACAACGAAGCATATGGTGTTTACATTTGAATGCATTTACATGCATCTTTAGTATGAAATTTTGAAGTTGTATTTGACCATTCTTTCCAATTCTAACAAGAAAATACCTACTTCCTTTCAAGATGGTCCCGCAGAACAAATATATAAAGGTCAAAATATGCAATCAAATCACATTGGTTGCAATATAGATCACCAAACTCCAACTGCTTAATAAAGCTATTTAATAGTGACATCATTCTTCCTTGTCCTTTTTTTATTCTAAACAAAACCGAAAGAAGAAGAAAAATCATAGGTTTGGTAGTGACATCGGCATATGTCTCAACACATTATGTCAAAATTGTGATGTTACATAACTTAGGTTTTAACTGTTATTTTCACTTACCTAATTAAACATAAAAAATTTCACTCAACAAATGGTTATCATAACATGGCATAATATCTGGGTACAAAAGTTTAATAATCACTTTTTAATGTTTTTTTTATTTATTTACTTGTTTATGTTGGAAATCTCAAATAGACCGAAGATAAAGTCAATATAAATGTTATTTTAAAAGTTAGTTTTGTAAGATTGAATTATATCTTAAAAGTTTTTATGTTATATTGTAGCTACACAAGAAGAGGCAGCAGCAGCATATGACATGGCAGCCATAGAATACAGAGGAGCTAATGCTGTTACGAACTTTGACGTGAGTCGTTATATCAACTGGCCAGGTCCTAAAACCGAAGAAGAGCATCAAAATGTTCCTATAAATGAAAATGTAAATTCTAATGCTGATGATATTGAACTAGGGTTTGTTTCACATGAACTTGGTTCAATCACTGACGAGAACACAACAGAGCATGTAGCACAATCTTCAGAGTCAAATCCTTCTCGTCGCACATTTCCTGAAGACATTCAAACAATATTTGAGAATCAAGGGCCAGACATCTACACTGAAAATGATGATATCATTTTTGGTGATTTAGGTTCATTTGGGGAACCAATTTTTCATTACGAGCTTGATGTTTAGAAGAGTGATATTATTATTACTCTTTACATACCTTATTTTTCAAAAGAGGATAATCAACCAAAAAACATGATAAAGAAATTAAGAGTACAAGTAAACATTTTAGAAATTTCAATGGAAGATTCTTTAGTAATACACAAGGAGGAAAGAAATTTTATAATTTTATTTGTGATACAACGAGAACAATTTAGTTTTATTATTTGTCTCCACCAACTTGTGTAGATGTCACAACATTTAGTTATTACTAGAAATAAGAATAGTAAAAATAAATGAATGATCGTTTTTCAATGGTTAAGATTTAATATGAGTATAATTAAATTTTAATTAATTGTATGATTTTTTTTTAAAATTCATTCAATTATGTGTATTTATATGACGATGGTACTACTAACACGTATGCACATAGTGTTTTGATTATTTTGATTATTTTTAATTAATTTAAATTTTGAACATCCATATATAATTTATTTACAAACACAAATTATTTCTTATGTAATTTTGTAACCAAATATTTGTGTTTAGGGATTAAACCGAAAACAAAACTAACAGTAGTTTAATTTTATTGGAGTATACCTCCTTTTAAGGGAGAAAGATGTATGCACAAAATAGTAAAAATAGTAAAATATGAATTAAATTTGTTTAGCTTTTAACATTTTATGTATATCTATTTTTATTTAAGAAGATACATATTCATGTTATTGAAGAGTTAAATTTTGTTTTCTTAAAATACACCAACTTTCTTACGCATTCTTGTCTTTTAACTTCATGTTTATATGATTACAAAAGTCCTAAACAAAAAATAATTAAATATAAATTTCATCTTCAATATATATCAACACTATTAAAAAAATCATATTTTCTACCAATTTTGTTTTGAAATTTATTTTAGAAAATATTTATAAATTTTGTTATGGAAAAAAAATTGCAAAAAATTGCTATCAATTTTTTTGCAAAATATTTTGTATAAAATAATTTTTATAACAAATTTTGTAGGAAATACCTACGAATTTTATAATTTTGTAAGAAATGATTACCCACGAAGGAATCACCTACCAATTAAGATTCTTAGAAAAAATAGCAGAAAAAAAGTATTTTTTTGCAAATTTTTTTAACAAATTTGCAAGAAACATCCTATGTAATATGAGAATTTGTAATAGTGTAAATTTTTTTAAAATCCTATATTAATCAATGTTATAGTTTAATTCCTATACTTTATACAAATTGTGTAAAAGGTGCTCGCGAATAGATGAAATTAATATTTTAAGTTTCATTTTAGATTTAACGGACTTAATACTTTGATTTTAATTTCAAGATTTAAGAAAGTTTTGATGAAGTGTGTTCTCTTATGTAAAGGTTCTCCTTATCTATTTTGTTCATATTTGATTATTTCTTCACACGTTTCTTTCATATAGAGATTGTGGGATTCATTTGTTGTTGGTGTGGACATTTCATAGTATTTGTTACATCAAATTCACCCATTGGTACATAAATTTGTTGTTCATTCGTTCTACTTTGTGGAAACTTTAGAGTTTTTCTGCATGGCTTGTCGTTAAGTAATTGAGTGTTTTGTTTAGGATCAAAACACCTCGTCACATAAAAAAGTTTATAACTTTCTCGATATCAAAAGGAAGATTGAATGATATGTTAATAGGTGACCTTACTTTGAAGTATTTGCGATAATTAGGTAGTTCAAGTACGACACAAGGTAAAGATATTATGAAAACCTAAGAATAGAAGGATGGGCAAATACTTGAAACAATCGTGTCCACATAGATATGTCATGAAAGAAAATTTTCAGAGTTCATTACACACAAACTTTTCGTCTTAAATGAGAATGTTTTAGATTTCAATCCACTATCCTTTATATGATTGTAAATAACAAGATTGAGAGTGCATACTTTCTTTAGTTACTTCAATCTTAACCATTTTTAGATATGAGAAGATGATTTTACAAGAGAACAATGTAGGAGAAGAAACTAAATTGGTGATTCGGATAATAAGGTTGGCACTTATGCACATCCATTATTGGAGGAAATATCTTTGTTTACCATGTTGGTTAATGGTTGTTTGCACAAACACATTTTTCTTAACTTTTATTCACAAATTATTGTGGAGGAAACAAGAGATCATAACAATTTAATGATTCAACAATCCAAAAGAAAATTAAAATCAACAATGACAAGATGAATAACCCTTAATAAATTACATAAATAAATCATCATAACTCTTTAAAATAAGTCGCTGACATACAAAACAAATTAACATAAAATAATTTATGAAATAAAATCTATAGATGAACTCAAGTCAAGAGCGCAACATTAGAGTTTTATAGTCGAAGAACAAAAGTATTTGGGAAAAAAGTCACAACAAGCAGTGAGATGCCACCATATATGAAAAAAGCTACCACAACTAGGAAAAAGGTCATCGTAATACAACCTAAGAAGAGTGTCGAGACCCAAGACTAAGCCACCACAAACAAAAATAACATACATTTAATACAAACATTATTTAAATTTTATTATAATGTTCCCTATCATATTTATACCATTATAGTAATTTATTAAAGTTACAATGTTATAAATACTTGTTACAGCAAATTTCATATCCATTTTTCTCTCAAGAGTTTCAAGCTAAAAATCATTAAAGCACTCTAGTTTTAGTTATATTTTCGCTTTCATTCTATTTATTTCTACTTTCATTTTATTTATCTCTTCCCTTGATCTATTTTATTAATTTAATTTTCTATTTAGTCATATTTCCCCTTTGCCTCCTTTTCATTATATATTGTTTTAATTTTGTATTTAGCTATATTCTCACTTTCATTATATATCGTTTTAATTATTAAACCTTAAACCCTAAATTATAAACCTTACGATGAATACTATACTAGAGTAGTTGTATCTAATAAATAATGTGAATCACCATCCTAGTCAATTTTTTCTCAAAATTTATAATTTTTTAAACTAAACTTAGTTATACTACACTCAGCAACAGAGGACATAGTGACAACAAAAGTCAATGTGTCAAATGATGTTTGAAAGAAAATATTATTCTAATTCAAGCATGACATAACTCATCAACCAATCTAATTGCAAACATGAATGTGAAAAAAAAACATTTAGTTGAAAGTTACCCACCACAACAAATACAATAGTGATGAACCACAATTGTTGTCAAGATCGAGAGGTTGATGGAATAAGATTCATATTGTTGTTACAAATTTTGTTGGTTCTCACTCACCTGCCTTATAAAAGAGGAAAAGTTGAACCTCAAATGAGGATGTTGAATGAAAAGATCAAAGATTCCTTTTATTGAAGCTCAAATGGCGTTATTTGAAAAATCAACCTTGATACAAAGATTTGTTAAAGAAGACAATTCAAAAAAGGTAAAGATTTCTTTTATAGTGGTGTCCTACTCGCCTTCCAATCCTAATACATACAAGTTATGGTGAAGGCTCGACAACAACTTTGATATACCCAATGGGAAAAAAGACATAAAAAAGGAAGAATAAAGGACAAGTTAACCAAACTTCTTCTGAGGATGTATAATTCAATGTAATAAACAAGCATCATAAGGAGAGGATGAGTAAGAGATAAATGGATTTTGAAGGTTAGACATGCACATACACAAAACAAGTTACAAGAATGAATATCTTGTTCATAGATAAATGAGGGATGATACTAACATAAATGAAGCATCACAGATGTTATGTAGCATGATTAACTAAAAATATAATTGATTTCATTTTAATATATAATTCAAAGTAAACCTTTATGCATGTGATTATTTAATGTAACTAGCATTCAAACTAGTTAATATTCAAATGAATTGATAACAAAGTAGCTATTGAAGTGGTTATTATATATATACTACAAATATACAAGTAAAGTTTGGTCTCCGTCTATTAATCATATTCCTATCTTGATAAATTTTACAAAGCATTTGATAGATCTAAGCAATCCAATGTACATGGATGGTGTAGAATGAAAACTCAAGGAAGAAGAAATTATGAATATATAATGGTGAAGAAAAATATATTTTGAAAATAACTAGGAGGTAAAGACAACATGAAGTTGGTAGCTCTAGTAGACAAGTTCATATAAAAAAGGTGATCGACAATCAATTTTGACGAAGGTTTTGAATGTAAAATAATGTATTTTTTGAAAATATGTGCTTTAAGTAATTATGATGATTACTTCCCACTAAGGTACAATGTGGTAGGAAAATAGGTCTTGCACCATTACAAAAATGTACTATCACGATTTGTATACTAGCATATAAATCACCTTTTTGATGTGGATAAAAATGTTTAAATTGACAAAAAGAACTACAATAGAATGTGTATATAATTTTTTTAAAGGTGTCACCATGATATTTATGGTAAGTGACTTTAAGAGTGTGTTTGGATAAGTGACTTTAAGAGTGTAGTTCATGTTTGTTTTTTCTTTTCTTTTCAGAATTTGAAATGTCTTATGATAACATATGTTGTTTTAATAAGGAATTTTGAAAGAAATTGAAATTCTAAAATTTCATTAGAGTAATTAGATTACTTAAATTCATAAGTAAGAATTTAAAATTATTCATATTCATTTTTTGTATTCGTAGTTTGAGTCAATCTGGGTCCAAGTCAATCCAGCTCAACCTTTGTTAGATTAAACTCGACTTAACTTGACATAGTCTCGACACAACTTAGTTTGACATGGTTCGGACCTGATGACGTGGCTTAACATGGGAATGGCCAAATATGACCCCATTTGTCTAGATCCCACTTAGGCCCAACTTGACCTAACTTGGACTCGAGCGAGCTTGACTTGACATGGACCTAACCCGACTAAGCTAAATGTGATCCTACCTTGACTCAGATTGACGTGGACCTAAGAGTGGACTCAACTTCGAACTCAACTAAACTTGACTTGACACGAGCCTAACCTAACTCAGGTAATCATGCCTTGACTCAGATTGACATGGACCTAAGAGAATTCAACTCGATCAGTTTGAGTCGACTTGGCTCAACCTAGGCCTGGGTCAACTTGGAGTGATCAAGTTTGCGCCGACTCGACTAAACCTAGGTCAGGCCAACTTGACTTGACCTAGGTTTGGCTTGACATGTGCTTGGTAGGGCTAGGCCGAACTTGGTCTTAATAGACTAGGGCATTGTTAGGCTTAGCCCAACTTTACTAAATGTTGGTCGACCTCATCTCAAATGAACTTGGATCATCCCTAACTCAACTCAGATAAAGTCATTTCAACCTCAGCCCAAGTAGACTTGCTCAATTTGGCTTACACATGCCGACTTGACTTTACTTGATCAGGCCCACGCTAACTCGAATCGACTCGATCCGACTAAAATTGACTTGACTCGATAGAGTCTTGGTCGACTTGACTCGACTTGGGCCCAAGTAGACTTAGCTCGACCTAGTATTGATCAAACTAGAATTGACATGGGCTTAGTCCAACTCGACTAAATGTGTCTTGGGCCCAACTCAAGTGAGCATGGACTCATCCTTACTCAATTGAATATGAGCTTGACTCGACTCGACTTGACTCAACTTAGGTTAGACCAACTTGGCTTAACCTAGACCCGAACCGACTTGACTTGACTTTGGTCTGAGCTAACTTAGCTCGACCTAGGCTGAGCCAATTCGGCTCAACCTTGACTTGTGACAACTTGGCTCAATCTAGGTCCAGAACAACGCAACTCAATTAAGGCAAGTCTATTTGACTCAATTTGGGCCCATATCAAATCAATTCAACCTGGACTTGGATTGACTTGACTTAACTCTAACTCAGTCTACCTCAGTCCAACCTTGCATGAGCTCAACCTTGTTAAATTAAAATACCTTATAAAAAAAATACAATTCACTATATTTAAATTACCTCGTCTAAACAAAACATATAAAAAATAAAATCAATTTAAATTCAATGTATATTAACATCTTACAAATTATAAATTTTCTTATCAAACACAAAACTTATTTTGTGCGAAATATTAATATTGTTGAGGTAATGTTGGTAAACCTTAAAATCATGTTTGAAGCAATTGGATCCAAAGACTTCGGATTTACATGTTTATTTTTATATCGCAAAAGCATTTATTTATTGATATTTTACGAGTAGAATCTCCACTTCTACATTTTGCGATGAACAGAAGTCTATGTAATATGAGAAGGTTTTCATTGAAGATCTGCAAAGTGTTAAATATATAAAAGAAAAATCATCACACATAATAGTTATATTTATCTCTAGTGTAATTGTCTCCATAGAAAAATATTTACAATCTCGATAAAATGATTACACTGCATAAAGTCGTTCCTTATTATGTCATGCATTAACATTAAGTTTATTTTTAGTTCCTAGCTAATTAACTTTTAATTTAATTTTTAATTGACTTTAACTTCTTTTTCATACTATGTTTGAAATCAGATATTATACCTGTAATAATTATATATTTTGCTGAAAATATATTTATATCATATATTTCTCATTAACCTCTTCTAAAACATTTATATAATTTTAAATATAACTATGCATATGAATATACAATGTTATTGGTGCAAATTATTATATAGTAATATTTATATTATATGTATTGAGAAATATAAATATCTACATAGTTATTAATATATTAATAAAAATACACGCTAACGTGTTTATTATTAATAAGATTAAAAATGTTTTTATCTTTTAACTCCAAGTGAAAGTTGGAATTAGTCAGTTTTTGAAACGTTAGTCCAATTTAATCTTTCAACCTTAAAAGTGTGTGAACTTAGTCTTTCTTACCAAATTTTGTTATGTTTATTTGACATTTCAACTGTATTTCATGATATTATTTGAGTTGTTTACACTGTTTGACACATTTACGTTTCAATGTTGGCTAAGAAATACATTTTGAAACGTCAAATAAATATAACAAAATTTGATTAAAATGATTAATTTCACACAATTTTAAATATCATTGAGTAAATTAATTCAAAATTTCGAAAAAAAACTAATTTTAATTTTTACTAAAAATTAAAGGACAAAAAAATATTTAACAATATAAGTAAATGCAAATGATATATATTTTAACACTAGTATCATAGTAATAAATATAAATTTATTCATATATTTATGGAATTTGTTGTGCGTTGTGAGAGAGTGATGGGTTTAGAGAAAGTGAGTGTTGGATTTGAGCTGTGCCTGAGCTGGAAGTTGCTCAGTAGTAAGTAAGCACTTTTTTGTTTGGTTAGTATACTTACTACTTTGATTAAAGAATATAAAGTGTAAAAGAAACAATAGAGGGAAGAACAATAAAAAATAAAAATAAAGATAATTATATAAAATAAGAGTGTTGTCAATTTATCAGAATAAAAAATAACATTAAATGAGTAGTGAGTATAAAACATGAGAATGTATATAATATTTACATTTTATTATTTTACAAAAGGGTTAAAAGGTTAACGAAGACTTAATAAAAAGGTAAAAGATTTTTTTTTTTAATTTTTTTTTAACTGAATGTTTACAAAAAAAATGTTCCTCTTTAATTTCAACATACAAATATAAACAAAATTGAAGAAAATACATACGTTAAAATAAAAGCAAGAAAATATATATATTTTGACACGTAAAACTTTAAATAGAAATAACATCAAAGTAATGAAAGATATTATATTAATTTTAAAATAAAAAAAATACTTAATTAAGTTAAAAATAAGTATAAATATAAAATTAAAATTAATCAAATATCTAAATATAAAACTTAAATTACATTGAAATATAATCAAACTATAAGAAGAACAAAAGTGGCATAGGAACTTAAAAGATGAAGTAACGTGCGGAGGGACCTGAATAATTGGAGACAGGGACTTAGAGGCAATAAGTGCAGAAATTTGATATAAATTTGATAAAGAAACCCGACATGAAATTAATTAATGCATAAATTTGATGTGAAGTAAAATGGAAAAAACAAATATAAAATTGGATAGATATATAGAGTCAAACACTATTACTTTCCTTTATGGTTGGTATTTTCTATATATAATTCATAATAGTTGTATTCTCATCTCATTGACCATTAACTAATTTAGATCATGTTGTTATAGTCAAAGGAAAATGTTTGAAAAAGGTAAAAAGAAAGAACAATGATATGTATGTAATAAAAATAACTTTTTTTTTCATACAAATAAAGGAATAAAGGCGAAACGAATATTTGTATGTAATATAAGGAATATTTTAAAGTCACTTGGATAATAAAGGCGATTAGAAAAGAAGATCCACTAAAAATGATGAAATACTAATTTCCTATACTAATTTAGTAAAATTAAACAAATAATGAATATCTACCACTACGTGTAACCACGAAATGACTATGATTAATACAACAATTTCTAGATTTTAACAAAATTTCTCTAAAAGATAACTTCAACCTTAATTGTCATCTATTACTTAACTCACGAGGAAAGTGTGACACTCATAAAGAGTGTGTTCAGTCTCTATTGTCATCAACACAAATTATCTGTTACAATATTTTCCATTTGTGACTTTAATCATTACGAGACTTTGGTGAATAGCACCTTAGAACAACATTTTTTTTATTATAAAAGTGAAACCTAAGTTAAGTTTATATAAAACTAAAATTTTAAAATAATAAATTTGTGGATTTCTTTTTCTTATATATTATTCATTTTTTTTAATTTTTACTTAAATTAATACTTAAAAATATACTTTAAAGATAAAATCATGATAAAATTTAAAATTTAAAAATAAATAATAATTCAAATGAATAAGGAAAATGACTTAAATATTTCTTTCAAATACTTAAAATCTAAAAGAGAACTTTTATAACTTGAAATCCGAGAAGAGTATTCCAAACGATTATAACCTAAATGTGTAAAAAAAAACACCAAGTATTTATTAGACTAATAAATAATAAAAAGATCAAAATCATATAAACCAAATATACACATGAAATAATATAAATTTAAAATAAAAATATTAATTTACACTTTTTAATAGTTTTTATCTCATTTATAACTTAATCATTTTTTTAAATATTTTTTTATATGTTCTAAAATAATTATTTTGGATATTTATTTCGTTAATGTTTATCTGGTTAAAATCTACTTGAAATAATAATAATAATAATAATAATAAATAGAATAAAAAATTAATTATGTATATTAATATATTTAATTTTAATATAATAAAAAAATTATAATCTTAATCTATAAATTTTAATTTTGTTAATTTTATTTAAACTTCGATAATAATTGAACGAGTGGATTACATGTTATTAATTACATATTGGTATCAATTTTGTAATTTTTAAAACCTAAGATATATTCAATTGCCTTAATCATTAATAAAATTCAAACAAAATTATTGAAAGTAAAAATTTTATATTTAAACTAACAACTTTTTATATTTTTGGTTTACTAAAAGTAAAGTATGATAGTCTTGCTATATTTAACTGTCTCTTAACTCCAATAAATATATTCAGACAATGAATGTGAGAGTCCTTTCAAATTCACTTTCACATATTCAAACAAAAAAAAAAATCTATAAACATGAAAATTTAAGTTGAAAATGACAAAACATATTTGGCAAATATAATTTGTCACGATGAGAAAAGTATATAACATAAACCAAAATTATAAAAACCTCTCACCAGTATAAAAGTGATAAAATAAATGTTAGGTTGATGAAGTTAACATGTCTTAAAAAGTTTTATATTGTCTAGGATAATTAAGGAGTGAATGTAACTCTAAGTCCGTTATGTTTTTTGTCCTAAGTTTAAGACACTTTGATTTAGTGCTTGACTTTTCTTATTCTCTTGTAATAGAATGTTGTGAGATATAGCTAAATTCATGTTTTGAAGAGTGTGTGTATACTTGTGTCAAAAGGTCGAGAGTGTTTTTTGTGTGTTATACAAATTTGCACATATTGATTATTTTTTTATGGTCATATTTTTTTCTCCGATTTTTGAATTTTCATGTTATATTTTTATGTTCTCTGGATTAATCTTATTTCTTTATGGTGGTTATTGGAATAAAAACGATAATATTCTTAATTAATGATGATTTCTTTTAACAATAGAAAAAAATGGCCTAATAACATCAAAGTGGGAACAAGTAAAAACAAGAGATAAGATGAAGAATTATGAAGGGATGTGAAGAAAGATAAAACAAAAAGAAATTAATCACGATGAAATTTTAATAAAAAGAAATACAAGAAGATGAGTTATTCCTCTTTCTCTTAAATTCACCACCAAAATTTAATCACCATTAATATTAAGGACAAGTTGCAGAGGTAGGTTAGAATTTATGGAGAAGAGAATATATTGGCCACAAGGATGAACAGTATCAGTAATTTAATCCTTATTTTTAGAATTTTTATTTATTTTGATATTTATATTTGTTTTTTATTTGACTTTTTATTTTTTATAAAAAGATTTAATGTGATTTATTTTTTCGATCAAGTCGCTGTATGATTACATAACAATAAAACTAGTAGTTGAACTTAATTAATTTAAACAATGTAGGAATTAATAATTGTGAGTATAATATAATATATAATTGATAATAGAATTAAGAATTGATTCCTCGCAATTATCAAGCACCAACATTTCAGATATCATAGTGTATAGAATCAAGTATGAAGGAAAAAATAATGCTTACAATTTGTACCAAGAGAGATTAAAAATTAAGATGGTATATTACAAACAAATACTGTTAGGAGCTAAAGAAATTTAGCTAACTTAATTGTTAATGCATACATTGATGCAACTGGTTTGAAATAGTTGTTACTTACATTAAACTATTATGCCAATATAGATTCACCCTACACCAGAAGTATTTCATAATAGAGATTAAAAAATTAAGATGATATTTAAAATAATGCTTAGGAGTTAAAGACATTTAACTAACTTAATACTTAATGCTTACAATTTATCACACTAATCATGCATGATAGTCATCCTATCTCTTATAAGATTAATGAAGATGTTTTCAATCTTTACATTTGTTCCTAATAAATATCTTAAAAAAAATACCACAACTACATCAAAGAAAATAATTCAAACTTTGCAAAACAGTTAGTAACTAAATTTAATAATAATAATAATAATATAATTAAAGTAAGACAAACATGATGGATTAAGAGTCATATCATTGTTGTTGTGATTGAGTTGATGATCCAATTTCTCTTGAACTAATTCCTCTTGATGTTATTTCATTTCCTTCCATTGCGTAACCATAAACTTATATATGTGAAAATCTTTTTATAAATTTCAAACTCTTCATAGACATTGATATTATCAAATTGAGTTTAGTGATTCTTAATCAATTTTGAGCGGAAAAAAGTGTCTCAACCATTGGTAGATTTAAAAAGATTCTAAAAGCATCCAAAACCATAACCCCAATACTAAATGCACTCTCATAGTCAATTGTGAAAACAAGGATGACCAATGCGTCTTTAACCATTTTTTATAAAATGGGAAATTGTGAAGAATTTAACAAAAGTTTAGGCATGTTTCCAATCTTTAGATGATGCGTTATCAATCGTGAGTGTGAACACATTCCTAAGTCCTTATTCCCTTAATACTTCTTCAATTTTCCTATCAAGTGTTTCACCTTTATTATTAGGTATCATTGAAAAACTGATTATCCTTTTTTGGTACCTCCAATCATTGTCTACAAAATGTGCAATGAGTGTTAGGTAGTTTAAGTTATGAGTTGATGTTTAACAATCAACAATGAGTGCTACTCTAGCACAATTTTACTTAAAGATGGCTTTAACCTAATGTTTTTATCCATATACAACTAAAAACAATCTCTAACTATGGTGAACCTGATAGGACCACACACAAAGGTTGTAATTGTTTGCACAAGTTCTTAAAACCCCCACCCTCCACAACCCTGAATGATTGTTCATCCAAACAAGCTTGAACATTATACTTTTGGCTAGTTACAAGAATATTGTTATTCTCACCACTTTTAAAGGTGAGAGTTGTTTGGTTAGGGTTATTAATGGCAACACGTGGATATTTAGGACAATACTTTTTAAGATGACTAAGAAGGTTAAATGTTCCATGTGTGTTTGGATCACACCTAACCTCTAACCACAATTATTACATGTTGCAATTCGATATTGGATTCAAGAGATCGTGTGAAGTGATCCTAAACAACAAATGTTGTTTTCTTACCACTAGCATTTAGTTTTCTCTTCATTGTACTTTTGGAAATAGAAACATTATGGTCCACTTCTACGGGTTTAGTTATAGGAATTGGCTGTCAACTTGTTATGTACTCCCATTTTCCAACATTGGAAAATCATTGTTGGGATTTTCAAATATGAAAGGAGTATTTCAACTTGAAGGCAATTTTTGTTTGTCTTTATTACAATTGTAATGAAGAATTTATAGTCAACAACGACAAATTATAGTGTTTAGGCTAAAATTCCTCTTTTGAAGAATTCAATTAGGTCTTTAATTTTTATTTGGTTCAATTAAGTCCTATAGTTTTTAAACATGATCCAATTTGGTCCTAATCAATGACAACATTTAAATAATTAACGATAGAGTGAGAATGGCTGCATAGGTGACAAGTGTGTACAACGTGACAATGTAATTTATTTTCTGACATGCAAAGAACACACGAGAAGCTCCATCTTCCTCTTTAACAGGGAGGAAGATGACACATGAGAGACCTCCATCTTCCCCATTTTCTTTTTCTTCTCTAAAACCACACATAGACCATCTCTTATCCTCTTTTCTTCTTCCCCTAAATCATTCTCTTCTTATCTACAAAACATTCTTCATCTCCAAACATCACAACATAAATAATTGTATATAAATTAAACTCCTAATGGTTGATAATGTAAAATCTTTATAACAAATAAATTCTAATAATACATTTTATTAAATTCCAAAAATTCAAAGACAAATTACTAATTTTTAACGATATCCTTCTTCTCCTTCTTCTTCTCCGACTTCAAATCCTTCGACAAAACCTCTTTGATCAAATAAGCGAGAGAGATGTAGAGGTAGGTGCAACATCGAAGGATTTGTCCAAATAATTATAAACAGAAAATAAATTACATTGATACGTCAGATACATCAACCATCTTCCCTTTTTCATTTTGTCCGATTTTAAGGTTATCATCGATTAAGATTAAATTAGATTATTTTAAAATTAAAGAACTTAATTAAATCAATTAAAATTAAAATCTAATTAAATTTTTCAAACAAATCAAGGGAATTTTAGCTTTGAAATTTTATAGCAATAGATATAGAAATTAAACACTAACATTAAACAAAATTCCTAATCAATACAGATCACGATCCGTAGAAACGACAAGTGGTGTAGGAATGGAAAAAGTTATGGAGGATACACAGATAGAACCTTTCCAACGAACGAGTGGCATAAATTGTGCCAGAGAACCGGTGAATGAATATCGACAAACACAGCACAACATAGTTCCACAAACAAACACTGCAAAAGGAGCCATGTCGATGTTCTTCACTCCATCCGCCGCCACTGAATAGTCACTCCTTCATGGCCACTTCACTCTCCTTCCCCATTTCTCCCACAACCATAACCACACCCATATTCAAACCCTCCGCCATGTCCGCCGCCGCCACCACCGCCACCGCCCCTCCTGCCAAGGTGGTTCCGGCCGTCATTGTCGGCGGCGGAAGAGTGGGAAGGGCTTTGCAAGACATGGGCACCGGCGAAGACCTCCTCGTTCGCCGAGGGGAACCCGTGCCGCTTGATTTTGAAGGCCCCATTTTTGTGTGCACGAGGAACGATGATCTGGAGTCCGTGCTTCAATCTACACCACCTTCTAGATGGAAAGGTGAGTTCTTTTGTTGTGATTTCGTCGTTGGATTGGATAATGTTGTTGACGAGTTATTGATGGTGGCGCAGATTTGGTGTTTTTCCAGAACGGAATGGTGGAGGCGTGGCTTGAGAGGAAAGGGTTGAAGGATGCAAACCAAGTGTTGGCTTATTTTGCTGTGTCGAAAATTGGAGAAGCCCCTGTTGATGGAAGAACTGATACCAATCCTGAAGGACTCACTGCTGCATATGGCAACTGGGCTTCTGTTGTGGCTTCAAGATTAAAGGCTGGAGGCCTCTCTTGCAAGGTATTCATAACATATATCTTTAGTTTTTCTTCTTCTGTATAGTTGTCTGTATCGTGGACTCGAATGTTAGTAATTTTAGTTTTAGAAACTTGTTTGTTTTTTTACTGCTATGACAACACCTCACGAAATTGGGACTAAAAGCAAAAAAAAAATTCTGAAGGGGCTTCTTTTTACGTTTGGGGACACGAGTGTTTGGATTCTCGTGTGTTGTTTTTTGGTTTGCTTACCATCAATATTGAAGTTGTTGGTGTCCTTGTACAATGTCAAAAACAAATATTTACACACGTGATGTATGTCTCAAAAGCCAGGTTCTTGAAAAGGAGGCGTTTCAAAAGCAGATGTTGGAGAAGCTTATATGGATTTGTTCCGTTATGCTTGTTGGAGCACGTCATGGAGGGGTTTCTGTAGGTGTCGTGGAAAAGGAATTCCGCACTGAAGTAAGCTTTGCAGTGACTTCTTCTCAAAATTAATCTGCTTATTCTCTTAGACACTGTGTTAGTGAATATACTTACATGAAGAGTAAGAAAGATAAAGGAAATAAGTTTTTCTTATAAGCTGAAGTTAGTTTATGCAGTAGTTAGAATCACTACTTTTAGAGAGGTCTAATGGTTTTGCTTCTTCAAAATCTTGATTTTTAACTTTAGTATGAGTTTCTTTTGGTTTATCGGAAAAACTTTTTCACTTCTTAGTTTTATTTTCTTTTGTTACAAATGCTTATGGAGAAGCTTATCTTAATATCATGACCTTAATCAGTTTTGTACATGATTAGATTAAACTGTGTAGTTAATAATAGGATGGTGGGTGATTGCAATCGGTATCCTCGCACTCCCTCCAATTCTGAGATTTCTTCTTTTGGATCTTGAAGAGATGCTACTTAGTGACTTTTATCCAACTCATGTGATAATTCATCTATCTAATATCCAAAAAGTGAAAAATAGTGATCATATCAGATTTGTTCCTTATTTTTATAGTCATAACAGAAATTTATGCAATAAGTTCACAAGTTTATGTGTTTTTAGAAAATCATTGTATTTCTTTTTATTAACATTGTGTTAAAGTCATGTCAAAATTATGTTAGAGACAAAAGAATGTCTTTTGAATTGGATGCTTCACCGATACGTGTTGTACAAGTGTCGTGTACATGTTGTGTTTGATATGTGTCAAACATAGAGACAAAAGAATGTCTTTTGAATTGGACACTTTACCGATACATATTGTACGAGAGTGTCGTATACATGTTGGTTTTTGATATGTGTCGGACATAGGGACACACCATTTGTGTATACATGTTGGGGTCTGATATGTGTTCGACATAGAGGTGTGTCCGAGCTTCATATACAGACATTTTCATTTAACATTAACGATGCATTTAACAAGTAATACTTAAAAATAACATCACAATGAGAAGTGACTAATATTTCCACTTTCAGTTGTCTAGCCTTATAACAGAACTGGCATCAGCTGCAGCAAGTGAAAAGGGGTTAACATTTGAAGAAGCCATGGAAGAGCGTTTATGTGCATATTCGAGAGCCGTAGCTCACTTTCCCACAGCAGTTAAGGAGGTAAATGTTAATATAAGTGAAATAAATATTGGATTCACAAAATGACTCTGATATATTTATAAGTTCTTATCTTGGCTATATTTTACATTGCAGTTTAACTGGAGAAATGGTTGGTTTTATGCTCTCTCTGAGAAGGCCAAGGCCCAAGGCAAGCCAGACCCATGCCCTTTGCATTCCCTTTGGCTAAAAGAGTTGAGAATTGTATGAAGCTTAAACTCTAGTATTAGTGTGTGTGTGTGTGTGTTTGATGTGTTCGCCAGGTAACCAGCTTGTAAGAGCTATGTAGAGTTAGGCCTTAGCCACTAGCTTTTTAGTGTTATAGTTTCTGGCTTGTAAGTTTAACTGAGTCATAGTTGTTCCATCATATTGCTTCATAATTGAATTAACTCGTTTTTTCTTATCACTTTGAAAGTGAATAAAGAGAGTTGTAATATGCATTGACCGAATGAACTTAATTTTAAAACGATATAATTTATGTTTATATTATCAGAGAAAGTTGACAGTGAAATTTTTATCCAGCACAAAGTGATTACAGTAAATCCTAATAATTTTTCTTGAGATCCTTCTACAGTAATCATTCTAACTAATAAGAAGTTATGTGAAATTTACATAAACACTCTTTTAGTTCTTTTAAAAAGATATTACACTAACACTCCTCTTATATTATGCTAACTCTCTTTAGCTTTTGAAAAACATCAGTGGATCACTGTGGTAATATGTTGTATTTATAGGTTTCTTGCATCTATGGATAAGATGAACTTCAATCCCAAGGAGAGTATATGAGTATGACACTGAATGAGAGAATTGAGTGAGTATTTATTGTGGTAATATGCAGTATTTATAGGTTAAATATGTTAAACAGATTGATATCAGGCTCTGAAAGGATGAAGAAAGAAAGTGTATTTAAATTAATATCAGTTTCGATTCCTAAACTATTGATGTAAGATTATTGGATGTATTAAAATAAGCATCTAGTTGAGAATTAAGGGAGCTTTTGTTTTTACCGACATCAATATTTCAATCAACCTTAAAATGGGATCGATATTTTTAGTCACCACATATAAAGTATTTTCCACTTTGAAACTCAAAACTCTTGTCATGAGACAACATGGTCTAACACTAGGAGGAGAATTTGTTCCCTTGTTGCTTTGCAATGGTATTTAGGTCCAATTGAACCAAGTTGGACAACTGAAATACAGTTAGACAAAGGCTGTCGTGATGAGACATTGGCATTACATTGCAATCTGAAAACAATGTGTGAATACAGCTTGGATTTCATTTTTATTAGATAAGATCTGAGTCCTTATAATATGCACACTAACTTCTTTTTATATACATAAACATGATGGAGATTTGAATCTCAGCATCTGAAGATTTCAATATATACGCAAATAGGATAAAAACATGTAAACCAATGATTGATTTATAGTACAACATCATTCCTTCTAGCTTTGATTTGCAAAAAGAAGAAACCATAAAAGTGCTTTATTTCATTTGTTTCCACTTAGTTTTTCATCGAATAGCCATATAAGACCATGACACAAGAAAAATATACAACACAAAATCAAGAAAAATGTTGCTTTTCAATCATATAGAAAAATCCAAAAGGCAAAATATTCAGTCTAAATGAGAGAGTCTGATGTAACGTACCAGTTTGACCTTTTTTTATTTCTTGAAACGGAAAATACAAGCAAAGACTAAATTCGAAAGCTTTTTCATAAAATATTTGGAATTATCTTTTGGGATAACATCATTTTTTTTATACAAAATCTTCCAATCTAATCTTGGACAAAAGAAAAAAAAAACACTTTGGTGTGATATTTTTGAACCATATTATTGGTAATCTAGCTTTCTCTTTTAACAAAATTTCTTTCTTAACTATGTTTTCTTATATAAAAATTGGTAAAAAGGAAGAAAACAAGATATAAGAATCCGTGATTAGATAGATAGAAAAGAAAAAGAAGGGTAGTTTGGGTGTTAGGAAAGGTAGGGTCAGTGCCCGTGGGTGATCAACAACAGAAGATAGTTTCCAATTTCTTGCAACTTGAAATGCCTTTTTGCATCCAACAATGTAATCATCATAACTTAAATATAAACGAATTTTAATTAAGTTAACTGTATCTAAATACCATCTTTAGTAAATGAAGTTAATAATAAACTTAATTAGCATTTTTATTCGGTGGAAAAAATTAGATATTTTGAAAGAAGTGTTATAGCTAAAAGTTTAATAATTTTGATGCAGCAGCAGAAGCAGTGGAAAAGGGTTTTTTATTAGTAAAATAAAACTGTGAAAGTAATAGTAACTTTGTTAATATTCTGTAATTAATAATTTTCCATAACATACAATTTTGGTTTTCTTTAATTGAAAATTTTAGTCACTTTGCTAAAACCAGAGTCAGACAACACACAAATTTGTTGCGGCTCTCTTCTCAACCTCTCACACAGCGCAACACAACCTTAGATTCTCCGAGCCAGAAACCTATTTTTATTTTCTCCGTTTGTTGTAACACTCAGACTCGTTGCTATTTTGTCGTTGTTGATTGTACCCATCATGGTTCCGCCTCCAGATTTCACTTCAGGTAGGTCTTTTCTTCTTCACTCTCTCTTTATATTTATAGATCCTTCTCTTCTCCCAACTGGGAATTTCGCCACTGTAATTCCTTCCTCATGTGCATGGTTCAACACACCACACACAGCACATAAAGTTCTGTGCTTTCGGGTTTACATTTTGTTTGTTGAGAAAATGCCCCAGAAATTCATAACAGTGTTCAACTCTGACTGTTACACACATTGCTTCTACCCAAAGTTGAGATCACAACTTCATTCTATAGATCGTTTTCCTGATGATGTGGGTCTGCTTTCTCTCATCACTCTCGGCAGTAACATTTGACTTTCGGGGCGCAATGTGTGCGGCATCGGTGCAGTGTGTGTGTTTTTTTTTACCCGAAATCATAAGGTTCCCGACCCAGTTTCTTTTTTTTTTTTTGTGTTTTTATTTTGTTGAGTGATGGTTTTTCTGCTTGATTGGTGGCCAAAATGGTCGAGGAAGCTTCGTTTTTTCAATAATATATTTGGGTTTTCAATCCTGGGGCATTCTTTATTCTACCAAAAAATAAATGCCAGCTTGCTGTTGTGTATGACCTCGAGCAATTTCCGTTTACTTCATCGGTTTTTAATTTGGAATAATGGATCCGAGGTCTCTTTCTTCCTGGATTACAGATTGGCACAAGTTTGAAAAAAAGTGGGGCTTGACTCTTGTGGATGTTGACGTGCTTCTAGCCTTTCCTCCTAGTGTAGGGTTTTTTGAGAAGAGAAAAGTTACTGAAATTCAAAAAACGAACACGTTGCTCTGGACTAGCTCTCTTTCTTTCTTGTGCACTTTGTTCCACTTCAGGAATTTTATCTTAGAATTCTAGTGTTAGCGTTCCCTCATTCATTTATCTCGAATTGGAGTACTTTTGGTGGGAGGATGCATGAAGCTTGTGGGAGGATAGGAGATAAACACTATGATTGAATGTTTGTGTGCAAAAATTAGTAGACATGCCCCCTTGTATAGGTCAGTGATTATGTAAGAACTTTGGTTGTTTCTTCATTCTATAGATTCATTGATCTTCTGGTAATGACAATGGGGAGTTGATTTGCTCTTTATCTTCATTTGGTTGTGTGCATACAATGAAGTACACTAGGAAGTTGACTATCATATACTTTGTTTCTTCATAATTATTTCTTGTTAAAGTGGTTATATACAAGATTTGCTCTCTGATTAGGTGCCGGGGCGACCTTTTGGGATATCAAGTTGTTCCCTTTAACGTGTTAATTATGAACATGGCACGTTATGTTCCGAAGGCCATGATTGGCTATTCACACATTCCTTATTCCAACTAAAAGTGTTTAAACTTTACTCTAAAATTAAATTTTGCTCTCATCAGTAGGTAGATGTTGTGATTTCTGTTACCTTTTGTCATTTCGCTACGCGACATCGAAATTGATTGCAAATTAGTAATTTTGATTGAACAATGATTCCAATTCGTTTGGGAATTTCTTTTTTTGCATCTTTCAGGTTCACTTTGACAGTTTGACTTGTCCAGCACCATCTTCTGGTATTACCATTGTCTGAGTTCTCAAGATTTCTTCCACAGAAGGTAGATGAGTTCTAGAATACCATCCCATCAGCTTAGCAATGGCCTCTACGTATCCGGGCGGCCGGAGCAGCCCAAAGAAAGGACTCCAACCATGACATCAACAGCTGTGCCATATACTGGTGGAGACATAAAAAAGTCTGGAGAATTGGGGAAAATGTTTGATATTCCTGTTGATGGCTCTAAGTCTAGGAAATCTGGACCAATAACCGGCGCTCCTTCACGGACAGGATCTTTTGGAGGAGCTGGTTCACATTCTGGACCAATCCAGGCTAATGCTGCTGCTCGAGCTGCCTATACCACTTCAGGTCCAATGACTTCTGGTGGCTCAAGTTCAATGAAGAAATCAAATTCTGGGCCACTGAATAAGCATGGGGAACCTGTTAAAAAGTCTTCTGGTCCTCAGTCTGGGGGAGTCACACCAATTGGTCGTCAAAATTCTGGACCTCTTACTCCTGTTCTACCTACAACAGGTCTCATTACATCTGGGCCCATATCCTCTGGTCCGCTAAATTCTTCTGGGGCTCCTCGTAAAGTGTCTGGTCCTCTGGAAGCGACAGGTTCAATGAAGATGCAAGGTTCTGCTGCTGTTCACAACCAAGCTGTGACTGTTCTTAGTCAAGGTGATGAATATTCCTTCAGAAGGAATTTTCCAAAGGCGGTGTTATGGTTATTAATTCTGCTTTTTGTCATGGGTTTCATTGCTGGTGGTTTTATTCTTGGAGCAGTGCGCAATGCCATTCTCCTTATTGTAGTTGTGGTTCTTTTTGGCTTAGTTGCTGCATCTTTCTCTTGGAATACTTACTGGGGAAGAAGATCTATTATGGGCTTCGTTGCTAATTATCCAGACTCTGAGCTCAGAACTGCAAAAAATGGGCAATTTGTGAAGGTCTCTGGGGTATGTTTCTGGTCCTCTTCCTAATTTATTGGCTATTCTTGGAAAGTTCATATTCACTTCTTGGGCTAATAAGTAAATTTCTTATATCAAGTCATGCTGTATTAATTTCAATATTTTCTTTATTCACCTGTGTCTGCATCATTCTGATTTTGCATTATAAATTATTCTTCACCTGCTTTTGAAGTATTTGAAGCTTGCTTTTTAATTTACAGGAGCTTTTCAGGAATGCCATTTTTTTTTAATTCTTATAAAGGAAAGGTTGGAAACCTTCTAGAATATATGATGCGAACCTAAATTTTTGTCAATTACAAAAACAAACTTACTCCTAGTCAATAACCTTACATGTATTAGGTTTGTAAACTGGTACAGCGTGGATATGTATCGAGTGCTTCCACAAGCATGATTTTGGTATGGTTTAAATGAATGAGTCTGTTTAATATTGGAATCTCATTGCTCTAATTTTTTTCAAAGACATGATGTTATCATAAGCAAAGAAAACAAATATGAAAATAAGAGCAAATCTTTATCAAGGATGTAAAGCCTGTAATGCACTCTTTGTAGCTATTTGAAACAATGCTATTTTCATTGAATGAGCTTCGGAGTGTACTTAGATGAGTGCATTTTGTTTCATCTTCAGGATGATACCTGTGCATATCGGTGTCTTCCCATAGTAATAATTTCCCGTAAACATCTAATTATATGAATGAGAAATTTGCACTTGGTTGACTTTTCATGCTATGAATCCTTTCTATAACTTCGTACAAGCTTAAATGACTAATCAATCAAATATGTTTGACTGTTGTATGTGAAGGTTGTTACCTGCGGTAATGTCCCTCTTGAGTCATCTTTCCAGAAAGTTCCCAGATGTGTATATACATCAACAAGTTTATATGAGTATCGTGGTTGGGACTCAAAAGCTGCCAATCCTACACACCGGCGGTTTTCTTGGGGCCTTAGATTGCTCGAAGTAAGTTACTATGTTATTTTAGTGGGTTGGTTATTGTGAAATTTAATGTTCTACTTTGACATCTCGTGTACAATTTTACTTCTATCCTTGGCCGGGAAGGTATGTCACTGAAGGACATGTTTCTTTATCTGATAAAATTTCAAGTTGAATTTATTGTTTTGAATTAGTTTTACTATCATATTTAGTAGAAGAAAGGGAATCTTTTCTTTTTGATATGATGATATTTTCCGTCTTATTTCCAATTTACCTTGGACTAGATTTGGTTTTCTAAGCAAAAGATGGATTAAGATGGGGACTCTACCCTTAAACCAGTTACAATGCATTGAGTAAGGGTGTAAAATGGCTAGTCTACCAATACTGAACTTAATTTTCTTCAAGAGAGTACATTTAGAGACTGTTATTTCCTTTCTTTTTTGTTTTCATGAAAGGAACCACCAGTAAAAGATGCCCTATGAGGAGTCTGTGCTTAGGGCTGCCATTGCTATTTGGAACTTATTTTTCACTTGTTTATGTGATGTGATGTGACAGAGGCGTGTGGTTGACTTCTATATCTCGGATTTCCAATCTGGTTTAAGGGCATTGGTTAAGACAGGTCACGGATCAAGAGTGACCCCTTATGTTGATGACTCAGTTCTCATCAATGTAAATCCAACCAAAGAAGAGATTTCGCCAGAGTTTCTCCGGTGGTTGGGAGAGAGGAATCTTTCAAGTGATGACCGCATCATGCGGTTGGAAGAAGGGTAAAACTTATCTCATCTTTGCTTGCATTTTGATCATATATGCCACATCTCTGTCTCTGGATGGATGCACCTTGATTTAGGGAACGTTTGCTACAAGAAAAATCTAGTTTTCCTCAAATCTGTTTCATGTCTGGTTTATGTTTTAAAACCAGAAAACCATGAAGGAGGGTGGTGTTTCCTATGAATGTTTTTAGCTAAGCCACAAATTCATAATCTTTTGTCTTGAGTTTAAAGAAAACTTGTAAACAATGAAAACTTCTGGTAAAAAAATGATGTCATTCTTGATTTCCTGGGAAACATTAAAAGTAAACAGATTTTTGAAAAACTCATAGGAATCATGATTTCCAAGTTTCATGATTATCAAGAATCATGATTCCCAAAACTTATCTTACCAAAAGCTCCATAAGGGGTATCCCAAGCTGTGAATGAATAACCTGTTTTTGCAACATAGTTATGAATTTTGAGTTTCAGGCAAAGTGTTTGATAGAAATAATATAAGATGGTATTTGTATTCAGGTACATCAAAGAGGGAAGCACAGTGAGTGTAATGGGGGTGGTTCAGAGGAATGAGAATGTGCTTATGATTGTTCCTCCACCAGATCCTATCACCACTGGTTGCCAATGGACCAAATGTATTTTCCCGGCAAGTCTTGAAGGTATAGTGTTAAGATGTGAAGACGCATCAAAGAATGATGTGATACCAGTTTAACAGTAGTGTGTGTGTGCAATGAGAATGGTTGCAGCATCTTCTAATTGGGCTCCTTAGATAGTGTTATTGTATTCTTTTCCCCTCTGTTATTAGTGGTGGTGGAATATCATATTGACAAAAATTGTTATAGATTAAGATGCCAAAGTTGTGTGTGTGTGCCCTTTATTTTTCATCTTAAATTGTTGTATAGTTCTGGTTATCTTCTTCATGTTCTTCTAGGCTTTGTAAACTTCGGTAATGTTTGGTGCAGTGCAAATTCTTACTTGGACAAGCATATTGTGATTATGCTAACAACATGTTAAATAGAATACAATCTTTCTTGTGTTTGCAAATATTTTCTTCATGCTCACTTTTCTCTCTAACTTCATGTACAAATTTGTTATCATTGTCACAGGTAAAAGCTTGTCTTTTCTGGTAATGATTTTAAGCAAAGAATTTGTACAAAATCATTTTCATGGAAAGATGAATTTTTTTTTAGATAAATGAAATTTACTGAATATAAATACCATGTTATTGTAACTTGTCATGTGGTGACGAATTACTTTTTTTTCTTCTAAAATTACAGCAATGATTTTTAGAATGCTTGCATATAATTTTGATCAATAGTTTTCTATATTAATTTGTTTGTCTTATTATAAACAATAAAAACTTTGATAACATGAATTATTTTCTGTAGTCTCTAAATTATTGGTTTCGATTAGCGAGACTAATAGTAGAGTTATAACCATCAATTTGTACAACTCAATCAATTAATTTTTTTAGTGTTGGGTTATTATATTAAGTTAAAATACTATGCTCACTATTCTTTTTTTACCCAACTCAAAATATTAATGAACACAGGTTAATAATATTTTCATGAGTTTTAACCTCCAAAATTTTAGCTTAATCTGACTATATAGTAAAAACAAAAATTCTATATTTATTTCTATTTTTGGTTTATGTAAGTAATAAAACAATTAAATTCTGACTCTTTGCAGTTCAGTAGTTAATTTTGACCTTTTTAATTATATATATATTTTCTATTTTAAACTAATATTCTATAAATATAACTTCAAATTTTGACTTTAATCCAATCAAATATTAATTAAAATACTAATGACCAAAATTTTTTTAAGTGAGAGTGATGTGATGTGATTAATGAATTATTTTGGAAACTTACTTTATTATCCAAATTTATTTTGTTCACACGTTTTAAATATTGATTTTTTTAGTCAATATTGTTAACTTACTTTTTTAATCATTTATTTTGTTGTTGCATATATCTAGAGAATTATTTTACTTTTCTATCCATATTTATTCTACTGTCACATGTTTCTAAAGAGTCATTTTACTTATTTACTCATTTATTATATTAAACAATAACTTATATTTAAAATATTAATTCTCTTTTTCTATGATTTTTTTTTTAATTTTAATTCTATTCTTTTATGACTTCTAATTACTTTATTATTTAATAAAATTAAATTTAAAAAATATTTTACTTTTATTTCTTAATATAATGTTATTTTAAAAAATAATATATATTCATTGATAGTAAAAAAAATTGACATGCGATATCTTTGTCTTACAAAAAATTGTCTATAACATTTATTATTTTATATTAAGTTATAATATAAATATTTTTATTGTTGAATATTCTTCATACTTTTAGTATGTAAAACTTATATTGATATTATTTAATAAAAAGTTAATATTAATCATATATTCATAGAACTTTGTGTAAGATTTTAAATAATTATATTTATAATAGAATAAATTGAAATATTGTACTTAGTAGTTCATGTCAAATGTTTAAAATATATATTTGTAACAAAAAATTCACAATTTTTATATTAAATATTTTATTTTGTATTCTTTGATTTATTAAAAACTAACAAATATTTTTAATGTATATTAAAAACTAACAAATTAATTATCTTAAAATATATCACTAATATATTTATATTGTTATTAGATGAATATAGAAATATATATTAGATATATATTTATTAGACGAGTATGATAACACACACTAGACGAATCTAACAACACACTAAACATGGAGAATAAAAAAAAATAGATAAGCCTAACAATATTAATTAGACAAGTTTAGCAATTCACATTAGATGTGTTTGTCCATATAACCACCAAATGGCTATAGCAAAAACATTAGACAATCATTTCATAGATTGATTAAATGAGTGTAGGAATATTCATTAGACGAGTCTGTTCATACACTTATTAGACAAGTTTAGCAACAAACTCTAGACAATTCTATTCGTGCACTAACTTGTCCAAACATAGATTATACAAATCTAATACTGTACATTATAGACGAGTATGTCCATTCATTGATCAAACGAAACTTGCAATATATATATTAAACGAGTATGGATATATGTTGATTAGATGACTTTATCTATACATTGATTAAACGATGTTTATACACTAATTAGACATATCTAACAATATACATTAGACAAGTTTGTTCATACACATATTAGACGAGTCTATTAATACACATTAGATGAGTTTGTCCATTCATTGATTAGACGAATCTTACAATATACATTACACGAGTTTGAACATATAATAAGTAGACAAGTCTAACAATACATGTTATATAAGTGTGTTCATATATTGATTAAACGAGTTTAGCAATAGATATTAAACAAGATTTGTTAATGCATTAATTAAATGAGTCTAATAATACACATTTGACGAATATTTTCATACATTAATTAGACAAGTATAGAGAAAAATATTATAGTAGTTTAGCAATACACATTAAACAAAATTGTTCATACACTAATTAGACGAGTATAACAAAAAATATTAGATGAGTCTAGGAATACTTTAATTAGATGACTATAAAAAAAATTAAATGAGTTTGTTAATGCATTTATTAGATGAGTGTAGCAACACACATTAGATGAGTCATTTATATATTGATTAGACGAGTCTAGCAATATTCATTGGATAAATTTGTCCATACACAGAGTGGAGGATTCTATTAATACACATTAGATAAGTGTGGCTATTTAGTGATTAGATGAATTTTGCAATACACACTAGACGAGTTTGCTCATATATTGACTAAACGAGTATGATGAAAATATTAGACAGGTCTAACAGTACACATTATACTAGTCTTGCAACACAAATTATACAGGTTTGTCTACACATTGATTATATGAGTTTAGAAATATACATTAGATGAGTATTGTAATACACAGTTGACGAGTATGTATATTGATTATACGAGATTGTCCATTCACTCGTTAGATGAATCTTACAATACATATTAGACTAGTGTGTTCATACACTGATTAGACGGGTATAACAAAATACATTAGACGAGTCTAATAATACAAGTTTTCTTCGCTCATACATTGATTAGACAAATCTATTATGAGTTTGTCCATTCACTGATTAAATGAATCTTGTAATACACATTAGACAAATTTATTCATACATTGATTAGACGAGTATACCAAAACATATTAAACAAGTCTAGCACTGTATATAAAATGTCTTAATAAATAGATACAATACGTGAGAAACTTAGAATGAAAAGAATAAAAAATATCTTAATAAATTTTATTATTCTTTATTTTATTAAATTTTTATTTTATTATTTATTAATATTAAATATTATATTTTATAAAAATAAAAATTAATTTAAACAATTAAAAAACAAATATTTAAAAAAGTTAAAATATCTTAGGAGGTCATAACCCTACGGACCTTTTGAGATCCGTCACTAAATATGACATAAAAAAACATGAAAAAAATAACATTTACACGTTCCTAAATACAAATTTAAATTAAAAATATTATTCCTCCATCTTTCTAACCAAGACGGCATAATTTATCAGGTCAAAATCAACCTTTTTAATATTTTATATTTACAAATGTTTATATTTCATTAATTTTTAAATTATTTTTGTTAAATATAAATATACAGAAACACAAACTCTTTTATACAGAAAATAAAATCAAAATCATTAACACAAATTATGATTTATAAGAATTATTTGAGAATCGTACATTGGACATTAGGATAAAAATCAAAAGGTAATATTTCAATTTTATTAAAATATTAATTTGGTACTGTATCAAATAATTTAATAAAAGTAACATGACTACCATTTATTTTAATGCGGAAAAGTTAGAATTCCACACTTCCTCCATGTTATGAAATCTTTTATGAAAACTTCCTGAAAAAACGATTTTTGAAAACATTATTTTTTGGAAAACTTTGTTTCCGTAAATATTATTTTCTGAAAAAAAAAACATTATTTCCCAGCTAACTAAAATTTTCCCTGCTATTTTCTTTAGAAATGCTATAACTAAAGTATATACTCTGTCTATATCAATTAAATGGTTTATTTAATTGTTTACTTTATTAACTTCTTTCTTTAGTTTTTTAAGGAAGTTATCAATACATAACTTCTTTCTAAAGATATATATTAGATTTACTTTATTCTGGAGACATCATAAAATTTTTTATATGAGTAATTTATTCTCATATATATATATATATATATATATATATATATATATATATATATATTGATTTTGATATATTTTATTAAAAATATGTTGATCATAATCAATGGTTATATGTATTTTTTAGAATAGAGAAAGAAAAACCACCTTATATTTTAGAAAAATAAAATAAACGAAGTACCACATAATATTTGTCTGTGACAAAAAAAAAAGTTTCTTTTATATATTTTAAAATTAAGATAAAAAGTGTTTAAGTAAAGATATTATCGTATAAAACTAATTGCAAAGTTAAAAGAAATGCATATTTCTTGAACTTAAAGATGAATAAAAAGTTAAAATTTTATTGAACGTGATTTATTTTCTGTCACATTTTTTTTTTTGATGAAATTTCATTTTGTACACTCTTGTACTTGGTAGGGATGGCAACGGGGCGGGGCGGGTACGGGTATCATGATCTCATCCCCATCCCCATAATAAAAATTCATCCCCATCCCCATCCCCAAACCCAACGGGTATACAACTTTTGACCCATCCCCATCCCCACCGGGTAACGGGTATTTTCTTATACCCATACCCATACCCATTTTTTTATTGTTCCATATATCAATTAAATAT
>Ga0209589_1000265_pt1 | contig 65840 bp, 37 predicted proteins | sample CowpeawhiteBW_FD_187525 | JGI IMG/M metagenome (GOLD analysis project Ga0209589, IMG submission 187525) | Root nodule microbial communities of legume samples collected from California USA - Cow pea white BW (SPAdes) (version 2) | ecosystem: Host-associated > Plants > Roots > Nodule | place: USA... | reverse complement strand
AGCAAATAAAAAAAAAAAAAAAAAAAAAAACATCAAATCATGGTCGTGCACAAAAGGCATGAAAACATGGGTACCAAACTATTTGAGAGATCCAGTGGGGAAAATAAAACAAATAAAACAATGAATAGCAGAGTGTATACATCGTTCTGCCACTAAAAAAGATACCAATTTTAACATCCAAGTATCATAAGCATCAAAACTTAAAGTGCATAGAACAGAACCAGATTCCACATAAACATTGCATTACAACATCACTTCACCTAGCTTATGTATTCAATTTCAAATCTACCGAAAAAAACACATATTTTCGATAATTGGCTCAATCATTAAAAGAATGTAAATGTCAAGTGTCTGATTGTAAATTGCCCATCACTAAAAAAACAATATTTTCATTATCTCTAACATCAGAGCAAGAATTAAGAGTAAAAACAAACGATTCCAACAAAGATCAGAACCCAGAAGATTCAAAATTTAACAATCCAATAGCAGATCAGAGTTGAAAAGGGGAGCTGGAAAGGGAGTAATTGGGTCGGCAGAAAAAGTAAAAATAGGATCTTTTCACATCAATCCAACCAGAAATCACGATAATTGTGACATGCAAGGCAAGGAAACAAGGATAGAAGGTGAAATAGATCTAGATCTAGAAACAAAAGTGCAGACCTTGGAGAAAAGGGGAAGCGAAGAGGAGAAGGGCGAGAGAGAAAACCAAAAATTTGTGGATGGAGGCCATGGTGGTGTAGGGCTGGAGTTGGTACCAAATTTCAACGTGTGAAATTTCAACCCTGAAACACCAGATTTGTAATTTGTAATGGGGACTTCCAACAACGATGTCGTTTACATGTGGGTCATACTCTATTAGCTTATATGTCTTAAATACTGTTTTTCATTGGTTGTTTCACGTGGCACATGCTGACTCACTTAGTATTTTGTGCCTATGCATAAGATAATTTATCTTTTTTCAATGATTTATTTTATGATATATGGTTAATGATTACTTTATCTAATATTGTGTTGTTCATTTTGTTATTCGTTGAAGTAAAAAATAAATAAATAAGCATCTATTTTTTCAAATTTGAAAAAAGTGATAATTTAGGTTCGTTTATCTTTATATTTTTTTCTAAATCATAGTTGATTTTATTATAATTTTCTAAAACCAATTTTTCATCATTTAATTAGATTTGTAAGTTGTTTAATATTTTAAAATTAAGATATAAACAACTTTTAAAAGCTATTATATTCTAAATTGTTGTTTAGAAAAAATTGCTACAGAAGGAATGTTTATTAATTAATAAAATTAATTTGTATCATTAACTATAATATTTGAATATAGCCACATAATAAAATACTAATAATTATAGTATTTTTGAAAAGTAAAATCCAATAAATTATAAATATAAATAATTCTTTTATGGTCAATCTTTTTCTTGCTATTTGTTTAATTTTTAAAAAATAAATATATTCAAATAAAAACTATTAACAATTAACAATAGATAACATATAAAAATCACTTAAAGATAATTAAAATACACATATTTATTGCCTACAAACATCTTTTACAAATACTTGTTCAATTTTTATTGGGAATTTTATTAACAAAATATTAACGAATACAATTTCTTTTTTCATTCTTAAAAATATTACATAGTCTAATTTTAATTTCTCTCTACAGTGAAATTTGTGGGATTTTCTTACTTGTGATTTAATTAAAATATTTGTGTATTATTTTTGAATTCAAATATTATGAGAAAATCATATCTTTAAATGTTAGTTAATATGTTATGATAACATTATATCAGCTATTATTTCCTGAATGAATGTCTCGGTTTAATATGTATTAATTAATTAATGTTTTGCAATGGGATGCCTTATAAAATTAGTAAATACCTAAATAACTCTTAGAGATATTATTAGGCTAATTATCAAGTTTTTAGTTGGGTCTTATAATATTTATTTTGCTATGGTGCAAATCCATTTGTTAAAATAGTAGATTAATAACACTGAAATAACCATTGGGTTGAGATGTGATTAGTACTATTCTCTCTTTTAATAATGATAAAGGGGTTGTTAGTTGGTTTGAATTATACTTATATATTTTAAAATTATGATGAACGGCATTTATATCCATAGTATTTTTTTTAATACGAACACTTTTTTTATATTTTTAAAAATATTGGTCATTTACTTTAATATTATATAAAACAATATTAGTGAAATTTAATTAAAAAATTATACAATTACAGCTTACAGCTTTTAAATTTAACAAATCAAGTTGTTTTTATTAATAGAAAAGGAATTATTTAATGGTGACAAAATTGCATTCACTGCTCGTATAAAGATTTTTATATAAAATAAATATTCACATATCTTATATCATAAATAAAACGATCGTTAAACTCTTTATTTTATTTATATTCATACGTGTATTTCTTACAACATATTTATATTTGTAGTATAATATTATTTAAATACAATAATAAGTTAAGAAACTTAATCACACATTTATTTGTATATTAATTTTTTTTTTCAAAAAGATCATTTTTATAAGAGAATCCATGATTGAGTGAGAATATAATATTTATAGACATAGTTAATATATAGTAATTAAATAAATTACTTTTTGCAAAAAGAAATATTAATTTAAGTTTTACTAATAAATTATTTTTGGAAAAAAGAGATAAATATCACTCTATTAAAAGAAAGAAGATAAATGTCACCTATATGAACTTTTTAAAAAACCAGTGAAAGGAAATTATTATTATTTCATTAAAATATAATGAATATATATTTTTTAATTAAAAAAATTGAAAGGTATTTAGTATGTTATTTTTAGGGGTGGCAATGCGGGCCGGCCTGCATAAGGCCCACACAACGCGGGCCGGTCCGTCCCACTCCGCATATTTTATGCGGGCTGAAAACATTGACATGTCCTACATACTCTCTGGTCCGCAGGCCCGTGGGCCGGTCCGCTTTTTTTTTTTTAAAAAAAAATTTATGATAAAACTTTCAATGTTTAAAAATTGGGAAACTTTAAGAAGTTCACAAAATTAAGTAAAGACTTTGGGGAATTAAATGATAAATTGATAATTCAACATTTTCATCATACTCATACTCTGACATACACAATGTATTCTTTAAATTTTAGCACATTAAAAATTACATAGTACGTGTCTTTTCCAGTTATACAAGAATTTGAAACGTTAATGCAATAGTCCATAAAAAAAGTAATTAACATACACAAGTGCAAGTTTTTTTTTATGAGGCTTGCGGGCCGCGGGCCTGTGGGCTCACAACCCTGGCCTGCCCCGCGTTTTTTCTACGGGCCTGCGGGCCGGACCTAGGCCTAATTGCCATCCCTAGTTATTCTAATACAAATTTAAATATTTTAATTTGATCTTGATTTTAAGATCTCATTTGTTTTGCATCGGTATCTTTGTAGAATATTGGTTGAGTTTTAAACTTATATTATTATTATTTTCTAACTATTTTAGGGGTAAGGTTTTACCATAATAACTAATTCATCTTAAGCTAAAAATTTTATCACTGTGTGTGATGTTTAAATAATGACTTCAAATCGAGTGAGGGTTCTTTTAATTGTTTATATATAATAAAATACATTGGAGTATTAACATTTCATATTCTTTATTTGTTTTTAACATAGACTAACATATCATCTAGTGTGTATTTGTTCCTTGACAAGCTTTAACAATGGATCTATATAGGATTGGATGAGGGTAGCAAAGATGTTGAACTTTTAAAACGTTAACGAGTAAAGTTCGTCAATCGAGTTTCCTTAATTAATGAATACCTTTTGACTCACCAATTGGCTATGGTGATCGTGACAACGACTCAACATTGATGTTGAAGTATTCATTCATAAATGTGAGATGTTAATAGACTCAACGAGTTTATACTTCAAGATATATTTTCTTCTCTTGCTCAAACAGTCTCCCTAAACAAATCCTTCTACAACAGTGATAATAGTCCATCTTACATCATCAGAACTTTATGACGAAGCTCCATTTGTTCATGCTTAGGTTGAGGCGTTGCTTCATCCTTTGGCGATTCCTCCTTTTTTGATCTTGGAATCCACCACATAATCTTGAGCCTCAACTTTATCCACCTTTCTAACTTTGATGTTTTCATCCTCATTTGGCTTAACCGTTTTTTATGAAACATCACGTGGTCCTAACTAGACTATTTCTTCATAAGGTATTGTACATACTAACACTCTTTTGTAGTATGACCTTAGTTTATATGATACTTGTACCATTTAGTTGGATAAACAAAAATGGGAGATTAGGTTGTGGGAGTTATACTACTTTAAGATTAAACCCCTTTTAGATGATGACGTCTCAACTGGAACACATAAGGGTGTAATTTTCATATTTATTGATGTGCCTTATCGTAAAAGATTGTTTTGTGTTTGGGGTAAATAAAGATGAAGGAACTTTCATCACTTATTTCCTTACATTGGAGTTTCCTTCTATAATGATGTACCATGCTACTTATTTGAAGAGCTTGTTCATGTTGGCATGTGGGACAACGTACATCGTGTTAAGGAATTTCCCTAAAAAGAGTCCTACAAGTAGCATGTACACAATTATCATTAACTATAGGTCGCGGATGTGAACATACACTTTAACAAATTAGCTAAGTATTGTAGAAATGAATCAATATATCCTTGTATGACATTGTGTAAAAATGTTGAGGTGGCTATAAATTGAGTTGTGAATCTTCCAAAGAGAGTGTCAAATGAATTTTTTGAATTTTTGGGCAGAGAATAGTACCATTCTAGGGTTGGTCCCTTGAAAATAGTTAAAAAGAGTTTGTAGTGTGCTCTTAGTTCTTCGGAAAAAAAAAGAAGAAGTTAACTTGGGTTAAGTATGTCTTAAAGTATTCATTTAGGTCCCATGATCCATCACACTTTTTAATACAATGTCACCTCCACTTTGTTAGATGTTAGGCCTTCATGACCTCTTTATTGAAAGGATGAAAATTAGACAAATATGCTTTTATCGATTCATTCAGCATGGATATTGGAACAACTATAACAAGGTGTTGTTGATCACATGTTCGTGATTCCTTTTATGGCGAGACCCCTCGAGCGTGATTAATAAACTGTCATTGTTGGTTTGTTTAGCATATGTGGATTGATTGTTAGACTAAAGTTGTTGTGTTCATGTCTCAATTACAACCCTTTGCTACTAAGTATTGTGTTGATCGTCCCCATTCTCAATAGGTTTTGCTATTGTGGTTGGATGATATCAAGTGACCTATTTAGTGCATTGAGTTCGGGTCTGCAAGTTCGACTCAAAATAGTGTGTATTATGATATAGGTTAAACATGACAAGTTACTTGTTGAGAGCTTTCAATTTGACCTTAACTCAATCTTGTGCTAGTTTTGCAAGGGTTCCATGACTTTAAATTTGTCATGCATGCTAGTTATTGAATTTTGAAGATTTTCCTCATTTTTTTTGAAGAAAAGTTTTCATATGTGTCTTGAAGGCTCCAATAATCAATGGATCAAGTTAGGATATGATGACAATAACAATGCAACAATTATACTTATAAGTATTATAATACTTTTGATATGAGTTTTACCTAACCTAACAGTGGATGTAAGATACTTTTACTTGAAAGAAGCGTGGTTTTTTTCCAAATGGAAAAAAAAATTATTATAGAAAATTGAATTTGTATAAAATTAATTTCCAAGTTGTTGAGATCGGCTATATATATACTACTTTAAAAAGATTTTCCAATCTTTAAATAAGAATTAAAAGAGTTATTGAATATATAATATAAAAAGTGAATAATAATTTAGTAAGTATATCCTGTTGAATTAATATATATTTTTAGGTTTTTAGATCCTTTTATTAGTTACTTAGTGTTTGAAATTTGTTACGTTATCATTGGATCATAATGTCAATATATTCGAATTGTTCAGATAAATATTGTTATGTATGTTTTTTATTAAATGTAGAGATATAGAAGTATAATAATAATTATTAACACACGTAATAAACAGATTATATATATATATATATATATATATATATATATGTATTTTGTTGATCATAAATTTGGTTTGCCATGTGAATTTTATATGAGCGAGTCTCACTTATATTTGAAAGGTTAAAAACAAGACGGGGAACATTGCAATCCCTACAAAATTCTGTAACCAAACCCAGAATTGCGAAATACATCAACCCTAGGGAATATGCTTATGTGGGTATCTCCACTGTAACACAACCCATTAGGAATAGTAGAATGCAAGCGACATTTACACTAAAAACAATGTCAGTGACTTGCATTTCTGATTAGGAATCGATTCCTTTTTTTTTTCGTCAGGAAGAGACAGCAAGGGAAAGTGAAGAACAGTAGATTTTACCAGTGGATTTAGCAAAATTGTAGATCATCGAACATAGATAACGAGGTAAAATCTCTGATCATACTTTCTCTATCTAGCTATGTTATTTTTTTTTATTATATAACGTTCTTCACATATCCTTTTCTGAATTCCTTCCATGAATTCGAGCTACTCCGTTCTATTTTTCAACCCAATTATGGGTACAGCATTTTTATCTCACTTTGTTGTTTACATAGGATTTTGTCCTGTACTCCTGTTGCAACACTATGCAGTAAATTGATTGTACATTGTGAGGTATTGTTTAAAGGAACAAAGTGACTCAGTGGTTGTGCTTTGTCTTGTAAGAAAAATTAAGTTAAGTTTGTCAATTACTTGTACTGTCTGATAATAATTTCAATGCATCTTGTCATTAAATCATTTTTTAGCTGGTGGCAGTAATGCATGTGGACAATTTTCTGTGTTCCTAGATCCTATTCTTCCTTAAGCAGTAACTGAATAACACTAGTATTGAAATAAATGAAGAAAAGTAAAAGCTCTCGAGAGTTGTTGAACTGGAATGACTCTACAGGAGTATTAGCTACTGAGAATTCAGGTCATACTTATATAAAATTAAGTGCCTATATCCAAACAATGTGTTGAAAACTAAAATACTTGTATTATTTTTGATAATTTTGGTTTTTGTTATTCTGCTAAGCTGAAATCAATGATAGAAACTTTGATTAAACTAAATTTCTGAAACTTATGTATCCTCTGCCAAAGGTCTGAAGTTGAACCAATGGATTGTACAGCTGCAAGAAGGACACAAAAGGCTGACCGAGAAAAGCTAAGGAGGGATCGACTCAATGAACAATTTGTAGCGCTGGGCAACATTTTAGGTAAATCAAATTTCACAATCATCGGTGAAAAAATTGTCAATTTTTTATGTTCGTTGCTTTTCCTGACTTACTACTAAGGATATCCAACTGCCAGATTCTATTTTGTTGAATGACCAAATTAATGATAACTAAACCGTTGTAACCAACAGTGCCCAGATTGTATTTGTTATGGAAGTGTTAGCATCGGTTTGTATATTGTTAATGACTTTAGTTTTGGAATAGAACTGGTTGGATTTTAATTATTTTCAACCACATGTCTCAGAGATTACTTTGGGTTATACATATGGTGATAGTTGTGATAGTTTGGATCTAACGAGTTGTTCCTTAGATATTCCTTAAAATTTATCCATGTGTTTGTCACTTGACGAGAACTGTTAAAACGGTACTTCTACTAAATTACTCTGCCTGTGACGATTCTGAAGTGCAGATCCTGATAGGCCCAAAAATGACAAAGCAACCATTATAGGTGATACCATTCAATTGCTAGAGGACCTTACTTCTCAAGTTAGTAAACTTAAAGATGAATATGCTGCACTAACTGAAGAATCTTGCGAGGTAATATTTTCTCTTCTTGCTTTAATGAATCACCATGATGCTTTTGGAACATAAAATAATCAAGGAAGTAATGATATTTTATTAATTTTCAGTTGGCTCGCGAGAAAATTGATCTTAGAGAAGAAAAGACTTCTCTTAAATCGGATATTGAGAAGTTGAATTGTCAGTATCAGCAACAGCTCAGGACTGTGTCTCCATGGACTGCAATGGATCATTCAGTGATGGTAGTTCCATCATCATATCCATATCCAGTGCCAATGCCAATACCTCCTTCTCCAATTGCTATGCAGCCATACCCCTTCTATGCTAATCAACATTCTGCTATTATCCCTAGCCCTTGTTCAACTTATGTTCCTTGTTTAGTCCCTAATACCCTTGTTGAACAGCAATCCATCCAGCACATAGCCCCACCTCTTCATCCAGGTTTCCAGTCCCACATGTCGGGTAAACAAGACTCCAGAAACAAATGCAAGGAGAGCATGGTTGAAAAACATGAGGATTCAAATGATGTCACTGCAGACCAGACTTACGGGTCTTCTGCAGACCAGGTTAGTGTTGCTTTGCTTTCAAAGAAATGTTGTAACCTATAGGCTATAGCTGTGATAAAAGAGGTATGGATTCAAGTGGTGTTTGTGTTGTGGGTTTTGTAGGACTTGCCATCTGGGAAAATAAAATCTAGCGAATTGTCAAGGAGGCAAAGCAGTTGCGCTGAAGTGAGTTCGTTAGGTAGGTGCTCTTCATCTAGTAGTGTTCAGGAGAGTTCATCAAGTAGTGTAGTTCACGAACACAAAGGCTAGTGAGTGAGAAAGGGAACAATCTGAGTCAAGTGCTTATTTCTTTGGAATTGAAGTCATGATGGGGTTTCTCCGGTGTTTAGCTCCTACTACTGCCCGGAGGTACAAGACCCTTGTTTTCTTGAAAAAAATCACTTCTGACTTCTCTCCGAGACTAGGATTTTATTAAAATTTGGATTAAATACTATATGAATAAGCTTTTCCTTGTGGGTAAAAGCTTGTCAAATCTGGTTTATATACCTATTCTTGTAAAAAATTAAAATTGCAGCCGAAAAACCTTCCAACTTGATTGGTGTGGCTAATGAATGTGTAGGGTTTGTAAATCACTTCACCTCTTGACCTTTGACCGGAAATTGTACTTATATTATGAGAAATGCTAGTTATACACTCTTTCTAATATACTCTGTTATTGTATGAAATTTGATAAAAACACTTAAAATTGTGTTTATACTTAGTTTTTCCTTTATTTTTCTCTCTTAGAAGGAGCATATGGAAAAGTCTTTCCAAAGATGCCTTTGATTCTTCTTAATTTTCAAATGACATTTAATGAAACATTATTAATTTTTGTCATAAATTTTAAAAATAAATACATGTCATGTACAACTCAGTGTAACTATAAATAAGTGATCGTTCTGACTAGTTAATAATGACAAGCTTGTCGAGATGTGGAAAAATTATAAAAATGGTGAGGTGAGATTGATGATCTGATGAGAGAGATAAATATTCAAAGTAATACCATAACAATTTTGTAGAAATACTATTTAAATAGTATAACATCATAAACTACACCGTTGGTGGTGCTATGTGTTAGTTAGACCACGTGGCAGTAAGAGAGTGGCCCCCACTCCGGAGGTATAGAAGTGTTTAAGAGAAATAAATAAATTTAATACAGCTGTTAAGAGACCCGTGGTTATTGTAGATTTATCATGAACAGGTAAACGGCTATCTTTCACCATGATGCATTGAAATGAACTAAGGAGCTATATATTGTAGATTTATTGTGAAGGGAGATCAGCTAATGAGCTAACTTACTATCTTTCAGAGTTGTCATTGGATTCTTGACTGAATCTTGAAATGGTTGTAAACAATAGAACTAATGCCAGCACGCAGAAACACACTTTCTTCACGTTTTCTCTTTTTGATCATTGAGTCAAATTCAAGTGTTTTGCACAGTATTCAAATCTATTTGATGGGTTATGTTTTTTTGTACTAGACTAGAAGTAAAAGCTATTATTGGCTTTTCTTAGGTAAGTGGAAAATTTATCTAGCAGTGTGGCTGAAATGAGAAGATTAGCCTGATCAAATGCTGAGAATAATAAAAGTGTACCCACTGCTACCAGACACAACTGTAATATATATTGTTGCTTGTGATATAACGAAATTCGAATTTGGTCTTTCGTTCCTTTGAAAATAAAAGGACAAGAAATATAAAAACTATATTACAAGAGAGTACATTATCGTTACCAATATTAGAACATTATTGTGCTTCCAGAATGTATGATTTTTGTGTTGTGCTGCTAATGTAAGTATTTTCTGAATACCATCTGTTATAAAAATTTATCCAAATGATTACACTTCATTCTGTTTATGTAACAACGATAAGAAATAAAACAATTAATAACATGATTGATATAAAAACTAAATTTGTAAGCACTTATAGTACAGAGAAAAGAACAGTGGTTTAACAGAAGTTGCACTCAAAGAATATATGCCAAAGCCATTCTGATATCAGAAGCTAAAGAAGCTTATATAAATCCTAGAAGACCACTTAGTGTGCTTATGATATGGTATAGTTCTTCTCTGCAAGTCGCATTGATTGAGAAAAAAAGAGAGAAGAATGGGATGGTTCTACCCTAAGAAAAGTGCAGAATGGAAGCAGGAACTCACATTGACAGAGCAGACTATGGAGACTGCTTCTCTTTCTGTAAATCTTCACTTATTTGTGATATTTGGCATTGTCCTTAGCTTGTTGTGGCTCTCCCATTACACCACCTACAAGTCTCAGCAGAATCACATAGCCCTTTACGTTCAGTTACTCTTGTCTCTTTCGCCCATCCTATTGATACTCTTCTTGCTCTCATATTCCATCTGTGGAAGGCTCAACTTTTGCTTCATGCCTTCGACTGCGGTGTCTCCCTGGAATCTTGCGGCTACTATCGCCACTGTTATCACTTTGTTACTGATCTTTATTTTATTCTAAGTGGTTTTTAGGATCTCTCAGACAAGGAGACAGAAACTCCATATGGTATTACCGCACAACTCAAGTATGAGGAAACTTTTGTCGGAAATTTTATGTTCTTTGTTCATATTCAAGTCATATACTGATAATTTCACTGAACTATTTGCTGATATTCTGTATGTAAATTAATTTGAAGTCCTCTCATTTGTGAAAAAAATGGAATTTGATCTCCATGCAGCAATTCAACGGTTTGTTTTTGCTATCTTTTTCTTGTTCTTTGTGTTGGTAAGATTTATGAAAGCAAGACAAGTTAATTTAGCAGGACATAAAATGAATTGCATTCTTTTTTCATTATGCAGTAACTGGTTATGCATTCCATTTGTTTCTCTCTTCAAATCTCCGGTTGAAGTTGATACGCAATAAAAGGGTAATGTTAAATTCAAATTTACCCAAGCAAAATTTTTTAATTGATTTGAGAGTTTCCATAACTAGTAATGATTAAAAAGAAATTGGTACGAGTAACCAAACTTGTTAAAAAGGTTAAGGAATTTATGAATCGTGACATCGCTTCTGTTTATAGTCAACTTGAACTGCAAATAACGTAACCTTATTCAACAGACTTATCTTTAAACACTGAAAATCTAGATTTCATCTTTGCCATCTTTTAGAAGGGACACATAAAAATGTGAAAACACATTGAACACTTTCATATATTTATACAGGCATCATCACATCTGTATCTACATATTTAAGAATTACAGTACTCAAAGGATTTTTACACTAACTCTTAAGTTAAGAGCAAAAATAAAAAGACAGAAAAGTAAAACCAACCTATGGAGAAAATTTTCAAATCACACAAACCAGCTATTAAGAAAGTTGGATTGGTATCGAGCCATTATGAGCAACACCAGGATCAAAGCAGCCACACCCCATGGAGAGCTTCCTTCTGAAGGGCCCTGGTGGGTTCTCCTGCTACTCCCCCACGAAGCAGAGAACCAATCTGAATTCTCCATAGAAGATAACCAACGAACTATGAGTATTAGCACCACTGGGGTAGCAAATAGTACCCAACCAAATTGTTCTTCAGCAGTTTCAACAACTTCTTCATAGGAAAAGTACCATGAAACGGCAAAGAAGAGGAAGATGAGTGCTAAGATTAACAGAACAGGGTATGGCAGGGGATTCAGAGTGAATCCATCCAAAACAGAAGAGGTTCTGCTTCTGTCATAAGCCATTGAATTGGATGGTCTTTTGGGTATTGGAATTCAGAAGTGAGAAACTTAAAGGACTATTTTTTACTTGTGGAACCAAGTTGTAATAGTTTGATTTTTGGAACTGATTGATAAATAAGATGAACAAAGTGAAGACAAGAGAGGTAGTGTCAGCTGCAGGTACAACAACATGCTGAACAGTTAAGAAAAAGAGTGATAGAATTTACTTAATGAAGAAGGTTTATGCTATTGGCATGCTCCAACATACCATGACAAATATATGCTATTTTTTCAGTTTTTCAATTAATTGATTTTGACCTGATTGGTTGGATTGTAAATGGCCATTATGATGAGCCTTATCCCATTTTGCATGATAAAGGAAGATACCTTTCCGTTAGTGTCAACCACGATCTCACCAAGGAAATTTTAATCAAATAAGTTATACTAAAAATATATTCAAACTAATTTTTTGAAAAGACTGGTTTATATTTAGACATAGTAATTCTTTACAAAAATTAGTGTGACCTTTCTATCTTGTGAAGGAAAACCAGAATACCTTTCTATCATAAAATGGGACAACACTTACATTAACAAGAGCGAGATTAGTGAAAGATATAACAGTTGTTTTTTCTAATGTTATTTGATAAACTATTTTTATTATGATTTCAAGATAATTATATTAAAATTTAATAAAGGTGTCATTCATAATAATTAGTGTAAAATATATTTACATGGTGTAGGTGCATCCCTTTAATTATTCTTATAATCAGGTTAGTTTTAGTTTTATTTATTTTACTAACATTAGAGCTTGATGTGAATGATGTTTTCTAAAACCAAAACTAGTGTGAAGTTTTGTAAATTTTGAAATGTAAACACTTTACTACTATTGAGTATGTAAATAAATCATATTTCGGCAAAGTTTTATAATCTGCAACAGTACTTTTTTTTGCACTTTTAACCAGTTTTGCATGGTCCATTTCAATGCTGATACTGATACCACATTAGATTGGACCAGATATACTTATCATCACAAAAAAATAATGGAGCTAGTGTGGGGACATATTAGGTAATGGATGATGAAATAAGCCATTACCTGCTATAAACATACTCACACTTTTTTTCCCATTCATCCCACTCCTCTTGACCCTTTCTCTGTCTATGATCAATTTTTTTAGCAAAATCAACTCTTTCAAGTGTTGCTTGAGATGACATTTTAACACCAATTTCTGGTCTTTTTGGGTTGGATTTTTCTTCTGTACAAAGTTCTAATAGTTGGTTTTTTTTGTTCGAGAGTTAGATTATAAAAACTATGCAAACTGTTTCCTTTTTCACTTACACAGAATGGCCACTTCAGAAATGCTTGAAGATTATTCAATCATAGAAACATTACAATTACTCTGGTAAAGCATCACTGCGTAACATACCATCGTATTACATAAAACATCAGCAAAAGTAAAAATAACATAAAACACAACACCATTCATCGGTTTAAGATTGTTTCACACTTCTGAACACATGTTTTTTTTCTGATGCACCATCTGTAACACTATCTGTAACAGTAGCAGGCATACGTACAGTGACAATACGGTGGTTTGAAAGAAACAACCTTTGTTCTTGAAGTTCCCAACAAGGACAACAGAAGCAGAATGAATACTAGGAGTATTAGTGCGACAAAAGGCGAGGTGTAGTTGGTTTCTTCTTCTTCTTCTGGTTGACCTGAGAAGAGCTTTGGTGCAGACAGAAGAAACAAGGCCAGAACCAAAATCAGAACAACATTGGGAGTACGAGCATCACCATTCCTTGGTTTATAAGTGTAGTAGTAACCCATTGAAGCCCTGAGAAAATAACAGAGAAATGAAGGTTTTTTATGGAAGAAGGGATTCAGAATGATAAAGTCAAAAGGAAGGAAAATATTGTAGTTGGCATTATTTGTCCTCTACACACAATTTGGTACGCATTTAATGTTTTTATAATATCAAATTACGTGAGAATGACGATATTATCATCAACTACCACCTATTCATGATTTTCAATTTCTCACAAACAAACAATTCTGTGAGCATGTTTGGTTTGAAAAGAAAAAGTAGTTCTTTATATCAGATTCAGTTGAACCAAAAAGATCAAATCTGATTTCTGTATGTTCATATGTTTCTTAAGATTTTTGTTTTCATTACTGTAACTTTTTTCAAACCATAGTTGTATACAGTATTTTAAACACGATGTTAGTTGGTTGACTTTAGATGGTAAAATTCTTTAGCTTTTAATTTATGAAATCGACCATATGTGAAAGTGGGTCGTGGCTTTTTCTTTCTGTACCCGTATAATTTCAAAGTGCACCTATATAATTTTCAGAATGGTCATAAGAGTGACTTTCAGATTATCTATTTTAAAAATGATTTTGAAATATGAATTTCTGAAAAGGGTTCCTAGAATAATCTTTTCAAAAAATATATATAAAATACATTTAGCAACAAAAATTCTAAAACACATTAAATGCATTTTAAAATAGGTTTTTCAGAATAAATTTCCAGAATATAAATTTATTGTTTAATAACATTACAAAAAGGTATGTTATGTTTTATATTATATTTAATAATATAAGTATAGCTAATTGATTGCTTTGAAGTGTGGCAAAGATGAAAAGTTCTTAGAGATTACATGAGTTATACTTAAGAACCCACTTTAAAAAAGTGATTTTCTTTTATTTGAAAGTAGAAAAAGAATCAGAATGTAAAATAGAGAATGTCAAGGGAGTGAATTGTTTTTTCAAAGTCAAAATAACATTATCTTTGCATAAATCTCTTAATGATAATAAAAGCATGCTATAATTATGCTAAATCAACTTTGTGGACGAAAATATAAAAAGAGCATTATCAAATTCATTTTTAAATACAAACACAATTTTAAATATAAATTTATGCTTAAACCATTTAATATTAAGTGCAAATAGGATTTTAAAGTTGTTAGTTTCTGTCATTATTAAAACCCTTTCATATAAATAGAGTGCTCTTGAAGAAATAGTTCAACAATAAATACATCACATATAATATAACCCATTAAAACAACAAAACAGTAGAAAATATAACTTGTTACTATAAAGTTCGGGTGGCCTTGACCCGATCCAAGTTCAGTTAATACAATTAGTTATTATTATTTTTCTGTTATGTTATTATTATATTATTATTATTATGATATATAAATATTAACGGATTTAATGAATGAATTGAACCTTATATACTCACAGGTTTTATTAACTTAAACATCAAAAAGTAGTTTGCAGGTAGGTAGGTAGATCTCCTATAAGAACAAAAATAGTTTAAAAATAATAATTTTGAGACAATTATTCGAATTTATTATACATATATATATTTTGTATATAATCAATATTTTATATTGTTTTTTTTTTTAAAATCATATCCTTAGGGTTTAGGGCACTTGTTGGTGGGTGTTTCTTATGAAATTGTTTTGAGTGGAAACTTTTGGATTGGAGAGAGAAAAGAAAACAAAGAGAAAGAAATATCGATCCATTTGTTTTGTCTCGAGTCTCCGTTGTGGCATTGGGCTATTGTTTACTCTGTTTGTTCCAATCCAACGTTGGTTGTAGTTTAGGCGTGCGTGCGTGCGTGTGTGTTGGGTGTCCAAAAAGTTGAATCAGCGACCCCATGAGACCTCAGAGAACGTCGATCTACGCCGTCACGTCATGGGTGAGGCGACAACCCCCAAAGGTGAAGGCTTTTCTCGCCGTCGTTTCCGGCATGGCGGCTCTTGTCCTCCTCCGCTTTATCGTCCACGATCACGACAATCTCTTTGTTGCTGCTGAGGCTGTCCACTCCCTGGGAATTTCCGTCCTCATCTATAAGCTCATGAAGGAGAAGACTTGTGCTGGTAACACTCATAGTTATTTTTTTCTCTCTTGATCTTTCAACACGTATCTTCTATTTATTTCTATTTGTTAATTGGATAGGGTAGGTTAAGAGTTTCTCCTTTTAACTTATTTTAAATGTCAAAGGGAATGCTCAGAAAATAAATTTTGAAGCTTCAATTTTTTGGGACTGGTTTCTTCTGATTTTAATTTAACCCATCTAGATTTCCTTTGCCAAATTTTTATTGTTTTTTAAGGATTGTTGTTTTCTTTTATCCTTTGCAATTTTCAATTTGTTTTGACAATCTGGTCGGCATTGTTTGGCTGATTTGATTTGTGTGTGTATTTTGGCTTACTCAATTCTATGTGTTGTTGAACATGTTAGAGGTATATATTTCTAATGGTTTTGAATTATGAACAGGGTTATCACTTAAATCCCAGGAATTAACAGCTATATTTTTAGCTGTTAGGCTTTACTGCAGTTTTGTCATGGAATATGATATCCACACCATACTTGATTTCGCTACTTTCATAACCACACTGTGGGTTATATATATGATTCGTTTTAAGCTGAAGGCTAGTTACATGGAGGAGAAGGATAACTTTGCAATATACTATGTGGTAAGCTCCAATGCCTCCCCTACCTATTGTTTCATCCTAAGATTAGAAGCCCACCACCATCTAAAAGATAGTGACATTTTATTAGTTCTTATAGGTGAATCATTTTTTTCTTTTTCTTTATGCCGGAATGGGAAACTTGACCATATTAGTGTTAGAGTTTTATATAGTGTCTTAAGATGGTAGCCGTTTCATAATCACAATTCATTAAGACATTAGCTAGGTGTGGTAGTAGACATTGCTGGTACTGAAAATTATTCTTTCAGTATAATTATTTTCCAATTATTGAAATAGTTGTATTGACGATATGATACCAATGCAAACATCCTTCTGCATGAATAAGAACAGAAAGTCTGGATCTGTAAAGTCATGGGAGAATTGTTTACCGTGACATGATGCATGTGAAGTTAACTTCCTATCACTAGTTTATAATGGCAGTCACGAAGTATGACTTACTACTTGCTCTTATTTTGACAGAGCCAAGTGCCATTGCATCAAATAAAACTGCAGCTGACCATATATTTAGTGTGGCTTTCCTTTTACTCACTCCTTCTGTCTACTTTGAGAGATTTAAAAACCCATTCCCTTTCATATGTTTGTTATTTTGTCTTACATTGCTTGTAGCTTATAAGTTTACCAAGAGTCAGTTTGATGTTCTTTACTTCTGAATTGAACGCAGGTGGTCCCTTGTGCTGTGTTAGCATTGCTTATTCATCCATCAACTTCTCATCATTTATTAAACAGGATTTCCTGGGCATTCTGCGTATATCTGGAAGCTGTCTCAGTCCTGCCCCAGCTGCGGGTCATGCAGAACACCAAGGTGTTATTTCTTAACTTAAAATTCCATCTTCAAGATTTTGTGTATGGAATCTGATTCTCTCTTTTATTTTCATTTTACACTTTCAGATTGTTGAGCCATTCACAGCCCATTACGTATTTGCACTGGGTGTTGCAAGATTCTTGAGCTGTGCACATTGGGTTCTTCAGGTCTGATCATGAAAACTTCAAAATTCATTTTTAAATTTGATGCTCAGTTGTTTTTTGACACATGCTGGTTGTCAGAGTCCCTAGGACAATATTTGTTTTTCGAATGTCTATCTTGTTGAAAGGTCTGAAATTTGAGCATTCCTTTATAAGTTTTAGTTCCTCTTTCATTTTAAATTGTATTAACTAAGACATCTTTCCTCTACCAGAATTTTAACCAGGACATGGGTTCTACCTGTATCTAATTTTCCATTTGAATCAACGTGTTCCGAGTTTCTCAATTAAGTTAAAACCAATTTGATAGCTAACAGTTACTTGATTGCTTGCTGCTGTTATTTTGTTTGTCTCTTTAATGGTATATCTTACTGAATTTTCTAACTGTTGGTCTCCTACTAACTTACTGTTTCTTTCACAGGTATTAGATAGCCGAGGGCATTTGTTGGTAGCCTTAGGGTATGGTTTATGGCCATCAATGGTTCTTATCTCAGAAATTGTCCAGACCTTCATCTTGGCAGATTTCTGTTACTATTATGTCAAAAGGTTGGTTTAGTTTCTGATGCAATTCTTTGTCTCCCAGGCATTCTACAATGCTTTTTGCTCAGTTTTTCAAGATCACTCCAGCATTTCCCTTGTATATTTGACCTCATGATTTTTATTTTTATTTAATTGCAGTGTTTTCGGGGGACAGCTTGTTCTACGTCTACCCTCTGGAGTGGTGTGATTGAAGATATGCTTTGGTGTGAGCTGTCTGTCACACTTATTTTAACATAATCAGGCATTATGGTCGGTTACCCTTGTTAGAGTACATTTTGTGTTGGCTCACTTGTTTGGTTCTTTGGTGGAGTGTAAAGTTGGGGATGAAAGAAAACCAAGTATATTTATTTTAAGTTACTACGGTTATTTATAGTTGGAAGTGCTTTACACAAAGTCTATTTATAGTTGGAAGTGCTTTACACAAAGTCATTTATAGTTGAAAGTGCTTCACACAAAGTCTAAGTACTACGGTATTTATCCTATGTGTGGTTTCGCAATGCACCATAAAAATCAATTTTCGGAAATCATGACTCTACGAAAAGAGTTTTTCGACTTAAGTTCTTCCTACAACATTTTACCACACGCTTTTCTATGTAGAAGGGAAACCATCTGTGCAAACTAAACTAATTTAGCAGAAATTTGCCATTTTCTGAAAGAAACACCTAATCTATTTCTCTAACGGCCCCTCTGAAGTTATTATGTAGCATTCCGATATTTTTTCAATCACTGGACTTATACAAAGTAAAGATGTTCTGATAAATATGTGATTCATTATTGAAGTTTTCCACTTTGATTGAGTCATGTCTCACACAAGTACCTGTGATAATAATAACAGTAAGCATTGGTCGCACTTATGTGACTTTTAAAGCACACAAGTTCCTAGCAAGAATTCCCTCAAATGTAATTCCAGGTCCAAATGCAAGTATCAAACCCCATTCATGATCTCCTCCACCATCTTTTCTAGTTTTGAGACCCTCCTCTATCATATACTCCAGCACATACACAATGGTATTACTGCTAGCATTGCCATAGTCCATGAGAGCCCTTCTACTCGCACTTAGCTTCTCTGGTAACAAATCAAGTCTTTTCTCAATGCGATTCAATATGGCTGGTCCCCCTGGATGAACAGCCCAAAATAGCTCGTTGTACTCCTTATTCTTGAATCCAACAACACTCATCAATTTGTCACAGAATCCTTCAACAGAGTCTTCAATTATCTGAGGAAGTTCCCTTGCAAGCTTGAAGCTTATCCCCTCTTCTGTCAGCCTCCCATCAATTTTCTTCTCAGTGTGTGGCAAAAACTCCTGAACCGCAGTGTGAAGCTCAAAGAGAGGCTTCTCATACTCCAATATTGGGTCCGTGCCAATTATCATGGCAGCAGCACCATCCCCAAAGAGTGCCACCCCCACAAGATCATAGGGTCTATCTGCACTTGGTGGCTTGAACCCAATAATCGTAGTTTCCGAGGTAGCAAGCAGCACCCTACTTCCAGGGTTGTTCTCAGCTATGTCTTTTGCAACACGAAGACCAGCCACACCTCCTGAACAACCAGCAAAATAGAGCATGATTCGTTGAGTATCAGGGCTGAGTCCTAGTCCTTTCGCCAGGTAAAGGTCACCACCTGGTAGTCTTGCCTCACTTGATGACACATAAACCAAGTGTGTTATCTCTGATAATGATCCACCCCAGTTCTTCATGCAAGCTTGTGAAGCCTCAATGGCCATTTCTGTCACTGCCTCGTTACATATCTCTAGCCGCTGCTTCACTGTGGGGATCCCTTCAGAAACAAGTTCTGGATACTTCATCAGTATTTCCTCCGACATAACCACGTACCTTGTTTTCACTGTCGTTGTTTTGCCTGTTTATACCACATTAAGCCAAAGTCAGTGTCCCAGTTTGAAAGGGTAACAGGTGGTGGAAATAAAGAGTGCACAAACTCTGGTGAAAACTTGAAATTTTGATTCTCTACTAGATTTTACTGAACTTAAAATGTATTAAAAAGATTTTTAAAGTACAATATAGGGTATCTTTTATGTTAAGCAGATGACAACACAAAAATCCAACAGAGAAGTAGAGAATCTGGACTCGAAAACTTGTATGTACTTACAAAGTCTAGTGAGCTTCTGCTTAAGCTCAGGATTGTCACAGTTTGTGCTTCTGAAATATCCATCAACTAAATATTCTTGCATGACAAGCTGAGGAGGGAAAGCCTTGCCAAGAGCTAATATGGTAGCCTTCCCAGGGTTGATCCCTTGCTTTGTAACATCTTTCCAAATACCTTCTTCTCCCATATTTCTTCTTAGGTGGTGATATATATCAGATGCATGTAATTTCTTGTACCTAGAGAAAACAGAATCAGTCGTATATATATACATATAATCTTCCAAGCATGTCTATGACGTTGTGGCGTGACAAGTTTGTATTAGGTGAGACATGATGCACACAACTTTTGTTATATGCATGAAATGTTGGTTAGTTAGGAGGCAAGTCGTTCATGGAGATCATATTGTATTATAGTTGATGGGAAGATGTTGAGGATTTGTTTTTGAGTTGAAGTTAGATTAAGCACACGAATTGCAGCAACCATCAACAATCTTAATGTACTTCAACTATCATCACTAAGGTGGTCAACTTAATTACCTGATAAGAAAAATCCCCAACAACAATATTCAACCGTCCAACATAATTCAAAAGTGTTGTTCGTGTTTCGACGTCATGGTCAATCACCATATCCAAATCCGAGGTATCTTTAGGGTTGCACGGATTTCAAATATGTTCGAGATATCATTTTATATATGATTAATTATCTGATATAAGATATTGTTCTCTTTAAAATTTATGTCAAAATTTTTTCATTAAAAAGTTTAAGTATTGAGTGTACCGAAACACCTACCAATCTTATATTTTAGTAGGTTTAATAGTATTTTTTGTTCATTTATTTATAACAATGATTTATTATTTTTCCTCTATTTATTTTTGACTTAATATGATTCTATATTCAATATAATTTCTATATTCTAACGTCGTTTAGAATTCATATATATTAGATTATTCATTTTTATTTTTTTTTACTAGTTTAAGAGGTAAGATAAGATGGGAAAAAATAGTGTTAATGTTATTTATCGGAAGTAATTCATATTAAGTATAAACAAATAAAGAAATCATATCAAGGGAAAAAAAATCAAATCATTATTACATATATAAAGAACAACAAATACTATTAAGTCATTTTAATATATCATTAAGAAATACTGAGTCATTTTAATATATCATTTGAAGTACTATAAACATCAATTATGTTAAAATATTGTAACGTAAAAGGCTCAATAGTTATTTTATCGTTGGTAAAAAATAGAGCGTAAATTTATATATATTTTTTTTACAAATGAAGGAATGAACTACGTGTAATAATTAATAATTTCTACAATTGTGTTTTTAGGAGAATAACATAATCCTATCTTGCAAAAGAAAAATATCATTCATGTCATTTATAATTAAATGTACTAAATATTCATATGAGAGTATTCTTAATTGTATATGGTACTTTGTATAACTTGTATAATCTTTGTTGGAGTATTTAAATTTCGATAAACATGTCTTAATAATAGCACAAACACATTTCCAAGGAATGTGCATTCAAGTTACTCTAATTTTAATTCAAATAGACGCGATGTGATTTCAAAATATATTCGTATTAGAGAAATAAATTGTAATTTACATAAGAAAAATTTTGCTATATTAGATTTAATAATATAAGGAATTTTTTTTTTTTATATATAAGGAAACGATGTTGGTAACCACCAATTGATGGCCCACCAAATTGGGCCCACTTGAAACATCGTTCATTGCATTTCCGTTGAGAATTTTTCAACGTAAGAAAATGCTGAGAAATCTCCGATCCCGGCGTCGTCCCCGTCGCGGGGTGTTCCTGTGCGTCGTCGTTTCGGGTCTCCTTCTGTTGGTGTGCGTCTCCGTCTCCCTCCTCGTTCGCCGCGCCACCCTCTCCCACCCTTCCCGCCATGTCAATTTCGACTCCCTCCTCTCCGACTCCGTCAACGACGACTTCATCGCCGGCGAGGAAACCATCGACACCATCGACGCTCTCGACGTGGTGGAGGAAGAGCCGGAGGACGCCATAGACGCCGACGCCGACGACGACGAGCCTCTGGATCGGAACTCCGGCGTGTCCGGGTACTTCTTCAATCACGCGGAGGGCGTGATCCGTCGGGCCATCAGCAAGAGCTCATTCATGGAAGACGACGACGAGGGGCCCTTTGTGGACCCGGAGGATGGCGGCAAGACCGTGTTTGGGTCCGATGACGTGGCGGTGGAGGAGAAGGTGCGGTCGAAGGTGTTGCAGGTGAAGGGCGTTGAGGACGCGCTTTTGTTGAAGGGCATGGGAAGAAGGGTTTCACCGTTAAGAGAAGGTTGGGGCGATTGGTTCGATAAAAAAAGTGATTTTTTGAGGAAGGATAAGATGTTAAGGTCGAGTTTGGAGGGATTGAATCCTCTTCGTAATCCCATTATTCAAGACCCTGATGCTGTTGGTGTCACCGGTATCACCAAAGCTGATAAAATTATCAGGAATTTCATGTTGCATGACGTTAAGACCAGGAAAATCACTCACCAATCCAATTTTTAACTCTTTCATTCCTCTCAAATTATGTACAATCATCGCTTCCACTCATATCTTTTCTTTCTTCTTAGTCCTTAGTTCAACCAGGTTGTGTTATTGCATGCATTAATGTGATAATTGATGTCAGAATTTAACTTTTCAATTTATTACCTATCTGTTGAAGATCACAGGTTCTCGTTGAATTAACTAAAAGTTCAAATTTTGAAATACCATGACAAAATGCTTGTTCTAGTCTGATATAAAGAAAATGAGGGTGCAAATTTGGCTATCAGTTTTTTGTTTTTGAACTTCTATATAGATTCATTCGTTATTGCATCTGTCATAGTCCTTTTGGTAAGAGTCTTCTCATTTTCCAGAACATAAGAAATAAAATCAAAACAGAATTTCTCTGTTTGATAGTGTTCTGCTTCAGTTGTATTGTTGTTATAGATCAGAAAAAAAAAAAAGTTGGATAAGCATTTCGTTCCAAAATCATGCATAATAGCTCGGTGATTGCAGAGGATAACTGATCCTGTCAAGACTTATCTTTTCAGTATATACCTAAAATATGCCCTCTAAATACAATGCAGAAGCTTTGATCATAACTTCGTAAAAAAGAAACAAGCCAGAAAGCAGCAATAACTACAAGAATAATACCAATGTTTTTTCAGAATGTCCATTTTAAATAGAGTCTTGATATTATGGCAATGTTATTCTACATATTCACGAATACTGGTCAACTTTTGAATATTTCAATTACTGGAATTTGCATAAAGCTCCAAAACTTGGCTTTGTTCACAGCGAAGAAGTTGTGGAGAACTAGAAAGAAGTGAGCTCAAACCTATCCATGTCTTAGACATTCACGCAGACACACATTATTATTCCACCAAACCATTATGCAGTAGTCACTGTGATATATATATATATATATTGGTGACACTTAAGACGAATTAACGCCATAACTTATTTTGGCACTATAGGTCTCTATAAATAGCACTTTGTTCGCAGTTTCAATCACAAACACCCTTATGATTAAGGTGGCTAATTAATATGCTTTGTAAAAATAGTTTCTACAACTAGAATCCAGCCACCCCTTTGTTCTTGAAACCCTGGAAACATGGACTCAGCTAATTCCCATGTAGTAGCTGTTAAACCACTTTCCAGATCTGTTCATACTAACAAACCACTCACTTCGTTGTTCAAGAAATCTGTAAGGCGAAAGTGTTATGCTTTCACCGGAGCACATGAGATTTTCAGACCAGAGGTAATTATGTTCTTCTTATTAAATCCTCTAATGTTGGACTATTCCCAACATTAACGATAATAAAAATTCAGTTTCCTTGTTTCAGATGTGGAAAGCAGCTTTAACAGAATTAACAGCAACTGCATCTCTAATGTTCACCTTGACGACTTCCATTGTTTCATGCTTGGACTCACACGGGACGGATCCTAAGCTTCTTGTTCCCTTTGCAGTTTTCATGATAGTGTTTCTGTTCCTACTGGTCACAGTTCCTCTCTCCGGGGGCCACATGAGTCCCGTTTTCACATTCATCGGTGCTTTGAAGGGTGTTGTCACTCTCACCCGTGCTCTCATCTACGTCTTAGCACAAATCATTGGCTCAATAATTGGTTTCTTCATACTAAAATGCGTCATAGACCCCAAATTAGCCTACACATATTCCTTGGGAGGTTGTGCCATTGATGGACAAAAAGTGAGTTTTGGCATTAAGCCACAGAACGCTTTGCTTGTGGAATTCGCATGCACATTTGTGGTACTCTTTGTGGGTGTCACATTGGCGTTTGACAAGAAAAGGTCTAGGGCGTTGGGCTTGCCAATGGTGTGTTTGGTGGTGGCAGGGGCCACGGCACTCGCAGTGTTTGTGTCCATAACTGTAACTGGGCGGGCCGGGTATGCTGGTGTGGGCCTCAACCCAGCAAGATGCTTGGGCCCGGCATTGCTTCATGGAGGGCCACTCTGGCATGGGCATTGGGTTTTCTGGCTTGGGCCTTTCTTGGCATGCATGGTGTATTATCTTCTGTCTATGAACCTGCCAAAGGAGGATTTGGTTTGGCTTGAGGAAGAACATGATGTTTTTGATACTTCTTTCTCAAAGAATCTGCCAGAACAATGCAATGCAGGGTTCCAACTCCAAGTCTGAAACAAAATATATTTTGGCTGGTCAATTTGGTTTGACACAACCAACATTCAAACCATGGCAAGTTTTTGTTGTCGTATTTGGAGTGAAGAAATTAAGGAGCTGTATAAAATGATTATTTCAGTTCATGTTTTTGGTGTTTATCTTAATCCTTTACTCTGAATGTTTGCTCCAACTATTTATCTGAGAGAATGTGAAAAGGTTTAAAATATTAAAACTCTCCACAGATACAACGAAAAAGCTTATGGCGTTATGGAATAAACCTTTTGATCCGAGGAAAAGTAAAAAACCAGAGAGTCCCAGTGACAGAGGTGTTTCGTTTGCAGAATCAAAGAATAGTTTGAAAATGTTAGTGGAACAGTTATTGCGTGTCCTTATTTATAACTGTGACCATTCAATTTCAATTCTCGTTCTGGCTCAAACGATGAAACATCTTTATTTGGAAATATTCATTTAAAGATAATTGGGTTCTTCATCGCTTCTGGTAACTTTTGTGCCCGTTTATTAATATACTTATTCCACTCAGAATGACTTATTCGACTCCTTTATCTTTTCATCCACACACACCGCATTTATACTTCCCCTCATCGTTTTCAGAGCACTCCATCATTTTATCTTCCATCCTTGTACCAGTTTTCCTCTCCCACCCATACTATGTGTCTTCTTTCTCTCACCATAACCTAAAATGAAAAAAAAAAAAAAAATCAGTGGAAATTATTTTTAATCTTTGGTGAAAGATGCCATGAAAGCGATTCCACAATGATTGCGTTTGGCAGACTCAGTGATAAATAGAACGCAGATATCACATAATAGATACATAAAATTCGCAAGTAGTTGAAATGAACGACCAATTTTCAATGCCCGTTAATGGTGGTGGTGGTGACACAAAGCCTAGGGGTCTGGTTCATGACAAGTTTTCAGACTCCAAATTTCTTACCTTCATCGGTGCCCATGAAATTTTCACAGTGGAGGTTTTCGAATTCGTGTCTCCAATTATCATTTTTATGTGCTTTTTTCAGTAATATATACCGAGCGGCAATAACATGCTTTTAATTCCTTTTTTCAGACGTGGAAAGCAGCTTTGGTAGAGTTAATTGCAACTGGTGCACTAATGTTCACTCTAACCAGTTGCACTGTTGCATGTTTGGAATCACACGAGTCCAATCCCAAGCTTCTTATTCCCTTTGCAGTGTTCATCATAGTGTTCGTGTTTTTAATTGTGATAGTTCCTCTATCCGGGGGTCATATGAACCCTATTTTCACATTCGTCGCTGCTCTAAAGGGTATTGTCACCCTTTCTCGTGCTGTCCTTTACGTCGTAGCACAGTGCATTGGCTCAACAATTGGTTTCTTTGTACTGAAGAGTGTGATGGAGCCAGAATTAGCACAAACATATTCATTGGGAGGTTGTGCAATTGGTGACAAAGGACAAGGTTCTTCGATAAAGCCGCATGATGCTTTGTTGTTGGAATTCTCTTGCACACTTCTGGTACTCTTTGTTGGTATCACGCTCGCATTTGATAAGAAAAGGTGCAAGGAATTGGGCTTTCCAATGGTGTGTCTCGTGGTAGCAGCATCCCTCGCACTCGCAGTTTTTCTGTCCTTAACGGTAACAGGGAGGCCCGGTTATGCAGGCGCGGGCCTGAACCCGGCAAGATGTTTGGGCTCGGCGTTACTTCACGGAGGCCCACTATGGAATGGGCATTGGATTTTCTGGGCCGGGCCTTTCTTGGCCTGCATAATCTATTACAGTGTCTCCATTAGCCTACCAAAGAAGGGTTTGGATTGGGTGGATGGAGAATATGATATCTTGAACCTGGCTATGGGTTTTTGTGGAACCATCCCTAACAATGCCGTTTTAAACGATCTTCCATGACTCTCACGAAATAAAGCGAAAGATACAAATTTGAACAATGCTTCATTCACAATGTTTGATAATGTATGCAGCATATCATTATAGTAAAATAATCCTACTTGAGAGTAATCATTTATGGTTTGTATATTTTCGAGATTCATAAATAGCTCCACATGAAAAAACACAAGTTATGGGAGTAATGATAATTTACATAAATAAAATTTTTATTATATATTTGATGGTTGTTCATTTAGCCGTGAATAATATGTTAAACACGTACGTACAGCTAGGGTGCAGTTTCACTAGAGGATGGTTGAAGAAGTGTAGAAGATGAGTCTAGAGGCTCGTGCACCACTGAATTTGAAGAAACCGATATGGGACTTCCCTCCAACTGCAACATAATGCTCCCCAGTATTTCAGTTAAAACTTTCTTGAACTCCTCTTCTTTCACCATCTTCGCTTCATCTGCATTCACCATCTTAAACACTTCACCAATAACCTTATCCATCTGCACAACCAAACACCTCAATGTTTCAATAAATGGCCAAGGAACCACCTTAGTAAATCCGAAATAAAAAAGAAATTGAAGATAAGTGTTGACACCATATATATATATATATATACCTCTTCAATTGCACCAAGGGGAGGTAAACCAGCGGATGGAGCCACAATGTCCAGTGCCACCCGTAGATACTCTTTTGACATCTTTCCATTTCGATCTTTAGGCAAAGTCTCTAGAGCTGAGTTCAAAGTCTGCAACATATGTGTTCAATATAAGGAGGTTGAAGAAGAGAAGAGAGAAAATACTAATAGAAGATATATTACAAAAAGCTTAGACCTTGTCCAATTCAAACTTGTTGGATAGTAGTCTCTTAACACCACTTCCATCAAAGGTGTTCTCACTGTGAGCAACTATGACTGGTTGCTCCTTAAGACGATTCGCCACAGCCAATGCCACTACCTTAAATTCCTTTAAAAATGTCTCCTGAGAAACAGGCTTATCCAAACCAGATCTATCTTGAGACAGCAGTGCCGGTTCTACAATGTTGCTTAAAACCTAAACCGGCAAAAAACATGAGAAACTGTTTTGGTCGTGTTTGAAAAAAAGCAAACATGTTACATTTGTAAAGAAAGTCAACGACATCTGTGTAAATTGGTTACCCAAGAATCTGCTATAGGAGGAATTCCTTGTTCCACCGTGAGCTTGCCAAGAGCTTCAATTATATGGTCATGCAGTGATCTGTTAGGGGATTCAATCTGAGAGAATATAGACACCATTTCTGCTTCATAAGCTGAACCGTTAACAAATTCCAGAAGATCTTCCCCATCAATGCGAAGTATCACAATTGGGTCACGCTTCAGTCCAGCAGCCATACCCAAGAGAATATCAGAGAGAACCTCTTTGAACTCGGTTTTGCTCACTTTTTCCTGCTTCCCATGAGTGAATTCATTCAACACCTACACAACAGATAATTCTCCATGTCAATTCTTGTTTCTTGATTGGTTCAAACATATTGGACAATCAAAGTCCTGTCACACAAACATAATTAATCCTTTAAAGCAAATAATAAAGAGAAAATTAATCCATTTAATCCTCACCACGTCACGTTCTTTTAGAACCAAATGCTACTTTTATTTTGTTTTGTCTTCTTGTGACTTTATAAATTTATTGATTGGCCTTCTTTAGTAGGTAGGTGAGAACGCTTTAACCCTAAAGAAAACCTTTGGCTGTCCCCACGAAAACATTGCCTTCTGTTTCTGGATGCAGCTATTGTGATTTATCATTGACTAGAATAATAGCAGTTTGACTTTTTGCACTACAAAGTCCAACTCAAAACTTTCTACCACTATTATTTATTAGTAGTCTTAAATTCAAGTGTATTTTAAGTTTAAATACATATTTTATTTAAAGCTGAAATGTCAAAATGGCAGCTTATTCTACCACATTCCTCGTTAGATTCCTCCTCACACAGAGATAAGAAAATGAGCACAAAAAGTTAAGTGGAGCAGAGAAATCAATTGCAAGTTTGCAATCAAAAGACAAGTAGTCCCACAGGACCGACCATTTTATCATATTGAAGGATATGTCCAAATTGTGATAAACAGATTAGGATGGTTCTGGGACCTACTAGAAGTCAAGATTTTGACAAAAAACTTGCTCCATAATTGCCCGAAAAGGATATGTATCCCAAGCAACATGTTATATTTTCCAGAATAAAAAAAGATGGCAGAAAACCTAATTGTAAAAATCAATTAAGGTCTGCCTCTCCATCAACGTCCGAAGCATTGAAAGCACATTAAAAATGTTGCAAATGCGCCAAAGACATTGGATAAAAACAAAGCTTAAAGCCCTAAACCACAAACGAACAATATTTTAATATGGCTAAAACAACAGACATTGGAACCCAAACAAATCAGATGAAGATACAATGATGTCACAAAGAGGATACATGAGTCAATTATATATTCCCCCTTGGACACCACCAATAATAATTTATCACAAAGGCAATTCACGATGATACTACCAAAACTACAGCCACGGAAAAAGTTTCATCCCTATACGCCACATTATTTCCTCAGCAACAACAGTTTTCTGAATCTTACCTTTTATTCTAGCAGAAACTGAGTTTTTCTTTTCTTTTTTGGTTTATTCGTAATTGAAATAATCGCGTGGTAAAAACTCAAATAGAAGCAATAACAAACTTTCTCTTCCACATGAAGCAGAACATAAATTTCAAGTCGAAGAAGCTGACATGCTCACAGCATTGGCAAAACTCCAAGGCGGTTATAACAGACAGGAACATAAGCGAATTAAGGAAGATATATAACAGTAGCTAGTGTTGTAGAGACACAAAATTGGTTAGAAAACAACCTCGTATTTAAGAAAGGGAAAAAAGAGAAACCTCGGAGTAGATGTGATCAGAATCAGGATTGGTGCCGTGAGGAGGGAGGCCGAGAGCAGCACCTATGTCAGCAACAGCAGGTTGGAGCTCTTTGACAGAGAGTTTGCCATCTCTGTCTATGTCTAATTGTTGGAACTTATTGTCGACGAAGGTGGTGAAAACCTGGTCGTTTCCAACCAACTCCATAATATTGGAACCGTCTAGAACCTGTCCGTTTCCACCACTTTTCTTCCTCCCCAGCTTCCCACTACCTCTCTCCATTCTTTCTCCCTTCAACGCTTCTCCCTTTTTTCTTGTGACTCTTGTGACTCCCTCGCTCCTCTCGTGACTCCCACACCGCCAAAAGCAACTTCTCTTCCCTTTTCTATCTTTCTCTCTTTCTCTCTATGCTCTTCCCTACTCCTACTACTACTACCTCTCTGTCATCTTCTTTCCAATTCTCCTTTATTTATTCACTCTTCTCACCTAAATTATTTTATTTTATTTTATAATTATCACTCTAATTACCGTAATGTTTTTTTAATATTAGAAATTTAATTAACTTGTGAACTAAAATTATACATTGAAATAATTTTATTGATAAAATAATAAATGTAATAATGATAAGGATGTAGAATCATGCATATCTATGTGAAATACGAAGCGTGAAATGTTTGTGGAGATAGCCACGTGTTTCTCCGAGTGAATATACACATGCCCTTTAAAAGGGTTTTCATGATTGGTTGGGGAGTGCTAATTTTTTATTTTCTGTTTTTGTGTTCTTCTTTACGATTTTTAAAAATTCATTCTAATGATATTATTCTTGATAAACTATCACTTAAATTTAAATTATCAAACACGTAATAACAATAATATTTATCTTAAAATCTTAAAATAATAATAATAATTTAAGAAATGATGGGGTGGGAGGGGTACACGTGGAGCGGTTGGGGTCTCCTCAAGTGCCACCGAACCACTAATGTCCAAACATAATCTAACCATTTGGAGGTAAGGTTTGGTGGCTTTGTGTATTTATGGATTGTTCTTTTCTCATCAACCTTATTCTTTTCTTCTTCCAATGCAACTTCATTTTTTTTTCTTTCAAATGCACCGTATATTTAGTGTACAAGTATACTAATATATACTACTTTTATTATCTAGTATATTTAATATATATGCAAATATACTAATAATATTAATATTAACAATTCATATTATTATGTCATCTCTAACATGTAAAGTGAACTGAATGCATGTAACTTACTAAATTAAAGAAAGTATGATAAGACTTTATAAGAATTAAAAGACTCTGTCAATGAATGTGTTACACTTAGCCCAACTTAGATAAATTCATAGAAACACTAACATAAATACACTCTTAGTTAGGAACATGAGAATAAAGCTAATATAGAAAGAAAGAAGTGTGTTATGAAATATCAAATAGAAGGCACTATAAAAAGATGTTTCTATTGTAATTGTTGGACGGTGAGGTTGGTCAAATAAGCACCCTAAATTTGTGACTAACTTAGCCACCTATTCCAAGTGTTTATTTATTAGATGTTTCCTAAAGGTAAAATGTGTAATAAATTGCATTAAACTCTTATTTATTTATTTATTTTCACCGGTTCAAATATACCATCTTTGTTTTCTAAGACATGGTGGAACATAACCCATTATCATTAATCATACTGGAATATGCAAATATAAGCACAACATTACCATGAATCCAATAGAAAATATAATGTGCACTAATTTAGATTATTTTAATATATCATTTAAGAGCATCATGGTAAATAACAATAAATTTGACTTTCGATCCTAATTCTTTTTGTACACTTTATGGCTTTCCACCACACATCTAATCAAAGCTAACCCAAAGTGGTCCAAAATAGCCCAGATTTGAAAGGAGGAGATATTACATTATTACTTCACTTTCACAAGAGTAGAATTAGTGGTTGTGGATTCAGAGAGCTACTCAGAGAGTCAGACAATTTGCTCTGATTGCTTCTTATACAAGCAGTATTTCATATCTAAAGATGGTATTTTGTAAGCATGAACTCTTCAAAACTGGTTCTGCACACTCACGGGCCCAATAGTTGACTTTATACAACAAATCCATGATAACATTGATATGTTTAGATAAGCATGTGTGATCTCAAGATGTAATTAAAATATGCTATTCTAATAATTTAGCTTTTGAAATATGCATTAAGGAGCCGAAATGTCTGAAAATCGATAACCATCCATTGAAAAACTACATCAAAATAAGGAAAGAGCGCCGAATGCTGTTTTATGTGCATCTTCACAACATCTTTCGGATAAAATGTTTAAAAATGACTAATGTTAAGTAGTCTTTGTATATAATACAAACGTAATAATTTGTATATTTGTTTTCTACTTAAAGAGAATATTTCGAGACAAGGCATTCGTTTGGTGTTGTTTCGACCTGACTAAATTTTATTTAATGTTATAGGAAGTGGGAGAGCAAGGGTACATAAAAACATGTGTAATGCTGAATCTGGAATGGGTTATGCAGTCCTGAACACTACTTAGAATTTGGAAATTATAAAAGCCTACCTCTAGAAATTTACTTGGGAGGAAACATTTTGAACTAACAATCCATTGGCATGATTTTTTAACATAAGCCTTTCTCATACTGCCTAAGAATATACAAAAATTAGACCCTCATGTACAGGGAGCAGGACCAAGGACTTCAGCCAGATCCACATTAAGACAAGATGATTGATGAAAGTCATACTAATTGTAGAACTCAGTCTCTTTCTGGAGCATCACCCGAAGCTCTTCTTGCACTGAGGTTTCCGGCATAAGACCAAACTCTCTCAAACTCAGATTTGGCCAACTTGTCTGCACCCTCCTTAGGAGCAGTTCTCTTCATATCATGTATCCTTGCAGGACTACACGGGCTCCCAGTAACAGGAGAGGAGGAACAAAACGTTGGTGTTGCAAATGGGGAGGCATATGGTGTGTGTTGAATTGAGAAGGGACTAGGAGAGAACCTCTTCTGGATGGGCATGCCACCAAAACCTCCCCTGCTGAACAGTGAGAGAGAATCTGCAGCCGCACATCGCTTTATACTATCATCTACATAAAGGACATCATCAATCCTGGCCATAATGTTAAAGGCCAAGCTCTCCATCACTCGTGAATAACTTTCAAGAATAGACTGTCCCACATCCTGCAATGGAAAAAACAAATCCACACAAACTTAGATTTTTTTACCAAGCCACCCTTCTCCAAACACAAACAAAATCCTTAGTAATTGTGCACTAATCACAAACCATCTGTAACACCAGAGTGCGTAACATAGGTCACTTGTACATATAGTTTCTATTCAATATGGACAAGTTCATACACCAGAAAATGCTACGATAAATCATCAATGTGGACCATGAAATTGAGAAAGCACAAGTTTGTATATTGCACGGCAATACAATGCATTTAATCTCAATAAATCCTTAACATTATTCCCTCACTAATTACTTCAGCAAAGAAAACCTAATAGTTCTCTAGACCATTGTCAGGACATGGAATGGTTGTTCAGATTTCTGAATGCCAACTGGCTCTGACAGTAGAAGTTCTCAATCAGATGCACTTAAAAATACGCCAGGTGGCCAATGCATTGAGAAGAAACTTAGCTAGCTTTAACATATATTCCAATCATGGTCACACCTTGTAGATGAACAGAACAATCATGAGTTCGATTCAAACTAATGATTAAGGGGAAAAAGTAGCATACCTTATTATATTGAATTTTGGCCATATCGAGTGCAGTCTGAGGGAGCCCTGGAAATCGGTGTTTCAAGCTTTCTAGAAGTGTCTCTGCCCGTTGTGCAAGAAAATGATTCTTGTTCTTTTCACTGTCGGCGACAAGTCCCTTCACCTTTCCACCCCAAGACCGTCTGGCTTTTGCTGAACTTAGATGTTTCTTATGGTCCTTCAGCCTCCATACATGTATGGCAGCCTCAATTCTATTAGCTATATCCAGAGTGTGGTGCTCTGACGAAAGATCCAAACAATCAAGGAGACATTCAGGTGAGAACTGGTCTGCGGTTATATATCGATAAATTATATCGCCCAGACAAGCCTTTCCATTCTGCATTTATAGTTGCACAAGAGAACACACAGACAATTCAGTCTTCAGTACGTTCTAGCCTACTTTAAAGTAACAGGAGTCCCAACTACATATGAAGACATTACTAAATTCCAACCTTTTCTTTACTTGAACCATGATTTTAGCACTCAAAAACTATACATTTCACAAAATCATAAGCTAGTGAAACTCACACATGCATTGCCAACTAATAGCATGATACTCACCACAGTCATAACTTAACAAATATAGAAAGCAGCACAGGGCATGATTACTTACCTTGGGCAAGGACTCTACATATGCGCCGGGAATTTCCATTTCAGCAATCACAGAAGTATTAATTGCGACAGCAGCTTTTAGTATCTGATTAGTGCAATCCCTGCATTGCTGCAACCTTTTTCTATTTTCCTCGGACAAACCAGTTGGGGGTAACTTGGGAGAGGGAAGCCACCATTTCTCCTCCTGCCTAACCGATGGTCTACCGTATGCATCACAATCCTTGGCTTCTCCCAGTATGATTCCCCGGTCAACATACCAAAATTGCGTATCATGAAACCCGTCAAGCATACCCAGCAGCATACCATCAAGTTTTTTCAGAGCTGGAAGATTGATATACAAATCCGAGCGAGGACGCGTCGCCATCACCTCATAGGTTCCGCCTCCAGGAAACTGCTGCACAGATGGCACCAGCTCCACAATAGAATCACTCACACACAGCAGCCATTCCATTTCCCTACGCCACATTGCTTTCTTTTGTGGTGCCAGCGGCTCCAATCTCCACAGTTCGCCAAACACAGTTGCTGCAGTTACCATTAAAAGACACATTTCACAAACCTTATCCTATAAACACACACCGGACACTTGGATTTCATATAAACGCCCGACTAACTACTTACCAAGTTTAACTCATTAATTAATTTCAGCCTAAATCAATTCATTTAAAACATCTCACTACTTTCTTCTTATGGTAAAATTTATCGAAGGCATTGAACAAATCAATTAACACATGGCATGACAGAGTCACTAACCAGATAGATTAGTTATAGCATTGGAGATAGCAAGCGCAGTGCACACCCCCTTTCCACCACCAGACATGTCTTCTCCGAGAAGCAGCTTCGCGAACCTCTCCTTCATCATTTCCACTTCTGCAAAAAAAGAAAAGCAATCGCTCTTCATAATCCACACTCTCTTTCTTTTCACTCTCAATCAAAAGATAAAGTAATTCCCGAAGAAGGGAAAAGAGGATTACCAGACAGATCAAGGTCGCGCTTGTGATCCCAAACGACGACGTCCTTGCCGCCAATAACGGGAAGCATTACCTGTGCCGGAGGGAAGTTGAAGTGAGAGGCGACAGGACGCGGCGAGAGGTTGGCCGAGCTGGAAGCTCCCTCGGCGTCGAAGCGGCGGGCGGAGAAACTCCCGCAGCTCTCAGACTCGCTGACGTCAGCGCTGAGGCTGTAGCTGCCGCAGCGGTCGCTCTGCTGGTCGGAACCGTCTTCAGACGAAACGCTCCCCATGGTTCTCCGGAAATCTCACTCAGATCTCAGGCACATTGGTTTGACAGAATAGCAGCGCAGTGGAGCGTGTTGGCAACAGTGAAAAAAATGGTAAAGGAGAAAATAAAAGTGAAGAAGCAGTGGGGGACAGGGTGGGTTAACTCGCAACGTTCTCTTTCAACCTCACTGTGCGAGAGATAGTGCAGAAGTGAGTAGAGGTGGTGGTAGTGATGATTTGATAGGAGGCAAAAGCAAGAAAAAGAGACGCCGTTTGCAGAGAGTGTCTTTCCGTTACACCACGGTTAAGTTAAGCACCCGACAAGGTCCTTTTCCCTGGGGCCCACTTCTCTACGTTCGGTTTCCATTCCACCATGTAAATTTCAATGACGTGGCGTCCTCTGGTTGGATACCGTTGGAGCGAGAAAACCGTTGATCCTGAATCACGATGAGAAACGAAACTCCACCTGCAAAACATTACCAAACGGCGGTTATCTATGCATAGGGATATGTGTGGGCAATGTTAATCTGTGCGCAATCTCATCTTCAATTCAATAAATTCCACAACCGTATTATCATATTATTATCGCAATATTTTAACCTGTTCTAATGTGATGATAGTGGGTCCCGATGTAAAAAGGGTCCATGGTAAAAACATGGCATGGCGCAGACAATTCTGACATAGTGTGTAGCCAAAGTATTCCGGTTTTGATCACGTTAACTTTTGTTTGTTTGTTTTATTACAGATTAGAAATGCATTGCAATTTGCATAGCCTTTTTTGTGGGTGGTGCTACTGTTGTACAGTGCGGTAATGTGTTTGGTACAGAAGAGGAAACCCAATCACGCGTCGTCGTAACCTGAGGCAGCACAAATCTTTTGCGTCACGGAAATCATCAGAGGGTGGTGAGTGCCTACCTTTTTTCATTTACTTTCTTCCTACTCAGTTAGTAGCCGTTGATTTCAGTCCACGCCCACACTCGTAGAACCTACTGCATCAACTGCTTATTCGATTTTTAGTTCTATAATATGAAACATGTGTACCAATTTCAATGTCAATGTCAAGGTTGTCTTAAAACATTACGTGTCGATCTGATGTGAACAATGTTGAACGATGAAACAATTAAATGAAATATGAAGAGATGTCATAAGACCAGAGAGAACTTGAAATTTTAATTCTGATGTACTCTTGGACTCCCAAATAATGCGTAGACATTATTGTAGTGTTATTGTTTGTGTGTACATCCTAGACAATATTATAAAGTGAATTTGAGAGATTAAGTTCAATCAAATTTGAACATGGCCAGTTTGAAAAAATAATTTATAGTAACGTGTACGCATTGTTCCGTATTTTCAAGCCAATGCAATGGACTTAAGCTTCTTCTTTACATAATTTATAACTCTATGGACCATACTGAATAATCTTGAGCATTACTTGGCTTTAGTTGTTATAATTTTTAAATGGTAGACACAAGTCCGTGAATAGAAGCCAATAATAGGATCACACATAAATTATCAAAACCAATTTCAAAATTGAGATTTTTTTTTTCTTGAATATTTCTGAAATCATATTAGAAAAAAGAGAATTTACTTCATTAATTTTAAATATTTTTTACTTAAATACATCAATTAATTAAGAGTATCTTTTTTAAAAATAAATAATGTATTACTCAATTATTTCTCTAAAAATGTCTTACAAAAAGAGGAACGAGGTCATGTTTTTCAGTTATTAAGTATTGGAAAGTGTATTTCTCTGTTTCAGAAACTTCAAATTCCAATAAACGCCCACACGAAGTCTTCTATACAAAAGGCACTTTTCAAGGAAATAGTAAACCCTAATAAAATGGGCTGTTCTTATTTTTATTACAGGCTGCTTGACTAAATTACTTCTTTTGGATCATAATTTGGACTTCAGTTTCGTGGGCTTATGAGAGCATTTTGCTTCCTGCACCTCTATTAGAGCGTGGGCTTATTATACTGAAATTTTAGAAGAACTTTGTCTTCATCGATCACTTGTAATACCCGGTTGAAAACCCTAAAACGTTTCAATCTAGACACTGACACTTCAAATTACACAGAGAGAGTGCATGCAGATTAAACTGATTCATGTATTAAAACAAGAGATTCACCGATACATGTGAGAAATTTATTTGTTTAAAAAATAAATCAATGGTGACAATTCAATTATTACAATACATGATGGTGCTTAAGTATCCATACAAAGAAATGGTGAAGAAATTTGCAAAGAATGGGACCAAGTGAGTCCCTAAGTTAATGACAGACATCATAGGTGTTTGAGATTGAATAATTTGATTCCCATGGAGATTCTCATCTACTTGTTCTTCCTGCTGCTTTGCCACAAAGAAGAGCATTTTTGGGAATTGGGTATTCATCCCTGATGGATCCAACTGGTGAATACACTCGCAGATAAAATTGTTGTCCAAGATACTGTCGTGCCCAGAATTCACTCCTCACATTCCACATACCCACATTATCCAGTGCCATGTAAATTGCAGTCCATGACTTGGGATACACCTGTAATACAATGTTTTTTCAGAATTTTACTTATTGGTTTCTGAATATGGTAATGGAAAAAAGACCAACCAAATTCGGTTAAGTACCAAGTTACTAACCTGTGTTGTGCACCTTGACACTGCATCTCTGAGGTTGTACTCGTTTCGACTTTGAGGTGTCCACACACCACCATCCATTCTGAATCAGAATAAAGGCCACGTTAAAATTTCAGTGATATGGAGTGCACTTTTTAAAGTGAGAGTGATGATGGATATGAAAATGTGAGAACTTACCCTACAACCCAGAAGGAGTATCCGTCAATGTGCCAGCTCTGGACGATGTTCTCGTTGTTCTGAAACACGATCTCAACGAAGGCCCGAAAATCAGCACCCATGACTGAGGTGTCAAGATACATGGGTTTACGAGAAGGGCTATCGGGAATGCTTCCTACTTTGAAAACCCCACCAATCTTGAAGTAATCCGCGAGCTTCAAAGGAGTGTCAGCTGCTACGAATGATACACTGTTCACTGCATATCTCTGTTTCTTGTTCACTTGTGCTGCTGAACTCGACAATGTAATTGTCCTACTGATATTAATCAAACCATAATGGTAGGAGCCTTGAGGATTTGGCCTTGGTCCACTTGCTGTTAAGTTTGTCCTACAAATCGCAAAAGTTGAATGTGAGAATTGGATATGTGCATTGTGGTAATAAATGAAACATACATGTAACAGATTGATACCAGTTTTTCGATTAGATTCGATATGAAACTTAGGACACGAAGAAATTAAGTACCTGATTGAACGAGCTTGTTGGATGGACCAATCAATCTGATCGGTTGGGCCACCAGGGATTGTGCCAGAAACGGATTGCTGGGAGTTACTGTAGTGAAGGATGGCGGTGCTTGTGATGATTTTGTCAGTGAAACGAGTGGACACGGCAATGTAGTAGTCTTTGGGAGCTTGATCAGCTGTGATAAGCACAGAATAAGACTGTCCCACATGAACATCTAACGAGGAATACTTGGTTTGGATGGTGTGAGTTCCCTCAACTTCCACCAACGTCATGGTGTGGCCTTCAATCCTAAAGTTCAGAGAGTTTTCAAGTCCAACATTTGATATTCTAAGCCTGTATGTCTTCCCTGTTGTCCACGGTAAAACAAGCATCATCGTACAAAATTCAACAACCTCAAACAAAACAACAATTGTAAGGGAAAACAAATAGGCATGCATACCTTGTTCCACTGTGAATGTTGTGCCGTTTGGACGACCGTTGATAAGAACGGCCTGAGGCAATGGGAGTCTGTGTCCAAAATCTAGAACACTTTGAAGTGTCTGAGATCATCAAAAATGTAAAATCATGTAAGCAGATGAGGATGAGAAAAGAAAAAGGAAATTTTTTTGAGAGCAATGTGATTGATGATTATTACCTTGTGATTGATTTGGTACCAATCACCAATAAGAAGACTGAAATCACCAGCTGGGTCAGGAAATGGGACAGGGATTCTTGGTCTGCTGAGGATTTTGATTGCACCAAAACCACCAGCTGCTTTATGAAAAGCAAGAGATGGGAAATAGAAGAAACTCCCAATTTGATCTTTGACTTGAAGTGTGTATGTGAAGTTCTGCCCTGGAGGGATTGGGCATGTGGTTCCATAAACTCCATCTTGATAAGAATTTCTCCTTTGTTGAACACCATTCCTGTTCAATTCACCATACGAATAAGTATATTTTGTAACTATAGGTCACTCAAATAAAATTTCTAAAGAAAATAAAATCTTTGGGTTTAAGGAAGGGTAGAGGCCCATTAATAATGGGCCTTACTCGTGAAGAGTTATACTAGGAGGCAGAACATTATGACTTAAGGGCCTGACTCGTGAATTATAGATGTGGGCTTGTAGTTGAATGGGTCTGGTCCGTGACAATACTTAAAGGGCCGAACTGATCGGTGAGAGAGACATTTATTAAGTCCGTGTTTTGTTTTGTTTTGTTTAGATCTGTCAGTGTGAACTCTTTTCATCAATGAAAACAAAAAGAAATATGGACTTGCTCTTAAAATATACAAAAGTAATTCAAATTCTATCACTTCACAAGTTTGCTCGCTTTCAAAAAGTGCTGAAATAAAAATAATAATTAAAGAACAACCGAAATAAAAAATAGTTTAAACTTTTATTTATTTAAAAGAAAATGATTGCATAACTCTTTTCCCAAGTCATTCCATTCATGAAATTGTCATAAAAAACAAAATTCATAAAAATGAGCTCAGAAACTCAAATAAGTAATAATTAAACATAAATACACCTTAATTATTACTCTTCTAATTCTAGATTCATCCAAACCTGAATACCTTCTTCCCTAACCAAACAAATGGATGGAGTTTCAAAAACACGCGTTTTTCCAAACAAGGTAAATCGGAACAAGACATTTAGGATTTTTTACGAAGCACGCAATGCTTTGGTTAGAAAGTGCACCACTCTGCCAGTTGGATTACGCTTTGATAAGAAGTGGCCTTGTTTTTCACAAAACCTTTTGTTGAATGAACTACATTTGTAACATTCTATGTTTTTTAAGAAAACACATTGAAATTTAAAAAAAAAAAAACAAAAAAGGAGAAGGAAAGTTACCAAGATAGAAGAAACGGCTCGGTCAAGTTATTGCGTACGTTGATGATCAAATTGTCATTGGTAACAGAGTAGATTTCAGGGCCTGGGAATTGGCCATTGATCAAAATACCCTGCAAGTGCAACAACACATATTCCAACCAAACATTAAGAACGAGAAAACACAACAAAAATATAACCAAACGAAAAAACTATTTAATTGTTAATAACCTGCTGTTTAACTCCTAGAGGATAAATGTCACCGTAGGTAACGGTCCAGTCGAAGAATCTATAAGGATCTTCCGCAGCAACGAAAACCAATTCCAAAAGCAGCAAAATGGAACAGAAACTTGATAAAGCACGTAGTTTATTCATGTCGAAGACAGAGTAGGAAAATGGCTTATGAAAGAGTGAGAGAGAGAGAGAGAGAGAAAGTGTATGTATGTTATGATTGAAGTAGCAAGAAACAGAACTGGTGTTGTATTTATAACATAAGAGGACAACAAGAGTTAAGGTAAGTAAAGTATTTTAACATTTTTTGTGTAATACGAAAATGAAAAGTGGTAGCGAATAGAAATGGTTGTTGGATTGGCACGAGTGAAAACGGTGAGAAAAGGGAAGAAGAAAGTTTGGCGGTGAATGCGTGTGGTTATATTATTATTATTGAGTTAGCATTTTGCAGTGAGGAATGAGCGATGTCGAAGCTGTATAAGAGTGTGTTCGGCCGCGAATTCTGACGTGACACGCGCTATTCTAATCATAATTAAATTTCCCCAAACAATGATATTTGTACGCGGAAACAATTATAGTACCTTTTGTCGTTTCTGGGACATTCTATGTAACTTGTTTGGGTGCTGGAGTTATAAGGAATAAGAATTGGAACCGAATAAGCAAAATGGGACCCTGCAAAATCACAATAATGTACACTCCTTTATCTCTATGAATCAAAGTTTTCATTATTGTTGACTCTCTCATGACACCCTGGTGGATTTGACTATTAGGTGTATTATTTATATTTACTCGTATATATATACACAAAATAATTCAATTATTTTCAAACGCTTTATTATTTGGTTTCATACATGGTTTTATGTAATATGTATGGTTAGTTTCAAATGAGTCACATGCAAATATTGCCCGTTTCTCATGCTCCAACATTGACAATTGATGTGTGAGTTGACGTAGTTTATTGTTGTTATTATTTTCTTTGTTAGGAGTCATGACATTTGAATGATAAATCAATTAGAAAGTTTTATTTTCCACCTTGATTGAAGCGTATGAGCTGGTGCAAGGAAAACCAAGTGTGATTGTGTGTGTGCATATACGTAACCATGATGGCTTCTCGAATATTGAAATTTCCGCAATTAGTTTTATATTTGGTTTACTTTAGATTTGGTTCTCATTGTTTTATCGGTATGAAATTTTAGTTTCGATTAGAATTTTAACAGCTCATTTGTTTTTACGGTTTTTAGAAATTTAATGACTTTTCTGTCTAACATCAGCATCTTATGTTATGTTATAACATACATAGTTACGACTAAGGAACACGTTAATATTAAAGGAAAGAAAAAAAACAAAAATTATTTAATGTTAGGAAAATTTTAAACTAAACCTGTAATTCATAACTTCCAAAATCAAAAATTAAATTACACATTCGCAGTGAATTTATAAAAAAAAAAAAAAAAAAAAAAAAAAAAAACGGATTCATGTCTTATTTTTCTCTCCGATGTTTAGTACTCAGAAGAACAACAAGAAAGAAAAAAAAAGGCCCAACCAAGTATTAGAGCAAAGCCCGAATAGAAGAGAAAAAAATACAGTGCACCATGTGGGTTTAACAATGGGCCCTTATTTGGGAATTGAATTATACATTATTTTCTTATTGATGAATAACAATGACACTCACAATGTCCAATTTCTTCCGTTTTTGGAATATATTTTTTTATTATATTCTGAAAATAAATTATTTAAAAGAAATGTAATTTTGCATTTGAAAACTTCTAAATCATCTTCAAAATATCAACTCTAAAATAGAGGTTTTGTTCGTAAGAACAACTTTACGTAGGAAATTTCAAGCAAATCACGTTTTCACTTATGTCAAATAAGATTCTATAAAATTACTGAATTTTCTTTTTTCATTATCAAAAAAATACCACGTCCAATATTCTGCGAAGTTTCATAGACACTATAAAGTGAAAATTTTCTTTTAATTTAAGGTTCGTAAGTTTTCAATATCTAAAAATCTTCCATAAATTAATGAGTTTAAAACAAACCTGGTAAGATTTTTTTTTTCCAGCTTTCTTGATGATCTATTGCACAAAAATTGCTCCAAGAGAAGTGACAAATTTTTATGAAGCATGTTGGAGAAACATGAGGAACCACAAAAATTAGTGGCTAGAGTTTTTTTCAATTTATTGGTGTAAAATAATTCAGGGAAAGAAATTGTGCAGAAAAAAAGAAAGAAAAGATTGTCCAGTTTGGCAGTTATGATTTGTGGAGATCCAATGGCAGCCACAACATGGATGTGGTTCCTTATCCAGTAAGTTCCCCAAACAAGCCCCATTTCACTCCACCACTGTCACTCCACATGTTCAACTTCAACCCTTTCAAACACACACAGCAAAAGCATTACCAGATTATTAATGGAAGCTATTTTCGTTCCCAAACCAGCTTCTCATTCTCACTTCAAAACTAAATTTTCTCCAAACCCCAAACACGTCCTTAAACAACAACCATTTCTCCACGTCCGCCAAAACCCCACGCGCTTCCGCCTCGTCACCGCCGCACTCCAAAACCAACAAGAAGCAGCAGCAGCAGCTTTCAAAGACACCGAAGACGAGTCCTATGGTGAAGTCAAAGGCATCATCGGCAGCAGAGCCCTCGACGCCGCCGCTGGAATGGAGTACCTCATCGAGTGGAAAGACGGCCACGCGCCGTCGTGGGTTCCGGCAGACTTCATCGCAAAAGACGTCGTCGCGGAGTACGAAACCCCGTGGTGGACCGCCGCGAAGAAGGCGGATGAGCCCGCGCTGAGGAACATCCTCGAATCCGGCGACGGCCGTGATGTCGACGCTGTGGACGCGGAAGGTCGCACCGCGCTGCTCTTCGTAGCGGGACTTGGCTCCGAACCGTGCGTGAAGCTGCTGGCGGAAGCCGGCGCAAACCTGGACCACCGCGACCGCAGCGGTGGTCTCGCTGCGCTGCACATGGCGGCGGGGTACGTGAGGCCCGGCGTGGCGAAGGTGCTGCTGGATCTCGGCGCGGATCCTGAGGTGGCGGATGACCGTGGAAGAACGGCGTTGGATCTGGCGCGGGAGATTCTGAAGGCGACGCCGAAGGGGAATCCGATGCAGTTCGGGCGCAGGATTGGACTTGAGGGAGTGGTTAGGGTTTTGGAAGGGGCTGTGTTCGAGTACGCGGAGGTGGAGGAGATTCTTGAACGGAGAGGGAAGGGAGAGAATTTGGAGTACCTTGTGCGGTGGAAGGACGGTGGTGCGAATGATTGGGTGAAGGCGAAGTTTGTGGCGGAGGATCTTGTCAGAGACTACGAGGCCGGGCTTGAATACGCCGTGGCCGAGGCTGTGCTTGCGAAAAGGGTCGCGGATGAAGGGACGCCCGAGTTTTTAGTTAAATGGGCCGATTTGGATGAGCCCACTTGGGAGCCCCAGGAGAATGTGGACCCTGACCTTGTGAAAGCGTTCGAGGAAACCAACAACCAGGCCCAGCCCAGCAGTAATGGGCCTGCTGTCGTTGTTTCCACTCAAGATAACCCGTAATTATTTTTTGTGTGTGTTATGTTATGACTAGGATCAGCACTGTTACACATTTTCGGGAGCTCGTTAATAATTATTTTGTGCCAATTCAAGTGAACGGCTAGAAAAATCTAAATCAAATTCTATACAAATTTTCCTCGCGGCATCATCGTACTATGTTATATGAATACTATTATTTTTATCTCTACCAATATAATTTAGTATCAATAGGTTGTTGATAAGACTGAGGATAAAACAACTTTAAAACAAGAATGAATAAAAGTATATATATATCCAAATGTGGTGATTACTTACCATTATTATAAATGAGAATGTTATGCAACGTAAAGCTATTAATAATAAACAGGAAGAATTGTTTAGTATTTGAAAACAATGGTTAATAATAATAGATTAATTTTTTTAGTAAGACAATAGGTACTAAATGGAACAGTATAGCATTCCAAAAGAAGAGTTGAAAATAATGATTACACATGGATGTAAAAGGAAGATAGAAAGGAGTTAAGAAGGTATATTGAATGGTTACGCAATTAAAGAAAGTGATGTGATGTTTTTGAGCTGAATTTCCTTTTGGATGCACAGATATTTTGGTGCAGTGAAGAGCTATGAATGTTCATATAGAAATCTTGTTTCTTGGTCGTTTTCACAGCTAATACCCCTATCAACTACTTTCATGCTTCATACAAACCAATCAATAAACGTGGTTTTGTGGTAATTTCTGTAAAAATATGTTGATGGAAACAAAATAAGAGTTTAACTATATAATGTAATACATGTGTGGTTTCAATTTCGAAACACTTAAAATCAATTCATAATAATAAATTATTTAAAAACATCCAAAATTAATTTTTAAAATCAATTGTAGACAGAAAATACACATAAAAAAAATCATTTTTTTTAACTTCTTTATCGATCAAAATTGATTTTTTTACATCAAATAGAATAATTTTTCGAAGTGTTTCCAAACACATTACTAGAAATCAAAATCTAAAGTTTAAATATTTCTTCTTTTTCTTTATTTTTTGATATCACTTTTAAAAATAAAATCGTAATGAAACATAAACTTCAAAACGAATAAGACTTCAGGCATATCAAATCTTTCCTATACAATTATATCTAATAATACAATTTAAGTAAATTATAAAATTAATTCAACCCAATTCTTCGCAAATCCATTTTGGTCCGTCTTCACACACCTCTCTCAAATAAATATTAAAAGTTAAAAAAATATTAGATTTTAGATCGAAAGAAAAATATTTATTTATGTAATATAAAATATAATGTTATTTGTTTTATTTTCTTATTATAAATTGTTAAATATTGTATATGTATTATAGATAAAATAGATTTATATATACAAATAAATGTAAATCTTATTTTTAGAACTCTATTTGTAAAAATTGACTAAATTTATAATTCATTTCTTATGATGATGGTATGAAAATTGTCTAAATTGTATTGTAATAAAATTTATTGTCTGTAGATCATGTTATTTATTATTGAGCTACTATTAGACCATCATAATGTCTGTCTAGTATTAAGTTTGAGATTTATATTTGAACGTGTTAGTAGTATGAGTATGTTGATAGATACAATCAAAATGCCCATGTAAAGATAAATTTGTTGAAGATTATACATCAATTTAATATAACAAAAATTTATAATATACAAATTAATATAACACGGACTTTATGCAAGTTGATTTTGTAAAATTAAAATCCACATTTTAAGATGAATTTCCTCTGAAAACATCCGTCACGGCTTGGCACCTTGGTCTCTCTTTTTTGTAGGCTTTTCACTTCAAAAACAAACAACTCATAATCTTCTGAACTGAATAAACAAACTATGGGCCAAGTTTGTCGAATATCTCGCTCAGCGAGGGAAGACACCAAAACCAAAAAGATCAGTTGGAACCATATTTTCTATCATAAAAGGCTTAATTAAGTGTGCACGATCTTCTTTTATCGATCTAAAAAATTTAGGACTTGGAATTTCAAATAAAATATAAGGCAATTGCGTCGTTGACAGAAAGCGCGTGGTACCAAATTGGTGCCACAATTCCAACACACTACAATGCCGGCCCAAAACCAGAAGGCAGCAGTTAGACTTTGGTGATGTTATTTAATGCATCAAATTCAAAACATTCAAGACAATGGCCCCACACTCCCATTCTTATCTCAACTATTCAAACCTTCAAATCAACCCTTCTTAACTTTTCAAGGATGTTTGGTTTTCTGCTTCCATTGTCGCGGATCAACAACCTGATTCAGCGTAAACAGTAAGCTACCGGCAAAAAAACAACACTCACCACATCAAGGTAACAAAAGATGTTTTAAATAAAAATATGTTAAAATACATTGATTTATTAAATATTGAAATTTAAATTAAATTAATTTATTATTTTAATAAATGTGGAGTCAATAATTAAATAATTCTATTCGGTTAGTGTTATGTTATATAAAAACTAAAAGCTTCGGTGGTAGTAGTTTAGTTTGCAGTGGCAGAGAGAGAGAGAAGAGAGAAGAAGATGGGTGGAAGAATGCACACGAAATCGGACTCGGAGGTAACCAGCAACAGCATGGAGCAATCGTCGCCGGCGCGTTCCCCTCCGCGGCGGCCACTGTACTACGTTCAGAGCCCTTCCAACCACGACGTTGAGAAAATGTCCTACGGTTCAAGCCCCATGGGTTCACCGCACCACCATTTCCACTACCTCTCTTCCCCCATTCACCACTCTCGAGAATCCTCCACTTCCCGCTTCTCCGCCTCCCTCAAAAACCCTCGCAACTTTTCTTCCAACTGGAAGAAGCTCCACCCCCACCCCCAGCACGACGCCGATCACGACGACGACGCCGATGACGGCGACGACCTCGACCGCTCCTCCCGCAACCTCCGCTTGTACTTCTGCTTCTTCCTCCTCTTTCTCATGCTTTTCACACTCTTCTCCGTCATCCTCTGGGGCGCCAGCAAGAGCTACAAGCCCAGACTCATCGTCAAGGTAACATAACATAACATCTTGCGAGTTCACTCCGAGTCGGTCTTCCCCGACTCGGTTTCATTACAAAATTTAATTAGTGATATCATTTTTATTTATTACCATGTATGCGTGCCTCGCTCAAACACAGAATTCTAGCTTTGTTCTGTTTTGGGTAGCACGGTGCAATGATTAATTTCTAAGAATGTAGCGCACGGTGGGGCCTGTTTCTGATTTGATTCCTTGATCTATTTTCTTCTTTCTTATGTCTGTGATGATGGTATTTGTTTGTTTTATGTGGGGAAGTTAACCTAAACTAAAGTAATAATGTTGTGAAACAACAACAGAGTATGGTGTTCGAGAACTTGAATGTTCAGTCGGGGAACGATGGAAGTGGCGTACCAACTGATATGTTGTCGCTGAACTCAACGGTCAGAATTGTGTACAGAAACCCTGCGACTTTCTTCGGCGTTCACGTCACTTCCACGCCTCTTCAGCTTAGCTATTACCAGCTTGCAATAGCCTCTGGCCAGGTTTCTCTTTCTGTGCTTCAAATTTTAAATTAAGAAAAAAAAAAGTGCTGCTTTTGTGTTCATGATTTCACCTTTTACTTAGTTTGATGCATAAAGGTTTGAAAAAAAAAATGCATGGGGGTGTGTGATTGTGGGAAATTCAATTTCATTGGGCCTCTTTATTGGGCAGTGTACAAAAGCTGCTATAACCCTACATCATCCTACTTGTGGGGACCCACAAAACAGAATTTTTTCTATTAAAATGGATGATTCTTTTTATGACTATTATTCAATACGCACAGAGGCTTTATTGCTCTTTGCAAATCCGCAGAAGTCACACCGTACCTCTCACGTGACTCTCACAGAAATCATTACAATATATTTTTGGATTACAATTAGATTTCCGGATCCCACAGACATTCATTCCGGGTATCCGTTGCACCCGACACGCTTCAACGTTAATAATCTCTTCTACCACTGTGATAAATAAATTAACCGTTAATTCTACATTTATCTGATTGGGTTCATATAACAGATGCGTAAGTTCTACCAGTCCAGAAAGAGTGAGCGAAAGCTGAGAGTGGTGGTGTTGGGACACCAGATTCCTCTGTATGGCGGCGTGTCGGTTCTCGGAAACACTAAGGAGCATTTGGAGAGTGTTGCGTTGCCGCTGAATCTGACGTTCACGGTGAGATCGAGGGCTTTCATCTTGGGGAGGTTAGTGAAGTCTAAATTCTATCGAAGAGTGAGATGTTCTGTGACATTGCATGGCAACAAACTCGGAAAACCTCTGAATTTAACCGATTCATGTGTCTACAAGTGATGTGTTGTGTTACTATGTCCCCCCTTATCGCGGATTCTTGCTCTCTCCATTTATCATCACTTGTAAAGGTTGCTGCTCGTACATTTTTGGCTCCTTGTTTTTAGCTTTTTGTTACCCATGTTGTAGAAGAACGAACCCCTCCATTTCTCTCCGTAAATATCTGAACGCCAATATTAATATTGATGTAATATGTGTTCCTTTTCGTGTCTTTTCTCTTCCTGGTCCTGCGCAATTCTAGCTGCCAAAAACCCTAACTTGTCTATTTAATCCAGCTACTATCTCGTACATTTCTTTTTAAAATAAGCAAAATCAAAAATGGAGTATAAGATATTCTTCTACACTCACTATAGGTAAAAGGAGTCAAATACATTTGTCAAAAAATTTACATTATTTTTGTTCAATTTTGGAGGGACAGAAACAGAATTTTTGTAGAGATGTGTCTGAAATGTTTAAAATTTTAGAAGAATGCAAAAAAAAAAACATATTTAACCATATATAAGAGTATAAAACTGGGTCAGGAATAACGTATCCTTTGTTGTATGGTAGTGATTCTGAATCATTGAGTCCACCACTCAAGAGCGAACTTTTTCATTTTCATTTCAATAGACTCTTGATTTGTCACCATAAAACTATGTTTGTAACACTTAAAAAGTTTGGTATTTTAGGGCATCTTTTCTCTAATAATTCCTTTTTTATCGTTATAAACCTAAAAGCTTAACGAATTCTTATATTATTTTTGGTCCTTTCTTCGAATATTGAAGTGTTTATCGAATTTAATTATAGAACAATCCGATTTTTATCTTCGAATATGTAAAAACATTATCGAAATCGCATATTCCATGTCTATTTCTTATTTAAATTGTTCGTTGAAACAATACAATTATTTGAAAGTTTAATTTTCTTATTTCACTTTATCTTTTAACCTTTATTCGAATATCTTGAAATTGGATGAATAACGCGTGGAAGTAAACCACTTCAATTATCTAGAGAGGATAAGGTAAACTAACTTTACTTGTTATTATTTTTTTTTATTATTTGCTAACTTTTTCTCCTTTTCTTAATTTGCCAAAAAAGGTTCGATACTTATCAGACAACTTATCAAAATTATACTTTGTGTTCAAGGATAAAAGCATATATCATAAAAAACACAACTTGTAAAATTTAAAGTGTTAAAAACTATTTTCACGTACAATTCTAATAGTGTTGTCCGGAAAAACTTATATGCTAAAAAGAAAAAGATATGGGCCCAAGGCCCAACATGACAAAATAGCTTGGTCCGTGTTACGAAGAACATATATACTCTTCTATACTTTTATATTTTGTGACGATATCTAAAGTGATATAATAAAAGTGAGTTAACAATTCTTTCCCATTTTATTTCAATTTTGGACCGAAAAGTAATGTTATTCTTGCATTAGTAATGTAATTAAAAACAAACTCTTACATAATTTTTCTATAATAAATGTTGTTTTCTCTCTTCCTTTTTTTTTTCTTCTTTATATTGTATAAAGTTTAATTAGTTGTATGGTATCAAACTAATACATCTAAATAAAAGTAGGTATTATCTGACTAATTAAACCTATTGTATAATTTACGTCATTTCTTGAATGAGTAATGTGGTACTAGAGCCCAGTGGCGGAACTTGGACTAAAATTGTAAGGGGGCCAAATTAGATTTGTTATATATAATTTTTTTTAGAAGAAAAACTATTCATTTTTTTCTCTTCATTTCCTCTTCTTATAACAAACACATATAATAGTAGAATTCAAAAAAATATTACTATCATTCGCTATTATATCATGATACCAATTCATGAATACCATTTTAGATAAGGCATTCGTATCTCATCAATTTGATTTGGTGGTATTGTCAAATTTGATGTCATTTTTTCCAGATCACGTTCTATTGAATTGTTAAATTCATTATATGTAACTCTGATAACTTTAGAGATTTGTTTTATATTGTCTTAAATTCTTGGTTCTTATTAAATTTCTCAAGCTTAGTTAACGTAAATGCATTTCTTTTTCATCTTCATCACAAACCTTCCTCTTTGAAAAAAAGGAATCAATTTTTTTACTTTTTATCATAATCTTTCTAATATAAATTTATCACCTCTTACCTATTTAGAAAAAATAAAATTTATATTCACAAATCACAATGCAAAACATAACAAAACTCATACTACTTTAATTAAATAAGCAATACTGTATAAATTCAAAACTTAAAAAAAATTACCATAGTAGCGAAAAACACAAAATCCCTAAATTTCATAATTAAGGATTTTAATAATTTAGGAAAAATTATAATTAGGGTTCATACCAATTTCATAAAAGAATCCCTAAAATCATAATTAGGGGTTATATTAATTTGGAATGAACTTAATTTGGAAGAAACATCCTACAAACAATCATAAACTAACATACATAAATCATAATAAGATATTAACCTTGATTTGTGATAGATCATGCAAGAATGTATACATGAATCTAAATCTATGTGTTTCCAACCTCTATTTCCCAACCTTTGTATTTATCTATCTTCACAAACTTTCATGATAATTTACATTATGAAAAGATCTTATAGTAAGAAAAAAATCCTAATCTCTTTTATAAATTAATGTCTCAATTAAATTTTTTTATTTTATCTTTTATTATAATTTTCTATAATATAATTTTAATATAAATAATATATAATATAATTTTAAAAAATGTATAAATATATATAAGAAAAATTCAAAAAAAAAATGGGAAGGCGTGACTCCCCTGTCACATCCTAGTTCCGCCAGCCCCCGTAACACCCAACCACCTTCCCAAGAAAGATAGGAGAGAAAAAGACAGAATGCACCATTAAAGGAGACCACAAGTTAAAAAAAAAAAAAAGAGAGAGAGAGAAAAGACGACGTAAAGAATAGCAAAAAAGCACCAAAGTGACAAAATTTTCTCGCGGCCAAAGCAAAAAAAAAGGAGGTTCTGCATTTTCGCAGCCACCCATGAAAAAGGTTGAAAAGATAAAGGAAAGGATTGGGATAGTGGAAGATAAATGTAAGATATTGAACACAAATGCGAATAACGTGTTGAGAAGAAAATGTAATACATGTTCGGAAAAGAAACACACCCAAAAAAAAGTCTTCTACGGAACACATAAATATTAAGGTGGTTGGTTTGTCATCAAATATAAGATTATTAAAATTGTACCTCAAAAATAAGTTTATAGGATCTTTATATATAAGATAAGAATAATTAATGCATATGTAACTCGAGATATAATTAATTGCATTACATACACGTTTTTTTATTTGTGTTTGTATGTTAACGCGTTGATTAGGTTGGTAGTGACCTCTAGTGTAATATAATATACACAAAAACAGTTTATGCCATTATTAAAAACCTCAAATTCCAACTATCACTCAATTTATTCCTTTTAGTCTTATTACGGTGTTTACTTTTTAATTCACTTAACTCTTTCTCTTAATTAATTGTATTTTCTTCATTTTTAGTTTTGGTTTCTTTTCTTATCTACTACAATAAAACTTGCTTTAGACAACAACATAAAATTGTGGGTTAAACTACAAAAATTGTGAACTAAAATTTAGACAATAATTTTTAGACGTAGTCTAGGTGAACATAGTTGTAGTTAATATGTCACGATTTTCAGTACGACAACAATTTTAAAAATGTTGCTTAAAACCCTAAAAAAAGATCACAATTTTGATGTATTATTTTTCAAAACTTTACATTTTCAACAATGTGAGTTCTTGACTTTTTCAGTCTAAAATAAAAGGACGGAGGAACTTCAAATTTTTTCATTTTTCAAATTATTGTCTAAAAAATTGTTGTTTTATTATATTTAGACAACATTATTTTACATGTGATGTCGTTTAGTGTTGTGTAAAATATTTTTGTAATGTCGTTTGTATTTTTTCTTCTCTAATATTCTTTATTGTTGGTAAAAAATAAAACTACCAAATATCAGCAATTCTTAAACCATTCTTAATTTTTTTTCAATAAAAAAATAATTATACGTTCACTGAAAAAGACTTGCCAAGTGAGTCATATATACCTCTCTTCTCTCTCTATCTCTTTGTTTTTTTTTTATTAGGAACAGATCCGTGATTGCATCATGAATGTGACTAAATACATTGATTAACTCATTAATTAATTGTTTCACTTTCCGGTAACTTCCATTATGTAATGGGTTCACCAAGAATCTAGAAACATGCATCTTTTGACTTATTTTAGTTAGTTTCATTTATTTTGAATTTTGAATTGATTTTATTTTCGACAATAAACTATTCACATTTCGAAAACCTACTCTCTCTTTTTTCCTTCTTTTACACAACTTCTTACCAACTCCTTTAAATAACAATAAAAAATTTAAAATAAGAGAATAATATACATAATTATATCCACTATTGGAGGAACTAGGCTATGATTATATTTAGGGTTGAAAATAAATTAGTGGTAATTAGTTGGTAACAGCTTCTAGCTTCTGCCAGTCGCCAATGGAGAAGAGTAGTGTTAAGGTCTGAAAAAGTTCGCATTTAAGCCTTTGTCAGCAAGAGTCCTTGCGGCTGCAGCTAACAGAAGAACACTGAGAAGCAACCCTAAGAACCCGAGCGCAGCGTTGAACCACCAAACAAAACCTCTTGGTCGAGGCTTCTTCAGCGATAGAAACATGAAACAGGGGTATGAATACGTGATTGGCACCAGGGTGATGCTTCCAATTAGTGCTGATAGGCTTGGAAGGAACGGGAATGTGACAGCGATGAAAAATGTCAATCCCCCGAAAAATAATCGTATGCATGTTCTCGCCAATCTTGAACATTTCTCATTCCTTATGCTCGTGAATCTGATCTCAAGGTTGTCGAAAACCGGCATCGCATAGATTTGGTAGCTGCTCAAACAATGTATTATCACCAGAACGTATATTGCTCCCATGGAGAATTTCGTTAGCTGCTTCCTGTGAAATTGCGGAAACGAATACAATAATCCACCCTCGTTTATCTGAAACATGTATGCACGTAAATTGGTTAATCAGTTGAATAAAACAACATGCGTAATCTGGAATATTGGTCGGTTTCTCGTAGTCTTGCCTGGTTTCCATAGGCCCAGAATCCGGCAATTGCAAGAGGAAAGACACACATGGAGATTAGAACATATGACATACTCACTCCTCTGCGCATTGGTTTTTTGGATGTTCGTTCGAAATCTGAAGGCAGTGTCCCCTGCAAAAACCAAAATCCAAAACACAACTCTTAGATTATGCTGTCCCATGCATGCTTATTGAAGTGTTTGAGAAATTGGAAAACTTGCCTGTATCTCGAGCAGAACATTATGACCTCTGTAAGCTAGCACGATGATTCCAACTGCATTGAGAACGTCGCTGATCTTAGCCACCGCAGTGGATTCTTGCGACAGGGTTGAGGTATAGGACACGTTGTTGGGCCTACCCTTCTTAACAGAGAGAACCCAAAAGAGGGTGCAGTAAGAGATGGCGGTAACGGCTCCGACGAGAGAAACCATGGCCATGGAGTTGAGGTTCGGCAACTGTGCAACGAGAATGGCGGCACAGGTAAAGACCAAGAACCACTCTGCCCCCGTAAGCGCGTGGGCACTGCAAGTGTTTCCATTATCATTGTCACAAAGTGTCTTGAATAACAGTTTCAGTGTCCCACCGCCGGTGATGATAAGCATGACGCATGTTCCTCCTGAAAGATACATCACTGGGAATAGCGCTGCCACTTTCCCTAACCTTTTACCTACAGAAATATATTCAAAGTTAGCCACGTCTAAGATGAAACTCCACGTGTCTTTGAATAAACATTTGTTGTGTTTTCCAACTGTTGAAAAGCTTGCGTGGTAATGAATAATCAATCCTACAAGACTAAGAGTAATGCCACGTGTGAACTTTAAGACAGGTAACTAGATGTTCTTAATTTATTTGTAAATTGAAGATTTTAAATGTAGGGAAAAATTGATGGATACTATAGAAAAAACAGTTTTTTTTGTATGATATGGGTTGAATATTAGGTTTGAAAACCAAAAAAAAACAATCTTTTATGTGGAATGAAACAAAAGGTGATTGGATGTATAACAGTTTCGTACTAGTAATAAAGTATTATTGGAGTCCCTTAATAATGTAAGCACCAACCGATGTTGATGGCTTTGCGTAGAAAAATACAAACTGATGATGGGGATATGGTGCCAATCATAGTGGAGGCTTTATCTCAAAGTGTGTATCAATGAAAAGATTGTAGCGTGAAGGCCTAATTTTAATCGTGGTTGTGGAAGAAGAATGGAAAAAAGTGCAGAAAGCAGTTTTGGAAAAAGAGGTATTCATGTGAAGATCTGGTGTAAGTTGAATTTGGAGAAGAGAGAAGTTGTTGTTACCGAATGCAGCCATGGCGAGGAAGAGGTATCTGCTGTGACGAATCCCAGGGACGGATTCGTGAAGCTGAATAAGAAGAAATATGCTATAGAGCTGCCAAAAGAATGCCACTGTCAAACATACTGTGCCCCACACCCTGCACGTACATAAAAAAAATCTATGATATGTAACAACGCATGAATCATGTACATCGTAGACCTAACCTAAGACTTTCGTGTTGACTAAGGTTGGTTTTGCATGTTGATAAGTCAACCTTCATAGTCTTTCGATGGTGAAGGTTGGTTAATTAAGAGGAGGTTTCAAAGAGGTATTGACCCTGGTTGCAGGTACATGCATGTGTTGTTTTCCTTATACCTACCAACCTAAATCTATTATGAATCTTCAACAAATAGAAGAAAAATCTCGTAATGAAACGTTGATCACTGGCATACATACACTTGACACAAACGTGTACAACACTACAACTTTGAAATGGACTGCAAATTTTTAACTCTTCTCTGCTGCAATGGATTCGATGTTTTTATATATGGTATGAGATTTAAAAGATGAACAGTGATGGGGTTGAAAAAGGTGGTTAAAGATTGGATATTTATGATTAAAGAAGTTTGAAACGGTGGTTGAAAATTGCAGGCATGACGTACCAACCAAGAGTGGCAAAAGCAACGGGAAGCATGAGAGCCTGGAAGCCGATATTAGAGTTAAGAACATGGAAGGCTGCAGAAAAGGCATTTCCATTTCTTGATTCGGTGATCGGAAGCCACGCGTCTTTGGGGTGTTGTTCTTGATTCTGTGATGGATGAGATTCTTCTGAGGGAGATGATGAATCAGTTGGTGTGAGTGGATCAATGAGGATGAACAGAGGAGAGAGTGGGGGTTTCAAACTCGCATCTGAGAAATTCAGAAGAGCTATTTCTGATCTGAAATATTCAGCTTCACCCACTTCTCCCATGTTTCTGATGGCAATGAGTTATTTGGTAATGATATATATCATTAACAGCTACGAAGAAAGAACAGTGTTATGAGAAGAGATTGAAGCTTCTTTTGTTTCTGAAGTTCCAAAAGAAGAAAGGAAAACGAAGTTGCTTTTTAACTTTGAAGGAGGAAGCACAAGAAACTACGAACTCTTTTATAATATGGATTGAAGAGTTTCCATACGCGTGGATTCCACTCTAAGCACTGACATCACGGTGCTGATCTCACTACCTGACCTTCTCACAAGACCACTCTACGTAATCTAAACACAGGTTTGGAAATCGTTCTACTAAGTTTGGAGATGAATTTGAGAATCACAAGAAAAGTGGAAGATAGTATTTCTTTTTCCTATTAAAGAAAAGTCTCTTTTTATAGATTGCAGTAACTTTGAAAGATTAATTCTCAATTTGAATTTGTTATTTAATCAAATATCAATAGCTAAATATTTTGTTGGTTTCTTAACTTTCGATGAAAATTGAAATTAATCTCTCCTTAAAATTTGGGGTTAATTTAGTCGTTGAATTTTATAAATGCGTGAATTTAATCATTTTAACTACATTTTATTGAGTTTATTTGACATTTCAAATTTATTTCATTATATCATTTCAGTAACATTGAAGTGAAATGTGTCAAAAAAATATTAAAAACTCATGTTATTATATATGAAACGCATTTAAAACATAACATAAACTTAACAAACTTCGATTAAAATGACTAAATTTAAACATTTCTAAATATGAATGACTAAATTCGTCCAAAATTTGAAAAAATAACTAATTCAAATTTCTATTAAAAGTTAAGGGACCAAAAACATATTTAACCCATTTAAAAAAATACCAATTGTTAGGTCTATCGAGAGGAGATTAACTGAAAAAATACAACACCGATCAAATTTGAACTCAATCACGTATAAAAAATTGATATCATCCATAATCCAAAATCTTACAATAATATATTTATGAGTATTGATATTGATACTTCACTGTACTTCACGTTCTCATTTCTATTAAATATGGAAATTAAACGGACTTGAATCCTGAACACCAATATTAAACTATAGGTAGTCTCTTTTTACGACAACATAAATTTTTGTTACCTAAAATTCATAAAAAAAAAAAGTCCATGCTTGTTCTATTAGTTTCAAATATTAAACAGATATTTTTCAAAAGTTTTAGGCAGGTTTGAATTAAAAGTTTGGTCAATGTAAATATAAGTTGAATTGGAAATCTTAAAAATGTTAGTTTTAGTTGGCATTGGTGTGAATGAAATGACTGGGATGTATGGTTCAATTTTCCTTGACGAGGAGAAGCTACCAAACGAGTTCCATGTTTAGATTTTTCAATTCCATCGCGGCTGCCATATATAATATTAAGTAAACAAATAGAAAGTCATCGGAAACTAAGAGAAAGAAGACTTTTGCGTGACCTACGCATTTCTTTGTCGGTTGCCATGTGTAACTACACTCATGTATTTATTACACAGATTTTTCTAATTTTTACTTCAAATAAATTATGAGAAAATTTGCAATTTTTATAAAAAAAAAAAATGGTACAAGAGTGTTTATAAGTTTAGACAGATTATATCAAATGATTTGTAGCTTTTCTCAAAAGAATCATACAGTTTAACTTTTTACTGACAATAACAATATTTTGATAAATATTGATGATGTAGATTTTGAAATGTAGAATAATGTTAAATTTATTGTATATTTGGACTTCAATTTTATTTTTTTGTTGAGTAAAATTGTAGTAGATTTTAAAGTGTTGAATTACGTTAATTTATTATTAAATTTATTGTGTGGTTGTACTTTAATTGTATTCTCTTATTTATAGATTATTAGTTTAGTGTGCGATTTCCGACCACCGTATCAAATCTAAGATTTTGTAAATAATTTATATGAACATAATTAATCATGTTGTCCTCTCGAAGAGATCAGTATTGATTATTTTATTTATTTATGTATTTGTTTATGATAGATCATAAATAAATTAGTATCCACGTGAAGGTTGGTTGTCATTGTTAAATATAATCGATAAAAGTTTTCATTTTTAATATCAAATAATTTATGGATATAAATCTTGATTAGAAATAAAATAATTTTAAAATATATAAATAATTACGAATTTTATTTTATAAGACAATTTTATATTACTAAGTTAGATTATATATGAAAGTTATAATATATTTTAAAATTTATTAAAAAACTATTGAAAAAAACAAAACTTTAATTATTAAAAAAAAATCTTAGATTTGATTTGATTGAAAACTTTTGCATGACCTATGTATAAACTATGTGTGACTAAAGTAATGTGGATCTTTAAACGAGTAGGCATATACGCCAAGACGAAGAACCTTCAACCTAATTTGACAACTAGTTTTAACAAATAAAATATTATATCAAAGTAATACTAATAAAATTTAAATAAATTATTAAAATAAAATAATAGTTGTGGTTTGGAAATAAAAGAAAAAAGATCTAAAGGAATTATTATTCTAAACCACAAACTCAATAAATTATTTGATAAATAAGAATTAATAGAAAAATATATAAGTACACATATATATTTTATCATGTAGATAAAAGTTTTATTTTCAAAAAGGAATATAATAATTTAATATTCTTAAAATAATTAATTTTTTATAATTTTTCATTTTTTAAAATTGTACGGTACTTTTTTTATTTGAAAAAGTTATTATTATATATATATATAAGTTGATTTGATAAGTATTACCTGATAGTACATGGAATTTTTATTTGAAAAAGTAAACGATTGTTACATTGAATTTTTAGAATTTGTATTATGTGTAATTTTGATATAGTATTATATAATTGAAACATTTATCATCGCAATATAAGATGTTAAACAGTTATTAAGATTTAAATAACTTTCAAGTCTTTTATAATTTAAGTGTTTTAAATTGATTTCTTTTTACATTTTCTTATTAAATATTCAAAAAATATATATATATTTTTAGTTGATTTTTTACTATTTAATTTTTCTGTTAATCTAATTTGATGGTGTGACTGTTTTCTTATTTCACCGTCTTATTTGTCACATGTTAAAATTATGAGATTATATATTTGTATAAAATATATTTGTATTATTTTAATTAAGAATATATTTGATAACAAAGAGGTTCCTATAATGATATTAGAAAAGACCTCTCAAATATCATAATTTAATAATATTATAATTTCTCAGTACGTATTTAGTTTGAATAGTCTAACTTAATAAAAGTATATATTCTTCTTCTTTTTTATGTCAAAAGTTAATTTTATTTCCACCATAATTTATTTCCACGTCTTGTCTTCCTTTACGATTCACATTAAATTAAACAGATTCACGAATATTCTTATTGTGATTTAAATTGTATTATTAAAAAAAAAACTTATTTGTGAATTTTGTTGGTTGTCAACAGAAACAATCTTATAATATTAACTAAGGTGCTTTCATTTGGAATAAATAATAAAAGTTAGAGTAGTACAACATGATGCATTTATTAGGACAACAAAAAAAAATGATGTATTTATTAGGATAACCAATTAATATATTTATTGAACAGATTATTGTAATATATTCTTTAATAGTTTAATTTCATCAAACCCTATTTTGGTTTATTGGTCATGTGCTAGTGCCACATGAATTATGAGTGTAGGAATGTTTATTCTAATTTGATCACTTATCTCCTCTCTATTATAAAAGCAACAAATACACTTAAATTAATTAAATATCTAATCATGTGCTTTAACATCATTAAGGATCCTTAATTATGTGGTAGTTGCAATAATTAATCTAATTTGATTTGACCAAAGATAATAAAAAATGGGTGGTGAGAAGAAGTTTCTTTGATATTTTTAATGACTGTATAAAATTAATTAATAAGTTAATCAATCCATCAATCATATACATCTTAGAGATGAATGAAATGTGAGTATACAATTGTTCCAACAAACTCATTTTCTTTGTCGTGTTCACTTTTTGAATCTCATATCGTGTCTGGTTTAGATTTTTTATCTTTTCTACACTAAGAAAGGAAACTAAAACTCTCACGACGGTTGGTGAGGTGTTTGGTCTCGTGCATGTTGCTTTCATCTTTTCACCCAATTGCTTAACCAAACCTTTTATATTTTAAAATGAAATAGGATTTTCACTAGTATTAGAAATGATTAATTAATTAATTAGTGTAATTATTTCACTAAAGTTTATATATAATTTCTGTTCTTTTGAGTGAAATTTGAAATTATTATTTTTACCTAATTTAGTTTCTCAGTTGTAAATTTAATATTTTTAATTATTTTTGTTAAATTTATTTCACGTTTTAAACACATTTTGTGATAGTATTTAAGTTGTTTATATTGTTTGACATGTTCGTTTCAATTTTAGTCGAGAAACATATTTAAAACAAAACTTTAATCAAATTAAGTTTCTTAACTTTATTAAAGATATCTAAAGTTAGTTTTTTAAACTAAATTTTATTAAATTTATATGATATTTTAAATACGTTTTGTGATAATATTTGAATTATTTATATTTTTTTATTTTAATGTTAATTAAAAAATGTATTTGAAACATTAAATAAATTCAATAAAATTTAATTAAAATAACTAAATTTATATATTTTTAAAGATAAAAAATTAAACTTATCTAAAGTTTTAAAATAAAATAATTTTCTCTTAAAATAAAGTTAAAAAAATATTTAGTAGCTGATACAATTGGTCATAAGATAATAAGATACATTTGTCGAAAAAAAGTGGACACTCAGTCTGTTCCAATTGTGGTTAGTGGGAAACAGTGACAATGCACAAAGAAGAATGCAAAGTGGATAAAAAAAAGAGTATATGAAATACAAGTAGATAATATTTTATATATGTTACATTTTTTACATTTTTTACTGTATTAAATATATAACATAAAAAATACAAAGTAATTAGTAATTATTTAATTAAGTTAAAAATCAAATATTACTCTTTACAAATATACTTTAAACTAATATGAAATTAATGGAAAATAACTCCAAGTGAAAGTCATGTTTCGGAAGGAATAACTATGGCGTACAGGTAATTCATTTTATATATTGATTTTAAAGCAAAAGTGAAAGGAATGTCGTATTTAAGTATTGAAATTAACTTCACAATAAATAACAAACTTTTACTATGTACAATTTCTTAAATACATGATCATGTGTTTTAATTAATCTACAAATTGAAAAAGAATCCAGATTTTCAACTGGAATTTGTGTACTGTGTTTTATTCTTAGGATTAAAAATACATTATATTATTATTTTAAATATTTTTAGGATTTGGTCGTATAATTTTAATTTAATTATAAGTTTATTTTGTCCATTTCTATTATAAGTTTTAGTTTTCTCAGGGCTTTGAATTCGAAAAAAATAAAATAAATAAAAAATATTGTAAAACATACCAATATTGGGATATCAAGGTTTCGACCTTTCTTTGATATGATCCATTATTTATCGTAACAACTAAATCTTATCTAACTCGTGTTGCTAGCCAAATGAAATTTAGTTCAACTGTTATACCACAAAAAATGTTTAGTGGTGTCTAAAGTCTAAAAGAAATATCATGCTCTTTTGAAATAATTTATCCTGAAATTTGAAATATTATATAATAGATTTTATAATGATATGATAAAATATTCTTCAGCATTCCATCACATGAAATCAATATAATCTTATTTTCTTGATAAATTTTGTATTTAACACTACTGTATAAATAATAAAAAATTATTATCTTAGAAGTGGGTTTTAAGCCTAACTCAATCCCACAAAACCGGTTTGTAAAGTGAGGTTTGCACCTCACTAATATATTATGAAATAACATTATCTCTAGTTGATGCAGGACTTCCAACACACCCATCACGCCAAGGTATATTTATCTCGTGTGTGGGACAAGAGATTAGTGGGTGGTCCGTTTAGCGACCCGATATTGAGTGAAACAAAATATTCAAGAAAGTTCGTTAGGATATGCTCTAATTTTAATCTGATACCATGTTAGAGCATGCCGAATAATAAATAATTTTGTAATCAATAACCAAATAAAAAAGTTAAATACAATTTATATTCAAATAAAATAAAAAAAATATATTGAAAGCCTAAACACAAAAATTACATAAGGTCACGTCTCCTATTAAATTAGAATTTTGAATATAAATTAAATGTAAAACAGGTTTTTTTTTTTTCTGTACCAACCCAATATATGAATTGTAGAGATATTATTTATGATGTAAGAGAGATAAATGTAATAGATATGATATTGTATCTGATAGCACAATACGTTATTGAATATCACATTTGTATCGAGAAGTATACGATATTTAAAAAAAATATATTGTTATATTAATTTAAATTTAAATTATATATATTAGAATTATTAATATTAAAAATTAAAAATTATTACTATTATAAAATTATTATTATTTTATCAATTAAATACTCTTTTAATAAATAGTAATAAAATATCTTAAAATGCCAAAAAATATATATATATAATTCAAATCGAAGTAAATAAAATGGCAAGAATATAATTTGAATGTAAAACATAATTTTTTTTTTCTATGCCAACCTAATATTTGATTTGTAGAGAAATAATAACTATGGTGGAGAATTTTACAAATGACATGGTCAAGGAAAAGCATTATCGTGTGGGCGTGTCACATCTACAAACCCATCTTCCTGATATCATAATTACATCCATTACTTTTTTCTGGACACGTCTAACCATACGCCAATGGAACATTTTTGTGGATTGCCAACACAAATGAAAAGTAACATTAAAGTTTTTTTTTTTCCTAAAGGTTGTTAACAAAGAGGATTATTAAAATTTGGGTTGTCGTTTTTAAGGGTGCCTATGAATTAGATGAAAGATTTAACTGTAAAAATGAATAGATTCGAGAGAAAAGATGGTCAAAATGAGATTGTTTTAATAAATAAAATATTATAATTGGTTATTAATTAATTAATTAGAATCTAATTTGTAAATGATAAGTTTATATTTTTTTTACGTGGATTATCTATAATAATATATAAAAAATTTCAAAATATCAATTTTACCTTTTAAGATATAATTATTTATTAAATTTTTGAAAATTAATCTTTATTTTTATAATTTTTTTTATAAAATCGTCTATATATGTTCTTCTTTTTTATTCTATTTATCCATGGTTATTCTCTCATCTTTTCTAATATGTTTTGTTTTATTTTTAATAAGTATAATTTTATTTTATATATTAACTTAATAACATTACATTATCATCACCTACAAATATAATATCACATATATTTAAAAAATGTGTATTTAACTTTTATAATATCACTAGCTTGTGTGTACGCTAGTGATTAAGATAATAGAGTTATGAACCTTTATATTTATATAATATTTAATTTTGTCTATTTTATTAAAGATAAAACTTTTTGACTTACACTTGGATTATTTTTAACAAAAAATCAATTTTGTTGGTAGGAAAAATTTTGACGTTAATGTTTAGTGATCAATTTTATGTAGTAACTAAAATTTTAATAAGTAAATTTTAAAAATCAATTATAATATTTTATTTATAATTCTGACTCTTTTACTAACCAATATTTCTATATTGTGAATTAGTACTTAAATTTATCATTATAGTAACTAACAAACTTTTGACAAATAAAATTGATTATTAAAGAAACATTTTCTTGTAATATATATATATATATATATATATATATATATATATATATATATTCGAAAACAATATCTATTATAATTTTTAATCGGTTAAAAATAATAAAAACTATACTAGGAGCTCTTAAACTGAACGGATCAATTTATATAATATGTATATAAAGACAATTGGTTGAGATTCTTGAAGTGATAACCAAGTTATAATGGGAAACACATAATAATTAATTAAATTTACTTTTGGTGTTTGGGAATGGAATATGTGTATAAGTTCACTTCATTTCCTTTCGGTAAAAGATTTTCTATTATTGTGTTTGGGTGGAGAATTTGACCCTTATTATTTCAGATACGTTATGTCTATGTATTTTGTTCAGAATTGATAATTTTTATAATTATTACCATTTAAAAACCCATATTTTGTTAATAACAGTAATTAATATTGAAAGATAACTCTGAGTTATAAATTGACAGTAATTTTCTTAAGAAATGTCAAATTATCATTCTCCTTTGACTTTACTCTTTTTCCTTTCAGTTAAACATTAGAAAATGTTATAGTATCGTATCTTATTTAATATATTTAAAAAAAATTAAGACACATAAAAAAATATATCTTAAAGCAACCTGAATTTTTAATAACAAAATGATAAAGGAGAAGAACAAAGTTAATAACATCACTGCTTTCTCAATCAAGTTTATTTCTCCAACAGTGTTTTCAACTCAAGTTTCCATTAACGGAAGTTTTTCAATATAATACTTGAACTTATATTCTCTACAAGGTATTTTTAGTATTCAACATTTTTATTTTATCAATAAATTTTAGTTATTAATTTTTGTTAACGAAAAAATTAAACACACAATTTCTCCCACTTTTCTTTCTAAAATTATTAAAGTAATCTTATTTTTCTAACTTGTTAGTAGAAGGGATAGAACCACCATCTTTTTTTCTTTTTCTTTCCATCCAAAATAATACCCACCCGAAAAAAATAAAATAAAAATTGTTAACAAAACAAAATAACGTGAAAGATAGAAAATGTTTGAGCACACAACAATACATTTATCACAATTTTTAACAATAGACAAATGAATAAATTATATAATAAGATTTAGTTAAAAAAAAATTAATCCTCTAAACCTTACCCTTTTACAAATACACTCCATAAATTTTGTTTTATTTTTGCTCAAATTCAAACTTTTTTCTATATATCGAGATTTCTTGAGCTATAATTTTGCTATAATTAATCCTTAAAACTTAACTTGGAGATCTAAAATTCTAATTTTATTATGACTATGTAAGTTATTTTTTATGAACATTTTTTCAAACAACTTTTGAATTAAATATTCTTTTACTAAATTATTTTTATTATTATCATTATTAATATGAATGTCACTACACCTATTGATCTATTTAAATCAAAGTTGTTGGAACAAATATTTTAAAAAGATAAAAAATTATAAAAGTAACTATAACAAAATTAAAATATATGCTATATATTTTATAAAAATATATAAAATCCAAATATATATTCAAATAAATTAAAGTTTAATGTATGTATTTAAAAGTATGATAAATTTTGAGTGAGAATTAAAATATGGAATGCTTATTCATAAAAAAAAAAGTTTAAAGTGTTTTTAACTCATATCACCTCTCAATTGTTGGTTTTTAGTGATGTGATGTGATAATCTAAAAATAATTAAAAAAATAAATTTTTAAAAAATAATCAAAATATTATTATTCTTAAAAATAATGATATAAAAACTTCATATTTGAATTACACAAACTATCTAGAGAAAAAGTGTATGCACGCACTCCAATCTCCTCTAATTTGGGTGAAACACCACTAATATTTTTTGTTCACTTTTAAGTTGTTGATTCTGATTTTTATTCTTCAATGTTTTGTTGGAAAATGAAATTGGCTTTGTTTTATTAAGAACCATTGTAATCATTTCCACCACAAAACCACCCACCAAAAAAGTATCTTTGGGCTGCCTACAAATTTTTCCAATTTAGCTTTAGTATAAACCACGCGAACCAAACCCACCATCATAGTATATACTTTCAAAATACCATTTTCAATATTTAAATTATTAATATGAATAAATCTTAAATTAAAGCGCTTAAATTTGTAAGTTATTATTACGACATTAAATACTCAATATTATACTTAAGATTGATAATGATAACCAAATGAAGTATTTTGTTTTTCTTGTTCAATTCGTTTTAGCCAATATATTATGTTTGATCAATGTCTGCTTGCTCAAATAATTAATCAATGAATTGAACTTCTAAAGTATTTCTGATAATATCATTATGTCTGTATGTAGAGATATTATGAAAAGGTGTAGAAAGAATAAAAAATATAACTTAAAAATATAAATCAGTCTTGACAAAAAGAAAATAAAAAGTGATCCAAGGACACTAGTTGAAAAAGGTATCTAACATTATTTAATTTGAATATGAAAAGAATATAAAAGTGTTTTGGTATAAGATTATGCTAAATCAAAAAAAAAAAAAAAAATTAGAAAAA
>Ga0209589_1000263_pt1 | contig 66041 bp, 34 predicted proteins | sample CowpeawhiteBW_FD_187525 | JGI IMG/M metagenome (GOLD analysis project Ga0209589, IMG submission 187525) | Root nodule microbial communities of legume samples collected from California USA - Cow pea white BW (SPAdes) (version 2) | ecosystem: Host-associated > Plants > Roots > Nodule | place: USA... | reverse complement strand
TCATTTTTTATGAAAAGAGAAGAGCAAATAATGTATTATGTGATTTTTTATAGAGGATTTTTAAGTGTAACTTGATTATCATAGTTATTTTTAGTAATTATGTCTCTCAATTTTTGATTAAATTATATTATTTTTTTAGTCTTAAACTTGTTTTATAGACAGGTATATTGATAAAAAAAATTAAAGAATAAATTTATTTTTTAAAATTGATAAAAAATAAGTGAAGATGGGAACAAAAGCTTGTGATGAGTTTTGAATCGATATGTGCATATTAGTAAAATGGAAAATCAATATTTTGCAGATAATATGGTTATTTACATTGAAAAAATAATAGCTAAAAAATGTAGTTATGATTCAATTATTTGATAAGTTCAAGAATATGAAAAAACGAATGACAATATTATTTAGATATATGTATTTTCTGTTATAATTATAGCTATAATAAATTATGTATTACTTTTTTCTGAATTAGTGACAAAAATTTTAAATATATAAATTGAGTATATTATTTTGACTTCTCCAAAAATTTTGGTTAAGATCCGCCACCGGCTAGAGTTAGAGGAGCACTTTGGTCCGGCCGTTTGTCTGTGCTGGTATCTTCTGTGGCAGCGTAGGTGATTTTTTAGGATGGTTCACTGCTTTTATTAGTAATGCATATGCCATTAGAGTAGAGCTTATGGGAACCATTTTTGTCATAGAATCAGGAATGGATAGAGGATGGTCTAATCTTTGGCTAGAAACTGATTCTATTTTGGTAACAAGGGCTTTTGTGAATCACAACATTTGGGACATCAGAAACAAATGGAGAAGATGTTTAGACAAAATTAGACACATGCACTTTAAGATTACTCACATTTTCACGGTCGAATTTTTTTGGCTCTCCCATCTATGCCTAGCTTGTTCTTTTGATTTTTTTTTACAAACAGATTTGATACGTCAGAATTTAAATTTAATTAAAAATTGAGAATCATTTGAGTACAAATAATTATTAAAAACAATTCTTTAATATAAGTACTAATTAAACCACATTTGTTTACACGATGATGCTCCAAATTTTTATATATTATAATTTAGATATCAACTTTTTTTTTGTGTCACCCACTTTTCTTTTGTTGAAATTGTAAATTTGTAAACAAAAGCATGTTTAACGCGCATAAAATATTATTTATTACATATTTTTAAATTCAAGTCCATATACAATTTAAAATTAAAGGCAATTTTATTTTTTTAGGAAATTCAAACTCTTTCCATTTTTTTTAAGTAAATTCTTCTTCCAACTACTTTTTTATTTATTGTTTTAGAGTAAAAGTTTTCATTTTTTTTCTGAATCTCTTTTAATTATCAAAATCTTTGAATGATTTTTTTTTCAATCGAAACTGTTTTTTCAACACTTGAAATCTTTGCTTTTGTTTTTATTGAAACTCTTTCTCTTTGTTTGTTATAAAGTTGAAGTCCATTTTGATTATTTTTTAATAGGAGTTTAATTTGATTTGATTTTTATTTTTTTTTAATTAAAAAAACTCTCGTGGTTTTATTTTTTAAATTGAAACTTGATAGGCTAAAAACTAAGATAGATAAAAGAAAATCATTTTTCCTTCTTTCATTCAAAGGTAAATGTTAGTCTTGTACGATGTTGGGGAAATAAATGTTTAAGACACTTATCTCCCCTTTTTTAGAAAATGTTGTATTTAGGTCCATTCATAAAAGATGAATAGTAATGTTTCATTCAAATGGGTTTGAATATTAGTCTTATGGGCCTATTAGTGGATTGAAGTGGGAGATGGGCTTTTATAAAAAAAAAATATTTTTAATAGAATTTTCATTAATTTTTTGTTTATTTGAATTACGAAACAATTTGAAAAAATAAAATAAACTCTTTCGATGAAGTTTTTTAATCAATATTATCTTTGATTTTTGAAACAAATTTTTGTTTATTTTTTAAATCGAAACTTTTTAATCTGTTTTTTTTCTAAATTCAAACTTCAAATTAGTTTTTTATATAAAAAGTTTCTCAAAATCATACTTTAATTTTTAAATGATTTCCAAATTACAGGAAATAAATAGAGATTTTTTTTTAAATAATCGATATTTATTTTTTCTTATTGAAGTTATCTTTCACTACTTTATTTTACACAATCGAATATTTAATTTTGATAAAGATAAAAAATGATAGATCGTTTTTTATATAATTTCTCGTACAAGTTACCGCATTACTAAAAAAATTCATATTTCCTATCAATTTTATTTTGAAATTTTTTTTGTAGGAAATACTTGCAAATTTTATTGTGAAAATATTTTTTCAAGAAATTGTTATCAATTTTCTTGTAAAATATTTTGTATAAAACACTTTTCACAACAAATTTTGTAGGAAATACTTTCAAATTTTATAATTTTGTAGGAAATGATTATCCACGAAGGAATTAAAAATTCTTAAAAAAAGGCATAAAAAGTCTTTTCTTGCAAAATTTTTTAACAAATTTAAAAAAAAACATGTAATATAAGAATTTCTAGTAGTTTGTCTGATTATCAAGTATAAAAATGATACTTTACAAAATATTCTAAATTATTTTAAAATCACAATTTAACATTTTCCTCTTATATTTCTTCTATTTTCATAAATGATGTAAAGTAATTTAATAAATAAATCAATTAAAATAAACCTATTTTCATAAATGATGTAAAGTAATTTAATAAAGAAATAAATTAAAAATAATAATACATTGTGCATCGGGACTAAATTAAATAACCTATAAAGTGTTAAAACTCAGCATTGTGCATTGGATTTAAATTAAATTATAAAAATATAAAATATAAAAATCAAATAATTAAACAATACAAAATACAAAATAAAAATAAGTACCCATGTATTACTAAAAATAAATTAAATAATAGAAATATACAATTAAATGGACTTAAAAAATGTCATGGCTAAAAATAAATAAAAAATTAATAAACATATATAATTCTATTAAAATTAATATAAAAATAATAGCATCACTTTTCTCTACTTTTAAGTGGTCAAACTTTTGTGTTGTATCTGGTTTAGTGTATTTGAAGTCATTTGGGAGAGTTAATCTGCGAGATCAACAGAGATCTTCATCCTGCGTATGAAGAACATTAGAGATGATTTGCAGATTTCCTCTGCCCAGATAGTTAATATTTGTTCCCAAATTAATTATACCTATTATTTTTTGTATTAAAAACTAATCATCAAATCTTAAAAAGACAATGATATTTTAATCCATTTTTTTTGACTTACTTTTAACTCATCACTTTAATCACTATTAGATCACTACATCACATCACTTAAAAAAAAATAATCTAAATATGATTAAAAAAGTGAATTAAAAATAGATGAAAAAATGGATTAAAATACCTTTATCATCTTAAAAATATGAAGAAGGAGGCACTACATCTACGCTAACAAGGTTGCCTATGATAGTCTGCGTGGATGAAGTTTTCTCGTCCGACGTGGAAGGTGCGACCGTGAACGGGATAGGAGGTGTTGGGATTGGGCACGAAAGAAGAGACAAAGGGAGAGCTTTTGTTTCTTACGGTTTTCTTTGAATAAGATATAAGTAGCAGGTTGAATCCAACTTTTCCATGCATAACCAATTTTAATTTTCACACCCTCACGAGTTTATTGTGCTGGATTTTTAAAAAAAAAAATTAATTAAAAAAAGAGAGCATATGATAGTCGTGTATCAGTATATGTGACGGTCTATGTAGAACATCATTTGCCACGTGAACTAAATTTTAACGCTATTCAAAATTAGGGATTATTTTTCAAAGAGTGATGATAAAAAATGGTTCAAAGTTTTTCATATGAATTATTTCTAATTTCCGAAATAGTACACGAACAAAAAACATATTTAATCTTATATCTTATGAATAACTCTTCATCCTTTCTTAAATAGATAAAAACTCAATTCACCACTTTATATATTTATTAATATTTTAGTATTTTTTTATATTGTTTGTATCGTTGAGCTCATTCGTATCGTGAGACCCTTTCAAGTCGTTAGGCTCGTATGGATCATCGAGCACATCTAGGTCTTTAGGTCCGTCCTGTTTGTTGGGCTGGTTTGGGTCTTCAGGCCTGTTTGGGGCTTCGGACTTGTCCAGGTGATCGGACCTGTTAGGCTTGTCGGATTTGTTTAGGTCTTCGGACCTATCCGAGTCGCTCGGCTTGATTTTTAACTCTGACTTAATATAATATTATTTTGGGAGTCTAACTCATCTTAACTCTAGTCCTAACCAACTGGAGAGGAGGTTTTGGAGATTGGAGTTTTTTTTTTTGCCCCCTCATTTGAGGGCTTCTTAAAAGGAATTTAATGAAGAGTGGGTCAGGACGGACCCATGCGCTATAGACCATATTGACACCTCTACATTCATTTATATATAGGATTAATAGTAAAAATTTAATATATTATCAACTTTTAACTTAATATCAATATTGTACATTATTAACTTATAGTAATTTGTTAGTAACTACTAACTTTTAAATATGATACGAGATCTCTTGAATCAATCTCATCTCATTAGAATGAGATGAGTATATGTCTCACGTAATAAATTACTAAGTAGCATATATCATTGAAGTTATTTTAATTAATTTTTAATTTATCATATTATATTTTTTATGAACCATTTAAGTGGAGTCAAATCAAATTTAATGGAAATTTTTTCTTGAGTAAGTAATCTTTGCTTAAACAATATTCTTCAATAAGACAACAAAAAAAATAAAAAGAGAAAAAAAATATATATATATATATATATATATATATATATATATATATATATATACTTTAAAACACAAATTTATCATTTTTTTATAAAACATTTTTTGCTTATAATCATAACAAGGCATTTAAATAAAAAATAAAAATAAAATAACGAAAATTTTCTTTCCGTGAATCTCCTTTTTCACTTCCTTCAACTCTAATGATTTTCTCACAATATAAATACGTTAAATAAAATTTTAGAACTTGATTCGAATTATTAAACGATGATTAAATTGCATAATATAATAGATCCAAATTATTGATCAATTCATTCCTTTTTTAATCTAAATCATTAATTTCTTTTCATGAATATATATCTAACAGTGAAAAGAGATAACTCAACGTGCACCACATATTCTCCTTCACCTTACTCATACGGAATATCATAAAAGAAATCCAATAATAAGAAGCAAAGGAAACGTGGCAAATCCAGAGCGGCGCATAACACAGAAAGCCACCGTGGCTTCTTTGACTTTCTAATCCTATGAGAAATTGTTTTGTTTTGTTTTGGTTACCATATTCATTGTTTCGTCAATGCTCTGTCTCACTGTCATGTCTGTTGATACAGAATACGGATTCGAACTAATCAAAGACACCAAACCAAAAACACTTCTCCTTCACTCTCTCAAAAGTGTGCGTGCCTTCTTCTAAGTTCTAACCATTTACCCCACAAGTGGAGGAGTGCACTATAAGAGCTTGAACACAAAAACTTTTTTTTTTCTCTCTCTCCCTCTCTCTGCACCTTTCTTCCTTAACCCTTTTCATTACTCCTAACTAATCAATTTACATTGCTCCGTAATACTAACGAATTAACTTCAGGAGAAGCAAATAAAAAAGAAATGCAAGTGTGAAAACTGAAGTGTTTCCTTAAACTACTAGCGTGTGAACTTGTGAAGAAGAAGAAGACTTGGTTTAAGGATTCTCGTAGTTTGTTCCGTTTTAAGGTTAATTTTGGTGGCATTATTGAAGGTGGTAGGTAGGTGGTGAGGGTAAATGAGAGAAACGAGGTTAAATATATATATATATATATATATATATATATATATATATATATATATATATATATATATATATATATATATATATATATAAAACTGTGGAGGTTGACCGGTGGATATTAGAGTAGTAAGTAAGTAAGTAGTAGAATAGAAACCCTAAAGAGAAACAAAACCAAAACTTTATCCATCACAGAAGTGTGAATAGAGTTAGGTTCCTATGACGGTTGATTTGGACAACGTTTCCACAGCGTCAGGGGAAGCAAGCATGTCTTCCTCTGCCAATCAAACAAAACCTGCTCCCAAGAGAAAACGAAACCTCCCTGGCATGCCAGGTACTGACCTCAATCAAATCAAACGACCAGATCAAACAAAGCAACACTATTTAATATAATTATTATTTTGTTTGTTTTGTCAGATCCTGAGGCAGAGGTGATTGCTCTGTCGCCGAAGACGCTGTTGGCGACGAACCGGTTCGTGTGCGAGATATGCAACAAAGGGTTTCAGAGAGACCAGAATCTGCAGCTTCATCGGAGAGGTCACAACTTGCCGTGGAAGCTGAGGCAGAGGTCCACCAAGGAGGTAAGGAAGAGAGTGTACGTGTGTCCCGAACCCGCGTGCGTGCACCACGACCCTTCTAGAGCACTGGGGGACTTGACGGGGATTAAGAAGCACTTCTGCAGGAAGCACGGTGAGAAGAAGTGGAAATGCGACAAATGCTCCAAGAAATACGCCGTTCAGTCGGATTGGAAAGCGCACTCCAAAGTATGCGGCAATAGAGAGTATAAGTGCGATTGCGGAACCGTTTTCTCCAGGTTCTTTTTTTACTCTCTCTCTCTCTCCCTCTGTTTCTCTCTCGATTTTGGATTCTCTTTGTTAAGGCTCTGTTTGGTTGTTGCGATTTGAAGGAGGGATAGCTTCATTACGCATAGAGCGTTTTGCGATGCGTTGGCGAAGGAGAGTACGAGATCTCACACTGTTGTTACCAAGGCTAATGAGGAGAATGATTCAACAGTTTTAACCGACTCCCCGCCGCCGGAGGTGGCGGCGGCTGCAGCCACCACACCTTCGCAGTCAAACAGTGTCATATCTTCTGGTGTGCAGACGCAGAACCCAGGTAGATTGCAGGATTAATACCTTACTAGTGAAAAATATGCGTTTTTTTTGGTTTTGTCGCCTGTGATGTGGTCAAATTAAAACTAGTCAACAAAATCAAAGTTATGTTTTTGTTTTTGATAGCGAATGTGCTCGGAGGTTAGTAGTGTTTTTGTCTGGTATTGTGTTTTGGTGTGACCTATGTGCGATGAAAAGGATGGAAGAGGGAAGTAGTCTGAGACTCCATGGGCCAATTAAGTAATGGAAATAAAGAACTTAAAAAGGTGTTTATTGGGACTGCGATCTGAATTGGTCAATTGACATCAAGGGATGTTCAAAGATACAAAGCTAAAAAGAGGAAAATATTTGCTTGTTTTTTGGGTGGAGATAAAGGAGGGCGGAGGGTGTTTCAAGAGAGGAAAAACTATTGTTTTGTTCTTTTCTTCTGAGCTCTTAATCTAACTTAAAAAGAAAGGCATCACCTTTCCGACTCTGCGTTTTCTCTTATTTAATTAATAACAACAGTTCATTATAATAATGCTGCTGTTGTTATTGTTGGTTCTCTTTTTCTTTACTTTTTTTCTTCTGGCGTTTCAGAGTTACCGGAATGTAATCCCCCAGAAGTCATTGAGGAGCAACAAGCTACTACTGCTATAAGTGGGAGCTGTGGCAGCAACAACAACAGTACCAATTGCTCAGCAAGCAATGGCGGTGCTACTAATAATAGTAATAGTAGTAGTGTGTTTGCAAGTTTGTTTGCTTCTTCAACATCATCTGGGACTCTACAATCTCAAACACCAGCATTCAGTAACTTAGTTAGAGCCATGGGTCCTCCAGATCACCATGCAGATATCACAGTTCCCTCTTCATCTGAGGCCGTATCTCTTTGCCTCTCCACCAGTAATGCCTCACCAATATTCGCAGCAGGAGGGCAAGAGCACCGGCAGTATGCGTCGTCGCCTCCACAACCGGCCATGTCAGCCACTGCATTGCTGCAGAAAGCTGCTCAAATGGGTGCTGCAGCCACAAACGCCTCTCTGCTTCGCGGGTTTGGCATTGTGTCATCTTCATCTTCAGCTTCAACTCCATCAGGGCAGCAAAATGGCCTGCAATGGGGTCAGCCTCAGTTAGAATCTGAGAGTGTTTCGGTTCCTGCAGGGCTTGGACTTAGTCTTCCGTGTGATGGTGATTCTGGACTCAAGGAATTGATGACGGGAACACCCTCCATGTTTGGTCCTAAACACACAACTCTTGATTTTCTGGGATTGGGGATGGCTGCTGGTGGAGGCTTATCTGCACTCATCACATCTATTGGTGGTGGTTTGGATGTTGCTGCAGCAACAACCTTCGGTAATGGGGAATTTTCTGGCAAAGATATTGGAAGGAGGAGCTCTTGACATTTTGGTTGCAATAACTGCATTTATCTGGGCAAAAAGTTATGTATGACTGTAGAATTAAACGTGGTCTTTGTGTAGAATGTTTGGTTGCAGCAATGATTAGGAGTATTGGTAGCAGTATGATAGAGCATGCACATATGGAGCTATGCAAGAAATTATGCGCAAATGGGGAAATTTTTGGACTGTATTTACTGTCTTTGAAAACGGAAAGGTGGCAAATTCCAATCAGTGGCACAAGTTGCAATATTCTTGCTCTGTTCGGGAGGACGGGTAGTTAAGGATGTTTACAAAGTGTTTGAGATTTGATATGGATGTCGTAGGTTTGGGCGACAGTGACACGTTTGAAGTTATCATCTTGGTTTCGACTTCTTGGACCTCCACAGTTTTGATCAAATTTGAATGCTTTGATCCGTAGCTGTTGGCATAAATCAGGAAACTTTCATTAGTATAGTTTTCTTCTACTTTCGATTTACTGTAACGAGGTTGCTTTTTATCCATTCCCCATTGTTTTGTACTTAATGGTTGATAGGATGTTAGTAAGTAATTAATGTTTTGATGTAAATGTCATAAATTATTGTAGCATTCCTTTGTATAGTTAAAGGTTATTATAATTAAGTACTCTTCTTCTATTAAATTTGGAATTTAATTTTGGTAATTAATTTTTTGTTAAGTATATTATATACTATTAAAGTGCAACTTTAGATATAATAGGAGAAAATATTAATTAATTGCCAAGTACCATTAAGTATTACTTCTAGAAAGGATTTATATTATGGGAGATTCTTATGGAATTAATAAAATACTTTATCAATATAAACCCTTTAACAAACACAAGAATCTCAAAGGCATTAAAACAAAGTCAGATAAATTTAATATTTCAATAATATTTCAAAGTGATGTTTTCTATGAATTTTCTGAATTAAAATTCAATATATAAAATATAAAATATATAACAATTAACAATTTGAATTCTTTTATTTACTAATTTTTACACAATTATAATTATTTCTATCTTTATAAATACAATCAACTTTATTGACTGTATGATGAGTAAGAAAGTACTTCCAGTAAATATATCTTAGATAAAAGTCATAAATGTTAATTATAACATTTTTTATAGGAAAAATTATAGTTTGACGTGCTTTACATTGATATAACAGAAATTATTTTTTAATTTAATCATTATTTTAAATTATATTTTTATTATGAAAAATTGCATCTTAGTGATGACATTGTTAAATAAAATAAAATAAAATTAGTAAGATTTATAAATTTAAATAATTAAATAAAATTGGTTAATTTAATCTTTAAAAAAAAACTAAACTTTCCATATTTTGTACTCATCCATTTATATTAATTGTGTACACTTTTCTTGTAATTTAAAGTTTTTATGATTTTAAAATTTTACATAAATAAAAAAAACAAAAACACTAATATAATAAACGTATTCCTTGTTTATTACTCGTTGAACTAAGTATTAGATTGTTTATATATTTGATTATAATAAATACTTTTTAATAAAAAAATCACTAGCCTTTTAACTATTATTTCAAAGACGTTAATTATTTTTTTGTTTTAATGAAAAATATTATAGTTAATTTAATAGGATATTTTGGTTAATTAGACATTCTATAACAGTTAACAAATTAATGCAAATCCCTTCAGTTTCAAAAGTGGAATATTTTCAACATTGGTCATAATCAATGATCAATAACTAATATAGGAAGTGAATTGTGTAAAATGTGTTATTTTGTGTATCAGTTATATCTATAATTAAGATATAATCTGGTGGGTTTTTTTTTTTAAATTATCATGTTCTTAAAGTTCCTTAGGAGAGAAAGAATTATGTTATGCTAGAAACTTGATGCAAACTTAACTCAGATATAGAAGAATGGTAACAGTAATTAAAATTCCAAATATGTAAGAAAAATAAATGAAAATATTTAAATCTTAAAATCTAAATACATAAAAAAACACTAGGATTTTTAGAGTATATAGAACTACGAATAAGAGTGCATAAACGATATTCAAATATATGTAAAACAAAAAGTGTAAGATTGGCATAAAGGTGAGTATGGAAAGAGGTAAACTAAGGAGAAAATAACTTACAGGGAAAAATGATATAAATAATTCATGGCATAAAATTACAAAGAAAAAATGATGAAGAAAATACAAGTTGATAGTTTAATATAAAAAAAAAAATTACATTTAATGTTTTTATAACCTATGTAAAGAGTATATACTACTTTCCAAATACAGAAACAAGTATTTATAAATTGATATTATACTAGCTACTTGTTTTGGTTTGGGTCGGACTAGTATCCAAAACTTTATGATAGTTTGTTTTGTGACGTTTTTTTTTGTTTATTTGGTCTTTAAAGTCTCTCGTTTGTCCAAAGTCATCCGGATGGTATCTGCAAAAAGTATTTTGACGTTAAAGTCAATAGGTGACTGATCGAAAGAATATTAAGTGATGTAATGCATATATTTCAACAACTATACCTTATACCTTTCTATATAGGTGGTGTTATGGGCTTTTACATTTTTGTTAGCCTAATCACAACCCAATCGTACCTTAATTAGCATTAGTTGGTTGATTCGTAGTTAATATGATATTTATTCTTCAACTGATAGGTTAAGGATGATCAGCCAAATAATCGGTCAGGATGATCAACCCAAAGGATGATCAACAGAGAATGATCAACAAATGATAATCGATCTATATACCGTACTACTTAAATTTACTTTTTAATATTATTAAGTTGGACCACTTAACACATAATTCACTGTTATTCATCTTCTAAATTATGTTAAACTTATTAAAGTCATAAATAATAATCTCAAATAACTTATAAGTTAGTGTCTTTCACTTGAGTGCAAGAGTTTTATCCAAACTTGTTCCCTAATAAAGTGCAACACATGCTTTCGAAGAAAATGCCATAAAACCAGTGTGTTTCATTCACATCAATTTTAATATAATTTTTTATGTTCTATGAGGATAATAACATAAGAATATTACACTTATTAATTTTATGTAATTTTTAATTTAAAATAGGAATTTATTTTCAATATCACAAGTGATTGTCGAAATTTTTAGTTTGATGAAAAAAAAATCCTCATGGTAATAAACATCACATTCCTTATATCTATAGTCGTGGGAGACCTAGCGAATTGAAGATAATTGTTTGAAAAAAATTCAATTAGACAGATGAAAAAGATTAATTATTTTTGAGTTACGAATTATTTATATAAAAAGTTTAACTTTTTGTTATTTAAAATTTTAAAATTTAATATTTATAGACCATACTTTTTTTATATATCACTTAATTTTTATATTTTTATTTAGTGCGAGATTTTCAATTTCTAAATAGAACTGCAATAAGTCAACAACGCTGGAATCATTACCGGTCCACAGTATAGTTGTCACGTTCCCGCCGTCTCATATAATATCAAAATGCTTTACGTTCCTAACCTAACCTTATTTTGTTTTATGTGGCCACAAAATATTAAATAACAAAAGAAACGGAATTTTCTTTTTCACTCGGAAAAAATTTTTCTTTTGTTTAGTAAAAAAGAATTCAAAATATAAGTCATTCTCGTGATGTTAAAAGGTAAAATTATCATTTAATTTAATTTGAAATAGAAGGAAGTTTAAAGTTGTCTAATCAATTTAACTTTGAACGAATTTTAATTAAAAAACAAGAATTTTAATAGTTGAACAAAAAGAAAATTGAGCTTCACCAAAGTGGGTTTTTTGTGCATGAATAGACTTACTTAATTAAATAAAATAAAATGCATAGATAAATTAAAAATACAGTTAAGGCTTGTCATTTCAAAACTTTTGAAAAGAGAGAAGATTATGTGCCTTCATAACATTTATTTTCTCAACTACTAAAACAATGTAATTATCTTATTTTATCTCTACACATAAATTTCCTCATCATCACGGTACGACTATACGCATAACTTTTTTAAGTTTCATTTTGAAATATTTTTTATATTTTTTCTCTTTTTATTTATACATCACAATATATGTATCACTATATATTTAAACCAGTACTTTTTTGCGTGTAATGCATGGATATTTTTCAAAACTTATTAATAAATATTGTTTGATATAACAAATATAACTAAGTGATTGTGAAATATATATCATCACGTGCATCACCAATTTATTGGATTTACATTAATTTAATTAAGAAAAATAAAATGAGGTATTTTTTATGGGCTTCCGATCCATTATGCAATTTAAATATGTAATACTTGCATCAAGTTTAATAAGAGAGAAAAATAGAGTGAAACAGAGAGAAAGAAGTTGTTAGTGTTTCTAGTGAGAAGTCATCAGAAAGAGTGAAGAAGAACTTTGGAGAAAAGGTTTTATACATCTTCTCATATATTGGGATTCACTCTATTATTCATTTAAAGTACCCATTGAGATTTGTTATCCACCTTTGTTGGTGAAAAAAATAGTGCTTTGTTGATCATTGGAATCTCCAAGAGAACTTGTGGTACTCATTAATTTTTATTAGTGGAAGTTTTTACTTTTACTGGACAAGGTCCCGTGGGTTTTTCTTCCATATTGAGGTTTTCACATGTTAAAAGTTTTGGTGTTTGTTGGTTCATCCCTTCTCTATTCTAAGCATTTTATTATTTTGCATATTATTTATTTAGGAAAGATTTGATGTGGATTTTACTTCCGCGCTCAGTTATCTGTTATTTTGTTGAGATCTTCCCAACAACGAGTATCAGAGCTTCTGTTAGGGGCTTTGATTTGTGCTTTGAAGATAAGAGATAATGATGGTACAAGAATCATGATTAAACTGGATTCTACAAATTATTCAATATGGAAATCTCGCATGAAAGATTTGTTATTTTGCATAGACCTACACGATCCGATTGAGGAAAAGGGTGTTAAACCAATAGATAAATTTGATGGAGAATGGAAGAAGATAAATAGGAAGACTATTGGTATAATCAGACAATGATAGATTAATATATTTATCATTATGTGTGAGGTGAGACTCTTACTTACAATTTATGGAAGAGATTGAATGAGCTGTTTGAGTCTAAAAACTCATTGAACAAGGCATTCCTTATTAGGAAGATAGTAAACTTGAAATACAATGATGGTTCCTTAGTGGAAGACAGTTGGAAGACTTTGGTGGTATCTCTGAGTAATTATGCTCCTAATGGAAAACTTTTGACAAGGTCAAAGATAGCCTCTTAAATGAAGAAATTAGAAGGAAGGGTAGCAAAACCGACTTGTAAGGTGAGGTTCGCACCTCACTTATATACTATGAAATTGCCTTATCTCTAGTCGATGTGGGACTTCCAAAATTTTTTTTTGAAAATTTCTCTCAACAAACAACATCTTGCCCAACGAGTCAATCACACACATCACTCTTGATTTTTGTTCACTTAACCACCTTTTTACTTGGCCAACGAATTAACCCTCTAGTATCGCTATTGGCTAGCTCGTCCAACTAGTGGTAGTTTGCCGGCAAGTGAAAGTATTGAGGCTCTCTAAAATAGAAAATATGCATTTTTTCTCAACGAGTCACATCGCTTAGTAAGTCCATATAATTTTGTATAACTAATTCCGATAAGTTGTATTCCTTACCATTTTGTGTAAGCATTCCACTAAATTTTTATATGAAAATACACACATCATAATTCTATCAATGCCTACGACAAATCTAGTAAGGTCACACAACCGATCAGAGTCACCGTTAATGTAAAAAGATAAATCATAGTACATATTAAAATCAATACAATTATATTTATAAAAACATTATTTTAAATCATATTTCAACACATTGAACCATCTATCTCATAATCCCACAATCATATAACAATAATGTTTAAATCTAAATTAGCTTCACTGTAGAAAATAATCATGACTCAAAGTTGCTCTTAAAGCTCTAAAACTCACACGATACTCTAACTATTTACACAAAAATCAAATCAAATAGAAGAGTTGAGCGTATCATCGTGGTCACAACCAAACCAATATTAACTTTGAACTAATTTGAGATGTATTATAATAGTTAATCCAACAATATTTCCATATTAATCAAATATTGATACCCAAAAAAAAAACAAAGAAAAGATACGTAAATTTTAAATAAAAAATTTCAAAATTTTACCTTTTCTAGATAGATTTGAAATGATTTAATATTAATCTATTTATTCTTGTAAAATTTTAAAATTTTATTTGTTTTTTTAAATTTTTTTATTCAAACAATATATTTTATTATAAAGTATTTCAATTTTTGCATCGAAATAAATTATCTTCTTTAAATTTTCTATCCAACATACTATAAAGATTATGTAATCTTTAGAGTTGTCGATGTAATTGTAATTTACTTCAAATAACATTTTAAATGTTCTTTTATTTAACTTTTCTAAAAAAAATTTGCTGATAAAAAAAAAGCTTTTCTAAAATTAATTTTCAGTTTGATACATCAGTCGGTTCCTTACAATTTCAGAATTTTTACACTAAACTAAAAAAAAAAAACACTAAACCGAATTTTTGATATTCTATACTTTTATAATTGATTTTCTAGATTAAGTAAAATTCTCACTAACTATTATGTTAACTGTTATAAATTAATTAAGAGACTAAAATATGAACCAAAGACTTAGCTGAAACAATAAAAAATTATCAAATAAATCAAGACCAATAACTTATTAAACCTTAATTCTATCGTACTGTATTAATTTTTATTTGCTGTGTTATGGAGCTGTGTTCATTGTTTTAGCGGGACTTAGAGTTTTAATGTAATGAATAAATAAATAAATAAATGAAAACAAAATATTCAAATTTGAATTGAAAAAGAAAAGATAGAGAAATAGAGATCTAATAATAAAGAGGCCAAGCATTGGAGTAGAAGTCGGAGTTTTGTCTCTTTCAATCTCCCATCGCAAGATTTTGAGGCTCCAGAGGAACCGAGACCATCTCCTCTATCTTCGGGGCTTCTTGCTGCTCTTCCATCTCATCTTCACGTTTCTCATTTCTCACTTCTCATTTCGCCGCATTCCATGGCAGCTTCCACTTCCAATGCCGTTCTTCTCGGAGATGTCTACTTCGACGAAGTCTCCGCCAAGCCCTCCGGCGTTCGCTTCCGGGACAGGACGCGCCGCGCCGCTTTGCGAGCTACCGTCAATCTCACAAGATTGCAACCCTTGAACAGTCTCTTGAACTTCGGCTGCTCCACCTCCGATGCAACTTGGAGGAGTTGGAATCCGAGCTCGCTCCTTGTTGGAACCAAGCGCTCCTCCTCTCCTTGCTGCTCCGCCGATACAACGCCTCATGTTCAACACCTTTCGTCCTCCACATTTTCACTCGACCAGTACGTCTTTCTCTGTAAACCCTTGTTTTCTTCTCTGAATTTAAGTGTGTCGTTTGCTTTAGAATACTTTTAGGGTAAGATGTGTTGTAGACTCTTCGTTTTTGGTTTTAGTCACTGTTTCACTACACTTGCATCTTCACTTCAAAATGGAAAAAACAAAACGTGAAAGCTACTCTCTCCGTAGTTTCGAACTTGACGTTAGTCTGGTGGCGTAGAACGGAAACCAAATGCACGCTTAAAAGGATTATAAGTAGTTTGGTTCCTCTATCATTTTGTCCCTATGGAGTTCAGCTAGGACCAGAATCGTTATTTTTAAGTATGGAGATTAAAAACTTTAGAACGAAACCTGAGAGACTTCAAATATATTTTACCCTGCTTTTTGTTTGTGTAATGGTGTTAAAAATGAACATCTTGTACTAAAGTGGCTGAGAGTTAAGTATGATGTTTTTATTTTAGAGTTATTTAGTCATTTATTCAAGTTATTTTAATTTATGACTTTGTTGAGCGATGGTAAAACATTATTTGCATAAGTTTATGAGAAGGTATAAGTGTGAGTGACGTTTTTCTCTAGACAGAAGTGAAGTAATTTTTTTACCAGAGTTAGGGGATACAATGGCCCTACCTACACATTTAGTATCAAGATTGGAGACGAGGTTTCCTCTTTTAATTTATGTTTCCCACAATTACAAGGTAGATATGTTAAATAATGATGCTTTTTTCAGAACAAATTTTGGTCCTGAGAAGTTGAAGTTGTTTTCCGGGTCATGTTACCTACCACATCCGGATAAGGAGGACTATGGTGGAGAGGATGCACATTTTATTTGCGTAGATGAACAAGCGATTGGTGTTGCAGATGGTGTAGGTGGCTGGGCAGACGTTGGTGTTAATGCTGGACTTTTTGCTCAAGAACTGATGTCCCATTCTGTTAGAGCAGTTGAAGAGGAACCAAAAGGTTCTGTTGATCCCGCAAGTGTTTTAGAGAAGGCTCACTCATTTACGAAGGCCAAGGGTTCATCAACGGCTTGTATCATTGCCCTTACTGATACGGTATAATGTTATTTTTATTTAAATTTTTTCTATCAAAATAGTTTTCTTCCTTTTGTGTTGGACAGCACTAGATGTGTGCAGACTTTTTTAATTGTATTTTTAATGCTATAAATTAAATGTTTTTTTTTTCACTTTCTTGACTTTACCAACATTACATTAGATCATGCATCTCCCTCCCCAACATCTCCATTTTGTCACATGAATGGTTTTCTTCCTTATCTGTTGGACAGTACTCGATGTGTCTGGATTTCGTAAGCATTTTTAATGCTATATATTAAATAGTTTTTTTTTTTTCACCTTGTTGACTTTATCAACATTACATTAACATAGATTATGCATCTCCCTAGCATCTGTATTTTTACGTCATATGATGTCTAATGTAAAATCTTGTACAATAAAAACTAGATTCTTATCTACGTCCAGGATCAGACTTACTGTTACGTGTTAGTGATGAGTTTAGCATGTATTTACTGTTAGGTTCCTTTGAAATCAATATCTAAATGGAATAGGGGAAACAAAATTAAAGCTTGCTCAGTTTTTCCATCTTGTTTTTCATGAATTTGGTGTTATTTGTTCTCCACTATACTCATTTTAATATACAGTTCAGGCATGAATACATACACACATATCTTTAACTCTTGTCTAACCTGCTCCTAAGCCCTAAGTTATAGATGTTTCAGTGTGCATCGTGATTGTCTGAAGCCCATCAGTTCACAACCTGTAAAATATGGGCAGCTAGTTTTTTTAATATGAAAGGAAGTGAAAGAGTAAATCAAATGATGGATTTGCTTACTATGTTTGGTTTCTTTGTCCAGGGACTGCATGCCATTAATTTAGGTGACAGTGGGTTCATTGTGATTAGAGATGGATGCACCATTTTCAGGTCCCCTGTTCAACAGCATGACTTCAATTTTACGTACCAACTGGAGAGTGGCAATGGATGTGATCTACCCAGCTCTGGTGAGGTATGTTGTCACTAATTTCACACATGATTTACTTCTAAGGACATTACATTAGCAATATGGAAATTTCAAACTTGAGGCTCTTATTTTTTGAGACTGTACCTTCTTACCCGTTTCTGATAGCATGCATTCCAGGGACTATTTGTTGAGACAGTATAGTTCAACTCTTACTGTTTCTGACAGGATGGTTCTGGTGCCATGAAACAGAGTTTGCAGAACTTTCCTCCAATCTCTTGTGATTAATGTGAACAAACTGAAAGATTGGCATTTGAAATTTCTTTCATATCCTAATTATATTTTCTGGTTGATTTCGTAAAACGTGAGGTTTGATTGGTAAAGGTAATAATAATAATAAAGAGGGTTTTTATTTACTTTTAAATGAAAGAAAATATAGGGAGAGGGGAGTGAAAATGAAAGGTGTATCTCATTTTAAATATTTCCTTTTCTATATTAAGCACATGAAAGATGACTTGGATATGAGATCAGAAAATGTTACTGAATTGGAGGTTGGGAATGTCACCTCCCAAGGAATTTAGAGAAGAACGATTTCCGAATAATGTTTCCTGGTGCATTATAAATCCATATATAGGGAAAGTAAAACAGAATCATAACAGAATGGTAAAGGAAATAATCCTATAGCAATTTGACAGCTCATTACGAAGAACCTTTGATAGATTGTGAAATCTGTAGTGCATGAAGTCCTCCCAAGCAGAGGGAGGTTTGGTACTACGCTTGGGCCTTTTATTAACATCCACTGTAGGCCCATTTGTTAATGCTGTAGTTGGGTCCATGGTTGCTGGACTCCTATCACTCCCTTGCTCTTGGAAAACCACCTTGTCCTCAAGGTGGTAAGTGGCAGTCAAGTCAGCCTAATCCTCCCAAGTGATGTCTTTAGGAGGGAGTCTTGGCCATTGGACCACGGGGACGGTCACTAGTATTTCCCATTTGGAATCCAAAATGGACAGTGGTTGGATAATTAACTTGGGACTAGAAAAGATAGTAGGAAGATCCTTAGTAGTGGGAAAGGGTCTATGAGGTAATTTGAGTAAGGAATAGTGGAAAATTGGATGACTCTAGGCAAATTCGAGCAAAACCAAACAACAAGCAACATGACCTACAACTTTCATGATCTCAAAAGGGTCATGAAAGCATTTTCTCAACTTCTATAAGGGAATCCCAAAATAGAAACTTGACGGTAAGGGTACAATTTTACTTATACCCGGTCACCAATCTTGTAAGAGACATGATGATAGTGAGAATCAACATAGGCCTTCATAGTTTGTTAAGCCTTATGCAATTTGTAAGTAAGAGAGGCAAGTAAATTTTCCTATGAAGAAAGAAGGGTGTCAACAATTTCAATGTGGAGGAGGAGCTAGGAAAGTAGACAGGAATGATGGGTGGAGATTTCCCAAAAGTGGCTTTGAAAGGTGTGATTCTTGTAGCAAAATGGAGGTGCTATTATATCACCATTATGCAAGGCTGAGAAATTTGAGCAATTTAGAAGGCTGACTATGGACATAAGCACAAAGATGTAGCTCAAGCACCCTTTTAAGGATCCCGGTCTTGCCATCACTTTGATGGTGATAGGCTATACTAATTGGAGCGGTACAACTCAACCTCAAATGCTTTTGCCAAAGGTGTTGATAAAGAAAGGGTCTTGATCAAAGATAAGACTTCTTGGGAACCCATGAAGTTTGCAAACCATATCAATGAAGATGAGAGCAACTTTGTTGTAGTCATTAAAATGTGTAGGGAGAGGACGAAAATGTGTACCTTTTGAAAAATGATCAACAATAACTAATATAATGGTGAAACCAGAAGACGGTGGAAGTCCGGTTATGAAATCTAAAAGACAAACCTCCCAGGGAATAGTAAGAGGAGGTATTGGTTGCAATAAACTGGGGATCTTGGTGTTCTACTTTGCTTGTGGGAAAACTGAATAATTAGTGATGATTTGGGTGATGTCGTACTTCATTGCATGCCAAAAGAAATTGGTAAGTTAGCTAAGAGCCTTTGCAATTCCCATATGGCCACCCAAGGTAGAAGTGTGAAATTCAGTCACTAGCAAGGTAATGAAAGAACAATTGTTAGGAAGCCAAATACTACCTTAGAGAGACCTATTGTTTGATGGAACAAGTTGCGTTTGAAGGAGGTAGTTATTGCTTCAAATTTTCTAAGATGAAATTGTAGAATGGAGAGAATCCAACTAACTAGAGTCCATTTTACAGTCGTGCACGCGAGAAAGAGCATTGACAATGACATTGTGCTTACCTTGCTTTTATTGAATGGAGATAGAAGGAGAACAAAACATGAAGATAAAACACTTTCAATTCCGCAAAGAAGATGAATAAGAAAAGAATGTAAGAGAGAAACTTATGGGTTGATGGAGGAAGCCCCACCACTTTAAAGATATTCAAGATAAGGGTTGAATTGATTGCCACTTGATCTTATGATCCAAGATAAGACTCAAGGAAAAAGATGACTCTCTTGTCTCAAAGAACTCTAGAAGTGCTCTGGAAAATCTCTCTCAATTCTCATATATTTAGAAGTTACTTACAAAGAGAAGAGACAATTATTTGTAGCTTAAGATCATCTCCTAAATGACAGTCTAATATGCGTAACCTGAAATGTAAATGTAGAATCTAGTTTAAGTGTGAACGAAATTTGAACTAGACAAGGTGGGAAAATTTAAATTTTAAGATTCGAAGTTTAGACATAGATCAATGACTTAGATTTATCCATGTTTCCTATACTTGAGTCACACTTCGGATGCTTCCTTCACACTTGTGATACCTAGCTTTTTCCTTGACTTTTGTGAGTACGAAATACAATTTTTGGAATATCATCAAGGGGCCATGCGAATTTGGTGAAACCCTTCAGCAAGGTCAACTTTTGTGAAACCTGAAGCAAATTCCAAGTCTCCAAGGAACTTGTCTAAGGTGGGAACTGGAAATCGGTCCTTGATCGTAAGCGCATTTAGAGCACAAAAATCCATGCATACTCGCCATGTCTGATTCTTTTTATACTAGTAACACTGGAAAAGAGAATGGACTTTGACTGGTTGAATCCAGCCAATTTGATGCTTGATTTCTTGCTTCGAAAAATATAGATGACAGTATGATCAAACATATGCTGGGGCAATACTGAGAAAGAGGTAGATGTGGTGGTTAGTAGTTCTTGGTGGGGGTAAGGAGTGAAGGGCTGAAAAATGGGTGCAAACTTTGTGATCTTAGTTTGCAGGGAATCAAGTAGGTCGTGGCTTGATCAATGTTTAAGAAGGAAGGGTTAGGAATAAGGAAATTAGAATTGTGCTGAAGTTGGATATGAAAGTAGGTTGTGGCTTGGTAAGTGTTTAGGAGACGTTTAATTTAAATATGAATAATCTCAGTTGGGACAGAACGACCCTGTATAAAATGCATGGTAAGACGAGAGTCGTGCATAACAATTGTGTTGAGGGCCTTAAGCCAATTTACTGCAAAAAACAATATCAGCTCTTGCTGTGTCTATGACAAGCTCAACCTAAAAGCAATGCATTTTAAGAGAAATAGAAAAATGCCCTTGCAAATAGTGGAACAAGTAAGTTTGTTGCCATCACTGACCATGATACTCATCTGTGTGGTAGCTTGAGAAGTGAGGTTGAGAGAATGAACCATGCAAGATTGGATAAAGTTATGACTGCTATCGGCACCAACAACACAAGAACTTTGTGACCATTAAAAATCTCGACAATGCATTGCGCAGAGAAAGTAGCAAAATTGCTTAGGTCATTGGAAGGGTTGGTATCAAGAAGAGGAAGATGAGAGACAGGGCCATGTGGGATATCTTTGTTAGCCACAAATAGGAGGAATTTAGATTTGCATTTGTGGGAAGGTTTCACAAGTGTAACAAAGACCACGATTGGGACAATCTAATAATTCAATTGGGGTGAGGTGTTTGAGTGGTGTTTTGGTAGGGGTAGGAAGGGTAACGACTGAAGTAGAGAGGATAAGGGGGCCAAGGTGGTGTGATGGGAAGAGGGGGATCAAGGGTGGTGAAACTTTTTGGCTTCAAGTAAATTATCCTTTTGTAAATTGGCGAAGATAACAACTTGGATGAGGGTTAAGGGCTGGAGTGCTTTAACCTCATGGTGTATGCTGACAGAGAGGTTGGAGATGAAGCAACTCAAGGAACAAGGTTGCGAGGCCGACAGTATGATTAGCAAGACTATCGAATTTGGAGAGGCAGTTGTTAACAAAATCATGTTGGTTGAGTTTAAACAAAGTACCTTTAGGGTCATCATAGAACGAAGGCGCAAAATGCAATTCAATGCTTAGAGGAAATCTGCCCAAGACGAGATTTGGTTATTGCTATAAATCCAATAATACCAACTAAGTGCAGGGCTGTTAAGTTAGAAGGCTGCTATTTGGGAAGCGTTCACCAGTAGAGGTAGCATGAAATAATTGGGATAAATATCCTAAGCATATCATCGGATCCATCAAAATGGGAAACATCAAGGGCGGTGAGGGTGAGAACTAGTGCTAGAAGTAAATGACGTAGAGTAAGTTTCTGTGTTGGAAACATGACTGATGGTCATCAAGTTTGGAATGGAGGGGGCTCTGATCAGTTGTGAGGGTAATTTGGTTTTGGGTAAGTTTTACAACATCTCCCCCTATACGAGCCAGCGCCTCAACCTGAGTTTGAGCACGGATCTGGTTAGGGTCAGCCATGATGGATGCCACTGAAAGGACCAATTGATATGAGAACAGAAAATGTTTCTGAATTGGAAGCTCGGAATGTCACCTCCCAAGGAATTTAGGGAAGAATGATTTCTGAATAATGCTTCTTGTCTATTCATAATGGTAAATCATACATCCATATATAAGGAAAAAGCAAAACAGAATCACAAAGGAAATAACATACTTTAATAGTTATCCTATAGCAGTTTGGCAGTTCATTGCTAAGGATCTTTGATAGATTCTGAGATCCTTAGTGCATCAAGTCCTCCCATCCAAAGGGACTATTCGTACTACGCTTGGTTCTTGTTTTAAATATCCGTCGTAGGAAAATCATTTGATGATGCAGTTGGGTCCATGGTTGCTAGGCTCCTATCAGATTTGCAGATCAAATTTTTATTTGCTTCAGTTTCCTCTTTCCTTTTAAATGTTAATTTGAAATTGTCCTGCAGAGTATTATTTGGGTCTTGGCACAGTTAACATCCTAGAATTTTTTCATAGGAAGCCTCGTAGCATATTAAGTTTCTGTATTTCAAAACAAGTTCATATAATATCTCTGGAAAGCAAACAGACTAACACACCCGTCACAATCACATATCCAGGTATTCAAAATATCTGGAGCACCAGGAGATGTTGTCGTTGCTGGAACCGATGGATTGTTTGACAATCTGTACAATGATGAGGTTGCTGAAGTTGTTTTGAATGCAGTTAGAGCTGGACTAGAACCCCAAGTAACTGCTCAGAAGATAGCAGCACTGGCTCGTCAGCGAGCACTGGACAGGAATAGACAGACACCATTTGCTACTGCAGCCCAGGAGGCTGGGTTCCATTATTATGGTGGGAAGCTTGATGACATAACAGTTATTGTGTCATACATAACCGGCTCAACATATGTGAGTTTTTCACCATCTTAGCTTTGTTGCATTATGTATATTCCTGTTTATCTACAGGGGCTGGGTTTGTAGCCTTGTCTGTCATTTTTGACCTGAATGTGCTATTGTTTCATAATCTTCTCTAAAACATGTGTTGCTTACATGCTATAGTGATTTACCATATATAAATTTCTGCCCAATGACGCCTTCATCTTCTTGCTTTGCATTTTATACGCCACATTATTTTGGCCATCTGTAATTTCTTTTTTCACGAATGTGAATGACTTTAGTATAACGATCAATGATCATCCTTAAAGTCAACTATCCCCTGACAAACAGCAACTTCAAAACCATATTCAATTCTTTGTTGTGGGACCATATTTACAGGCTAACCCTTGGGCCAAGCTTGGACCAAGGTTGGACCTTTGAGCAAGATAGAGATTAATGAGTTGTGTCATTATTTATTTTTGGAAAATGACACAAATTACCCTTCACAAAAATTGCACTCTATTCGACTGAATGCATCTCATTAGTTTTTTTGTTGAGTGACACTCACAAGCATGAGTGTGGGTACAGTGTCACAGTGGATCTGCTTGGGGTTTGACTAGGACTGGGGCGGTTTTTTTATGTGGGCAGGATAGTTATTCATGGTTGTGGTTTATGTCTGGGTTGTTTGCAGTTAGGAATGGTGACAATGTCAAAATGGAGGTTGATTTCTGAGGGTTGTCTTTTGTAGAGGTTGATGGTGTTCTTTTCTGATTAGTTTGATTGTAAAATGGTTTGTTTCCTGAAAATAACCGCATTTAAGATGGTTGGTGAGGTTGATTGTGGCTTACAACGGGAGGACTTGATAGTGTGTATTGGTGTGTATGGCACGGATTATGAAAACCAAACTTTGCATATCACTTTTGTTGATCAACTCAACAATATCAGTACATGAGAAAGCCATTTATAAGGCTGGAGATACAAAAAAGAGAAGAAAAGCTAACGGTATTAACAGAAGAAAAGCCAACTGGCTGAACAGAAAAACTGTGTATTTCTAACTGTAATAGTGTGTAAAGAGACACAGCAGCGGTCTGTATTTTAGTTGAGTTTCTGCTATTTGAGGTTTAGGTTTTATTCGGATAATTTTATTTGGTTCCGATATCTGTTTTCGGATGGGACAGGATGTTGTGTGTTAAACAGGTAGGATGGGGTTGTGCATAGTTCATCTGTTTTGATACGTAGCTTCTATTTTGGAGCTTGCATGTGATGCTGTTTGATCAGAGGTTTAATTACTGGTGCAATACGGGGATGGAGATCTGGTGAGTATGTTGGCTCCGTTTTTGTGTGCTTTGTGTGGTCTTGGCTGAGAAGTTGTGTTCATTTTCTTGTTCTGTTTCAGTAAGGGGTCAAAACCAGGGGATTGGAGCGTATGCTGAGAAGCTTTCATGGTAATAAACAAGGGAATGTTGTAGAGATATTGCATGGGAAAATTGTCATCTGCAACCACTACTAAATGGAAGCATAACCCTGAAACTAAAGCAAATACTAGATGAGTACATGGAAAGGAGGAATGAACCCCCTCCCCAGAAACCGGTAGCAAATGCCCCCCCAATGGTCCTTTACTTTTGTTTTTTATGTTCTAGGATATTCTTGGTTGAATAAGTTTTGTTTGAAAATATATTTCCATAGACATTTATAGAAGTAAATAAGAAAGGAAAATAGAATAACCTTTTTCCATAAACTATAATTAATTTAGGCCATGTTAAAACCATTTTTTTAAAGAAGTTAAATGACTAGTTTTTCTAAAAAGCTGATTTTAACTTAAGAGATAAATTATTTCATTTTGCGTTTTTATATAAATATTTATGAAGAAACTAATTTGTATAGCACCAAGAAGAAGTCGTTGGGAATATTTTGGTAATAGTTGGAGTGCAAGTTTTGTGTTAGAATGGAATTATGTGTTAATTAGTTAAACTAAACCGCTGCCTGGGAATTTAAGTCTAGTACTATATTGGATAGAAATAAAAATGTTGAATACCATATAAGAATTAAGGTCCACACAACTAATGTCTTAATATTTTGGATTGGAAGTGGTGTCCACATTTTATATATCTTATTGTGTTTTTCTGATGAGTTCTCTCTTGGATATATCTATGTATTTATTGTTTTAAGATTTAAGTTGGAAAGGGCCTAAGGTGAATTCTCCTCTTTACCCATCACTTGTTTTTGTGTTTTCCTCTCTTTCGTGTCTCTCTGTATAGCAGTGCGAGGCAAAGTACTGCCCGTGCAATTCAATAGTTTATCGCTTACAAATAGTATAACCGAGTTTAATTGAATGAATTAATCATAAATTGGAATATAAAAACACTTTAAGGATTTGTTAGAATCTCCTTAACGTAACAGGGTGCATGGCATTTCTATGCCATGTCGTGGAGTGTGAACATAAATAAGTGCGAGAGCATAGGCGATGAGGTGAAGATACTAACATCCTAACTACAGTGTTCTGTAAAATTTTCTTATTGCATGAAGCACGTGTCTGCTATTTAGGCATTCGTTTGTCTATTTTGTTTTTTCAAAATCTTAAAAAAATAAATAATATTAGTGTGTGTCGCGGATGGTCCTCATTTTCATATAATGTTTAAAATGGTCATCATTTTTACCGAATGTTTAGAATGATCCTTATCTTCGTAATTCGTGTTTTATTTGGTCCTTTTCTGTAATGCCGTTTAAATCATTAACGGAACATTGTACAGGTGGCACGGTTTGTATTAGGGTGTGTTACGTGTACTGTACAGATGGCTAATTAACGTTAATTTTTCAATTTAGGGAAAATTTTGCAATTAGGAAAATTTCTTTATCTTCGTCTTTTTTGAGTTCAGATTTGCAGAGGAAGCAGCTAATACTTGTCATTTCATCATTGGATTGCAGTTGCACTCTTCATTTCAATTTTCTAGTTAATCATCATCAATGAGGTAAGTGGGTTCAGGGTTTTCTGGGTTATGTTTGCTCGTGGGTTAGGGTTTTCGTAATTCTATTTTTGGGTTTGTTTGTCTTTCATTGTTGTGATGTTCTGCATGGTTTCTAGATTACTCCATGATTTTGTGTAGTTTGTGTATGTAGGTGGGGTTCAGTTGGGTATTAAGCCACCTGTACAGTACACGTAATACATCCTAATACAAATTATGCCACATGTACAATGCTCCGTTAATGATTTAAACGGTGCTACAGAAAAGGACTAAATAAAACACGAATTGCGAAAATGAGGACCATTATAAACATTCGGTAAAAATGAGAACCATTTTAAACATTATGTGAAAATGAAGACCATTCGTAACAAACATTACGAAAATGAGGACCAAAAAGGTATTTAAACCTATTAGATTAACTGAAAACGAAAACAAACCAATTTATTTTTGTGGTTCCTAATTTCTTCAAACTCATACTGGATTGGACATTTAAAAGTGCATCTTTGGTGCTAGGTAAAAAAGACGGCATAAATTAAAGTTTTTGTTTAGTCATTGCCATCTATCAAACGTGTCTTTTTTGTTTTTTGTCCTATCCTCAAACTTATTGTGGGATACAACCATTGGACCCATCACACAACACATTTTAAAACCACCAGACAAGGTTGGCATCTTATATGAAAGGCCCAAATTACAAACTTTAAGCTCCCACTTTTACTTTTTTTCTTCCCTCAATTTCTTGTCCCTAAATTGCACTTTTTTTTTCAGATATATGACGTCATCGAATTGTATTTTTTTTATTTTGCCTTAAAGGAATATGAGATATATAATGAAAATGCTTCATTTTTGTTATTTGGATGTGTATTCGGATAGATGTAAAAAAAGAGGTGTCGGTTTCACATATATAAATATATCGAATACAATAATCAATATTCAATTTTTCTAAAAAAAACTGATAATCACATTTTTTATATGTCTAATTTCTTATATTTAACGAAGAGTATCGGTACTTGCAATTGTTTCAAGTTAACCACAGAAGTTATATGTGGCTATAATTGAATTGCAATATTCAGGAGAGGGACAAAATTTAAAACCTCCAAGAAAATAACTGTTGACAGAATCTCGTAATTGAAATAGTGCTGACTGATTTTCCAATCAAACACGGGTCTCGCTAATCAGGGTTTAAGGAATCTAATCATATTTTTTATTAATATTATTTTCAATGATTGATTAGTAATTTTTTTTAATTTATTGATCAGGATATTGATTAACATTTACATAATTATTACTATTATTAAAGATAGATGAGGAGTCCAATAAAATTACTTAGGTTCTTGTGAAATTGATGGATTATATATAGGAATGATAATGGAGCTGGTGCAATCCATATTTGACTTGGTGAGTTGAGTTGGTCGGTCTTGCATAAGAAATACAGACTCATTTAATAATTTGAGTACAAGTTTATTGAAAATAAAAATAATTTTGAAGTGGACTTAAACAAGGAAGACATGAATAGTGAAGCTACTTTTGGATAGCTAGATATGAATGAACGAATTATTTTTAGATGATTTGAAGAAGAAAGCGAATTAGTGGACTTAAACAGATGCATAAGAAATACAGACTCATTTAATAATTTGAGTACAAGTTTATTGAAAATAAAAAATAACTTTGAAGTGAACTTAAACAAGAAAGATATATGAATAATGAAGCCACTTTTGGATAGCTAGATATGAATGAACGAATTATTTTTAGATGATTTGAAGAAAAAAGCGAATTAGCAAGTTACTTAGAAGAAACATATATGACATATTGTGTTAGAAGGACAAGATTTTAGAAATTTTGAGTAATATGGATTATACATGCCAAATGCGGATAAACTCGTGGTTGGTCCATGCGGGCTGCGAGTTATGTGGGACGGGCTTAAATAAGACAGCAGACTAAAATATTCAGTCCATCTCACATTTTTTCTTGTAGGCCTGCAGGCTAGCTCGTATGTCTGTTTGCATTGTCACCCCTACTTATATTGTAACAACCAAATCAAAGTTTATACTTAAATTCCTGAATTTTGGATAATGAATCGAAAATATCAAACTAATTGTGTAAAAAAATAGTTCTGCATCAAGCTACAAAATTAATTTGTATCACATTTTTACTATCAAATAAAACGAAATTAGGTCACCGTTTTCAAAAAATAATGACACTAATCATTATTAAATAATAACCAATTGAATAAATTATAAACTAAGAAATTGATTTAATATAATTTAAATATATTTTTAAAATAAGTGTATCCAACTTGATTTGAATGACTCATAATTCAATGTGACAAAGATGTTAAGAATGTTAACTATGAAGAAAAAAAAAGTACATAGAAGTTTTGGAAATAATTTTACACCATTGTATTTTATCGGGAAGTTATATTATTTCATTATACCGAGCCTTTTTTTCTCAAATTTAGAATTTCCGTATTTTCAAACTATGAAAATATATAGTTCATTAATATGAGACATCCGATACCTATTTGATTAGATAAAAAGACAGAAAAGAAAATAAATATCCAATAAAAGACATCTATTTTTGATATGGAAGACAAAATTTCCTTTTTGAAGTGAACCCATTGGAATTGATAACGTCATTGATCCATTGAAGTGGCAGAAAATAGTATAAGCACCACAAATCTTTGTGACTTTTTCCATAGACAACAAAGTTGTGTCATTATATCTCACGTCAACTATAATGTCAAGCTAAAGAAGAAGAAGAAGAAGATTACGAACATAAATATGGGAAGGAATCACATGCCGGAAATGCAAAACCGGGCAATAAAAACTACACACTATATTCAACATCTTAAACTTTAATGTGTTATATATGATATGATATAAGCTAACTTACGTTGAAACCCACTAGATTCGGTTCGAGTTTGAGTAATATGCACGGAATTTTGATAGTATCACCGTAACCCTCTTCTATTATTATATGTATAGTTTCAATGAAACAAATATGTTAGGTTTAATGTTAAATAAAGGAAAACTAAAATTACAATTTAACATAGGAAAAACTAAAGAAAAATTAATACAATTTATACAAATTATTACACTCATATCTATATTTATATCTATTTATCTATTGTCCAGAAAGCTTAAAAATGACAATGTCTTGGTCGAAAACTTCAACGAATTGTTATTCCCAAAATAGATGGTGTCAATATTTTTTGACCTTAAGTTCATTGAGATGTTATCATTCGCAATAAACATCACATCCAAGCTATCTGCTATGAAACCTGAAATTCTTATCACAGTTTTGTTCTTGAAAGACAAGTTAGAAAATTGAAAAATGAATTTTTATTTAAATTAGTTTTGACCTAACCATACTATTTTTAAGGGTTAAATATATATTTAGTTTCTAAAGTTTGATGTGAAATTGAAATTCATTATTGTCTCGGATGTATTTTAGTTTCCAAACTTTAAAAATGAAATGGATATAGTCATTTTAATTCAATTAAGTTAAATTGTTTTGATGTGTCAAATGTGTTTTCTGGTTAACATTGAAGTGGGAACATGTCAAACAGTGTGTAAATGAGAAGTCATTTCATTTGAATGAAAGTTTTTTAATATATATATTTGTGGAAATGAGAAGCATAGGGAAGAGGTATGAATGTGGAGAAGATAGAAGATAGTAGAGTATTATTCCCACAAATGAAAAATGACATCCTCCAATTCCTGAAAAAGCTTTAGCCTTTTTCTTTCTGTTTGTTTGGGGAGTGGGTGAATGGAAACCCTCTTTAAATGAGTCATCATAGAAACCAGAATCTTTTACACTCTCACCTTTTGTACTCTTCAAGCTTCCTCTCTCGTTTCCCTAACGCGTCACTCCCGTGTCTTTCATTCCTTCTTCACAACCTTAATGCTTAAGTATATGCAAATACATACATATACTATTCATTAATAATTCTTCCCTTTATGTCTTATTATATTCTATGCATGCCCCCTAATTAAACATGCAAATACATAAATACACAATTCTATGATTAGGTGGTTTGGTTTCAATCTTGTGATTGTGAGTCGATCAGTTCGAAAAGAAAAAAACAAAAATTAAAGATGTTTGATTTTCTTCTGTTTATCTATTAATTCACTTTTCACATGCTTGGAAGGATCTATGTAAATCATCAACTATTTCTTTTACTGTAGTAGAATTTTATTGTTGATTTTATAAATAAATTGTCATTATTTTGTAGTTTTTTTTTTAGAATCGTGAATCTAAAATCTTTGTTTTAATTTTTTTATTGAAGTCTATGTGAATCTCGAAAGAATCATAATTCATTACCTTATAGTTAAACCGAACTTATTATATATGAACATCAGTGGTATTTTAATTTATTCATTCATCTACTTCTTTTGTTTCTCATTTACTGTACCTTAATCTTATATTATGTGATTATATTTTTATATATATAAAAAAACTATTATTGATTCTTATTGATGCCCCTAAAAAATTTAACTAACCCATGTTGTAATATGTTGACATGTGAATATATAATTATTACATTATATTTGTGAGCCTTTTGCAAAACTATTCGATATCTGATAAATTTTTAGTTTGTGAATTTTAGAATAATAAATTGATTTATTCCATTAAAAATATTTAATAAACTAATTAATAAATATCTGATAAGTATAAAATAACAAATAATATAATCATATAAGTTTTATCATATATATGTTTCTAAACAAAGATATATTATTATAAATTATAGTTTCATAATTATTTTAAAATAATTATTTGAGTACTTCCATTTGTTTATTAAATGTTGTATATACATTTTGAACACGTCATTTTATTTAGACAAGTTGATTAAATGAGTATTAATTAAATTTTTTATTTCTTAATTTAATTTACTGTTACATTGACTATTCCTTTTCTATAATTTTTATTGTGTGTAATTTTTTCCATGTAATAAAATATTTACTATGTCAATTTGTAATATTAATTTTTTAAAATTTGATATGTAGAAACAATTACAAATATAAGTAACTCAAAAAATATTAAAAAATATATGATAATTAATTATATCTATAAAATTAAAATAAAAAAGCGGATATTAAAAAAACATTAAAATATAAGGAATATAAAAAAAATATAAACTGCAAATTATAAAGTAGGTAAAGTAGTTTGCATCTTATAAACTAAAAGTTTCTAAAATAAATTACATTAATGGCCTATGTGAGATAAAAAAATTAGAGTGCACTTGGAACACTAACCAATTTTGGGTTCCATTACCAACATGTTTGACACTTTTTTTTTTCATATTTAGCTAGAAGCAAAATTTACCTCAATCTCCACTTAACTTAATTTCTAACTGAAATCCAAATGCACACTTGAAGACTAAGGAATTTCAGAACACTATACATTAAATTTCTCAACATGTCTCAATATATATATGACCATTAAATTATTCCAAATCCCATTAAGTATCACAAACATAACATAATAACATAACTATTGATGATCCTTATGAAGAAAACAAGTAACATGAATCTCTATTGATTCTTCACCATTTAACACATTCATATACATGATTCCCATGATCAATAAAAGCTCTGATATCCCATTAATATATTCTATATAACTCAATATTTACACACACAAATATCAAAGAAATGTATTACATCATTATTATTAAACACCATTCAAAATCATATATTATGCATTCACAAACATATTCATATAAATGTTCAACTATTTTAAAGCTTCATAAAACAATTTATTTAAATTATCGGACTAAATAGTTAAATTAAGTTTTTGAGGAACTCCCTTCAGCAGATTTTTTTTAGATAAAGCCTTTTATCTCAATTTGGAACAATCTTTTTAAGAAACAAAAAATTTCTATTCCAAATGATTTTCCCTATACTAACAGTGCTTTTGGTTGGTTAAATTAGAAAGATAGAGGATCTTTTTGTTTTTTTTTCTTACTCTGTTAAATTTTGTTTTACAAAACAAAGAATATTAATTACAATATTGATATATGTATTATTAGCCATAGTACTACATGATGTCATCCTAGTTTTCGATACACCATATAATCTTAGTTAATAGAATATGCAAGTAATTACATTCTAGAAGGACAGCATAAAGAAATATAATTATGAAAAGTTGATTATCAATCACTTTATCCAAACAATGAATGAGTAGTGTAATAAAAAAAATCAATGGATTTGTTTTCTTTGGTTGTTTAAAGAATATACATGAAATTGTAAACAAAGTTTGCAATAGAGAGATAGCATTGGATCCTATGTAATAACTAGTGTGTTGGATGTAATGGTTTAAACCCTAAGCCAATAAAGATTATAATAAGTGATTAGAAATCGAAAAAGAAAGATAAATAAAGAGAGTTATGAAAAGCTCAAAATGAAAGACGTTATGCATGTAATGACAAGTGTGGAAGAAGACTATATATATAAAAAAAAAAGTGTGGTGTTACGTTTGGAATAGAAAATGGGCATAAAGAGACTTTATTTTTTAGGTGGCCAAACTTTCTGTTAAAGTGGTCATTCCATTAACAATGTTTGGCGATTATTTACAATAATGGAGGGAGGTGGTAGATAAAGATATGTGCGGTGTGTCTTGGCTATGTAAATGAAGGGACGTATTTCTATCTTACAAAAATTTTGATGCTCTATCTGTCACGTAACATATAATATGTATCTTCATACTTACGAATATATTCCATCCCACAATTTGTTTTTATAACAAACTTTTCCACAACTTTCTACAATCATATCAAAATCAAAAGATTATATGTATTGTGTCAATAGTATAAATATTTCCCTTATATGTATTTACCTTTTTCACTTTTTATTATTTTGTCACATGTTTTCCTTTTACTCGTTTAGTTGTGTTCCCTTTGTTTAGGGTAAAGGCCTATTGTAAGAAAATATGTTTGATTCATTTTCATGTTGGCTTTTGAAACAAAATTTAAATTTAATCTTTGATATTTAAAACGAGTCTTTTAAAAAATTTAAAATAGGCCATCAAATTTAATCATTATTACTATTTAAAATGTTTAGAAAATACTAAAAAATATCATTTTGGTTACACTTTAATATATAAAATACTGGTTTTTTAATTTAGCCTATAAAATATTTTAAGTTTTTCTTACAAACATTAATATATAAGACCGTTTTAGTTTTGTAATCGCTATTAAGGCAACTTTGAGGGGACTTTTTTTTATATATTTTTAATTAGAACTAATTATAATATTTCATAGTACTTATTAATACAAATTAATTAAAATCAAATTCATTTTTTTAGAAAAATAATTATTTTTGTATTAAAAATTAATCAATTGATAATAAGTAATAAAGTTTTAATTTAAGATAATACATACTACATTATATATATAACATTTAAATAAATGTGTAATAATGAAAATTAAATACACTATATATAACTATTACATTTAAAAATATCTTCCTCTTCCTTTATAATGTAGTCATAATGTTTGTTTTTCTTGTTGTTCCAATTACTTTTAAACATGTTAAGCATATTTTTGACCAAAATTTCATATTTGAAAGACAATGAGGATACATATGAAGAAAAAAAAAAATCTTTCATCTCTCTAAAGAATTATCAACAAAACAAATGTCGAGTGTTAGTTTAGTTCATATCTTGATAATAACAATCAAACATGATCTTTAGTGAAAATTTTAAGTGGCAATGACATAGGAACCTTTTTAATCTAATCAGAGTCGTCAAAGTGGGTCAGAACTCGTGGGTCAATCCAGGTCACCATGGGTTTGGGCCGGGTTGAATTGAATTTTTTTTATAAATTTCAGTATGGGTCAATTTTTGACTTGCCCCACCAAGAACCTGGCTCATACAGATTGAACCCAACTCATCCGGGTTGAACTCGTGGTCAGCCGAGTTGGCCCACCAACCCGTATGGTCACACGCATTATGTTGGACTTTACAATGTTGAGCTATTTTTTTAAACCAAACACATTAGTGTGTTGGCAAATGGAAACCTAGCTTTAACTCAAAATAGATGGGATAAAGAAGATGTTTTAAGAGATGGAAATGTTATGGTTTTATCCATTCAAGACTCTAATATTATAGTTGGATAAGTGACAAGAATGCTTTGATCTTAGTTAATAATTTGTTTTTCTTTTAATTTTGGTTTGTATTGGAGTTTAACATCATTTTGGATTGTATTTAGGTTATATTGAAGTTTATTTAAATTTTATTTTATTTAAATGGACTAATGAATCAACCCGTTTAATCCACCAACCCGTGGTGGATTAAACCAGATTCGAAATTTTTTGGCTCACTTATAAGTGAGTCGGGTTGGATTAACCCACTAAGTGGTCAACCCGTAGTGGGTCAAGTCAGGTTGGGTCGGGTGACCCATTTTGCCTGTTCTAAATCCAAGTATTTTTCTTTTGATTGATTGTTTGCTTGTAGCATGCAATAAACTTTTGAAATGTAATGTAAAATTTACTCTATCAATATTTTAATTGATTTACTGTCATTGTTGTATGCTTATTTTGATCATCTTCGAGGGTTTCTAATTTGATGATTTAGCTTCACTAACAATAGTCATACAATAATTACTTCCATAAGCAACGAGTTATTTTTGAGAAGTTTTAATGACATTGTTTTTGTTCCATAGAAAAATTATTACCTGAAAAAACTCCAAACATTTATGATACATGTCCTTGGCATCTTTATAAATTTAAACAAGTCCCTACTGCTTGATTTGTTTAACAATCAACTATAGCACTCAGTGGGTCCACACTTGTCTCCAAATACATCACCATAACACGTCACTTGCTACTCTCACATATATTAGAATTAAGTCTAAATATAAATAAAATACATAGTTAATTTTAAAATACAAATTTAGAGTAATTAAATAAAGATTATAAAAGAATATATTAATAAGTAATTCAAATATTTTAAAAGTTTCGCACATTTGGCATATAAATTAAACAAATATAAAAGAATACATTTTACCACATATAAGTACACAAACGAACTCAAAACAGTATATCATTTATTAAAAAGTAACGCTGAATTGTTTTCCATTTCAGTAAATAATTACTATAAACAACATAGTTTTAAATAAATAGCATAATAATGTTGACAATTATAAACATCTCTTATTAAAATATGGATAATTTATACATATTTTTAAAATTGTGGGTAGTTTAGACAACAAGATGAAAATTGTGAATAATTTGATTTTAAATTTTCATATCATCACATGAACTAATAAGAATTAAATTGTTATATGGTACATCAATTATCTTGTGACAGAGTCAAAATTAGTCAAGTTATAATCGAATTAGGACACTTGAACTCCTACGTTCTTAAATAGGTAAACATGTACATTATCTATCAATTATAATTTTTTGTCTAATGATAAACTTTCGATCCAATCATTAGTATGAGAGTCAAGATCACAAATTCAAAACAATTATTTATGAGAACATTATCGCGAGTTGCATAATTATCCGATGCATACACCTTGACTACAAAAAAAATATCTAGACAATGATTAATTTTAATAACAAAAATTAATTAGTCATTATAGTGATTAATTTATATACCAATTTATAAACTATAGATTATTAGTAACTAAAATAATTTCTAAATTGATTGTTAATATAGTGACCAATTTATAGATCAGTTTCTTTGATAGTTAAAATCTTAATAGTTAATATAAGTGTTGAATTTAGAGACTAATTCACTATAATTACTAATTTAAAATATATTTTTGTTATTAATAATTTTTAATTTATGAATCTATATATAAATTGATTATTATAATAATTATTTATTTTTTATCACTAAAATTTATATTTATTTAAAGATTTTCTTTTAAGAAAAAGATGTGATCATTATATACTTGACAGTGACGTTTCTCTCTTGTTATAATAATTTATTAATTTATTTGATATTATTTTATCTTAGCTTCAAATATTAGGATCAACGTTCTCACACTTTTTATATTTATTCTTATGACTTTCGAGTTCTCTTTTTCCACATATTCCATTTCTCTCTCTAAGTAATAATTTTAACGATCTTTGATGATAAATTTAACTTTATAAAATATTATCCCAAATTTAAACAAAATTACACAAAAAGAAACAAATTATATGAACATTATTGGGGTAAGAAAAAAAGCCCTTATTTTATATGATGGATATAAAAGATGAAATACTGTTATGAAACTGGAAGCAAAAGATGCAACTGATAGTGTAATGCTTTATAGACGAAAAAGATGATTGAATTAGAATGTCAAACAAGGCCTAAACAAATAAAGCTTAGTAATAATAATAGTAATAATGATAATTGAATTGGGATATGAAAACCTGCCACATGAGTCATGCATCTATTTCAGCAAAAGAATAAAGCTAAAGTACTTTCTTTCTTTGTACGGACAAGTTAGTTTATGTGATTGGATGGACTATCGATGACCATGCAAATCTTGCATGCTGCTTAAACATCATCATTAATTCCCAACAATTTTTACTGCTCAACTTTAATAAAACTGACTAAGTCAAAACCACTTTATTCCTTTTCATCAACACTCTTTTCTTAACTTACAACCATTTCCACATTTCACATCGATACTTACTTCTCTGCACTAAGATATTCAATTTGATTTTCGTTCGAGGCTCATAATAATAATAATAATAATAATTTGGGGGTTAAATATAAATATGTTTTTGTCTTTAATTTTTAATAAATTTTGGAATTAGTTTATTTTAAAATTTTTGACCAATTTAGTCATTCATTTTTTAAAATACGTAGATTTAGTTTTTTTAATCAAATTTTGTTAAGTTTATTTGGCATTTCAAACACGTTTCATAATAATATTTGACTTAATATTAAAACAAAAATATATCAAACAAAATTTGATTAAAAGGATTAAATCTACGTATTTTGAAAAATGAATGACTAAATTGATCCAAAGTTTCGAAATAAACTAATTCCAAAATTTACTAAAAATTAAGAGACAAAAATATATTTAATCCTAATAATTTGTATTCGAATGACAGTCTATCATAAATTTTTCCTTTTTAGATTATCGATCATATTGAAATTGATAGAACTTTTTTATTTCATTTATAATTTGTACGTTGCAATGGGAAAATTTTTTCATGAAGTGAAAGATAAAGCAGCTAACCCCCCTTGGAAAGTAGTTAATGATGAAGCTTTTGTATAAAGATTGTGGTAGTACTTGTCTTGGAGGGTCCATTATTCACAGCTTTTGTGGGTCCTATTTCAAGAAAGAACGGTTTAACTTGGAGCTTTAATGCTGCCACTATTTCACCCTTTTAAGACTTTCACAATCAAAAGATATATATCTTTTTTCAATTGCAGTTTATACTTTCCTTCAGCTGTTTTATTTTTTCAGAAGCGAATGAAAAAATAATATGTTTAGGAGTCCAAGAAGAGGGAACGAGGAACTAGAGTCCAATAAAACGTAATTAATGAAATAAAATTAGCATATTATAATTTTTCTATTTGCCACTATATAATAGAAGTGGATTTTTCACACATATAAAATGTCTCACACCAAAAAAAATAAAAATATAAAGGCATAAATGATATTACAAAAATGTTTTATGTTACAATGTTTTGCTATATGCACTCAACGACAAAAACATTAAAATGGTGTAATTTTAACTTTGAAACTGCAAAATTGATATATAATTTTGAAATTGTGCCGATTTAATACGATTTTAGTTGATTGTAATTTTTTTTTCTAATTTTAATTATAATTGTGTTAATTTGGTACAACTTGAATGTATCAAAACTGATCGTATAAAATTGTCACGATTTCAAAATTAAACTTTTTTTTTTTATTTTGAAAATAAAATTGGCCATTTTAGTGCTTTTGTACTCAACTCTAAGGAGGCATTGATTTTAAGTTATTTGCTTTCTCTGTAGAAAGCTTTTGCCTTAAATTTAATTTTTTTTAAACTTGTCAAAAACATAAAACTAGCAACTTTAAGATAACAAGAAAATAAACAGCTCCCAAAATTACACATGAAAAGTGTATTAACACTGAAAATGTTTATGAAAGTTAGGAGGGAGCGCGTTGCTTTGTGAAATGGATGCATAACTTTTGTCCTAGTATATACTTGATTTAAAGTATATAGTAATTCGGTTCCCCGGTATAAAATAAAATTTGAATTCTCTACTGAATTTTTATCTTTTTAATTTCCAAGATTAATCTTGTCTAAAAATACCGTGGTTAATTCAGTAAATATAATATATATGTTGACGGATTTAAATCTGTTCAAACTCATTCAATGAAGAAATTAAAAGTTAGTTGCTGATATATATATATATATATATATATATATATATATATATATATATATATATATATTTTGACTTGTTTACATGTTTAAACATTTGATTGATAGGTCTGAAAGCTCATAAACCATAATTAATTTAATTAACCTTAACGATGATTTATGTTGTGTTTGATCCGAAAGGGAGAAAGTTTGTGGCGTGATGAGGTATGGTAAGTGTTTAGTGTTTAGGTAAAGATGTAATGTATTTAGGTGTGGAAGGAAGAAAAGTAAAACGAAAAGGCAAGGAGGTTTAGGGAAGCTTGACGCAGAAGCTTGACATGGTATGTATGCATGGATGTATGGCATTTAAGAGAGAGCGATAGAGATATTAAGTGTAACCCACAAGAGGCTGTTTTACACACAAACCACAGGACACGCAAAGATAAAAAGGCGAGGATCATAGGAAGCAAAAGCCCTCTCTCACTCTCCTAAACTCTTCCACGTTCCCCAAGGAAAGTAGCCATCGAACAAACAAGAATAGAACAACTCTGTTGGGAAAGCCACAAAGGCATCATCATCATCATCACCATAGAGATGAGAGTTCCCTCATCCCAACAGCCCAACACCCATTCTCCCAACCCAAACCTCCTCCTCCACACCCTCCCCACCGCCGCCACCACCACCACCAACCCCACCTTCACCTACGAACCCACCTCCGTCCTCGACCTCTGCCGCAGCCCCAGTCCCGAAAAGAAACCAACTGTCCCCAAGCCAGAATCCCAACACAACACCACCGCCACCACAACCAATACCAACAACACCCTAGACCTGGACGATCATGTCTTGCCAAATTCCGATTGGTGGGAGTCCATCATGAAGGACTTAGCCTTACCCGAAGATTCTCCCACAACCCTCTCCAAGCCTAACAACATCAACCCATGCATCCCTGACTTTCCACCTTCTCATGACCCACCCTTTGATCACCCCCCAGACTTCACCTCGCTTTCAGAAATTTACAACCAAAACCTCCCCTACAACTACACCACCACCAACGCTTTGGACCATTCCTTCCACGACCTCAACCACCACCACCACAACCCCACCAACAACGTCAACAACTGGGACTTCATCGAAGAGCTTATCCGCGCCGCCGATTGCTTCGACAGCAGTCACTTCCAACTCGCTCAGGCCATACTCGAACGCCTCAACAACCGCCTCATTCGCTCACCCATGGCCAAGCCGCTCCACCGAGCCGCCTTTCACTTCAAAGACGCTCTCCATTCCATTCTCTCCGGTCCCAACCGTGCCGCTTCCAACCGCCTCTCCTCCATGGCCGAGATTGTTCAAACCATCAAAACATTCAAGGCCTTCTCGGGAATCTCTCCCATCCCAATGTTCTCTATCTTCACCACCAACCAGGCCTTGCTAGAAACCCTAAACGGATCCTCCTTCGTGCACGTCATCGATTTCGAAATCGGGCTCGGGATCCAATACGCCTCGCTCATGAAAGAGATCGCGGAGAAGGCCGCCGGCGCTACGCTGCTCCTCCGGATCACGGCCGTCGTGCCGGAGGATTACGCCGTGGAAAGCCGCCTCGTCCGCGAGAATCTCAACCAATTTGCGCATGACCTCGGGATCCGCGTTCAGGTGGACTTCGTCCCGCTGAGGACCTTCGAGACGGTGTCATTCAAGGCGGTAAGGTTTGTCGACGGCGAGAAGATCGCGGTGCTGCTGTCGCCGGCGATATTTTGCCGCCTCGGTTCCGGCGGCGCCAGCGTCGGCGCGTTCCTCGCCGACGTGAGGAGGATGGCGCCCGGAGTGGTGGTGTTCGTGGACGGCGAGGGGTGGACGGAGGCTACCGCTGCGGCGTCTTTTCGGCGCGGCGTGGTGAACAGCTTGGAATTTTACTCGATGATGCTGGACTCGCTGGATGCGTCTGTGGCGGCGGGGGGAGGCGGAGAGTGGGTGAGGAGGATCGAGATGCTTCTGCTGCGGCCGAAGATCTTCGCAGCGGTGGAAAGCGCAAGGAAGAGGTCACCACCGTGGAGGGAGGCATTTTACGGCGCGGGAATGAGGCCGGTGCAGCTGAGTCAGTTCGCCGATTATCAAGCGGAGTGTTTGCTGGCGAAGGTGCAAATCAGAGGGTTCCACGTGGAAAAACGGCATGCGGAATTGGTGCTCTGCTGGCACGAACGAGCCATGGTTGCCACGTCAGCGTGGCGGTGCTAGAATAATAATATAGTATACGAGAGAAGTAAAATAATCCAACGACACCAAAACCTTATTTTACCTGTTTTAGAATGTGAACTTTTTTGTGAAGTTCACTTTGACAAAGATTGTAGTTTAACTGTAATTTAGTTTATTATGAAAAGTTTAAAATGTAAAAAAAGAAAAACCTGGAAGGTACATAAACTTGTATTTTTTCCAGACTTTTTTGCTTTATGTAATGTAGATAAATTGTGGGGGTGTCTGTATTCAATTTGTTTGAGAAGAGTTAGCATGATGTAACGCTCTTTTGATTCAAAGTATTTGGAAATGAATAGTTCTATCTTTATGGTTTATGGTGTGGAATATTTTGGTAGAAAAGTCAGAGATAAATTTCAGCACACACGTGCATGGTGATAATAGGCATATTCAGTGAAGAATACTAGTTTAGGCCTCTTGATGAATAGGGTTTTTCTGCAGATGCTGAATTTGTGATTTTGTTATGAATGGTATGTATGTGATAAGCTCTGAAAAGCAACTGCGACGGTTGTTGGAGGCGACATGATCACATGGAGATGTAATGTATATGTTTGTGGATGAGAACATTCTATGGCACATCAATGCAAAAGGAAGAAAAACAAGCACCAACGATTTGTGATAGACTGGGAGTAGTCCCGTAGTACTGTGTTTTCTGATTAGGTCATTACCATCACTTCCAGACGAAGCTTTTGAAACCTAAGATTTTAGTTTTACTTCATCGCAAGTATTCCGATACATGATAGAACTTGAGAAAGCAGGAGTATTGGCACAACGATTCTTGCGGATCTACCCTATGCCAAGAATAAAACATGTTTTTATTATCCTAATTATAGGAACTATAAATTTGATTTTAAATATGAAAGATAAAAACAATCTGAAATCATATTTGGGAGATTAAAAAAATTGTAATTTTATTTTGTCTTCAATCTTTCTGTGATGTTAAAAAAACTGGTGTAAAATCCAAAATGAATAAATATTTTTAATGAATATGCATGTAGATATCAGCTAAACATATTTTAATTAATTAATGGAACATGGAAGATTTGTTAGGATCAAGCAACAATAAAACATGAGTCCAATCACATAAGACATTGACATTATTTTTAATCCAAAACTTTAAGATAATGAGTTTATGGGTCGTTATCCTTATATAGTGTTCTACTTTCTCATTTCTACCTAATGTCTCACACTTGTATTCCTAACATCACTATTAGGAAATCCAAGTGTTGGATAACACTTTACCACTTTTAGAAACTAATTTATTTGCAAATTTTTGAAAACAAATCAAGAAATCAAAATAATATTATTGACTAACATCCCATTTTAATTGTATGAACTACTAAAACAAAGCATTCCATTACAAATATTCAAAAATCCAAGATATTTCTTATGTTAGTATAGTTATCCCAAAGATAGGACTATAATAATATAAGACATATACATCTTTAACTTCTATTTTGTGATTCTATTTCAACACTATAACTAACATGAAGTAATATTCTCTCTCAACTCAAACAACAAACTAAAATATTTTTTAAGATGTATCCTACACTTGCATCTTCATCTACTTATATCGATAATATGATAATTGTAAAAAAAAAAGAGAGTCAACCACATACAAGACAAACAAACACAAAAAGTATGCTAATTTGCAAAAAGAAACATCATATATGAATGAAACACGTCATATCACAATACAATGCATTCCAAACAATCACATAAATATAAATCATACAATTAAAGACTCTTCTAGACTTAATTATCCTGATGCATGCATTGATATCAGATTCACTTTAGACATGTACTTATATGGTGATCTCTATTGCTCTGTAGAGTTATTGCTAATGAGTTTCACCCTACCATACCACTCACAAGGTTAATTCCTTTCGCGTCTTAGGTCAAGGAAAAAATCCTAGACTAGGATCTTCTGCTACTCTTACCACATAACTCATTTTACTATATATGAGTGTGAATACTTATTAGAGTGTCAGGATATCTCCTTACTTGAATTCATACATAAATGCATACGGTAAAAAAACATACATAAAAATGATTTGCTTCATGAAATCTCGTACATCCTTAACACTTCTTATATACATCACTCAACCAATTATCCAATATGATAACTAAAACATCCAAAAATCATGAAACATTCCAAACAAAAGTACATTCTTTTATGTCAAGATCAAACCAAAACCACAAGTAGGTATATAATAGCCCACCAACATATAAAGTATAGAAAAAGTTCTACACAAAAAAGAGATCGGAAAAAAAAATGGAGCATTCGTATTAAGCAGACTTTTTTAACTACAAATATCAAATCAAAATCCCAACAGTCAAAATAAATAATGATATATCTAGAACTTTCTATCAACATTTAGTTCAATCCAACAATTAATGAAGTATGAATCCCAATTCTCCCGAGATGATTTAGACAGGAAAATCCAACTTGTCCAACAGGAGGATTGGTCGTCCAATGAGAAAACCTCTCTACCAAAATTGATTTTGACACTTGCTCAGCGAGTATTTGCTCGCCTAACGAAGACTGTTTGATGAATAAGCCAATTTTACTACAATTTGACAACACCAAATGACTTAAAACCCAATTTCAAGAATCATACATGTTTCAAAGGTAAACAAATCAATCTAACCAGAATGATCACATTCACCGAATATATCATAGAAAACCCCAAATTTTATAATACACCAAAACCCTAAAGTATATTAATTTCATAAAATTGAAGATCATATATACCCCAATTCAATTCTTCACAAAAATGAAACATGTAAGACTAATGAATTAGTTTCCCCACCTCAATTGCTATAAACATTCCTATAGTTAAGATTTCATACTCACTTGGCTGTTGTTGGCTCTACATAAAAAGTTTAGTGTTCAATGAATAGACCAAAATATTCTCCCTCCACTTCTTTTGAGGTTGGACGCACTAGAAAGCCCTCTTTTTATTCCAAACTTGGCAATGGGGCCTCTTTGACCCAAATGTGAGAGTCCTTTCGCTTTTGATGTAAGTCTTCATATGTTCATTGGACTCCTGCGCTTTGCTTCCTCATTCTGTTATAGGTCATTCATTGTATTCATAATTTACTACAATGAAAACAATATATCATAAAAATAATATCGATAAGTAACATTCTAAATAATTGTTCTTGTTATAAATTGAAAATAATGTCAACTAACACCAATTGAGAAGAAACTTTATCAGTGTTAGTTGACAAAAATTTGACTGAAAATTAAAATAAATTAAGATCGTTTAAAAATAATAGTTAATATTGATATATTTTTAATCATTAACAATTATTTAAATAATTTATTGCATTTAATGGTAATTAAAAAAATTACCGAGTTTAAATTTTCTTTGTTCTATCAAAACTTATAAAAAGAAACAATTTAAAATAAAACAACATAAATTTAAATTTAATGTATTTAAATAATTTTAAAATTATGAAATTCTTGTTCCATTATTAGAAGTAACTATGGCAAAGTTAGTAACCATTTTGAGTGATTGGTCGATTATGGTGCACTGATACTTCAATTTGGGTTACATATTCATGTGTGACACATATCTGTGTATGATATTTTATAATACTTTACTGATACTTATCGATAAAGTATCCAATCTACAAAGTAAAGTATTTTTATGATGAAAATAATTTATAATTTTTTATGTTGACAACATTAAATATATTTGATTTTAATTTGGATTCACATAGTACCAATCACATATTTACCATGTTTTTAAGAATTATCGTACATTTTTTAATATGTATATATCACATGTTGTATCATATTATTTTTAAAATAAATATATCGACATATCAAATATGTGTCATATCCATGAATCATAGTGAATGTAGGTTTGTATTCTTGTTAGAGAGAGCATATAGAGGAAAATTTGAAGAATCAAATTTGGTGGATATAATCATATTTTTACTTGTATCTACTGTATTGTATACATTGTCATTCACCAACTATATATCCTTTAAGACATCAAAAGCAATGTGTCTTTCTAGTTTGGCTAGGAGTAGCTCCCGGCTTATATCTCTCTCCCTCTTTATGTTTGTAAATATTTCTTCTTTTATGTATATATAGATCGGATACTCCAAGTGTCAAGTAATATAATATTCTTTTTCTTTGAGAATAAAACTTTGATGCTTTAAACGTGGAAATCTTGAGTAGAAAATGTCTTCAATTTGTGGCTGAGAAATGAAGGGCATTTAAAAAATACCTCACCAAGAACACATATATGGGATAAAGATGGACACATTTCCTTCTCGAAAAGGGTTTCTTGTGAGGTCATATAGGACCTTACCACTGTTGCCTTTCATAAATGTAATATGAGAATTCAATAATGATATATTTACAATTAATATTATAATATAATCACTTTATAAACATTTATTTAGTTATTTTGTAAAATACCATATTGCTAATTCAAATGTTATTATTATATTACCATAAAAAAATTATTATAGTTGATTGTATATTGAAAACAAATTCTTTAAACCATATTTGTTATGAGAATTAGAGTTTACTTAATTATTCCTCCCTATACTTTTTATCTATTACTTTCCTAACCCACGAATCAATTATTTTTCCTGCTCGGTTTGAGATGCTCTGGCTTTTAAGGCATAAGAAAAAAATACATTTAAATTTATAATATTATAAGATTAAATGCTATCAATGGGGTAACTTATAGGGCTTTGCTATAAAATTTCTATAGAAAAATTCCCACCTTTCCAAAATATGTTTTTGTTAACTTTATTTTACACTCCACTTCATAACTAAAACATATTTTTTATATGTGTAAAATATTATTCAGATATATATAAAAAATTATGTTATTTTATATATTTCGACAAAGAAAAATAACGGTTTATATATTAATAATTTTTCAACATATATGCAATAACCATTTTATCTCAACAAATGTTTGCATTAGTATATCTCGGCAAAATCCGGTCGAAATATGAAAACGAAAGCTTATTTTCATTGTCCCGTGGAACGTCAAACACATTTGTGAAAAGATGTTGGTTTAAATAGCCATTTTCGGGGTACTAATAGCAATGTCCTAACTTTTATTATCGTAATTGGGCTTGAATTTTTGTTATCCGTGGACCTATCTTCAATCAAATAGCTGCATGGACTTAGGAAACGAACGGTGTCACTCTTAAACAAAACTCCAGATTTTCGTATACCTATATATAAAAAAAAATGCTCGCATATTAATATTATGTCATAAAAGCGTAATCAAGTACGCTTTTAATTAAGCTTTAGATAGGTTTGGTTGATGACGTAAAAGAAGAGCATTAATATTTGATTAAAGTTTTATCAAAATTTAATTTTAGTAGCACTAATGTCTATTAATACATTTCAGTTATAATTCTTGAATTACTCTATAATTGGATCACTGCACCAGTTTAGTTAGTACTGATATCTTCACACTCAGTGAAGTCCTATAAACTGTTAAATCTCAGCATTTTTATCTTGCTTTTAAAAAATGTATACTTTTCTATGCATCATTATATATTTTTGTTGGAAATCGGTAATCAATTAAAAATATTACCGTCTTTATCTTCAAAACTCATCCATTAACATAAAAATTAAATTAAATTAATATAAAAATTAAATTAAATTAAGGAATGAAAGAATATAACATAGAAATCCAAAATTGGAAAAAATCATGACCGTTGTCTAATGACAACCAAAGAATAACTATGTGAAAATTTATATATAGACTACCTTTCCTTTGATCCCAAATACACATACACTCTCCAAAGTAAAAATTTAACCAAACTTTACAACACTCTACTACTATAATGAAAGTCAAATACAAACTCAATGGTTTTGACGGAAGTAAAAAACAACATGGACCTAGAGTCCATTATATAGTCACAAATATTCACTCTCTTACTTATTCTAAAAGATATGAAACTTTACAAAATGCATATTTTCATCACACTCAACAAATTTTGATATCCACAACAAAAAATACCTCAACGGAATATAATCGCACAAAATAGTGGCTCTGATACCACTCTTGGGTATCACAGTGGTATCAGAGTAATAAAATAAGTATTCACAACTATAATAAAAGATAAAAATGAAAGGAACAAAAAAGATAATAGGCAAATAATGTAATTTTATTAAAGAAACAAAAATTACATACCATTCTATCTCGTTTCAAGGAAAAAATAATGACAACTTCTATTTCTCTTAATTCTTCTATCAAGCAAAGCAATGGGAATAAAATGGGAGATACTTTGAGATGATTTCCTAAAATACACTAATTCTTTTTATAACACGAAAAGTAAATTTCAAGATAAGTTTCCACTAAAGTGAGACTTCTTTTCTGACACTCTTGTCTATTTGTCATCTTATTGTGTATAGGCTTATAAAATCTAGGGACTCATCATTTTCATGTTTCTTAACTATTATTTTTCTCTCCTTTGTACTCTTCTTTACAAGACATCCTGTATTAATTCACAAATTTAATCTTTAGAGGTGATTTTTTAATCCTTTTTTGTAATTTATTTGGTATCTTGAATTTTATTGAGCAAGATTTGTGCTTGATGCATAAGTTGGACTAAACATGTTTCAGGGTACAACTTTAAATGTATCTCATACTCTAGTCAATTGGTCTTTTTCTTTTTCATGTTCATAGTTCTTTATCTTGTATCTGAATCTTTTTTTTTTTATTTATGTTAGTTCTTAGTTTTTTTTAGTGAGGGAGTTCAACTCAGAATCTCTTTCACCCTTCTAAATTCATCAAATTTTGTTTTTTTAAATTGTTAAGAGAGAGATCGAACTCTAGACCTTAAGCATGGGATCACATCGTAGACTTTCTAAACATGTGTATATATTTGGTTGAAAATTAAATAGAAATATAATGATTAGTCCCACAATAATATCTATGTAAATCCAATTGTTTTTATTTATTTGTACTTACATTCTTTCTTTCGTTCTGTGATTCATATCTTGTTTGAAACAGCGATTATAATGAAACTAAGAAAAATATGTTAGAATTAATAAATAAATAAATTTAATTAGGTGAGGTGACTCTTATAAAATTTAATAATGAGTTCAAATTTAATAAATTATAAAAATTTACTAATTATTATAAGAATTTATAATTAAATAATTACTATAATAGTGAACACGTTGGTTAATAAAAGGTTACCCCGATTTGGTCTATTAGCATGAAAATTTTCTTATTGTTAACCATTGGAAAGTGTAAAAAGGAAAAAAATAGAGTCGAAAAAGGAGATCTAGAATAAAAAAACTAGAGAACGTACTCTTTTTAGATGACTGATGAATTAATATTAATATTTTTATTATGAAATATACGTAAGAATCATAGATATTTTAAGATCCTGTGAATTATGGAATATATAAAAACTTCATAAAATTACAAATTCACGCCTAATGCCTGCAACGACTTGAAGATTTCATGTTGAGTTGAAAATCACATGTGAATGTTAGAAATATTTTAATATAATTTAAAAAAATAAATAATTAAAATAAAAAATTTAGTGTTACTGAAGTTTTTATAGATCTTTAATTTATGGATTAATGTTTTTTTATGACTAACGGCTATATTTTTATTACTATTTACTCATTTGTCTCCTTTTACTATCTATAAATACCACCTAGGTGCATGGGAAAGAATACAACAACAACAAAGATAACAAACATTAGAGTTTTCTCTGAAATGTTCTTCTTTTCTTCTCTATATTATCTTTAAGACAATGGTGATGGTGTTCATAAGGTTCGGATATCCTTCGCTGCACTCGATCGATCTGACGGGTTGTTGTATCTTGGGAGAGAAACGCATATGATTTGAAACACATATGAGTGTGTATTTGTTTAGTTCTGTGCAGTAGGGGCGTTTTCTCTCTAAGGATAGCGCTATGCGTGCCTCAACCCAGAATATTTCTACTTCTTACCTTTTATCTGTTATTTATTATTGTTATTATAATTGTTGATCTCTGATTAATATTAATTGTTTTATATATTGTCTTAGTATTATTATTGATTTAATAATTATTATTATATTATTTCATATTTATATTATTATTAATATTATCTGAGTAATCATTTTTTCTAACATTCTTAGAGAGAAAAGTCTATTATCTTATTATTTATATTTTTTGATGACTAATCTGTATTCATTTCCACAATTAAAAACAATATAATGTTGAAGACTGCAAAACACATTTTGTGAACTAATGTGTTTCTTATGGTTATAATTACATCAGTTTCAACTAAGCCTAAAATCTTATGTGTATAATTGTTTCTATTTCTATTGGTAACAATAAATGAAATTATGGATAAATGAATTTCCTGCTCATTGAATTTTTTTTGTGTGATATCTATAGCTAATGTTTTTGTTGTTATATTAATTTATGCTTTAATATTGTCTATTCTTACCATTGATAAAGATGTTATATATCATGTTATATATTGAGAAATTTTGGTTAGAGACCATTCAAATTATAAAATTTTGAGGTACAAAATTAATTAAATAGAGAAGTGATGATACATATCTTTATAAATGAGTGTTTTTTGTGTGAAACTCATGGTATTATTCATTAAGTAACATCTTTATATAGTGTATGATGTTAATATAATGGTGCAGTGAAAGAAAGAAAGAAAAAAAAAATGCTTTTATATGGTAAATGTTATTCTACAAGTTCTAGCTTGTGTAACATTATATTAGTGAAATTTTATATTTTGCTTACCATATTTTGAACACAAAAGATTGAGATAAAATTTTTTATGAGTTATGAAAGAAAAAAGAACTACATTTAAAATATTTCAAAGTGTGGGGGTGTCTTGCAATGGTTAATATACATGTTAATAAAAAAATCTTGGTTATATATTATAAAGTGAATGAATATATACCTCACTGTTTTGCCATCTAGTGTAATATTATTTTTTGTTTTTTCTAGTTATGACAATATGTCCAATTTCTTGAGATTATTGAATGATATATATTAATATGAATTGAATATTGATTCTGGTAGCACAATATCAACTATTGGTTATGGTTATGTTTTAACCTTGGATGAAGGTGTACTATCATGGAAATATGTTAAAAAGTTGTTGTTGTTCTATCATGATCTACTATGCAAACATAAATTATTCCATTTGTTCAAAGCATCTTGACAATTAAATTGTTATATTTGAAGTTTCTAGTAAAAATGTCAATGAATAATTGACATATAATGATGAGAGACAAATGTATTTGAAACTTAATTACTCATGGTTATCTCTCTTAACTTTGTCAGGTCAAAAAGAAATATTGCAGATCTGTTTATCAAAAGGTTGATGCATCAACAACAAGTATTTGAGTCGTCGAGGGGAATGAGACTATAGCCAATAAATTAGTTGCAACAATGGACACCCATCTCCACATGAATGGCGATCCCATGGAATGGAGTTCAATGGGTAACAACGAAGTTGTTGTTGACTAAAGTACACCAAATAATTTGATTAAATTTTATATCTCATTCCTATGGCGAGGTGTACTATAAATTGTGGCAATAATAAGGTTGAGGTATGTGCATTATTATGCTTATTTTATAAAATACCTCTTAATAAACCCAATGGTTGAGGTATGTGCATTATTATGCTTATTTTATAAAATACCTCTTAATAAACCCAATGACAATTATTGTAGGGGTGTGAGTCACAAACCACCCTTTGAGGGTTTACCTAGTGAGTGTGATGGTGGGGCCGCCATTGTGAGACATGGGCAAGTCTCTAAGTGACACTCATGAAACAAGATACATGCACAAGGCCGTAACGTGCACCCACTGATTAGAACCTATAATGAACACTAATATTATATGTGTTATTTACTAAAACCCGGTCACAGGAGATGTAGTTCAAGACAATCAAGTCTCTGCATTTTCTCGGGTGGAAGTTTATAAGTACTAGGTGTAAGGGTCAGACCCAAAAGGTTCCTTAGACTGAACTACAATATTTTGTTTTAAAAGATAAAATATTTTTGTTTTATTTTATTTTTTAAATTATGTGGGGGATTGTTAGAAATATTTTAATATAATTTAAATAATAAATAATGAAAATAAAAAACTTATTGTTACTCATGTGTTTATAAACCTTTAATCTATGGATTAATGTGTTTTATGACTAACGATTATATTCTTATTACACTTTACTCCTTTGTCTCCTTTTGCTACCTATAAATACCACCTAGGTGCATGGGGAAGAAAACAACAAAAACAATAAACAATAGAGTTCTTTGAAAAGTGTTCTTCTTTTCTTCTCTATATTATCTTTAAGACAGTGGTGTTCATAAGGTTCGGAGATCCTTCGTTGCACTCGATCAATCTGACGGGTTGTTGTATCTTAGGAGAGAAACACATATGATTGTGTACTGTGTATTTGTTTAGCCCTGTGCAGTAGGGGCGTTTTCTCTCTAAGGATAGCGTTATGCGTGTCTCAACCCAGACTATTTCTACTCCTTACCTTTTATCTTTTATTTATTATTGTTATTATAATTGTTGATCTCTGATTAATATTCATTGTTTTATATATTGTCTTAGTATTATTATTGATTTAATAATTATTATTATATTACTTCATATTTATATTATTATTAGTATTATTTGAGTAATCATTTTCTAACACTACCAAGAACATTTGTGCAAACAAAAGTGTATTTACCTCATACACTAGTGTGGGGGATAAAAAAGAATACAGTGCAAAAAAAAATGATATTTAATGGGGTTATTTTATAAAGGTTGTAAATTTTGTCCATTCCTATGGTGTGTGTGTGTGTGTGAAAGTGTTAAATATTGTATTATTGAGAGGTTAAACTTTGTAATTAAAATTCTATATGGTGTATGAATTTTAGTCTAACAAAGTTTTAATAATTTTCATATCCCCTACAAATGGTGTATGATTTACAGCATGCACTTAATGAAATTACCTATATGAGTGTCCAAATGTGTCTCTTGCATGAGATTCTGGCAAGATCTCTAGAGCACTCATGAATATCGGGCACACACCTGTCCTAGTAAGAGCAACATGGTGATAACAACAAGAATTGTGGGGGTGTATTGTGATTGATAAACCGCCAACACACATTAAGTGTCTTTGGTCCTTGTAGTTTGGTATACCAACTACACTTGTGTTAAGTTTCTCAATCTAAGATTGATTCATATAACATGTTGTGCCGACTCTGATACATTACATCTTATATATGAGACATAGGATTTTTTTCATCTCTTTCTATATCTCTAGATGATGATTTTTGAAATGTGGGGAATTGTATAAAAACATTGTTTCAAACAAATATGAGTATTGGAAAATCAATTTAAATCTCAAAGAAAGATAAGAGACGAGTATGAGATGCTCTCCTTCATTTTTGACAATGACTCCACTAGGAGTATGACTGTTGTGTGCTTGTTTCGCAAGTCATGGGAGACTTCATTCAGAACAACTCATGGTTGGTTCCTCCTCCTTTGGTGGCTCTCTGTGGATCATGGTGTGCATCTTGGATTTGTTGTTGATTTTTTTCAGCGAGCCATGGTTATTTGACCCATCATAAACTCATCCAATACCTATAAATAGGTGCTTATGTGCCTCTTTGAAAACACATTTTTCAAGCCTTTCTCTCCACTTCTCTTCTCTCATTCTTTTTTCCTCTTTTTTTTTTCTTCTCTTAAAATCTCGGGTTATTTACTCGTTAAGAGTTTATCTTGTTAATATATAGGTTCCTCAAAAATAATCGAAAAGTTATTGTTGTATTATGGAAAACTGACACAACACACCGCAATAAGTCATTAAGATCAAAAAATACACAAAGTGCACTTTGGTTATATTTTTGATCAACTTCTACAACATTTTGAGGCCACTTTAGATGAAAATAAAGAATGAAATAAAACAAGGAAAAAAAAAAAGAGAAAGAGAATCCAAATGGTACGATAAAAATGTGAAATTTAACCTATATAAACGAATATTTGATAGTCATTATCTTTAATTTATTTTTTAAAATAAATGCAGTTAACATTTATTAATATTATAAATAATTTGAATTTTCTTATTGGATTAAATGTATTTCTGGTCACTTAACTTTTAAAAAAATTGAAATTACTTTATTTTTGAAAATATTAACTAATCTAATCTTTTGACCTGTTTAAAAAGTAAGTGAATTTAATCTTTAAAACGTTACGATGTTAAAATTTTGTTAAGTTATATAAGGGCATTCCAGCATGAATGATGACCTTACATTTGTCAATTAAAATTATTATTTTTAAATAAATTAAATTAAACAAAAATTAAAACTTTAATTTGGTCAAATTCATCTTCTTCTGTGAAACAAAAAGTCATCTAGAGTTTCACTTTTCCCTCTTCTGGTCACTCAACTCCGTCACGTCTTCCACCGCACCAAAGCCATCGCCGGTGACGTCAGCCGTCACCGGAAACTTTGTCACCGCTGCACACACTTCCATTTCTTTCATTTTTCTTCCTAAAACGAGTGAGAGCATTCCTCCATGACCAGAACCACTAGCAATGACGCTGACGCCACCGGAGTGCTCGCTGACACTGTCACTGGATGTTCCAACGGGAGTGGTCAGTGCTGCCGGAACCGCTCCTTCCCTAAACGCATTTCTCATCCACTCGAAATTCCAAGACCGATTTGGCAACCCTACCCTCGTTCCTCACCGTGCTGCTCGGAACTGCCATGGGAGGCGTCATCAGCGACACTGACCTCAACTAAAAGCGTCGTCAATACCCTTCCCCTCTGTTCGAAATCAAGATCAGGCCTGGTAGCCACTCCGCCACCACTATTGGTGCTCCGTTCGAAATCCATATTCATCTGCGGCATCGCTGTCGGCGATTGTTTCTCGTCCCTCCTCTGTTTCTGATTTGTGTTGTTGATTGATCTGTGTTGGTCAGGATGGTGGTGAACGTGATGAAGAAATATATGGAGATGGTGGTGTGTAATATGCGAGGTGCAGTGGTGATGGAATCCTCTTTCGGAGATGATAGAGCGTGGAGGTTATGGGTTCTGTTATATGGAGATGACGAGTGTTATTGTTGTGTTGATCAATCCTATGTACAATGAATAGGGAGATTAATCTAGTGGAGAGAGGTTTTGTTGGTGGAAGAAGATGGTGTATTTATTAACAAATTGAATGTTAAACATATATTCTGCACATTCTCTAACATAATTAAAGTTTTTATTTTTTTAATTTAATTTATTCAAAAAAATAACTTTAATTAACATCTATAACAATATATAAAGGGATTTCCCATTTTTGTGTCCACTTTTCAAAATACCGATTTTATCCTCTAAATATAATAATTTATTAAATTTTTAAAACTTGACCGTTACTTTTATAAATTTTTTATAAAATCGGATGTCTATGCTTCTTCTATTCTTCTTTATTTATCAATGGTTATTCTTTTAATTTTATTTTTAATAAATATAATTTTAATTTATATATTAACTTAATAACATTATAATATTATCACCTACTAATATAATATCACGTATATTTAAAAAGTGCATACATAAACGTGATAGCGCATTCGTTAGTATGTTAGTATATATAATGACCATGGTAAAATGTCTTTAGACAACTTTAACAACATTTTATTGCCAATACATTTCAAAAACTAAATATACTCATTAATGAAATTGAAAAATTAAATTAATTTCAAATTTTAAATAAAAATTAATTTCAATTTTCTCTAAAAAATCAATACACACAGTATTTCATTTTTAGAATGCGTTCTTCATATGTGGCCATATCTTCACATGATTTAACACCAACTTTGATTTCCAAACCGTCAAAATCTAATGCCATATCTCTCTCACACACAAACATGCATGTCATTTCAATCAAGTTATGCTCACAACAATTTCTCATCATAAAACTTTTAATAACATTTATATATATTAAAAAGGCTTGCATCACAGAAGAAAAGGGAAAATCATGAGATTCTGGCCTTTTGTATTTATTTATTTTTGATTTAAAGTTTTGGAGAGAGAATGAGGGATTCCGTGACGTGAATTACAGTAACAACCAATGGCAATTGAATAACCTCCGTCACAGCTTTACACAAGGCGAAGAAGAAAGAGAATGTGATAAGGCCTGACCTTGATATCAAGAAAAACAATCACACACACTCTCCCTCTTTCACCACCAATCATCCCTTACACCCTATACAAAAATCTCTTCCTAACAGATAAGAGGGTCCCACTTATCCACTCCCCTATCCTTCACCCCACCTAACCACCCTGCCTCCTCACCATCTCCCACCCTCCTTTCCATCACTCCACGCACTAGCGCTCATCACACAATCAAGCGCATCGCATGCATTCACGCCGCGAAGCACCTGATCATAGCCCTTCATTAACAAAACCAGACGGTTAACGAGAGCCACAGGTACTCTCACCACAACAATATCGCATACACACACTCACTCTCTTCTTCTTTCTTTCTCGCCATTCCCTCTTCCTCGTTCTGGTTCAGATGGAGTCGCGAGTGCTGTCACGCGCCGGAGTCTTCTCCTCCCTCGCTCACCTCCGCAAGCCCCCGCGGGAGGCCGTTGGCGGTGCCTCCTTCGTCACAGTGAAGACCGTGGGGTCCCTCGCCGACGGCGGGAATCTGATTTGGGGGAGGCAGCTGCGTCCGGAGCTCTGCTCGCCGGCTCTGAAAAAGGAGACCGTCCTCCTCCGGCCTTGCCTTGCCGCCGCCTCCTCGCCCGCCGAGGGTGGTGATTCCGCCGGGTGAGGTCCGTTTCATCCGTTCTGACCCGGCCAACTCGGCCACGTCACTCTCCTAACTAATGCCGTTCAATTTTTTTCATTACAGGGAAAAGGTTGCTCCCGCGGGATTCTTTGGCAAGTACCCCGCTCTTGTCACCGGGTTTTTCTTCTTCACGTGGTACGTCACGTGACTCTGTTCTTGTTACATGCCATCAATCTTTGAATCTTGAGTGGCTTCCGCTTACGTCGCCTTCGTTTTCCTGATTTAGGTACTTCTTGAACGTGATTTTCAACATCCTCAACAAGAAGATCTACAACTATTTCCCCTACCCGTAGTAAGTGTTCAGAAACTCTCTGTCTTGCACTTTGTCTGGTGTCGGCTCGTTGATCAGTGAAATAATATGCGCAAACATTGTCTTGCCTTTGTTAAAGTCGATTATTGTTGAGTTAAGGTCAACTTAAGGAATATCGTGATAATTGATTTCGTATTTCTTGATTATTATATTTTGTAATAAAATGACACTCTGTTAGTGTCTACGAAATGAGTTAGAACGGACTGCGCTGAATGATGTATACAGATTCTCTCTGATTTTAAATCTATATCAAGAATAGAGCAAAACATTGTATTAGACTAAGAGTTAATATATTTTAATTGAGCAAATAACCAATATGGAGACCTTGTCAATTTTCTTCTTAAATTATGGAAAAAACAATTCTTATTTACTTTTTGAATGCCCCAAAAATGCAATAGTTAAATAGTTTTGTGGAATATTTTGTCATTAAATTGTAATTTTAAGGACTGGTTTAACATTAAATTAGTAATATTTTGTTATAAAGATATAGTATTTAGTGACCAATTTGTATATGTTTTATATAGTCAGACACTAAATAATTTTTTTTTTCATTTTTTAAAGAATAAATTGACGATAACTCACTCTCATGGACTTGGTTTTGCTTTTGAATTTGTCCAATTCAGTAATGAGTTTATATACTCTATTAATCAGATTTGTTTGTATGATTTTTAAAAAAAATTATTAAATCTCAATAATCTTGTATGTTAACTTTTGACAAGGAAATAAATCTTTAATCTGTCTGTTTAAGTTATACCCTTCATTAATAATTTACTAATTTAAACGTGAGCCACGTTTTGAATTTTATGATTAAACTTTTATCCTGCATTTATTATGTATCAGTGTATCATAAACAGAAAAAAGTCAAAGGTTATTATAAATAGAAATTCTTCCAGATTTTCTTTTGTTCCACATCAGTTTTTAATTTCATCTTTTCTTTTGTCCACCATCAGCATTTTTATTTTGATTAGCTATGCTTTTATGCAGCTTCGTATCCGTCATCCATTTATTCGTGGGTGTGGTGTACTGTTTGTTGAGCTGGACCGTGGGCCTTCCTAAGCGTGCTGTAAGTCAAGTTCAATATCGCGCCGCCCAGAATACATAAACAAAAAAAAAAATCTAACTCCTAAGTGCTATTCCACGTTATTTTCTGGATTGACCCTGTTAGTCTATTTATCAACGTATTACAAAATGTTCATTGATTCTAATTACATCTTGTGACATTAATTTTAGTTTCATGATGAATATTTTACATAGAATACTATTGCTGTATATAAATAGTACTGTACTGAATACTGATAAGGCTGTTGTTTCTGTAGCCTATAGACTCCAACCTGCTGAAGTTGCTCATTCCGGTGGCTGTGTGCCATGCATTAGGCCACGTCACCAGCAATGTCTCATTTGCTGCAGTTGCTGTTTCTTTCACTCATACCATTAAAGGTGATAAAAGTTTATCTTATACATCAAACAAGAGGTGCTTGAAATTGTTTAACTGTGTCTACTTTCTAATAACAACATTGATAAACTTTTGTTTCAGCTCTTGAACCATTCTTCAATGCTGCTGCTTCACAGTTCATCCTTGGCCAATCCATTCCCATCACTTTGTGGCTGTCTCTGGCTCCCGTTGTTATTGGTAAAACCTCTTTTCATCCTTAAACTGAGATAAGATTCACAGTTTCCACTAACCAGCTATTTCAATAGGAAAAATTTTCACAACAAATTTTCTACCCTTCGTCTCTCTAATACACACTCTTTCCAATAGGATATAATCCATAGGGTTCCTGTTAAATATGTGGATCTTATCTCATTATCCATTTTAAATATGAGATTATGTTGAAATGAGTAGCACTCTTCTTTCGTTAATGCATGGACATTTTCTGAACTGTCAAAAGGTAAACATTCAGTTATTTTAGGGAATGGTTTTCTTTTTTAACTTCTTAAGAGAGCTTTGAAGTTATTCTCTGAAAATTAACCTCAGTCACACATGGACTATTATTTTCTTTGTTAACTCTAAACTTAGATTTTAAACCTAAAAGATTATGAACAGATGATGCAAAAATACAAGTATTATTTGAACATATGCAGATAAATATTTAGTGAACGGAGAACTGTTTAACATAATTTTTTATGTCATGTACTGTGCAGGTGTGTCCATGGCATCTTTGACCGAGCTCTCTTTCAACTGGGTTGGCTTCATAAGTGCTATGATTTCAAACATTTCCTTCACCTATCGGAGCATCTATTCAAAGAAAGCCATGGTTATCTCCTATGCTATCCATGTTAATTATTTGTTTACTAAGTAGATATACACGTCCAAATTACTTATATCAGTTACATGTGCTCCTATTTTACTAACTATTGTTCTTTCATATTATTGTTAAATAACTCTTGTGCAGACTGATATGGATAGTACCAATGTCTATGCCTACATTTCCATCATTGCTCTAATTGTCTGCATACCGCCTGCAGTAATTGTGAGTGAAACCTGTTTTAATTCACTTGAGAACTCAATTTTTATTGTAGTATTTATGTAATACGTTGCATGTTTTCTATTTTGCATCGTATCCAGATTAATCATTATTTGATATCTCAGGTGGAAGGCCCTGCACTGTTGAAGCACGGCTTCAATGATGCTATTGCTAAAGTAGGTTTGGTCAAGTTCGTCTCAGATCTCTTCTGGGTTGGGATGTTTTACCATCTCTACAACCAGGTAAATCCTTCTTTTTCGATGCATTAGTCTAAATTTTGGATGAAACATTACCTTGAAATTGAGATATTAACGAAAAAACTATGAAAAACGTTACATTGAATACTAGGATTTTTTAACAGAACGATTTTTCATTTAATAATTTTTATTTTAAACTCCATAGAGCCTTATGAGCATTTTCTGTACTAAAATGTTGCTTCAATTAATTCATTTTGGCTTATTCTGCTAGTAAATTCTTTTGGTGAAACACAATATCTTGAATTATTACATTTATTTATTTATGCCTAATGATCTTAGAAGAGATGTAAAAGGCGATGGAGGAATAATCTGTAGAATAGTTATTTCAATACTCAACTATCTTATCTACATTTTTGGTCATCAGGTGGCTACCAACACTCTGGAGAGAGTGGCTCCTCTCACTCATGCAGTTGGGAACGTACTGAAACGTGTATTTGTGATTGGATTCTCAATTATAGTCTTCGGTAAATATCGTTATCTTCCTTGTTAAAGTTTAACCTTCACGAGTTTTTGTTTGTTCCTTGCTATTGAAGAAAAACTCAGCTTCCTGGGAGTCTAAACATTTCTGTATGGCTAATTGCTGTACACAGGTAACAAGATTAGCACCCAAACTGGTATAGGAACAGCCATTGCAATTGCTGGAGTGGCTCTCTACTCTCTCATCAAAGCCAGGATTGAGGAAGAGAAACGAGTGAGTCCCTTTTCAATTTTTTTGTACCTCATTAAATTGGTTGAAACTTGGAAAGTTATTCTTCATATGCAAGGTTAACCACTTTCTTCATAGACGCCTTATAAGTCTTCAAGTTAGGTTCACTTTAGGGATGAGAATGTGGGTAGACCCGTAATTTCATTATCAATTTGAAAATTCTTAGTGAGTCCATATTACATTCTTCCTTTTCACTCACTCATTGATTACACTTTATTAGAAACTACAAAACCATGAGTAGAAGTTTGTTCAATACAGCAAAACCTATACAATTTTTGCGATTTCCTAATAATTTCAACTGAGAACAAAGAATGTCTTTGAAAGTGTTAAAATGTAATTGACACTATTTCTCTTGGTTTCTTGTCAGCAAGCGAAAGCAGCATAAGAAGTGGTCAACCTGGAGGAGGTCTTGCACTGTAAATCACGCCAAATTTCCTTCAAAATAATTGAGTGACCGGTTCAGTATTGTACTATCCTTGTGATAGCGCGCTTTTATTTTTCCTTCTTCCTTTTTGTTAAATATTTTCTTTTTTCTTTTTCTCTCTTCATTCAGAAAACAATGTCTTGCTGCTGATTTGCAGTCTCGTCGTCTCGACTGAAAAATGATGTACCCTTGATTCCCATAAAGAGCTATTGAAACTATTTTGAAAGCTGAAAAACAGTAAGCAATCAAATACAGTTGGGTCAATGGTCATGATAAAAACTCTAGGCTTGAGCGGGAGGTCATGTCAAATAATTTGATTTAGAGAATGAATTTGAGGGAATTATCATTCTGATTGCATTGATGGAATAAAATGGTGACCAAACTTTATATAAACAGATGTTACAATAAGAGAATTAACTAACAAAATGAATGGCAATTAGTGTAAGATTATCTTGATTGTGGTTGAAAGAATGCATGAGTAGGTAGATAGCTAAAGACCAACAATTACCAGAGGGGTTGTTTGGAGCTAACCATTTGAGCTTACTAAAGGAAATCACGAATATATTTAGACTAAGACGATAAGAGACCAGAAAGTAATGAAGGGAACCGACATCCTCAACAAATTGACATTGCACTTGAGAGATAAGCTGAATCAGTATGTTACCACTGCTTATAAATGTTGGAAAAAGTAGTGGACCTCATAAAAGAAGTCACTTTTAAGCTACTACAAAATCGTTTTAAGCCAAGAAAGCATTATGTGTCAAAGGTCACCGCCACCGAAAAAGTGGTGTCTAGTCAATTTGTTGTATAGGTTCATACGAGGAAAAAGCAAAACTAAAAAGAACTAAATAGTTGCTATCTTGTCAAAGCCTTGGCCTTTTTGTTTTATTCTAAATACTATCAACTAATATTTGTAGTGAGTAGCTTCCACTAAATGCATAATTAAAAGTATTTTTGGCGAACAAATTAACCTTCAAACAAAATACATATTTAATGTATTTCCTAAATGTATAACTATATTTACTCCAAAATATAAGTCATTTGTTGCATTTTGAGTAAATATAACAAAATATTTACCTAACATTTAATGTAATCCTTATCAACTAATTTTTATGTTGTTGAACCAAATTTTATAATGTCATCAACTTCTTACACACTAGTCAATATGTCAACTTCGTCTCATAATTTACTCCAAAAATGATCATTCATTGCAATTTTACCACACAATTTTATTACATTTAAAAGAAAACAATTACATTCCATAACAAATAATCTACAAGTGTAAAAAAAACTTCCACATTATATAATCCATAACACGTACAACACGCTTCCAAATTAGTCGACCTATAACTGTTAAAATATATTTAGAATAACTTATTTTAGAAATCAAAAATTCATTTCTAGATTAGGAGACCACAAAATGTCTAACAAATTATCCTATTCAAAATGGTTCAATTGACTTTTCAAATTATGCAAGACAAAAGTTACGAATCACCTTTGATAAGTACCTTGTGAACGAATTTATTAAAGAAAAATATTTAAATACTTTTTTCGTTATCTTTGTTCATTTTGATTTTGATTTCTGTTTTGTGTTCAATTAAGTTATAATTTTTGTCAATTTGGTCATTTAAATAATTAAAGTTAGTGACCATTACATGCCACATGTTAGCTCCTGTTTTTTTTAATTCTTTTATTTATTTATTTTTATTCTTTCAATTTTTTTAAATTGTCCACATGCCAAGTCACCATGTGTCAATGTCAATGTTGTATTATTTTTTTTTTGTCCAATTTAGTTATTGTATTCGTTATTTTTTATTTTAATTTAGTCCATATATTTGTTAGTTTTGTTCAATTTAATACCAATTTTGGTTAAAATGTAACAATTTTGTTCCTTCCAAATAAAGACCAAATTTATTTTTTTATAAATATTATATTAATAATTTTATCAAAATTGACATTTTTGTTAATTAGTTTTGAAATTCAATTATATATTATTAAATTTAATATAATTGTTAGATTCAATTGACAAATAGAATTAGGGGTGGCAATGGGGTCAACCCGACCTGTTTAGGCCTGGCCCGCACTTGGCTTGCCCCAAATAAGTACGGGCCCGCAGGCCAGCCTGCCTTTTTTTAAAAAAAAAATATGATAAAACTTTCAATATTCAACAAGTTGGGAAACTTTAACAAGTTCACAAAATTAAGCAAAGACTTTGAGAAGTTGGATGATAAATTGATAATTCATCATTTTCATATATTCATATTCCTACTTTGACAAACACAATGTATTATTCAAATTTTAGCACATTCAAAAATACATTATACTTATCGTTTCTAGTCATACAAGAATTTGAAATGTTCATGTACAAGTTCAGAAAGAAAGTAACTAATATACATAAGTACATGTTCATGCGGGCCAACGGGCTGTAGGCTTATATGAGTCGGGCTTATGTGATCAAGCGGGCTCAATGTCCTGGCTTGGCCCGTAGGCCCTGCATTTTTTGGCGAGTTTGCGGGCCAAGCCTATATTACCACCCCTAAATAGAATATCATTATTTAAAATATTATTAGAATATAATTATTAAATATTTTAGAAAAATATACTGACATTTCTGAAATTAACATTTAAATATAAAACATTTAATATTTTTGTTGTGTTTTAGATATTAAAATATAAAATGTTTTATACATTAGTATACTTTTCTTAAATATTTCTAATATTTGAAATATTTTTAAATGTCAATTGTAAAAATATATTAGTACTTCATAATATAATTATATTCTGAATTCTTAAAAGAAAATATTTAATAATTATATTACAATAATATTTTAAATAATTGTATTCTTTTTAACAATTGAATTTAACAATTACATTCAATTTATAACTAAATCTAATAATTTATAATTAACTTTCAAAATTAATTAATAAAAATGCCAATTTTAGAAAAAATATTAGTATAATATTTATAAAAGGTTAAATTTGGTTTTAATTTGAAATTGACAAAATTGTTTCATTTTAACCAAAATTAGGACTAAATTGAACAAAAATAACAAATACATGGATTAAATTGAAGAAAAATAACGAATATAAGCATTAAAATGAACAAAACAAAATAACACAACCACAAACTAACACGTGGTGACATCGACATGTGGCACAATGTTTGCTTGTCACATGGACAATTTTTTTAAAATTAAAAGTTATTAAAAAAATAAAAAAGGAGCTGACAAATGTCATGCACTATTCACAAACGTTAACTATTTAAATACTATTAGCGAAAAAGACCACTCATGTGCATTACATTTTGGTCTCCCCAACTTCCACGATACCATCATTTGCCTTCATGCAAATCGACTCACCATCCAACATCCAATGCCATCATGCCTACCAACCTCTCTCTCATAGTTTACTTCCACGAGCATTAGGCATGCATCAACGCCTCATCCATTGCCTCTTTCAAGTTGTCATAGGAGACATTTGAGGTCGACGAAGAAGTCGCGACCATCCTTGCCCCCTGCCTAGCCGAAAACATAAGAGGACCAATAATAGAATCCAAAAGAGTCTTAGGGTGGAGGACCCATAGATCTGTTGTCGCCTCAACCTTATTCTCTTTCTTCTTCCTAAAAAAACATCGAAGATTTTTGCGGTAGTGAAGAGTTCATGGCGATGGTTGCATGTAAAGAAGGAGTAGCTAGTTGACGGAGATTATAGTGATTAAAACATATACCACCACCGTTATGCACAGTCTGAATGACATTGAGGTTGTGGCTTTACTCTCGAAATGGCTAATCTGGTAATGCATTATCGAATCTTATAGTCCATTTTGGATTGGACAATCTAGTAAGAATTTGTGATTTCAGGATTACGTAACATAATGCATTTTCAGATACGGTACTGTATTTTGGATTGACCAATCTGGTAATCAAAATCGAGTATCCTATTGGACAATTCAGATTGCAATACCAAATTTTTAGATTACATAATACAAAATTCACAAGGACTTATCGAATTGTTCTGCTTCAAATTTTCGAATTGATCACTCCGAAGACATGGCTGGAAGGAAGAAGAATACCATTTTAATTCTTCTTTATTTTAATAACTTTTCAGGGAAAAACAAGATTTTAAAAGTTAAGGGGTGCAGGAAGAAAAAACGGGAGTGCAAAAATACATGACCTATATTTGCATAACTTGTTCGAACATTTTGAACTCTAACAACATTTTTTTCTAATAGTCAAAAACCAAATCCGTCACCCAACTGTAAGTAACAACATTATAGTATCGTAGTTATTATTAAAGAGAAAACGACAAAGTAATCATCATCAAAATTTGAGGTGATGCAAATAGAAATCATAATGAAGAGAGACAAATCTCATTTAACTAAGATTTTTCTTCCTGCATCCCTACTTTCCTAACTACACCCTATAGTAATGTAAAAAATTAAAATATCATTTCTAACTGTACTACTGTACCGCATTGTCATTATTGCCTATGTTACGCCATCGTTGTTGAAGAGGAAGAAGAAGAGAGATGGAAAAAAAACTCATTGCAGAACGTAGTTCACATGTTTTGGAAAGCTTGTTTTGAAAAACTAGTTCTTCAAGGTATCATATCTGTTATGAAAATCTTGTTCTGAAAATTCTATTCTTGAAAGCTCATTCAAGAATGGATTTTATGCGTTTGGAAAGATTATTTCAAAAATTCTACTTTGAAAATCTTATTCTAGAAATTATGTTTTAGAAATTTTGTGATGAAAATTTTGTTCCAAAAGATTTCTAAAATAGGTATATTAAGGTAATTTTAAAAGTTTGGGGTACATATAGAAATTATGAAGAAAAAGGCTTTAGAGGAGGTCCAAAGAGAAGCCCAATTAATACATCGTTATCCGAGGAAAGAAAGGGACCCCACAAAAAGCATAAACGTGAAACATCAAGAGATCCCAAATCACTGAAAATCAAGGAAACCGAGACTCAGCTGAAAACGAAAAAACAAGTTTAAAGAACCAATCAATCCCAAGTTGAGTAACAACCAATTCATTTCTTTTCCTCTCTCTTTCCTTCTTCTAAACCAAAAACCACACACACACACCACAATTTACATTTTAGCAACAAAATAGTAATAATAAAAAAATTAAAATAAAATAGAAAATCCCAGACCAGAACCTCCGAAAAATGTTCATAAAATTAACACACCGGGGAGACAGGAACAATACACACATGCAAAACTCAGGAAAACATTTCATGTTTATTCATCTTAGTTAGTTTTAGTTTTAGCAAAATCAAAACAAAAAGCGCATAAAATTTTAGGTAGAAATCTAATCTAATCAAACAAAAGAAAAATTCAAAAGATAAGAAATAAGTAATATTGAGAAATCTTAACAAAAGATAAAGAAAGGCATATTTTCTTATCTTTGGCGTGTTATTGTTCGTTAAAGTCCTGTTTGACAGGAACAACAAAACACACACTCACTCTGACACCGTTCGTTCATAAAAAAAAAAAGAGAACAAAAATAAAAAAAAAAGAAATCAGATTATTATTCGAAGAAGAAAAAAAATTAAAAAGGGAATTATTATGAAAGGTGGAGGTGGTGATGGTGGAATTATAGTAGGAGTAGCAGTCAAGAGCAACTGTTGTTGTTGTTGTTCGTTTATTATTTTTGATTTTCGATTATTAATATTCTTATCTTACTATTGTTTTTTATCTTACTTCTTTTATTCTTCTTCCTTGTTCTATCTTTTCAATCCTCACATTGCACACAGCTGTTATATTTTACCCTTTATTTATCGATGTTATTGTTTTCGTCCCTTGTGCTCTTCCATTCCTCGTCATTACGAAATTGGGATTTGATCGCAAGAGAGAGAAAGGCATAAAGAATTGGAGGAAGAACAGAAGTTCCTTCTCCTGGTGAACCCTAATTTTTGTTCCTGCTTCTTGTACTTTAGGGGTTCTGCAATTTCTGGGGTTTTGTGAACCGGGGATAGGAAAGTCTCGATCTTTGATCGGTTTTCGTCGATGGAGGGAGAGGCTTGTTCCGAGGGAGAGGATAATCGGAGAAGGGGTGGCACAGACGATGATAGCAATGAGAATAACAACAACAAGATTGTGAATTCTAATGAGGGGCAGAGCAAGCCCAAGCGCCAGATGAAAACCCCTTTTCAACTTGAAACCCTCGAGAAGGCTTATGCTGGTTCGTTCCTTGCCCTCCTCTTCTTTCTTGAATTTAGCAATTTTCAATTTTCAATTTTCTTGAGTTTTTGTTATCTTCTGTTTGTTGCAGTAATTTTTTAATTGGGGAGTTTGGTGTTTTTTTATGGTTAGGTCCTGGGAAATAATTTTGTGTTTTTTTTTTTTTTGGTTT
>Ga0209589_1000260_pt1 | contig 66231 bp, 46 predicted proteins | sample CowpeawhiteBW_FD_187525 | JGI IMG/M metagenome (GOLD analysis project Ga0209589, IMG submission 187525) | Root nodule microbial communities of legume samples collected from California USA - Cow pea white BW (SPAdes) (version 2) | ecosystem: Host-associated > Plants > Roots > Nodule | place: USA... | reverse complement strand
GGTGGGTATATTCCTTTTTACGTATGGTGTCACCTAGTGTTGTTGGTTTGTTTATTAACTAATAAGAATATTATTAGGAGTATTATTATTGGAACAATTTGATAGCCATCAACATGACCTAGGCATAAGGTGCAGGAATTATTATTTACTAATCGAAATGGCCAAAACTTTAATGATCACTTCATTATAATAATATAATACCTTATGTATCTTTTCATTGCCAACTTCAACGACTGGGATAACCTTATTAATTCCTCCAGCCACAACAAATGGAGTTCCATCAACATTGCATGCCCAACTCACTACGTAAAAAGACTCATTCTTCTGGTGTACATAAAAACATATAAAACTTGAAGCAGTTTTTTATGCATGCATAGAGAAATGAAGACCTAACTATAAAAGAAGAGTAGAGTGTGACAGTTGACATACATCTTCCTCATAAGATTGCAAAACAGTGCGCACCAACTAATTGTTCCTCTTTTTGTATTATTCTTGTGATCATTTAAAGGGAGAAAAACCTCTAAGTGATATTCTAAACATACAAAATACAACAAAAATAATTATGCGATAATGAATTACTCACCTTCATTGAGAGCATCTAACCGAACATCAGTCCACCAATTGCATATTCCAATATCAAGTCTCAACCAATCAACCAAGAAACTCTGCAAAACAAAGTAATCACTCTCTATCAATCAAAATATACCAAACCCAATAAGTAATTATGTGATTTACAAGGGTTGATTGGGTGTTCAAAAAAACATCATGTTTGAACTAAGTTAACTTCTTAACTCAAGTACCAAATATCAATAGAAATGAAGTTTGAACTCAAAATAAACAGAGTGCATAAAAACTCAATAAAAAAAACACAGAGAAACAAGAATGTTATAAGCCAATAAACCAATATCTACACATCAATGTTTATAAAAACTAAGGGTCAGGGTTTCATCCCATTCTAGCAAAAATTGGAGAGATCACAATTTTGTATTATCCTCGTATTCTTCCCTTGCTTATTTAAATCGTGCAGTATATGCATTAATCAAGTGATACTTAAAACCTTCTTGATTGGCTTGCCTACACAGGAGATCTCTACCCTTGTATTGGCCTTTCTCCTCTCCACATCAAACTGCACAAAATCACCACATTTTACTAAACCCGGTCAATCTTGTCACAGATCAAACAACACTAACCCATTAACCTAACTTCATTGTAGTTAAAAATTCAACCTTTTTCTAAGTGACATTTTCACAAACACCTAAGCTACAATCACTTATTAAGAAGACTAACGTTACCTTGGGTGGTCGATGCACGACAGAAGAATCCATCATTGACGAGGTTGATGGATTTCAACATTAGAACATTGGGCGGAACCACTCCGAACACGGTGCTGACTAGGTCGATCTGAACCTAAATCTGGATGAAGTGGCTCGATGAGCTTGAGATCGGTTATGGGGTAGCCAACGAAAAGAAGACTAGGCAGGAGAAGCAAAATCTCTTGCTTCCTAGTGGATGTTTGATGGTTAGGGAACAAAACACACCACATTCTGTTGTGGTGATAGTGAAAATGGAGAACTGAACCACAAAAGTTTTAGAAAACTGAGATTTAAATTCTTGGGTTAATGGTGATAGCAAAAAATGAGAACTTTGGTGAATACTTTCGGTGTTCAGGGTTTGATAGCGGGAGGATGAAAACACAAGAGCGAGACATGGAAAGTGAAAGAGTGGACATGAAAATTGAAAAGTAAGAGGGAAAGTGAAATTGATGAAAGTTATATTGATATTAATTAAAAGATGGCAGTTAAAAACGTCATATTTTACATATTTTACATGTAAAATGTGACGGTTCAAATAATAACAGTTAAAAATATCGCATTTTACATGTAAATTGTGGCAGTTCTTTAATTATCATATTATATCAAAAAGTGGCGGTTTTAAAGAACTGTCATATTAAAATTTCCACAATATACATGATTTTTTGTAGTGAATTCAAAATGTTCTCTTCTTTCTCTTTTCCTCTATTTTCTTCATCCTCTCTTTTTCTAGTTTTTAATAACAATTTAGAATGCTCTTTTATAGAGGACTATCTCTTGATCCAATACAAAGGTGAAGGAATCTTTAGGTGACACGAAGTTGAGGACAACTTGGCTTTAGGAAGGGGTATGATAGAGGATTATCTTTTGATCCAATACAAAGGTGAAAGAATCTCTAAGTAACACGAAGTTGAGGACAATTTCACTTTAGGAATGAGTATAATAGAGGACTATCTCTTGAATATATACAATAAGAAGTTGAAGAGGAACTTTTAGCATTAAAAAGACATGAAGACATGAAGATCATACAATTAAAGAATAATTTATATAATTAAATTTATTAATTATATTTAATTATGTCAATGATCTAGCTTATCTTTTTTTTTTATCTTTCGTTATCTTTTAGGTATTTGATTTCCCTTCCATCGTGAATTAATCTACCACTTCTTGATATGAAATTAAATTCATCTTCTCTCTTAAAGTTGTAATTATCCATTTCCCATGCATTCTCCTGCCTCTCCTGGTTGTTGCTTCATGCTCAGTGTCGTCATAATGGAAAGAATGGACTGATTCATCACATCTTCCTTTTCATCTGTTGAATTTTTCCTGCTTTTTACTGACATCTTCGGTGGTTTTCTAAAACCTATCCAACTTTAGTTGGGTTTGTGTCAAATGCGTACTGAGTTTTTCCAATGCCCCTAAGAGTGTCGCAATCCTAGGTGAAAGAGGCTACTTATTTTATGCAGATGCCATGTCCTGCCAAAGGTTAGTATAAAATATAAATCATTAGAACCTCACCACTCGCTTATGTATTCCACTTAAAAGTCCACTCATGTATCACACTTGTAGACTTTTTCTCGAATGTACTATCTTGCCTTTTACTACTCAAATTCCCTTAAGCACTTGGCCAAAAACTCTAGTAGCTTGAACAAAGAGTAAAAAATCAGTGTAAAAAATGTTACGAAATCCAAGCTTGGCTTAAGAGGTCCAAAAAAACACAAACTTCTAGACCAAAATAATTTTCTTTAGGCAACACAGAGACTTCTAAATATTGATTGGAAAAACAATTTTAGCACATAAACAAATATTGCAGCATATTGGGTTTTAGAAAAAAGTTTTTCTTACTTCAGGCTTGTCCCCTAATCAATTATGTTAATCCTTACAACAATTGGATTGGTTGATTTAAAGAGTTTTAAGCTTGGCTTACAATGATTCTAGAAACTGTTAATGACAGAACTAGGACACACTACTCTTGACTTGGGCATCATAAAAAACAATACATGGGTATGATGATAAGCATGACAAGTTCCCCCTCTCAACAATCTCCCCCTTTTTTATGATGGCCAATCCTGAAAAAGAACATTGATTCCTTTCTCCCCCTTGGACATTAGCAAAAGAAATTGGGGATCGAAATATGGAGTGTAATAACATCATAGTAGATTAAACATTTGCCATGTATTGTCCAAATCATAGTACAATTAGACAACACCAAATGTAGTTCACAACCTAGTTGAGCCTAGTTCAAAGTCATTACAACATGACATTAAAATCATTACAGCACGTTAGTAATGGATAAAGTACAAATATTTCAGAGTAGTAAACCATTTCAGGCCAAAAAGCAGTAAAAGCAGTAATAAGGCATGATTATAAAAAAAGAAGAAGAAAACTTAAAGTAGAACTAATAAAAGCATCAAACAACCTAATATATTAGTGCTAAAACACGTGGGACACAACTAATCTTCATCAACATTGGTGGTTGCCTCAGATCTTTCACCTCCCGTTTCATTCTAATTCTAGTCATTGCTAGCTCTATCTCGACTAGTGTTCAACATGGAGTCAAACTTTTCAATATAAATGTTATGATTTGCAAGGAGCATTGTTACCATTCAGAGCATGCATCTTTCACAATCAGTTGTTGGCCTAAATACAGGCACAACATTTGACTTCTCTACATATATGGAGTCAATATCTTTGACTTCAACCTCATTGGGTTCATCTTTGAATACCTAAGCATTGTCCCTTAGTCCCAGGCCCATATATGGTGTTGTGCATTTGTCTCGATTTTGTTGGAATGGGATTTTTCGAAGGATACTTCTTTAGTGAAGTCAATACTGTAATACTTAAAGACTTTGCATAAAAACACAAAGTAGGGTAGTGGATAATTTGATAACTGAATGACTTTCACGATATTGTAAGAAACTAAGCCCAGTTTGTTGGAATCTTGGCTTTGAGAGTATGAATAAGAAGAATGTCTTCTGTTGTGATTTGAGCTTTGAAGATTGTGTACTCACGAGGTTCATCAAGAAACTGTAAGTAGGCTTGGTAAATAACGATTCTGCTAAGTCCCAGGATGCCTCTATGAGGTAACTCTCCTCCTAGTTCGAAATTTAGCCAAACAAGTCCATATCTTGTTGTCGAGGACTATGTCTACCCCTTTAACCCTTGAAGTGACTACCCCATTCTCCATTTTTGTGTTTGATAAAATACCTTAACTAAGTCAGGTTATATAGTTCCATTTATTTGAACAAAAGCATCTAAGCCCTGAAAGATAAGAGTTCTTGGAAAGCAAACCCGTTTGAGAAAAAGAATTGGAGGTTAATGTATTTGTGGTTGATGGGCCTTCGTATGCACCCGAAGTAGATGAAGTTTGTTTGAGCTTCTTGTTACTGATTCAACCTTCAACATTGACTTCACGAGTGCGTTTGGTACCAGCGTGCTTACCCTTCTTAGTAGTGTTGAAGAGGATGACATTGATGAGTGCAATAATGGTGGCATTTGGAGAAGGTGTGAGGTAAAGGCAACCCAAGATGAAGATTAGTGTGAATGGTGGTAATTTTGGGGTTAATATGAATGTGGGTGACCTAATGTAAAATGATATGTAGCGATGTGTGTGAATGTGCAAAGTGGTGTGTATCACTAAGTTTAGACAAGGGTCAACAAAAAGAAAACAATTGAAAATGGACCTTTATTCATCATAGTACTTAAGCAATTAGGATACTAATCTAATGGATAATCTAACAAACTAATGAACATTGACTTCATTGCAACATAAAAGTAATCGATTAAGAGCTAAGATAATTGATTATTGAATGCATAAAAATACACAAGCTTATTAATTAACATGTGCTAGCAACGTCTAGGATGCCTAACTAATTCCTAAGAGTATAAAATCTCTCACTAGCTAGGGGTTTGGTAAAAAGGTCAGCTAGTTGGTTTTGGGTGTCTATGTATTCAACTTTGCACTCCCTTTTTGCCACATGATCTTTAATGAAGTGGTGTCTAATCTTAATATGTTTTGTTTTAGAATGCAAGACAAGGTTTTTGGTGAGATCTATAGCATTATTGTTGTCACACCTAAGAGGAATGTGTTCAAGATAGATGTCAAAGTCTTCCAATTGGTTTTTAATCCAAATGGATTGTGCACAACAACTACCAGGATCAATATATTTTGCTTCAGTGTTTGAAAGTGCCACATAAGGTTGCTTTTTGGAATGCCATGACACCAAAGAACATCCTAACAAATGACAAGTTCCACTGGTGCTTTTTCTATCGGTTTTGCAGAACCTAAAGTCTGAATCAATATACCCAGTTAATGAAATGTTTGCATCTCGAGGATACCGTTGGCCTAGGGTTCTAGTTCCTTTTAGATACTTTAAAATTGGCTTAAATACATTTTTGGTCCCAATTTTCGTAAACTTTGTTTCGTTTCGTCCTCATTTTTTTGAAATGTTCAAAATGGTCCTAATTTTTCTAAATTGTGGTTAATTTGGTCCCTTTTATAGAAGTCATTTAAATCATTAACGGAAGGTGAACAATAACTGCCACATGTCACTTCGTAGTTTTTTAATTTTTTAATATTTTTTTTCTTAATTATTTTTAATTTTTTAATTTTAAAAATATTATCCTTGTGTCAAGTGAGCATTGTGAAGTGTCACTACCACGTGTCAAGTTAGTGTCATTACCACGTGTCAGTGTCTCATGACTTATATTCAATTCAGTCCCAATTTTCGTTAATTTTGTTCAATTTAATCCCAATTTTCGTCTTTTTGTTCAAATTAGTCGCAATTTTGTCTCTCTAAATTGACCAAATTTAATTTTTATACAAATGTTATACTGAATTTTTTTTATCAAAATTCACATTTATTTTAAATATTTCTTTCATTATTTTTATTCCAAACCTAACTATACTTTTGTAAGGAAATTATTATATATATGTTTGATTTTTTCTACATGTAAAAAATATGGTTAAAGTTAGTTTAAAATTAGAATAAAAATTCTTCATTGTTTTGAAAATTAGAAGGAAAATTCTTAATTATTTTTAAAATTAGAAGGAAAATTCTTTATTATTTTTTAAATGATAAGGAAAATTCTTAGTGTAAATTTAAATTTTAATAAAAATAAAAATTTCAGTATAACATTTATATAGAGATTAAATTTGGTCAATTTGGAGAGAGACAAAATCGGGACTGATTTGAACAAAAATAACGAAAATTGGGACTAAATTGAACAAAATTAACGAGAATTAATACCGAATTGAATATATTTCATGAGACACTAACACGTGGCAATGAATGACACTAACGTTACACGTGGTAGTGACACTAGCTTGACATGTGGCACTGCCACTTGTCACGATACTAACTTGACATGTGGACTACATTTTAAAAATTAAAAAAAATAAAAGAAATTAAAAAAACCATGAAGTGACACGTGACAGTTACTGTTCACCTTCCCTTAACGATTTAAATGACGTTCGTAAAAAGGACCAAATTGACAACAATATACACAAATTATGACCATTTTGAACATTTTGAAAAAATGAGAACCAAATGAAATAGAGTTTATGAAAATTGGGTCCAATAATGTATTTAAGGCTTTAAAATTCTTTCAACAGCAATTAGATGGGATTCCTTAGGGCATGACTGAAATCTGATACACACAAACATTGTTTATAATGTTTGGACAACAAGCAGTCAAATATAAGAACGTGTCAATCACACCTCTGTATGTGGTTGATCAACACTCTTTCCAGATTCATCAACATCTAAATTGTAGTTTGTCGCTATTGGGGTTGATGATTATTTACAGTTGTCCATTTGAAACTTTTTCAGCAATTTTGTGTAGTATTTTGATAAATGTATAAAGAGATCGTGCTTTTCTTCCTTGATTGGTAGGCCACGTGATGGGTTCATATTTATGCCCTCATTTAATGTTTAATTATGGAATTTTATTGGATTTTGATTCTTAAAAGATTGATTTAATTGGGATTTCCTATAATTGGGTTTATTGAGCATGAGATACAAAAACATGTTAAAAATAACTTTTTAGTTGCATAAATGTTTTTTTGGATATTTTGAGATGTGTTAGTGCAGCTGTAGGTAAGTTGAGCTCATAGAGGTGTGAAAACAATTTGATTAAAACTTCACGACACCTTAAACATAAATCAAGAATAGGAAATGATCAAATCACAAAAATCCAAGCCAAGCATTTCATGAAGATGGCAAGAAAAGCTTGAAAAAGTGAAGAAGTTTGGCTAAGCCAAGAAGAGGGAACGTGCAACAAAAATTGGACCTTGCGGTTTTCTCTATTTTTTTCTAGAAGAAGGGCTTTGATAATTAATAAATATTTATGATAACAGATAATTTGGGAAAATATATCTTTAGATATTTTATTTGATATTTTTAAATAATTATCTTATTTAATTATATCATAAAATATCAAAAGATAATAAGTGCCAAATCTTTTTAAATATGGCAAGATCTTCTTAAATCTTTTTAGATCTCCATAACAAACAAATATATCTTGAAGATATTGAATTATTTAGAAGATAATTGAAGGAGATTACAAGAAGGGCAAAATTGGAAATTGGACAGAAATTAAGTTGTTGAATAATTAATTAAAGATTTTTTATTAATTATCTTTGATATATCTCAAATTATCAACAAAGGAAATCTTCCAAATATTGTAGAAATTGATAAAACCTATTAATTATTTGAGAGATATTATATCAAAAGATGAAAGATTTCAGCAATAGAAAATATAAGATTCAAGTCCAATCAAGTTCTATATAAAGAGACCAAGGGAAGGAGAATAGAGAAGCTCCGGACTTTGGAGTTTAGGAACCCTTAGGGTGGCCTAAATTCTTCTTCTCTCTCTACTTTCTTCTTTTGTATTTCTTTTATTTTGCATTCCATGGAGTGTTAAACTTCTTGGGTTAATTCCATTGTAATTTCATTATGGATTCTGAGGTTAGAATGAAATAATTTCTTTATTCTTTTTATTATTGTTGAGGTTTTAATTTATCTATGTCTTTTATCTTTGAATCACGTGAAAAGTAATGGTTTTTATATCATAGCTAATTAGTGAGATGTTTTAATCTATATGCATATCAATCATATGAGTTCAAAGGTTTTTAATTTTAATTGAGAATTTACTTTGATTAAATTTAGAAATTTTCATGTGATCGAATGAGTTTTTGCCAATGATTGAGTATATACTTTGATTAGAGGTGAAAACTTTAAATAGAATTAATCAAGAATGTACTTTGGTTAATTAGCTTTTTGCTTGATTTTAGAGGTAAAAGAATGGACATGATTAAGCATAGTAATATTTAATTGAGAATGTACTTTGGTTAAATTTACTATGATTAATCTACAAAGTTCTTGCTTTTGATTGAGAATTTACTTTTATTAATAGTGAGAACGCCAACAAATTAATTGAGAATTTACATTGATTAATTTGTAAACCTTCAACAATAATTAATTGAGCAATAATCTTTAGATAACCGATGATGGATCTATTTTGAAAAAGCAGTGAAATCAATCTATTTTTCTTTATCATTGTTTTTTATCTTTTTATCTTTTTCAAATTTTATTTCTTTATTCTTTATTTTATTTGATTAACCATTTTGTATAGTTTTTATAACAACTAATTTGTTAAAAAGCAATTTCGTGTTCGTTGGGAGACAACTTTGGGTTACTTTACCCTTTATTCCTCCACACTTATTTCAAAAAATGTCCTTGATGGACTTATTTTGGTGAGGAGACAGAAAATTTTGTGACTTCTGGCTCAATCTGGCCATATTTCAAAATTTATTTTCTTTAACTTTTTAAAGTACAAGTATTAGAAAGTAGTCAAAAAGATAGAAAGGGTAAACTAACACAAAGTTGTCTTCCAACAAACATGAAATTGTTTTTTAACAAATTAGTTATTATAAAAACTATACAAAATGGTTAATCAAATAAAATAAGGAATAAAGAAATAAAATTTGAAAAAGATAAAAAGATAAAAAACAATGATAAAGAAAAAATATATTGATTCCACTACTTTTTCAAAATAAATCCATCATCCGTTATCTAAAGATTATTGCTCAATTAATTATAGTTATAAATTTACAAATTAATTAATGTAAATTCTCAAAGTAACTTTTCAATCAAAAGCAAGAACTTTGTAGATTAATCATAGTAAATTTAACCAAAGTACATTCTCAATTAAATATTACTATGTTTAATCATGTCCATTCTTTTACCTCTAAAATCAAGCAAAAAGCTAATTAACTAAAGTGCATTCTTGATTAATTTTATCTAAAGTTTTCACCTCTAATCAAAGTACCTCAGTCATTGGCAAAAACCCATTCGATCACATAAAAGTTTCTAAATTTAATCAAAATAAATTCTCAATTAAAATTAAAAATCTTTGAACTCATATGATGGATATGCATATAGATTAAAACATCTCACTCATTACTTTTTACGTGATTCATAGATAAAAGACATAAATGAATTAAAACCTTAACAATAATAAAAAGAATGAATAAATTATTTCATTCTAACCTTAGAATCCATAATGAAATGACAATGGAATCAACCCAAAAAGTTTAGCACTCCATGGAATTCAAAATAAAAGAAATACAGAAGAAGAAAGTAGAGAGAGAATAAGAATTTAGGCCCCCCCTAAGGGTTCCTAAACTTCGAAGTTCCGAGCTTCTCTTTTCTGCTTCCCTTAGTCTCTTTATATAGGACTTGATTGGACTTGAATCTAATATTTTCTATTGCTGAAATCGTATATCTTTTGATATAATATCTCTCAAATAATTAACCAGTTTTATCAATTTCTACAATATTTGGAAAATTTCCTTTGTTGATAATTTGAGATATATCAAAGATAATTAATAAAAAAATCTTTAATTAATTATTCAACAACTTAATTTCTGTCCAATTTCCAATTCTGCCCCTTTTGTAATATCCTCCAATTATCTTCTAAATAATCTAATATCTTCAAGATATATTTGTTTGTTATGAAGATTTAAAAAGATTCAAGAAGATCTTGCCATATTTAAAAGGATTTGGTACTTATTAACTTTTGATATTTTATGATATAATTAAATAAGATAATTATTTAAAAATATCAAATAAAATATCTAAAGATATATTTTCCCAAATTATCTTTTATCATAAATATTTATTAATTATCAAAGCCTTTCTTTTAGAAAAAAAAATAGAGAAAACTGCAAGGTCCAATTTTTGTTGCACGTTCCTTCTTCTTGGCTTAGCCAAACTTCTTCACTTTTTCAAGCTTTTCTTATCGTCTTCATGAAATGCTTGGCTTGGATTTTTGTGATTTGATAATTTCCTATTCTTGATTTATCTTCAAGGTGTCGTGAAGTTTTAATCAAATTGTTTTCACACCTCTATGAGCTCAACTTACCTACAATTGCACTAACACACCTCAAAATATCCAAAAAACATTTATGCAACTAAAAAAAGTTATTTTTAACATGTTTTTGTATCTCATGCTCCATAAACCTAATTATAGGATATCTTAATTAAGTCAATCTCTTAAGAACCGAAATCCAATAAAAAATCCATAATTAAACATTAAATGATGACATAAATATGAACTCATCGCCAAGGAAGAAGTTCAGCTCTTCCATCATGGACATCTCAAACTCTTCCTGCATACACTTAGAGAATTCTTTACATAAGGATGAGTTAGTAGAGGCTAATATGATGTCATCAACATAAATTTGACCAAAAAAAAATCATTATCTTCTTTTTTTTAATAAAGAGAGTGTTTACCCCTTTGAAAGCTACTTTTCATTAAGAATTGACTCAACCTTCTATACCATGATCTTGGAGCTTGTTTTAATCTGTATAGAGCCTTCATCAATTCAAACACAGGGTATGGAGATTCAAAGTCCTTGAACCTTGGTGGTTGTTCAACATAGACTTCCTCTTTAATGAATCAATTTAAGAAGGTAATTTCCATATCCATTTGGAAAAACTTAAAGTTTAGCATTGATGCTATGGCTAGCAAGATTCTAATAGCTTCTAGTCTTGCTACTGATGTATAGATTTCATCATAATTGATACCCTCTTCTTGATTGTACCCCTTGGACACCAATATAGCTTTATTTATTACTATGGAGCCAGAATTATCCAACTTGTTTATGAAAACCCATTTTGTTCCAATGACTTGTTGAGCTTAGTTTCTTGGAACTGATTCAATTCATCTTGCAGTGCTAAAAACCAGATGTGATCTTTTAGTGAATCATCCACTGACTTTTGTTCTATTTGAGATACAAAGGCCACATTTAAGCAAAACTAGCTGAGTTTTCTTTTAGTGGAGATACCCTTAGATACGTCTCCTATAGCATTTTCTATTGACACACTTTTAGGAACAATCCAATCTTTGGGTAAGTCAGTTGTATGAGGTGGACTTGCATTAACAATTTGCTTTTCTTCTTGGATTTCTAAGGGCTCTTTTGTCAAATTTGCACCTGATTCATTTAGATCTGCACTATTTCTTGGTCTGAGTGTGTTAGTTTTACTCTCTAGATGCTCATCAAATGCAACATGAATGGATTCTTCAACATTTAATGTTCTTTTATTATACACTCTGTATGCTTTGCTTGTTAATAAGTGTCCTAAAAAGATACCTTCATCGACTTTAGAGTCAAATTTTCCAAGGTTAGACTTGGCATTATTTAATATGAAACACTTGCAGCCAAATGCTTTAAAGTATGAGATATTTGTTTTTCTACCTTTGAAGAGTTCATAGGGTGAGTTTCAAAAAGGGTCTTCTCAAAATCCTATTTAGCATATAACAAGTTTGCTTACAACATCTGTCCAAAAATACTTTGGTAAAGAGTTTTCATTTAACATTGTTCTTGCCAACTCTTCCAAATATCTATTCTTCCTTTCTACAACACCATTTTATTGTCATATTATAGAAGTTGAAGAATTATGAAGGATACCATGTTTTTCAAAAAAAATTCAAAGGCTTCATTTTGAAATTCACCTCATGATCACTTCTAATGGACTTAATTTTAAGCCTTTCCATTATGTATAATAGTGACAAATTTTCTTAAGACTTGAAAGGTATCATTTTTAGATGAGATTAAGAATGTCTATGTAAAACGTGAGAAGTCATCAATCAACACTAGTGCATAATAATTTCCACATGTACTTTTAGTTGTAGAAGGTCCAAACAAGTCCATTTGAATTAGTTCTAGGGGATTAGTAGTAAAGATGTAACATCCCTAAGGAATATTACTGATATTAAATAATTAAAATTCGAAATACAATAATTGTCCATTTATTATAAACTCTTTCCCAAAACACGGGAAATTTAAAACTTTAATATATATATATAATAAGCCATAAAATCAGGAGTCCATAATTTCATAAAACTGAAATAAAATCAATGGCTCCCGCCAAGTTTACATGATATTCTCAAAGTTAAAATGATAACACCTAAAATATATGTATATACAAAACATCCCCTGCTAGCCCTCGCTCCGAGTCTAAGCATCTCCTGGCCCACCTGTCACATCATCTGCTCCCGAATAACAAGTTATCCGATCATCGCCACACACACACAAAAAGGGTGAGTTATGCACAATATATATACATAAACAAACATGGATATAAATATGTTTCCCAACCCAAATGATCATAACTAAATTTTCATATTTTTCCACACATCCCACCATGACCTCATAGTCCTTCATGAGTCATATGCACGAACTAGATCTTGGGACTTCACTGTACTCCCACGAAACTAACTCATTCGTGGTCCAACCCTATGAGCCTATCCCGCTCATAGTCTTGCCCTACAGACTTCTCGTCTGTAGTGAAACATCTAAGTCTCACACTTGGACCCTAGCACGCACGCAATCACCATACTATGGACTCCTCCCCCAATAGTAGTCGACGGGAACATAACAGTTCCTTGCCCATCGTGCGCCCGACACATGCAATCACCACACTAAGGACTCCTCGCCCAATAGTAGCCGACGGGAACTCAACCAGTTCCATGCCCATCACGTGTCCAACCACCGAGCACATCTCAGACCCCTATTGGACTTAGTCCTTCAAGCCCAAACATCACACCACATGCATAAATATCCAATACCTAAGATAAATTAGTCAAATCATACATACAAGCACATACAAACATGGAATTTCCCATAAACTCGCTTAAGCTAGGGACTCTCGCCCAAGCTAAGCCCTCAGCCTCGCTTATGCTAACCCACCTCGCCTGAGCGAGCTAAAAACAGTGACTGCATCACCTTATCTCGCTTAGGCGAGATCATCTCTCTAGGTTTCCACATTCATACCACAATTAACAGTTAGCAAAAATAAAGCTTACTCTATGCCCATCAAGGTTTGAACCTGTGACCTTCCACTCACAAGAACAAAGCATAACCACCATGCCAAATCACATTTAGCGATAACCATTATAATCTTATGATTATACCATCACTCACCACTCACAATTACATTACCAAAACAAAATAATAATAAACCATACAACACATAATTGGCATACATAGGACTCGAACCCAAGTCATTTCACATAATCAAAGTACTCAACCACTTGAACTAGTACTTTTCCACGTCACACCAACCAACAATTAATGTCATAAAGGCTCTTTTTACTCGCATTTATTAATTAATTAATTATTTAATTAATTAATTTCACGGGTCTTACAAAAGACACATAGTTTTGATTTGAAAGATGCTTTCACTTATTTGCCCTTTTGACATGCATCACATAATCTGTCTTGTTCAAATTTAATTTCAAATAGATTAATGACTAGATTTTTTGAAACAAGCTTGTTTAGGTGTGACATATGAATGTGTGCAAGTCTCTTGTGTAAAATCCAAGGCTTATCATTTTTAGCAAATAAGCATGTAATGGAGTCGAAAGAAGTGTTTTCAAAATCAACCATGTATATATATTTTGAAATCTTTTACCAACAAAAATTAACTCATTTGATGATGCATGGTAAATCAAACAATGATTAACTTCAAATGTCACTTTTAAGTTCTTTTTACATAACTTACTAATGTTGAGAAGGTTGTGCTTAAGTCCATTAACTAGCAATACATCTTTAATTTCAACAACATAAGAAGCTTTTACCTTGCTAGTTCCCAAGATTTTACCTTTGTTGTTGTCACCATATGTAACATGTCCATTCCTCTAGTAATATATCTTGCTGAACTTTTTGATGTCTCCAGTTATAAGTCTTAAACAACCATTGTCCAAATACCACATTGATTGTTTGGCCTCAAGATTTAACTACAAAACAGATCTCAGAAAATAAGCATGTATCTAGTTAAATTTGGGTCCTTTATTGTTAGATGATTGCATGATTCCTTTGGGTACCCATTTAAACTTCCCCTTATGAACTCCACAGTTCTTGAAGTAGCGAGAATTATATGCATGACCAAGTTCAGAGTAGTAAGAGCGGGTAACAGATGATGGCTTGCTCATCTAAAGATATTTTTTGGAACTTAATCGATTAATCTTGCCAGTATAGCCTATTCCTTCTCTATTAAGAACACTCATTTAGGAACCTATTATTGCATAAAGATTGGAACTGCCCATGGTGAACCTAGTGAGTGTTTTCATTAGATATTATATTTTTCCTAGTTGTCTTGGATAATTTTCACATGTGGGTATACTTTTCTTATAATTACCACCATAATTTTTTTAGCTTCTTCAGATTCTTCCAGACTAATTTTTTAGATTTTCATTTTCTTTTTCTACTTGTTTTAATCTACTCTCTAGCCATTTATTCTCCCCTTTTATGCTTATTATTTGAATGTTGTAATTGTGTGGCTTCCTCACGCAACTCTTTATATGCTTCAAGCAACTGACAATATCTATTTTCATCATCATTTGAATTGAAACTACTTATGTTGCTCTTGGAGGAACATGATCCATCCATCAAATAAAAGTTTGTTTCTTCCTCAAGGATCTCATTAGATTCATTAGATGTGCTATAATTGTTGTCTTCCTAGACAATGTAAGCTTTCCTTTTCTTTTTGTACTTTTGTGCTTCACTCTTCTCTTCCAGTTTTTGTTTCAACCTAAGGATAGGACATTCAGGTTAGATTTGGCTTGTTTTGCCAAACTCAAAGCATGTTGGATCAGTGGATTGTTCTTGCTTCTTAGAATGTCTCATGTTTCCTGCAGAGTTATTATTAAATTTATTTTTATATTTTAGAAAATTTGAGAACCTTTTTACCATAAGACTCAATGTTTCAGTATTAGAGATATAATCATTTGGATCGTTCACAAATTCAGCCTTGTAAACAGTGGATTTTGCAACAGCTTTAGCAGTAGTCTTCAAAGCAACAATGTGTTTTTTCTCTCCATCTTCTTCTTCATTGAGTCTTCTTATTTCTAGTTCATGTTCCCTCAACTTTCCAAAGAGAGTGGCAATGTTCAAGCTTGTGAGATCTTTGGATTTAGATATTGTTATAACCTTGGGTTGCCATGTTTTGTTTAGGCTCTTCAGTATCTTAATGTTGAGTTCTTCCTTGTCAAATGTCTTGCCAAGTGCCAAGAGGTGATTTACTATATGAGTAAACCTTTTTTAAACATCACATACACTTTCTCCAGTTTTCATTTTGAACATGTCATATTCTTGAATAAGAGTATTTTTCCTTAATCTCTTACCTCATTTATGCCTTTATGTGTTACTTCCAATACAACCCACATTTCTTTTGTTGATGCACAAACAAAGACCTTGTAAAATTCATCCAAGGTTAGTGCAGAAGAAATGATATTCTTAGCCTTAACATCATAATATGCTCTTTTGTTTTCATCAGGAGTCCAAAGAGAGAATTCTTTAGAAACAAATTTGCCTTCTACTATCTTAGTGGGTTGAAATGGTCCATTTACAACAAAATCCCACACACCTTTGTCCATTAATTCAAGAAAATTTTCATTCTAATTTTCCAAAAAGCATAATTTTCACCAACAAACAAAGGGGTTCTGCTAATAGAAGGCTCTTCAACAAATGTTTGAGATATATTGGCCAAAGCCAGGATCTTTCTAATCGATTAAGGTTTCAATTAACCATCTCTGGTGCCCATTGTTCATCAAGATAAGTCCAATATACACAAACCAAGAGGGGGTGAATAGGTATTTCAAAAATAAAATCTATTAAGTAGTTCTGAAACAGTTTTTCAGCTTTTAACAAGCACTCTAATCAATTAACAAATGTTTGCTTTCATGAATCATCTTTAAACCATCAATAAATGCAATAGATGCAAAAAGAAAAAGATCAACAATTTTATACTGACTCGATTCAAATTGCATCTACGTCCAGTTTTCTTCTAAGAAACCTGAGGTTAGAAGATTTCCACTATTTCAATAGAGTTTCAAGAATTACAAGTCCTCATAAATAATTTTATATTCTATTGAACCAAGAACTTGATACAACTATCCTCAATTGCAATACTTCACACAATTGTAATCAATTATTCACCTAAACGATGAAAAGACTATAGAGAAATGAAATTCACAAAAGAATAAAAGGAACAACTACACTTCTTTATGCAAAAATTACAATCAATCCCTAATTCCAAGCCAGAACTCTCAAGATCACATCCATCTTGAAGACTTCTTGAAAAACGTTTGAAAACCTAATAGTGTGATCTCTAAAAACTCAAGAATTTCTCTTCTTCATTCTCTCTAACTCTCCTAGATTTCAAAAGCAGACCCATTTTGAAATGTGACTCAAGATTGGTTTAAAAAGAAAACATTGTTGCTAAGATTAATTGATTAGAGAAGTAATCTAATTGATCATCGAAGTCAGATGTTGAGTCCAATGGCTCTAGTGAACAACATAGTTAATTAAATAAGTAGGCTAATCAAATATTAGGTTTTAGAAAAGTTTTTCTTACTTAAGACTTGTCCTAATCAATTATGTTCATGCTTCCAACAGTTGAATCAGTTGATTTAAAGAGTTTTAAGCTTGGTTTATAATGATTCTAGACATTATTAGTGGTTGATTGGGACCATGAAATAAAAGAATGAAAATTTCTAAAATTCCAGAGGGAATGCAACATGCAAGACACCGTTAATTAAACCTTTCTTTGGGAGAATATTACAGCTGAACTTTAAGTCCATACTCTTATTTAATCTGTGTTAAAATGTTCTTACCATGAGCGTACACAAATTACCGTTTATTAAACGTTTTCTTTTACAAATGATATAGTTTTAATAGAATAAATAGGTTAAATGGTTAAATTGAACTTATAGCTTCAAAAACTACGGGTTTTCACTAAGCTGGAAGAAGACAGTATATGCATTGTAATTTTAGCGAGACATACTTGAAAGTAAAAAGGAGACATAGTATACCAATGGTTTCTAAACTAAAATGTTTGTGATCAATGTTACTAAATGATGATCAGATGACTAAAATGGAAAAAAAAAAGTCATTAGTTTTGTGATCAAAAAGTAAACTACCAAGAAAGTTTTATCCCACTGTTATATGTTTTGGCTGTTGTCGTGAATGTTAGACTCTAAAGGAAAAAACATGAAAAAAAAAATGTAAGAGTGGCGTAAATTATAATGTTAAGATGAATGTGTGATGACACAAGAAATGATAGGATACGAAAAATTTGTATATAATGAGAGATATTAGTATGACACCTATTGATGAAAAGATGACAACAAAATCAGTAGAGGTGGTTTAAACATTACAAATAAAATAAGTGAGGAAAGTAGATTGCATGGCTTTTTCAATCCTTGAAAAGGGAGTAGGGGAGAGCAAGAAGAACATTAAAAGATGTTGTTAAGTAGGATTCGTGGTGAGAAATATCTATGAAGACTTGGACTTGACATTTGAAAATGGCATATATGTGAATTATGTAACCGACCTTACATTGGGAAATAAGACTTCTGTTGTGATCAATAGGCAAAGATTTTAGGAATTCAGAGCCAATAACACAATACGAAATAATGAATTTGTCTCTAAACCTAAAATACAAGTACATTTATCACTAATGAAACTCGGTTTAAAAATAAACTAGAAGCTATCATCAACAGGCCACATTGGAAAGTTATAACGATTGGTACTGAACATAAATCTTCCTCAAAAACGTAACTTATAAGATTTTTTTTTTGTGCATTCAAACTGATGGACATTCTACATACCAATGACTACTCTACATATGACCACAAATGGCAAGTCCTCGTTTGATGAACAGCGAGTAGGTAGAGCACAAATAGCTCTAGTCTTAAGATTCCAATAGAGATAGCATTATGCAGAGAGAACTGCAAATACAAATAAATGAAATAGGAAAGAATGTTAATTAGTTGAAATTCAGTCGATGCGTGATTCCAGCTACAGTTGAACAAGTATTGTATTTCATAAAATTCAATAATTAATATAAAATAACATACCAGTTTAACCAGGTCAGTGATTGCCCTCAGGTGCTTGAGCACTGGCATTGTAATTATCATAACCTCCAGACGACGGTGCTGGTGGATTGGCTTGGTACATTGCTGACGATAACATAGAGGGAGCACCATTGGAAGCTGGGGCAGCAGTGCTACCAGGAGCAGTTGGAGGGGGAGCTAATGAAGGGGGCCTTGGTAGGGTATTAAGTTGACCCGGCACCTGGGGAGCACCAGGAGGGGGTAACATTGGAGGCATGGCAGGGGCAGAAACATATCCTGTATATTCCAATTGAAAACCAGTTACATCAGATACTGGATAATAAAAGAACAAATGTATAATGCTTGAACTTGGCTATCAAGTTTTTCAGAACTTTCAGCATTAGATAGAAGTTACAGCTTAGAGAAGAAACAGATAAAAGCAAATGTAGGTTTTCTTGTCCAAAACTTACTTTATTTATTTAACGTAATTATTTCAAATAAAATCCAAAGAAAGAACAACCATATTAAAGGAGATTTAAATAACAAGGTCATTGCAACAACATAAACCAAAATTAATTTGTAGTTAGCCCTTGGCATATGAATAACAAGAATCACTGTTAAGATAATAATTGAAAGAACCACATGTCTGCATGTAAAATGCAGAGACATAAATATGATAGCCCAAACCAGATTGAATATAAGAGGAGATGGAAGCTTTATGAACTTCACAAAAAGCAATGTGCAAGATTATATTGACCTGGTGCCCCAGGAAGTGGTCTAGGAAAGACAGGTGGTCTCATCCCTGGCAGTAGTGGTTGACTTCCAGGTACTTGTGCATTTCCAGGAATAGGCAGTCTTGGTGGTGGCAACACAGGAGGAAGGTTTGGCCTCTGAACCATCATATGATTATAAGCTACACCAACCTGCTGAAATGCTGCAGCTTGCCCAAGATGTTCTTTGATCCTCTGATCAATTAAACTCTGTGTTTGTTGTTCTTCAAATTGCTGGTAGTAGGTTCTCACATTTGCCTGAAGATATGATCAGATACTAAACGCCATGAGTATGGTGTACATTGTAGTACATTTATTCCAAGAAGTCAGAAATTTCATGGTACCTTGTGTTTGTAACCCGCATTGTGCTGCTTTCTAACAGATGGCTGCAATAGGACATAAACAATGTGGCTAACAAACCTTCATGAAACACTAATGGATAAAGCACATCTTTAGTTCCTCTACCGTAATTAATGTGCAATTTGGTCCCCCAAAAACATCAAAGTTAATCCCCCAATTCTATTAATTGCCACAACAAAATCCTTTCATCAGTTTTCCTTCACCTAAAACATTAAAATCATCATTTCTAAATAAAAAAACAACAAATTCTCATACTAAATCATCATAAACCCTCTTACACTCAAAAAATACCAATAAAAAAATTATTTTTCACCCAAGATCAGATAATCACAAATCCACACCCTTCTTAAAATCATGACACATCTTACAAAATCCTTCAAATTTCTACCTGTGAGTTTGTTTTGCATCCCAAATTATACTTCATCCCTCTATTATTTGAGTAAAAAAAAATGAGGATGCAGGGGGTTTCATGCACAAAACCTTAGCCATAATAAAGAGGTCACTACACCTGAGAATCCCACACGACATAGGAAACACTGCACATTCTTGCAGCTGCATCTTATTATTGCAAGGTAGAGAATCTTTCTAGCCAGAAACAATAAACTATTTTGAAATGCAGTTTGCAGGTACAAAACTAAATGCAACAAATTCACTAGACTAAACTAACTCAGAGTAAAGGGGGAAACACAATTGATGAGGTAAACAACTTACAGAATCGTGGGTCAAATAGGTGTCGCAGTAGTCACAGTAATACCTGCAATGCAAAATCGATCATGAAAAAAAATGAATACCGCAGATTCATGAAAACTGAAAAATAAAGGAATCCACAATTTTCTATGTACCGAGGCATGCTGTTTCAATGACAATGAGTCCCGCCAAAAACCCTAGAAGTGAAGCAAATTATCAAAACCGTGAAAGGAGAAAAAACTTAAAACCTAAAAAATTAAAAAAAAATAATAATAATAATAATAAGAGGAATAAATGACGTTAGTAACTTGAGCTTGATGTTCAGGAAGGAAAGTGTGAAAAATCGAAACAATCGGCGATAGAACAGAGACTATATGCCCAGAGCACGAATGTTCCCGGATTCCATGAGGAAATGATTTATTATACATTTGATTTGATCTTGAACTATTATTTAGTAAATACCAATTTAATCCCTAAAAAGGTTTTTAAATAATTTTAAATTTTTGAATGATTTTATTTAAATGGATTTTTACTTTTTTTATTATGAGGTAATACTTTTACAAAAATTCACATTATTTATTAGGTACATGACAGTGATAATTTGTTAATTAAATTTTGACCGTTTTTTATTTTTTAACATGAGTTGTATTTTTTAAATAATTTTAAAATATAAAAAACAATGTTACCTCAAGTTATTAAAAAATATTATTAAAATTTAGTTGTTAAAAATTTATTTGTTTTAATTAAATATTATTTGAGATATCTTACATAAATAAGATAAATACATATAAATATTTTTTTTAAATAATTCACCCATTTGTATTCGAGTTTTTCTTGTATGCAAAGAATACAATTCATTCTTAATTTTATTTCAGACACTCAAAGAAATTTAAATCAATCTTCCATAAAACAATAATTTACACATAGTACATAGTTTATAAATCAATAATAATATATTAATTTAATAAGTTTTTAGACATCTTACATAGATAAGGTAAATACATATAAATGATTTTTTAAATGATTCACCATTTATATTCATGTATTTACGATTCATTTTTTATTTTATTTTAAACACTCAAAAATTTAAATCAATCGTCCATAAAACAATAATTTACACATAGTACATGGTTTATAAATCATTAATAATATATTAATTTAATAAGTTTTTGGTCTCTCTGAAGATTTATTTACTGTGATATCTCTATTTCATTTATTCTTAACTCGTGAATAGGAATGGAAAGAATGAAGGAATGAAGAAGTTCATAATGAGTTATAAATGATGTCAACACTGATTTAAAAAGAAAAACAAATTACATTAATTCTTTTTAAATAAAATAGATATTGAATTAAAAAAGTTAAGTATCACATTATATAAACTTTCTAATGCTGAAAAAACCAAATCTATTAAGCATAATATATTATTGAACAACGTATACCTTTTTAGGGTTGTAAAAAAATCTTGGAGATATATGTTGATAAAACCTGTAACGGGTAGAAAATGTACATTATAAATGGATACTCGTAGGTAATGGGTATGAATATTTTTTATACCTAGATGTTAATGAGACATATACATGTATCATAATATTTGTACCCGTAGATACTCATACCCGCTATATTTTAATTTAAATTAAAAAAAACATGATTAAAACATTAACACATTAAAATTAAATGGGTTATTTTTTTATCAGTTGGTTTAACAAATCTTCAATTCCTTTGTAAACTGTCATTCAACATTATTTAAATGAGTTATTTGCACTTTGTTTGAAATTTATAAACATTATACATTGTATTTTTGAATATATTGTTAGATATTAAATTTTTCTTTTGTAAATACCCGCGGGTAGTTTGAAATTATAAATATTATGCATTGTATTTTTGTTTGAATTTATGATTAAAATATATTGTTAGATATTAAATTTTTCTTTTGTAAATACCCGCAAATAGTTTGAAATTTATAAATATTATGCATTGTATTTTTATTTGAATTTATGATTAAAATATATTGTTAGATATTAAATTTTTCTTTTGTAAATACCCGCAAGTAGTTTGAAATTTATAAATATTATGCATTGTATTTTTGTTTGAGTTTATGATTAAAATATATTGCTAGATATTAATTTTTTTTTCTTTTGTAAATATTCGCGGGTATCCATGAATATTAAAAAAATATATGGCTACCCGCATAATGGATACATGCACGGATATATAAATACAGATACGAGACGAATATTTATTCAGCAGGTAAATTACAGTTACATTCTACCCGTCTCATTTACATCCTACTTACACTTCTTTCACACCCACTCCAATAGAAACCTAATTGAGATCAAACCACATCTTTACAAAACTACCTACACCACTTTTTCACAACCCAAAAAATCATATCCAGAATCATAGGCAAAAAAACTGTTGTAAACAATCACAGATAATTAAAATAACTTACGCAAATATTTCATATCATAAAATTCGTTTTGAAGTTTTTTTTTCAGCTTTATGTTCTTAAATTAAACAATCTTAGAAGTGAGGGAGAAATAAAAAGTGGCAAACACTTAGTTTATATTAATAGTCATTTAAAATAAATCAATTGAAGGACCTAAATGCAAATATTCTAGTACATATATACAAATATTTATTTATATTTATTAGAACATGTAAGAAACTTTTTAAAAATTCAATTCACATGAAAAACTAGTTTAAGAACCTATTGAGTTAAATTGAATATTCACGTTTTAAAAATTCAAATTTAATATTTATTTAATTATCCACTTAAAGGAAAAATAAATATCTTTATTAAGTAGTTAACTTTCTTAATGGAGATGAATTTACGGGAGAGTGAATGAATTGATTTGGAAGGATTTCACAATAAATTTTCTATTGTTTCTTTTAATTGATTTATTTGGAAGGCAAAGCTTATAACAACTTTATTATAAGAAAAATCTTAAATAATAATCAATTTTAGTATAAAAAATATATTTAGAGATCAATTTAGTGATCAATTTCCTAATTTAGAGACTAATTTTTTTGGTAGTCAAAATTTTGGTAGTTAATATTAGTGACTAATTTAGATATCAATGTATAATCAAACTTATTTTAGTTATCAATTTAAAAATCAATTATAATTTTTTATTAATAATAGACACTATTTTAAATACTAATAATTTTTAGTTAATTGATATTTAAATTAGTCACTATACTAACTAATTATTTTTAATCATTATTTAAAAAAATTCTTGTAATATTTGTGAATGATTTAACCAATGTAATAAATAAAAAAATATTTTAAAAGATTCGAATGTAAGATTACAATTTTATTCTTATGGTTAAAAATAATATATTATTATTAGTGAAAACATATGCGTTAATATGTGTTCACTTTCCTTTATAATAACAAAAACTAATAAAATTATTATTATTGTCATTATTATAATATAAAACTGAATATAAATAATTTTTATAATTTTATTGTAAAAAAAATTATTTATTTTGTATGTGATTTTTTAATTAAAATAAACGGTTAAATAAAAAAATGGTTAAATTTTAAGAAAAAAATCATTTAAAGGGTATAATTAATAAAATAATTATTTTAGTTTGAAAAACTTTTTATTTAAAGGGTAAAATGGGAAAATAAACGTGGATTATTATTATTATTATTATTAATTATCAAAAGTAAAAGCAAAACAAAATGAATGTGTAGAACAAAATGGATTTTCATTGATATGTAACCACAAAAATCGATTCAATGAACTTAGAATCAGTTCTCTCCTAAACTAGTGTGTAAGAACCCAAGCAACTAGAATCAGTTCTTATGCCATGTAATTAGTTATCAAGCAAGGTAAATCCATATACTCGGTTCTTTGGGCAGATCGAAGCCAAAATCAGTTTCTTCTTTACCGGAATTGATTCTCCTCTTGTTTTCTCCTTCATGAAACTTCATTTTCTCCCATAAAGAAACTTTCCAAAACCGGTTTGATCTTCTCATACTCAATTCTCTCCCTTCCTAGATACAATCCATGGTCATTTTTGCCTGAGACAAATTCAAACTCTAAAAATTAAAACAAAAAGCAAAGGGACACTTTAGTAAAATAACAAAACATGAACACTAATTATCCACAAATCCCCTTACTTATACGAGGATTGCAACAATGATCAATTTTTTGCAAATTTGTTCTCTTAAATATTCTAAAATCAATTGAAGGAAACACAAACACAATTCGCACATTCGTCCTCTTGTACAATAGATCTTGGTGCATCATATTAGATAAGCAAAGATAGGTTAGGTTGAGGAGTTTGTAACATCATTTTAGCGTCATATTGTCTCATCCTCATAGCAACTCAATGTAGTGCTACAACAAATATAAGAAAGGACTAGAGTTTAAAAGCAAAAGATAACATTGCAACAAAATTATAAGCAACAACAACAATGTATGAAGAAATACCTTCCATCAAAGGATGTAGCAATCTGCCTAATTGGAGATTTTGATTGAAGATGTGACAACCTGAACAAGGTGACTCAGCTTAAAATTCTCATAAAATGAAAATACACTGAAATAGTATTAACAAATAACTAAACCTCATAATTAGGGATGTCAAAAAAATCCGTACTCGTGGATATTCGCGGATAAAACCCGCAACGGGTAGAAAACAAATATTAAAAATGGATACCCATTACCCGCGAGTACGAATATTTTTTATACCCGCATGTTAACGGGGGCGGGTACGGGTATCATAGTATTCGTACCCGTGGATACCCGTACCCGCTAAACTTACACCCCTTGACATTCTTCTCTTTCCTTTCTTTGAAATTGGACACATACATCAAACCTTATATAGACAATGACGTTTATGGTATGCTTGTTGTCAAATGATGGAATCAAAATAAGAATGTTTGGCACGTGACAATTGAGGTTTATTATTTGTTTATTTTGTTTATTTTTCGGGAATCAATTAGAGAAAGTAGATTTGTTGATCAAAGCACTAATTAAAGAATTTCCGTTGGGTTGAACGTCATTTTATATTTACTTTTACAATTATTTGGACATATATCAACTGGAGTTTTTTTGAACTTTATTTAAAATTTGTGACAGTAATGTATTTTATCTTATTTTATTTTATTTGAATTTATGATTAAATATTTATTTTTTAAATAATTTTGCAAATACCTGCAGGTACCCGTGGATACCCGCGAATATGAAAAAAATAGGCGGGTACCCGCATAACGGATACCCGACGGATATGGGTACGAATACGGGGTAAATATTTATCCAGCGGGTAGGGTACTAGGGAGCTACTACCCGTACCCTACCCGCCCCGTTGACATCCCTACTCATAATAAGTACAAAAGGACTTGACTACAATCCCTAATAAAAATCTTCCCTCCCTGGTTACCTGTCAGGATCAGAGAATACAATAAGCGAATATAAGATAGAACTAAACTCTAGCAAGCAAAAGAACTAGTCCAAATTGTCATAAATATGTTATGAAAAAAGTTGTGTAATACATAGTTTGTGCCACTATAGTACTAACACTGCACATAATACAAAAAATAATCAATTTAAAAGTAAAATGTAATTATCTATGCTTACTTACGACAACTATGTTGAAATGGAAACCATAAGAAACTTGATGAACCATATATCACACCACTGAAACATGAAAAAAGGAAGGAAAAGTGTAAGACCCACTAAATTTAAATAATTAAATAAATAATTATTTAATAAATGCGGGTAAGAGAAGTCTTTATGGTATTAAATACTAACTTTCATGACATGGAAAAGTACTAGCTTAAGTGCTTGAGAGTACTTGATTGTGTGAGAGGACTTGGGTTTGAGTCCAATGAATGCCAATTGTGTGATATTTAATTTTATTATTTTCTGATGAAGTGTTTAGGGCGTGATGAGTACGTAGATAGTTTTATATACATAAATATTGGCATGAAAGATGACTTAGTTGAAATGGTTCTGCACTTGAATTATAATTGTGTGGTGATGGGTTCAAACCTTAGCTTGAACAAAATAATTTTCTTTTTGTTAAAATTTACTTTGGCATGAACATGAAGGGTCACACAAACCCTAGCCGAGCAGCTAGGATGGCTGGAAAAGTATCTCAAACCATCCATTGAATGATCATTAAGCTCACTAAATACTTAGTTTTTCGTTTTATGGTCATTAACCCTGATTAAGGTGTGACTAAAGAGACCAAATAAGAAGAGAGAAGGGGCTGGGGAGTCTGCCATTGGTAGGTGTTGTGAGGAGAGGAAAATTCAGACTGAAAACTAAGTTGGGTGTGATAGGAAGAGTGGAATTGGAAGAAGAGCAACGAAGGCTAGAGAATTTATCAAATTAAGCAAGGAATCCATGTTAGGAGAGTTCCTTATCTTGATTTAATCGTGATTGTCTATTGTCGTAATGTGCTTGAGAATTGGAAATGCAAAGTATGTCAATTTTTCTTAATTTCGTCGCATTTTTGGAAATCTCCTAGAACTGCCTAGCAGCGTTGAATGACCCGCTAGGCGATGCATGCTCCAGAAACCTAAATTCTGGGTTTTCACTATGAACCGCCTGGCGACTGAAGGAGACCCGCCAGGCAGCACGAATTGGGTTGTCCAGTTTTCTCTATTTGTTAATGTTTTCGTGGTGTGATGATGCTGGGATTGAATTTCTATTGTGCGTGAATCATTGGCTTGATGAATTATTATTTATAATTGTGTAGTTGCGAAAATTGCATGAATCTTTGTTTGATTGGGTATGAGAGGCCACGCTGGAATGAGAGATGAGATAATATGTATCATATATGTTGATTGGTACTCTGTGGAATATCAAGAATGAAATGGGAGTTAATATTGAATTGAACAACTTGTTTGCTAATGATAATGTGTCAAAACACGTAGAAGAGTTGTAATTGGGGAAGTTAGGGCTCACATCGTTGCAGGAAGAATCTGGACTGAATCCAGAAGTTTGTGAGCCGCCTGGCGGCCCAATAGCTACTGCTAGGCAACGCCTCGGTTCAGCTAGAGTGTGAATTCAGTTTGTATTGTGAGTGATTGTGTGTTGTGTGGGACATAATATGAAAATGAATGAGAAGGTATGATCGAGATCTATGTGTAAGCTAAATAATTTGTATGCTGATATGAACCTCAGTTATTAGAAAACTGTAATTATGTGATATGTATGGTTGGGTTAAATGATTGAGAATTACTCATGTATAAGATGATGAGTGAATAGTAGAAAATTATTTAGTTATGGAAAAGTGGGTTTGAAATGGTGAAACTGTGAATACTTGGCAGTGTGATTGTGCTTGGAGCATGATTAAATAGATTGCATGAGCAATAATGTCCAAACTGTGGTGACATGAGTTATATGAATTTTAGATTGTAAGATTATAATACTTGGAATACATTGAGTGTATGTGGCAGGTTATAGTAGTAATTGATGAAGAGTAAATGTGCATGATGATAATCAAATTGGTATGATTTAATTGTGTATATGTGAATTGGGCATGAGTTATTGGTATATGTTGAGTTTGGTTATATTATTATGTCTGAAATACTATGATTGGTATGAGAATGATGTATGGTATGTTTGGGGTCTCTTAAGACCTGAGAAAAATGCCAACCTGTAGCAATGCGCTATTGGTATGGCGCCTGGCAGCGCGGGGTGCGCCGCCAGGCGGTATGGTCCAAAAATAGTGGCAGTGGCCACTATCAACGGAGGCGCATGGCGATAGGGAGGTGTCCGCCAGGCGGTGACAGTGCAGTGAGGATTCTGCTGGCACTTGGTGCCTAGCGGTGTGTGATGCCCGCCAGGCGGTCTGAAACTAGATTCCGCCTAACGACGTGAGATGCACGCCAGGCGATTTTGGTCCAGTGATGGTGCGTGAGAAAGGGTTTCTACACAACTTTAGGTGATGTTCATGATGCGAGGCTTTGGCTGGGGACCCAATTACGAGTGCAACTCGTATTGGGGTAACACGTGACCACTCTAGGTTGTAGCCTGGTGGTTTAGGAAGTCTAGTGGAGTGTGTGAGTTATGGCTCGTACGACGAGGTTTCGGGTGATTGCTCTCTTTAGTGTATTCTGATAGAGGTTTGGTAGTCTGGGAACAACTACAAACTTATGTTTGTTTTGGGGAGCTCCACTTGGTGTTACAGTGAGATCCTGTGGCAAAGTTATTCCCACATGTGGACTATCAGGTGGTGGCCTGTAGTCAGAGGGGCGAGTAGACACTCGTGCAGCAAAGATCGATCATTGATCTCACCTAAATGGTATAGAAATGATAGACGCCTAATACAAGTTTTGGAAGTGGAGATCTAAGGAAAAAGGGAAGGATTATACTAACCCAGGTTATGATATGAAGATGATGTAATTTATATTTATTGTGATATGTGTTTCATTTATTTAAATGAGCTCACCCTATTTGTGTGTGTTTGGAGATGATCATGTAACTCGTTACATGGGAGCAGATGTTGATGCAGATGAGCATGCAGATGCATAGAGACGGAGTGGGGATCACTATGGGACAGTTTCTTAGATTTCATTATGGACTTTTCTTTTGTAACTTTTATATTGGAGGAATTGGTTTTGTAATAATTGAATATTGTGGTTTTACTTATTACTTATGCGACATTTGAAGTTTTAATTTTCCCGCGTTTTTGGGAAATTGCGATAATAAATATGATGTTTTATAAATTAATTTCTTATTTACTTTTAATAAGTAATTTTCGGCTAGGATGTTACAAAAAGTGTGGTTGCTTAAAAGTTACACACTAAAATATAATTAAGAAAATATGATAATTATAACTAACCTCCTTAGGAGTTTGCTTCTTCATCTTAAGTTCCTACAAGATAATTTCATTGTCAACACTCTCTAGAAACAAAACATAATCCATTACTTAAGGAAGACAAAAGCTCATGTTGATTGGTTCAGTTGTGATCAAGCAAATAATAATTAAATATATATTAAATATTATATAAAATACCATGGAAAAATAATTCTATAAAAAAAACACCGACAAAATCATAAGAAATAGTGTTAGGTAAAATTTCAAATTAGATAAAAGACCATCTTTTAGGTTGTGCAAGATTAAAATAATCATGATAAAGATTCAATAATAACATGTAAGTTAATGTGTAGTTTATGTTCTTCATTCATACAAAGAAAACTACTCTAGGACCTTAAGATTTACAATTCTCACAATATAATCAAAATAGGATACTAGAATTGATCCTTGAGAGATCTACATTAATGTGTTCTTCAATCTCCTTTCCATAATCTATCTTTTTATTTGTTTTTCTCCTCTAACACTTTCTAGATGGTTTACTATGAAAGAACCTTATGACCAAAGATAGAACCTTAATCCCTTTCATTAACTAACGTCCATCAAGTTGGTTATCGTAATTTTTATTTTATCTTTAATTTGTTATAACTTTTCATAATAACCAACAAGTCCTTATATTTTATTAAATCACATTTAAGTCCATCCTAATATTTCAAATGAGTCACATAATAAAATTAATTCATCAATTAATTCAAACATTCTCCCATTTGACTCATATGATGTCATAACATTATGTGATTTAATACATAAAACATAATGTGCATTAAAGGACCTTACATAAATTTGTTCCATCATTATTTATAATTAAAGATATAGAAATAACAAGAGTCATGGTAGTTCCACGTCATTCAATCGACATGTTCACTTCCATGTACAATTGTATTATTCTTTTCTCCTAAATATGGCTTTACAATGAGAAGTTCATAATAAGTTCAAACATAATGTCATTTTCAATAATAATAACATTTTTTTTCTTCATCATAGTTTGCATACATATACATATACATAAAGAAGAAAACACAAATTTCATACACTTATATATTAAAGAACTTTGAATGTCACATAACAACAAAGTATTTCAATTTCATATGATTAGTATCTTTTGAATACTTGTCGTTCTTAGAAAAGAAGATTGTTGCGAAATTATCACAATAAATTTTCAGCGGCTTGGCAATACTATCGACTACTCCAAGTCCCAAAATAAAGTTCTACAACCAATTAGCCTAAATTGTGGCCTCAAAGCATACCACAAATTCAACTTTCTTGGTGGATGTGTAAGACCTGTGAAATTTAATTAATTAATAAATGCAGGTAGTGGGAGCCTTTAAGGCATTAATTATTGATTGATATGACGTGGAAAAGTACTAGCTTAAGTGGTTGAGAGTACTTGATTGTGTTGTTCAAGTCCTATGTATGTAATTTATGTGTTATTTAATTTATTATTATTTTAATAATATATTGGATCATGAAGAGTGATAAGATAATCTTATAATTATAAAAATTATCATGAAACATGAATTGGTTAAGTGGTTGTGTGTTGATTTGACATTGGCATGGTTATAGGTTTGAACCTTGGTGAATAATAACTAAATTTTCTTTTTGCCAAAATTTCTTTTGGCACGAATGTGAAAGGGTAGAGAAACCCTAGTTGACATTAGACTGCCAAGGTAGGCTAGAAAAACAGGCACAAAGGCATCTTGAGCAATTAAAACAATCTTAATGCAATTTTCGTTTTTGACTTAATTATGGTTAATTAAGTGAAATTAGAAAAGGAAAGAGAGAAGACATAGTGAGAAAAGCATAGGGCAACCTTGGGAAACATCTGAATTAGTTTTTGAGAGTATAAGAACTACGTTCAGAGAGGTTTGAGGGCTGTTGCAGAATTGTCAAGGGAAGCCATTATTGGTCAAGGAAGAACTCTTGAATCAACAGTTTTAAAGTGAAGAAATCCAGGTTAGGGGACTTGGACTCCGTTATTCTAATTCGTGCTATTATACTTACATTTAAATGATTGTTGAAAGCCTGAACCGTGATGATTCTATGTTGATTGTTGAAAGCCTGAACCGTGATGTTTCAAGCCTGAACCGTACTTGATTGTGTTGTTCCAGTCCTATGTATGTAATTTATGTGTTATTTAATTTATTATTATTTTAATAATATATTGGATCATGAAGAGTGATAAGATAATCCTATAATTATAAAAATTATCATGAAACATGAATTGGTTAAGTTGTTGTGTGTTGATTTGACATTGGCATGGTTATAGGTTTGAACCTTGGTGAATAATAACTAAATTTTTTTTTTGCCAAAATTTCTTTTGGCACGAATGTGAAAGGGTAGAGAAACCCTAGCTGACAATAGACTGCCAAGGTAGGCTAGAAAAACAGGCACAAAGGCATCTTGAGCAATTAAAACAATCTTAATGCAATTTTCGTTTTTGACTTAATTATGGTTAATTAAGTGAAATTAGAAAAGGAGAGAGAGAAGACATAGTGAGAAAAGCATAGGGCAACCTTGGGAAACATCTGAATTAGTTTTTGAGAGCATAAGAACTACGTTCAGAGAGGTTTGAGGGCTGTTGCGGAATTGTCAAGGGAAGCCATTGTTGGTCAAGGAAGAACTCTTGAATCAACAGTTTTAAAGTGAAGAAATCCAGGTTAGGGGACTTGGACTCCGTTATTCTAATTCGTGCTATTATACATACATTAAATGATTGTTGAAAGCCTGAACCGTGATGATTCTATGTAAATTTGTGTTTCTAGAAAATTTCCAGAAACCGCCTAGCGGACGATGAACTGTCGCCAGGCGACTCATGCATTTGTTGATGGTTTCTAAGTTCCTACGAGGAATCGCCTAGCGACAAGCAATGTGTCGTCAGGTGACACATCCCTGAGCACCCAGTTTTTTGGGTTTTGTTGAATGCCTGGCGGTGATGAACACCCACCAGGCGACGCGAACCAATTTTGGTTCGATTTTGATGTTTTTAGGGTTCTGGAACGATTTTAATCGAGGAAAAATGGAATTCGTATATGCGGTGATTGTTGAGGATTAAGAATCGTTGTAATTACACTGTAATTGGATATTAATTAGGGAAAATTGTATGAATGTTATTGTAGGGTTGATGATTTGGGATTCTCAAAATTGCACTAAATTAAGTAGTAATTGTTAATGAAATATCGTATATTGGAGCTTTAGGAATGGATCGTGAATCTAAACATGTGAGTGTAGCCTATTGGGTCGAAATTTCGATTAAAACCAGAATACCTGGGGTTGGTTAAGGTTCGCAGGTGCAAGGAGAATTTTGGGGTCCTAGAAAAGTAGGAACCGCTTGGCCGCACCTTAGTTGCCACCAAGTGCCATACTAGAGTTGTGAGTTTTGTGAGTTTTGGTGCGTAGTGGTGGTTGGGAAATTAATTTGGGTCATGTGCAATATACTTTGAAGGTTTGGGAATATTATAGGGATTGGCCTAAACTGAAAACTGGTGGTAAATGTTAATAAGGTTTAATGTGATGTATTGGAATTGACATGACTTAAAGTAATGGGGAATTGTAATTATGGAGGATTAGTTAGATGATACAAAGAAATTATTGTAATGGACTGATGAAATAAGAAGTAGGAGTTCATGAATATATATGTGTAAGAGCTTGGATGGATAAACTTAGGCTTGTTAAGCTATAGATTAGGACAAGGTAGTGAGACAAACGGGACCATTTAATGAATGATATGGTATTAGTAGTATTCCTAATTGATTGTGATGAGGTGTTCATAACAGTGGTATAAGGCATATCATTAACTTAAGGTTAAGGGTGGTTAAGCATTCTAATAATAGTATGATTGAAGTGAGAACTCTTGACGTAGTAATTATGATGGAAGTATGGTATTGTGGGCATTGTTATTGTGCTATGACATGAAAATTGGATTGGTTGAGTGACTTTATGTGTCTCAACACCCAATTTCGTCCGGATAACAATGATAAAATAAAATAATTAATTAATTAATTAAAGTTCAATTGAGAAGAATAAATAAATAAATAATTAAGAAAAGAAAAGAAAAAAAATATGTTTTGGTTTGACAAAAATAATTATCTATTTATTTTTTTATATATATTTTATTTTAGTTTTGTTTTATTTATTTATTTGTTTATTTGGGCTTATTATTTTGATTATTACATTATTTTTCTTTCTGTTATTACAGCTCCTTTTTTGTTTTACATCTCTCATTCTAGTTTAATAAAAAGAAAAAAGAAAAAAAGAGAGAGAAGGGAAAGGGGAAAGAAAGAAGTAACGTAAGGCCTCTCTTTTGTCAGACCCATGCATTGCTACGCTATTATGGTTTTGTATGGGGAATTGTCAGACCCATGCATGCTACGCTATTATGGTTTTGTATGGGGAAGGGCATGTAGCATGGTCATGATGGCTGAAGGAGCAGGAAGCAACATCTGCTCTCAGCCTTGTCCCAAATTTTGAAATTGGAAGGTTTGATGTTGCTGTTGATGTTCATGGGTGTATGAATTAAAACTTATGTTGTATAGATGGTTTGAAATGAGCATAGTTACATCTCTGTTATTCCTTTTGTTTATTCCCATCGCAACTGGTACAGTAAAGAACAGAGCACAATGTTTTTTTTATTTTATTTTATCTGTTAAGATATATTTTTGTTTGGATGTTCCTGTTGTACGAGTGAGTGAGTGCAAGACCGCCAAGCCAGAACCCAAACACAACACCACAAACAACCAGAATCACATTCATTCGTCATCATCACTGTCACACACTCAAATTCACCATAACGACCCAATACAAAAAAAAAACAAAGAATAGAAACCCTCGCCGCCGGCGAGGCCGCTGGCGATTCGGAGCTTTAAACGAAAGACGCGCCGACGGCAGCGACCTTGGATATCACACAGAGGCGGTTCAAGACGATATGCGAAGAGAAAGCAAAGGCCGAGCGTTCCCGGGTTCTCGACGACGACACCCCTAAGAACAGGATGTCGCCGGTGATGTTTCCGACGGCAGGGACGCGGTGCGGTGGCCACGGGTGCGGCAGTTCTTGAGGAGCATACACATGACGGCGGCTCCTAGCGCGGGCGTCGATCTCGCGAGAGAGAAGGAGAGAAGGAGTGGCTTCCGGCGTCGACGGTGAGGCTCTGGTGGCTAGAGCGGCGCGGTGAGCGACGGCGGGGCTCTGGAGATCTCACCTATCTCGTGCGCGTTGGAGAAAAAGGAAGAAAGAGATGTGTCGCCGGTGGGTGATGATCGGCGTTGTCGCCGGCGAGCTAGCTGCTCGGTGTCGTGGTGGTGCGGTGAAGCAGAAACAGAGGCGAACGGTGACAGAGGTTGGAGTTGTGGTGGTGTCGAGAAGAAGAGGCTGCCATGTGAGGGGAAGAAGCTTTGGCTTCTGTTAGGGTTTTTCTGAAAAAATAAAAAGGGGCAGCAAGCTTTGAACCCTTTTACCACGCACACCCCCTCTTTTACCTCAACCACACCCTCCTCCTTTCTTTTCGTACGCCCCCAATTTTAATTCCTGCACCTCCTTTTTTTTGTTTCCTTAGCAGACCCCTTTATTTACTGCACGCACCCCACCTGTTACTTCATGCACCTCCCACATGTGACACTCCTGCACCCCATGTCTTTGTCTATTATTTTTGGGCTTGTTGTCGTATTTGCTTTGTGCACCCCACCAATTACTCGTGCACCCTTACTTTTTGTTTCCCATTTTTATTCTTCTTAAATAATTTCATCCTTTTATAAATTTATTTATTTTTTTTTAAAAAAGGAAAACAAACATATTTAAAAATCATAAAAATTAAAATATAGAAAAATAAAAAAGGGGTTCTCTTTCATTTTTATTGTGTCTGTCCGGCCGCTCACGTCGTGTGACACTTTCTTCCAAATGATTTGAAAATATCGAAAAATAGTTTTCTTTTTCTTTTAGTGTCCGTCCGACCGCTTGCGTCGTGTGACACATATTTTCAATTAATTCAAAAATACAAAAAAATATAAAATTTCAAAGATACAAAAAACACCAATATTTTCCCACAAATATCTTTCAAGAACTACGTAACCCTGATTTCTCATTTTAAATGAGAATACGTAGGACCAAGGTCAATCCTTGTCGGGCCCAAAATTTTTATTTATTTTTGTTTCTTTTTAAATATTTTTGTCTTATTATTTTGGAGAAAATTAATATTTTGAAAACCACATCAACTTTGCATTTTTAATTAAAGGTACCGCCTTTGGGCGGGCGCTGTAGGGTGCTGACACCTTCCCTACGCATAACCGACTCCTGGACCCAAAAATCTGGTTTTTTGTAGACTTGCTTTATTTTTATGGTTTTCCATAGTTTTCCAAAAATAACTATGGTGGCGACTCCCAATCTCTTTTTTAAACCCGTTTCTTTTTTCGATTCGCCTTCCCGTCGCGATTCCGGTTGCGACACCAAGTTACCTGAGCCTGATGCCTCAGCTCCTGACATAGCATACACCCTGTCGGTTGATTGAGGCCTGTTGCCTCTGTCCCTCCTTTGATGCTGATGGGGAGTCTGAACTAGAAGGCATGTTGCTGCCCTGGCAAGGTTGGGACAGTCCTTCCCAAAGTGGCCTTCCTTGCCATAGTTGTTGCACCAACGGTAACCCTCCATGCGTGGACAAGCACTCCTAAAGTGAGGACCTTAACAAATGTAGCACTGTAATCGGCCCTGCTGAGGGGAGAAACTCCTAGACCCCTGAGGCTGATGGTGGGGCCTATCATATGGTCTCCTCCGCTCCTCGTGTATGGGCTTGGACCCAGATGGTCCACCAATCCTCTGAAGCAGCTGTGGCTGCTGTGGGCGCTGGCTTTCCACCTCACGCTTCATCTTCTCCATTACCCTGGCCTTCTCCACCAGAGCGGCAAAGTCCTTGATGGACAAGGAAGCCACCATCAAGCGGATATCGTCGTGAAGACCATTCTCGAACTTTCGGCATCGCCACTCCTCATCAAGTGGCAAAGTGTAGAAGCAGCTGAGGTGCTTGAATCTCTCAGCATACTCCATCACAGTCTTTCCCCTTGAGTCAACCGGAGGAACTCCACCTCCTTGGCGTACCGGATGCTGTCGGGGAAGTACTCGGAGAGGAATCTCTCTCTGAAAGCCTCCCATGTCACTGGCTCATCTCTCTCCTCTAGGATGGATTTGGTGCTGATCCACCAATGCTCCGCCTCTCCCGTGAGCATGTACACAGAGAACGCCAACCTGTTCTCTGCAGGGCACATCTTTGCATCATAGATGCGCTCCAGGTCCTTCAGCCATTGGTTTGCGGCGTCAGGACTAGTCTTGCCGTCAAACTTCGTCGGGTGATGCTTTAGAAAGTATTCCAAGCTCCACTCCCTGACTGCAGGTTGTGGCTCAGGGCCAAACACAGGGGCAGCCGCCCTGTTCTCCTCCAATTGGCGGAGGGCCTCCATATGCTGCCAGTGAGCATCCTCAGCAGCTACCCTTGCAGCCTCCATCTGCTGCATCACTACCTGTTGCTGCTAAAGTGACGTCGTATGACGCTGCATAGATGCCTCATGCTGCTGTATCATCGCAACCTCTACTGCGCCATAGCCGCTACCATGGCTTCTATAGCTCTCGCAATCTCCGGTGCGTCGCCCGGGGAGGATTGAGTGTTCCTACGGTGAGGTGCCATAGCTCACTAGAATAGATAAAATCACTTGGTTAGGCTCGGTAAGATAGGATTTTAACTAAACACTCAAAGACTCATAGAGAAAGCTAAGCGGACAATCCAAGTCCACAGACCTAAGGAATGACCGCTCTGATACCATAAATGTAACACCCTATTTAATTAAGTACGCGAAATTAAAGGAAGCGTTACAAGAAAGATAACATAAAGGTGCAGTCTGGGAGTTTTAAACTCAACTCCATACAATCCATGGCACACCACGATGCCCAAGAGAAAACTAGATGAAAAGATAACCAAAGTACATAAATCTAAGGACGAACAATTACGTGGGTCACAGCCCTAGATAAACTCATACGAAAATATAAACTAGTCCACGCGGTGTTCCTCGCATCTGCTCACACCAACAAGTTGATGATCATCGCAAAAGAGAGTACCACACAACAGATCACACAACAAAGAAAGTAGGGTAAGCTAGAGCACAAGAGAGTTCATCCATTAAATCAGATATAATTCCACAATACCATACATTCAAATCAACCAAGCATGTTATGACTGTTCAGGCAATACACTACGACACAACTCGACTCATCTGGATACATATAACCATGGTCGAATTCAGCGGACGCTTGCACTTGTGGTGGATACCTCTGCTCACCCCCGAGCTGTGTGTTACAAGTGTTTCAATGAATCAATTTGCCTCACCACAAGGTTAGCCCTTAATGAATTTCAGGCCTCTTGCTACTCTCACCACAAGAGTCAGTTCGCTCTAAGTGAGACTAACTGACCCCTTAGAGTGTCAGGCTGCAATCTTTACCTTGAATCCTTACCTAGTTATACAGATGGGGCACCACCATGGGCACCCACTAATAGGGGCAATGGAATGATGTCCCGACCACTGAAGCACAACCCTGAAAGTCTCACCTAGAGACCCCAAGGAATTATGCACTGACACAGACAAAATATGATTACACAGTCAAATAGTATTCACTATGCAAGGATATAACCAGTTTGTTAACCTTTAAAGCCAATCTTTTCACGTTCCAGTTCAAACTCATTCCAACTCATCATAATCCATCCATGCACATAGGCCCCAACTCATCTCATTATCATGCCACTTTAATAATACCCATCTCATTTAGTTCACATGCCAATTTTCATACCAAACCCATCATCTACAATTCATGATTCATGCCAAGCATACATAACATTCTATTATATACATGTTTCTCATCATAACATTCATACCCAAACCAATACCAATCATCCAAGAATAAACAAACACCCAAACAACGTACTGCCTCGTCCAGTCCCTCGCTCAGGCGAGACGTGCTCGCTCAGGCGAGGCCTCGAAAGAGCATCAAGAACTGGCGGAAAAGGGTTAACAGAACTTCGACACGGGACCTGGGAGCACAGCAGCTCGTGTGATGGACTTGTAGAACTGGCGGAACAACGGAACAGTAGGAAAAATAGGATTAGTTCGAACTCTAAACGGTGAAATACGAAGAACAACTTTAGGAAGTAAATACAGTAGGTTTAGAATCACTTACGTGGAGTAGAAATCACTACTTGAGCTTTTGGGCAAACTAGTTCGAGGCGAGAAACAAACCCTAGCAAAGCTCTAGTGGTACAGTGGAGAGGAAGACGGCTGCGAATCTGAGAATGAAAGAAAGTGTGAGCGTTAGGGCAGCCTGGGTTCAGCTTTAACCTTTGGGCCAGCTCTTAGGCCCATCTGATTTGGGGCAGCCCTTTATGTAAGGCAGAAAAAGAACAGGGCCTTACAGATGTTGTCACATACTTATTTTATAAATGCATGTCAATACTATTAATATACTATTAATATATTGTAATTTTAAATTAACATATATATTAACTGTTGAATAAAAAAAACTGAAACATTGTTGAAATTTTTGTAACTATTTTTTACGTAGAAAATAGTTGGTGTGAAATAATTAATTTTTCAGCTCTATATTTTCTTGTTACACTTATTTATTATTGTATTTTATGTATTCAGGAAGGATCTCAACCTATACAACTCAGGATATCTTAAGTTTGATTAACATCATGTCGGCTTACAATGATTGAGATTATTCTTTCACACATATGGTTCAACTATAAAACTTAAGATATCTGAAGTTTGATTAACATCATCTTGACTCATAATTGAGATTATTCTTTCTCACATATGGTCGAGACGATCTTGGTTATTACCTAACCTTCATCATTTTGGATAGTCATGAACACTTGTTGAGACCGTTTCCTTTTGTGATGACCAGAGATCATATTGGCTTATTTCATTATAACAGAAAGGAGCTTAAGAATTAAAGGATATTATCATCATTATTAGTTAGATTAATTATGTTAATTATCTATGAGGTTCGTGACAATCAGTTAATGATCCATAAATTTATCATAAATAACGTATCTATGAGTAGAACTCTCAATTTGGTCCGGTCACAGGACTAAGTCCTGATTCACATGGATTGGAGTAAGAAATTTCTACTATAGTTTGTTCTGTTCATTCCACATCGTATTAGAGCTGTCAAAATGGGTAACCTGACTCGATCCACCACGGGTTGATCACTTAGTGAGTCAACCCAATCCAACTCACTTATTAGTGAGCCAAAAAAATTTGAATCCAGTCTGGTCCACCGCAGGCCGGGCTGGTGGATTAAACGGGTTAGCTCACGAGCTCACTTAATTAAAAAATATATAATTTTTTTTATTTTTTTGTCAATTAAAACTAAATTATAATTCTAATTAAAATCTAAACAAACTTCAATACAATCCGAATGCAAACCGAAATCACAAAAATACAAATTATCTATGTGTTAGCTAAAAAAAAGGACTAAGTCCTAATTCACATGGATTGGAGTAATAAATCTCTATTGTAGTCCGTTCTGTTCATGCCACATCGTATTAGAGCTGTCAAAATGGGTAACCTGGCTCGACCCACCACGAGTTGATTACTTAGTGAGCCAACCCAACCTAGCTCACTTATTAGCGAGCCAAAAAAATTCGAACCCGATCTGGCCCACCACGGGCTGATGGGTTAAACGAATAAGCTCACGAGCTCACTTAATTAAAAAAAATACAATTTTTTTTATTTTTTTTTCAATTAAAACTAAATTATAATTCTAATTAAAATCTAAACAAACTTCAATACAATCCAAATACAAACCAAAATCACAAAAATACAAATTATCTATGTGTTGGCTAAAAAAACAATCTAAGTCCTGATTCACATGGATTGGAGTAAGAAATCTCTACTATAGTATGTTCTCTTCATGCCACATCGTATTAGAGCTGTCAAAATGGGTAACCTGACTCGATCCACCACGGGTTGATCACTTAGTGAGTCAACCCAATCCAACTCACTTATTAGTGAGCCAAAAAAATTTGAATCCAGTCTGGTCCACCGCAGGCCGGGCTGGTGGATTAAACGGGTTAGCTCACGAGCTCACTTAATTAAAAAATATATAATTTTTTTTATTTTTTTGTCAATTAAAACTAAATTATAATTCTAATTAAAATCTAAACAAACTTCAATACAATCCGAATGCAAACCGAAATCACAAAAATACAAATTATCTATGTGTTAGCTAAAAAAAAGGACTAAGTCCTAATTCACATGGATTGGAGTAATAAATCTCTATTGTAGTCCGTTCTGTTCATGCCACATCGTATTAGAGCTGTCAAAATGGGTAACCTGGCTCGACCCACCACGAGTTGATTACTTAGTGAGCCAACCCAACCTAGCTCACTTATTAGCGAGCCAAAAAAATTCGAACCCGATCTGGCCCACCACGGGCTGATGGGTTAAACGAATAAGCTCACGAGCTCACTTAATTAAAAAAAATACAATTTTTTTTATTTTTTTTTCAATTAAAACTAAATTATAATTCTAATTAAAATCTAAACAAACTTCAATACAATCCAAATACAAACCAAAATCACAAAAATACAAATTATCTATGTGTTGGCTAAAAAAACAATCTAAGTCCTAATTCACATGGATTGGAGTAAGAAATCTCTACTATAGTATGTTCTCTTCATGCCACATCGTATTAGAGCTGTCAAAATGGGTAACCTGACTCGACCTACCGCGTGTTGATCACTTAGAGAGCCAACCCAACCCAGCTCACCTATTAGTAAGCCAAAAAAATTCGAACCCGCTTTGCCCACCATGGGTTGGTGAGTTAAACGGGTTAGCTCACGAGCTCACTTAATTAAAAAAATTATTTTTTTTTGTTAAAACTAAATTATAATTCTAATTAAAATCTAAACAAACTTCAATACAATCCAAATACAAACCGAAATCATAAAAATACAAATTATCTATGTCTTGGCTAAAAGAAACAATCTAAGTCCTAATTCACATGGATTGGAGTAAGAAATCTCTACTGTAGTCCGCTCTATTCATGTCACATCGTATTAGAGCTGTCAAAATGGGTAACCTGACTCAACTCACCAGGGTTGATCACTTAGTGAGCCAACCCAACCCAGCTCACTTATTAGCGAGCAAAAAAAATTCGAACCCGATCTGGCCCACTACGGGCTGATGGGTTAAACAGGTTAGCTCACGAGCTCACTTAATTAAAAAAATACAATTTTTTTTTATTTTTTCAGTCAAAACTAAATTATAATTCTAATTAAAATCTAAACAAACTTCAATACAATCCAAATACAAATCGAAATCATAAAAATACAAATTATTTATGTGTTGGCTAAAAAAACAATCTAAGTCTTAATTCACATGGATTGGAGTAAGAAATCTCTACTGTAGTCCGTTCTGTCCATGCCACATCGTATTAGAGCTGTCAAAATGGGTAACCTGGCTAGACCCACCATGGGTTAATCACATAGTGAGCCAACCCAACGCAGCTCACTTATTAGTGAGCCAAAAAAATTCGAACCCGGTCTGGCCCACCACAGGCTGATGGGTTAAATGGGTTAGCTCACGAGCTCACTTAATTAAAAAAAATACAATTATTTATTTATTTTTAGTTAAAACTAAATTATAATTCTAATTAAAATCTAAACAAATTTCAATACAATCCAAATACAAACCGAAATCACAAAAATACAAATTATCTATGTGTTGGCTAAAAAAAACAATCTAAGCTAAGCCAAATGCAAAGCTCAACTTAACAAAAAACATTTGTATGACTCTTTATTTGCAGGTTGGTGAGTAAATCCAGCTCACCACGGGTTCAATCTAGGTGAGTCAGATTCTAAGTGAGCCAAGTCAAAAATGAACCTGTATTAAAATTTGTACAAAAATTTCAACCCAACTTCGCCCAAACCCGTGGTGGGTCGGGTTGACTCGCGGGTTCTAACCCATTTTGACAACTTTAGGGAACATGCACAACATACAAAAGCTAAAAAACAACGACCTAATGTTGAAGGACAAAAATGTCTTTTAACTTTTGTATTGAACCTCGGAGTAAAATACGTTAAGTCGTTTAATTAAAACTATTATATTATAAGAGATTATGTCAAGATGACTAAAGAGACTTATTGTATATTTCCTAAGCATTCCAATAAAAAATAAGAAAATGATATTTTTATAACTAAATTTTGACAATTTTCTCTTATAATATGATGTGACATCTTCTAAGTTGTTTTAGAATATAGAGAAATGAAAAAAAAAATAAAATATAGGAAGTGACTTAAAAGATATTATCTCATATTATAAGTAAAAGTTGTCGAAATTTAATTGTTAAAAAATTATTTTCCTAAAAAATAACAATATGAATGAGAATGATACCCAAAGAGACTTAAATAAAAAAAGTTTAAATTTATTAGGTTGAATTTACCATTTAATTAAATGCATCTAAAAGGAATGAATTGAATAACTAATATGTTATTATTATTTGATTCATAAATAATAATAAAATAATAGAAGCTTATTAATATCTTTTATAAAATAAATTAAAATATATTCAACGAATAGTTTTTAATTACATAAATAGAAAATATAGTTGAATTTGAAGAGAATACTCGAGTTTCGAGTAAAGATACTTTGGTGATAATTTAAGAATAAAGATATTATTGAAGTACCAAACACATTCTTCTTCTCATAGCTTCGCGAGAGGAAGAGAGATTCATGACTGCAGATGAGAAAGGCGAAAGAGAGAAGGAGAAGATGTTGTCACAGGAGGAGAGAAACTCCAGGACAGAAGCAAAATAGTGTGAAGAGCTGGGAGAGAAGATGCAAGGCAAGGTGAGAGAAAAACAAAAACTTTATTATGTTTCTGTATTGTAAAAATATGTTACAGTAAAGGGGAAAAACCCAAAGGGGTTTTTATAGGAAAGGGAAAAAGGGGAACAACTAACCCTAGATTATTGATTTAATCAGTAATCAAACTAAGGGAAAAGGGAGAAACCCTAAGGGGTTAGGGTTTCAATATCCTCCCCTCAAGCTGGATGGTGAATGCTCAACATCCCAAGCTTGTGAATGTTGATCTTGAAGTTGGTGCGGTGGAGAGCTTTCGTGAAGACGTCGGCGAGCTGGTCTTCAGAGCAGATGGGAAGAAGACGGAAGAGATTGTTCTGTAGCCGTTCACGAATCATATGACAGTCAATATTGATATGTTTCGTTCACTCGTGGAATGAGGGATTTTGAGCGATATGTTGAGCTGACTGATTATCGCAGTAGAGAACTAGTGGTGGATGAAGCTGAGTGCAAAGATCACGAAGAATATAACTGATCCATTGGATTTCACAAGAAGTGGTGGCTAGGGCTCTGTACTCGGCTTCAAAAGATGATTTGGAAACAGTGTTCTACTTCTTTGACCTCCAAGATATGAGCAAATTTCCTAAGAAAACACAGTAACCAGTGATGCTGCGACAGGTTTCAGGGTAAGTGGCCCAGTCATAGTCATTGTAGCCCTTAATTTGTAGGTCATTCTCTTTAGGAAAAAATAGTCCACGACCAGGATCAACTTTAATGCATCTTAGGATATGTTGAGCAGCTGATGATAAGTAGTGGGTGTCTGAACAAATTGACTAAGGAGATGCACTGAGTAGTTGATATCAGGTCTAGAATTGGTGAGGTAAAGAAGTTTCCCTATTAGCCGTTTGTAGGAGTCAGCATTGCATGAGGGCTTGTTGGTGTCAAAGAGAGGTTTTATGTCACTCATGAGAGGAGTTTGGCAAGGTTTGTTGTTGACCATTCCTGTTTCATTTAATATGTCCAAGGTGTACTTCCTTTGGCACATATGGATCCCTTTTTTAGTTCTTGAGATTTCAAAACCCAGAAAGTATTTCAGCTTGCCCAAATCCTTGATTTTGAAAGTCTGATGCAACATACTCTTGGTTTTATTGATGATTTCCATAGAGTCCCCTGCTAGAATAATGTCCTCTACATACACAAGTAGAGCAGTGAAAGTACTAGTGGTTTTATATGTAAAAAGGGAATAATCAGAATTAGATTGAACAAAACCAAGATTTAAGAGAAAAGAAGACAACTTAGCAAACCATTGTCGATTGGCTTGCTTGAGGCCATACAAGGACTTGGTTAGGCGACAAACTTGACCTTGTTTGGTAAGTTTCAGTCCTGGTGGAGGTGTCATGTAGACCTCCTCATTTAGGTCTCCATGCAAGAAGGCATTATCAACATCAAGTTGATATATGTACTAGTCCCTTGCAGCAGCAAGTGCTAGAATGATCCTCATAGTCGTGAGCTTAGCCACAGGAGAGAAAGTGTCAAAGTAGTCCACTCCTTCAAGTTGAGAATATCCTTTTGCAACCAATCTAGCCTTGTGCCTTTCTATAGTTCCATCTGCATTATATTTGGTCTTGAAAATCCATTTGCACCCTATGGGCCTTTTTCCATCAGGGAGATCATTGAGATACAAAGTCTTGTTGTTCTCCAAAGCTTGTATATCTCTGTTCATGGCATCCATCCATTCAGTAATTTTATTGGCTTCTGTATAAGACTGCGGTTCATGATTGGCAGTGATAGTAAGAGTGTAGTTGAGATGTTCCTTAGACAAACCATCATAAGATACAACAGAATTAATAGGATAAGCAGTTTTATAGCTATTTTTAAGTTGACTTGTATGTTTAGATTGGCAGGAATTATTAATAATAAAGGAACCATTAACCTGGTAATCGTTTAGGTATTGAGGAAGCTTTTTGTTCCTTGTGGATCTTCTTAGATTCTGAATGTCTTCTTCTACCTCATTCTGTTGATAGGTTGAGCTGTTATTTTGATTGCCCTGATCATGAGCATATTGGTTCTCAATCTATGCAGGTTCAGTTTGTCCCTGATTAGAATCATTAATAACCCTGTCTTCATCAACATCAGTAATGCTTTCATCATCATCTTGATTTTCCTCTGCAGGATTGTTAAGATAGACATGGTCTTCCCTGGTATTAATTCGGGAATCATTCAAGAAATTTAGATATTGAGGTATAGTCTTCTCAGTAGTGTCATTATCCATAGAGCTGCAAGGAAAGATAGTTTCATAGAACAGAACATTTTTACTTATAAAAATCTCTCTGGTTTTTAAATCAAGAAGAATATATCCTTTTATTCCATTTTTGAAACCAATAAAAACACACTTCCTTGCCCTAGGATCAAGTTTACTTCTGTTAACATCAGAAGTAGAGGCAAAACTTAGACAACCAAAGGTTTTTAAATCAAGATAGGTAGGAGGTTTCTGGTAAAGCATTTCATAAGGAGATTTATCCTTTAAAATAGTAGAAGGCATTGTGTTTATTAGGTGAACAACATGGTTAACAACATAAGACCAGTAGCATTTAGGTAAATTGGATTGAAAAAGTAAACTTCTAGTAACATTTAAAAGATGCTGGTGTTTTCTTTCGACGACAGAGTTTTGTTGTGGAGTTCCCACACAACTCTTTTGATGAATAATGCCATATTTGTTATAGAGATCAATATACTCAAATTTTGGACCATTATCAGATCTTATGACCTTAATATCCTTCTTAAACTGATTTTTGATATAGATGACGAAATTTAACAAAAGATTTCTAGTTTCACCTTTAGAAGCATGAGAAAAATCCAAGTATGTTTAGAGTAATCATCTACCATAGTAAGAAAATATTTGTGTCCATGTATGGAAGGAATAGAAATAGGTCCCCATATGTCAACATGTATTAAATTAAAACAATCATCAGAATTAGTACTACTATTGGGGAAAGGCAGTTTGTGTTGCTTAGAATAATGGCAAATATCACATATGTTTGTACAAGAATTATGAACATAAGGAAAAATTCTACATATTTGTTTTAAAACATTATTACAAGGATGTCCCAGCCTGTAGTGCCAAACATTGATATTTTTCTTAGAGTAATTCACAATAGTATTAACGAAGGCATGATCTTGTAGAGGGGATGTATTTTCATCTAGGTAGTAAAGCCCATCTAAACTGCTAGCATGCCCAATCATCTTGGATGAATGGTTGTCCTGTATCTGACAGTGCTCACAAGAAAAAGTTAATTTGCAATTCAAATCCTTAATGAGAGTTTGAACAAATATTAGATTGAAAGAAAATTCAGGGATGTAAAGAACATTAAAAAGAACTAAAGAATCTGAAAATTTCTTAGTTTCAGCAAACTCAGCAACAACAGTGGAATTGTTAGGTAATTTCACAATAATGGGCTTGATTCTATAGAAAACAGAAAGTTGATTTAGGTCATAGGTTATATGGTTAGTGGCTCATGTATCAAGAATCCAAAGTTTACCTTGTTGATGTTTGTGGGTTGACGCATTATTGTTAAAGCTTTGGATGTGGCTAATAATGTGTTTTGACTCATCTTTGTCATCCAAAAGTTTCAGCACCCTTTGTATATGTTCAGCACTAAGGGAAGCGTTGACAGTACCTTCATCTGGGGCATGATCAGCAGATTTTTGAGACTCAAAACTGACATTAAGGTTGCACATCTGTTGTGTGCTTGTAGATTTATTGTTGGAAGAGTTTTTGTCCTGTTCTGTTCTTTGTTTATACCAAGGAGGATACCCATGCTTTGAATAGCATTCCTCTGCAGTGTGGTTCATCTTGTGGCAGTAGGTACATTGCTTTCCTTGATTAGGATTTCTGCCTCTGCCTCTTCCTTGTGTTCGAGATCCATTGCCTCTTCCCTGACCCCTCCAAGAACCTTGTTTTTGGCTTCTATAATTTCTGTCAGCAGTATTCATCAAGATTTTGTTCTCATTGGTCACAATTCCAGAACCATTGCCCTTCCTTTCTTGTTGCATGATAAGAGAAAAGACTTTGTTGATGTTAGGTAGGGGTTCCATGAGTAAAATTTGAGTTCTAACGCTGTTGTAGTTATCATTCAATCCCTTTAAGAAACAAATAACATGTTCAGTTTCCCTTTGTCTCAAGAAAACCTTGGTAAGGTCACAATCACAAGGTCTCCCACAGGTGCAGTTGGGCATTGGTCTCAAGAAATCCAACTCCTCCCACAGTTTCTTTAGTTCTGTAAAGAATTGACTTATGCTTCTATCTCCCTGTCTGATAGAGTGAATCTCTTGCAGCAGATCTGAAATTTGAAAGTAATCTCCTTGAGAGAATCTTTCTTTCAATTCGTCCCATAATTCCTTGGCAGAATCTATATACATCACACTTTCTGCAATATCTGGTGCAAGGGCTCTCATAATCCATGAGAGAATCAATACATTGCATCTTTCCCAAGCTTCATAATTTGGATCAGTGGGAAGAGGAGTTACAATGCTGCCATTAACGAATTTTAGCTTGTTCTTGGAAAGCAAGGCAAGTTGCATGTTCCTGCTCCAAGAAACATAGTTAGTGTCATTTAGAACATTAGAAACTAGAACCAAACCTGGATTTTCCCGAGGATGTAGATAAAATGGGCTGGTGGGTATGAAGGATTGGTCAAGATCGAAGCTGTTGGCCTTTTGGCTGATGTTTTCTGGCTTTGTTTTTGGTTTTTCATCCATGATTCTTCGAAAAGATGCCAAGAAACACTTTCTTGGTAGAATGTAGAGGTTTGCGGAAGCATAACAGGTTTAAGAACCTGCTCTGGTACCATATTGAAGTGCCAAACACACTCTTCTTCTCATAGCTTCGTGAGAGGAAGAGAGATTCATGGCTGCAGATGAGAAAGGCGAAAGAGAGAAGGAGAAGATGCTGTCACGGGAGGAGAGAAACTCCAGGACAGAAGCAAAATAGTGTGAAGCGCTGGGAGAGAAAACGCAAGGCAAGGTGAGAGAAAAACGAAAACTTTATTATGTTTCTGTATTGTAAAAATGTGTTACAGTAAAGGGGAAAAACCCAAAGGATTTTTATAGGAAAGGGAAAAAGGGGAACAACTAACCCTAGATTACTGATTTAATCAGTAATCAAATTAAGAAAAAAGGGAGAAACCTTAAGGGGTTAGGGTTTCAATAGATATATTTAAAAGTTAATTTTTATTGAGTGTTATTTTGGTTTTTATTTAATGTATTTATGAGGTTAAATTAAGTACATAGGCAATTAAAAAAATTAGAAGGAAAAGAGTTGTTGAAATATTAAAAAGTGTTCTAAAAGTTTCTTAGTTCTCTTAGTTAATTAAAGTTTGTTATAAACAATTAAATGATTCAAAGTCATCGCCCTGTGTTGACTTGTTTTGGTCATGAGTTCAGGTTGGTCTGTCTCGATCGTTAATTTGAGGTTGGTCCATCTCGATCGTCAGTTTGGGTTGATCCTTTTCAACTGTGAGTTTGGGTCGATCTTTGTTAACTGTGGGCCTGGATCAGTCCGTCTCAGATGTCAGTCTAGTTCGATCCTTCTTGGTTGTCGACTTGTCTCGACCTGAGGGTCAATCCAGCCAGTCTCAACTATCAACCGAACCCATTTTGTTTGTCAACCCGATTTGGCTTATCTTAGTCATCGATTTTGGCCAACTCGTCTTGGCTAAGCATGGGCCAGTAGTCTCTATCATTCGTCCGGGTCAACCCTTCTTTGGGTCGATTTGTCTCTACTCATCTCAGCCCGTCCTAGTTGTCAAACCTATCTCGACCATGACTTAGACAACAAAACCTTAAATTAACTTTTGTAAACTTCTTTAGAAATTAGTTTGCAAAATATATTTAAAAATGTTTATAATTAGTTAGTAGTATAATATTTTTCTATAAAATTAATATTTAATAAAAACATTTTCATTATAAAGTAAAATATTTAGTATCTATTATTTTAAAATTAATTAGTTTTAATTATTAACTTGTACATAGTTATACAATTTTATTTATTTAATTCCTATATTTAAAATACTTTTTTAATATTTACACAATTTTTTAGTAGACAAAACTAGCATATTGTGCTATAAATATAATTGGTGTTATTTTTGTCGTACACAACGTTTAATATCAATAATATATGAATAATGAAAAAGAAACTTCGAATTTAATTAAAAAAATTCCAAATATACCACCTAGAATAAAGTATTAATAAAAATTAAAAAATATATATTGTAATTAGAAGATGAAGAACCAAACCACGCAGTAACTAAACAAAAATAATTAATTCAAGCAAAATCTAAATCAAACTATCTTCATTCTCTCTTCATGCTCCACCACCTGATGAAGTTCCAATTGGACACAGCTACTGCATAGTCGCCAGAGCCCCACAGAGAGACAGAGACAGAGAGCAATGGGGAACAAAGAAAAAGCTAAGGAACGAAGAGAAAAGCGATTGCAAGAGATACGCTTTCAGATGACCGTTCCCTATTCTGATCATCAGAGGTTAATTTTTCCTTTTCTTTTCCTTGTTTTTCATTTTTAGTTTATTATTTTGCAATTCCCTTTCTCTTTTCTGTTTTAGATTTTGAAGCCCACAAATTTAGTAGCCACGCGAACTGACTTACGCTACTAGCTGACTTTATCTCTGCAAAATGAACCAGTTTTGTTTTTAGTTTTGATGTGCATTTTATTTGTTTCTTTTTATTGAACTGAAATGTTACTACAATTTTTTCTACATTCCTCCTAACCATTCTTCAAATGTTGAAAAACCAATTTACATCCAACCCAACTTTTGTTTTCGTAATTGTGTTTGTGCACCATGGATGGCGGCACCTTAATCTTGAGGGAAACCATGAAAAAGAAAAAACAGCAGTTACATGTGCTTTAGAGTAAGTTACAGCTACTACTCTGAAATTTTTTGAATTCACTAATTTCTCCTGCCTTTACTGTGGGATGTAATTGTGAGGTAGAAGAACATCATATAAAGAGAAATAACCCCACACATATTGTCTCAGGTTATGAGTTGGACGAAGTATCATGAGTGTGCACACTTTTCACTGTTACACTCCTTCCCCGGAACTTCTCTTGTGTTTTTCCTTGAAAGAACCTAACAAGTTGTTTCCCAACATTTTCTACCCTTATAGATAGCTTATAGATAGTGATAGATCTAAGACTCTAGATCAGTGGGAACAACTCATCTAAAAATTAATGAATATTATTATTTCATAATATGAGTTTGCATATTCTTATATCAGTATATGGTGATGTTGTCACTTGGTAGTGAAGTCAATAATATATGAATTTAAGGAGTGCAAAAGATAAAACTTAGTATATTTAGTTGTAATTTTGGGAAAATGAGGAGGTGTATCAGCCCACCGGCAAACATATATAGGTCTGCCACTGCTTACTCTGTCTACTTAATTGTTTGAAAACATTACATGAACTCCTTATGCATTACACTAACCCGTTACATATTAAAAAATATTACACTGAGCTCTATAAGGAAATTTGTTGTTCGTGCAAAAAATGAGAAAAGATAGTTCGTATAATTTCAGGAAATCTCTACTCTAAAGTGGTTTATGTAATTTACTCTGCTCTTTATCGTTTGATGATATAACTAGTCAATCCCACTAAATGGGGGCAGAACATACACCAATTAGTGTATTTCACTAATTAATAAAATCGGTGTTAGAAAACATGTGTTGATAGTGTTCCTGGGCAATAGTTACGAATACAGAAGTTGATTTCTTTTTTCAATGTTTTGGTACATGCCAATATGTGTAGATGACCTTTGCACTGACCCCTTCATCCATATCTTCATTTCCATGCACCTTCAGGCCAGTGAGGAGAAAAACTGGTGTTGAGCTTCAAGTGCAGGTCCAAATGTTAGATAAACGAACCTAGTCAGAGAGTGTTGCCACTTGGCTAGCATTTAACTCTTGGCACGTGTTTTTCACGACAAACTGTTGTTTTAGCCTTTAACCATCCATAGTTTACAGAATTACAGATATTCTTCTGATCTCCATAGCTTGTTCTAATTGTTGTTGATTTGAGGTTTCATAGGTGGTGGTCCAAGGAAACCGTTGCTGTTGTAACTGGTGGAAATAGAGGAATTGGGTTTGAGATTTGTAGACAACTTGCCGTTCATGGATTGACTGTTATACTGACCTCAAGAGACTCTAGTGCTGGTGTTGAATCGATTAAATCTTTGCAAGAAGGTGGTCTTAGTGTGGTTTATCATCAACTTGACGTAGTGGACCATTCATCCATCAACCAATTTGTGGAGTGGTTGCGGGAAAATTATGGTGGTTTAGATATTCTGGTCAGTTTCTAGCATGTGCTTTCAATATAGTTGGTCTTATTTTAACTAAATTAGCATGTTCTGTTGGGATCTATCCAACTGTTGCATCCCTTTTGATGATAACAAACAACCTGCGCTTCTCTTTACTATTGTATTATCAAATTATTTTTGTTTCAGATTTTGTTTGTTGTGGATCTAAATATGCAAAACATGGAATTAAACACGATAAGATGATTAAAATTGTACTCGCAGAATATGGTTTTACTCATTCTTATTTATGCTTCTAAACAATATGATTGACCTGTAGGTAAACAATGCTGGTGTTAATTTCAATCTTGGGTCTGATAACTCAGTGGAGAATGCTCATAAGGTTATTGAAACAAATTATTACGGCACCAAGAACATGATTGAAGCTATTATTCCATTGATGAAACCATCCCATGTCGGTGCTCGCATTGTAAATGTAAGCTCACGTCTTGGTCGGCTAAATGGAAGACGGAATGTAAGTAAAACTATTTATACTGTTTGCTGAAAAAGGATTTATTGATCTTAGATTCTTTCCCTTTCTAATACTCTCATGTCTTCTTCTTGGGGTTAAAAACTTCCCATGATTTTCACTTAGAACTGTTCATGTTCTGAAATACAAAATGCGCAATATTTTCCTTCTGGTATATTAATCAAGATTGCTCGCTGACATAAATTGCTTATTTGTTGTTTAAGTTGTTGGTTACGGTAGGTGAAGTGTGAATTGCATATCTTGGATAAAAATTCCAGTGATCAGACCCATACATCCTTCCTTAATAAAATGAAAAATACTTTGAATTGCTTGAATCCTTGTTGCAATCTTTAGTGATGTATTTGTAAACAACTTATTTAAAAACACAAAAATTGTGGTAAAATATTTCTCTTTTTATCTCTAAAGTTGTATTGGACCAATGCGCCCCGTATGACCTCTGCTAGATATAAATCTGATAACTTTTTGTTTGTGTGACAGAGAATCGGTAATGTAGCCTTAAGGGAGGAACTGAGTGATGTGGAATCCCTTTCAGATGAGGTTATTGACAGGACTGTATCTACTTTTCTACGACAAGTTGAGGATGGAACATGGAGTACAAGTGGTTGGCCTCAAGTGTATACTGATTACTCGGTGTCCAAACTTGCTGTTAATGCCTATACAAGGCTTATGGGAAGGAAGCTTTCTGAGAGAGCAGAAGGACAAAAGATTTATATTAACTGCTACTGCCCAGGTTGGGTGAAGACAGCTCTAACAGGTTATGCAGGGAATAACACTGTTGAGGAAGGAGCTGATACTGGAGTCTGGCTTGCCCTTCTTTCTGTCCAAACATTCATGGGAAAGTTTTTTGCTGAGAGACGGGAAATTAACTTTTAAGCTGTTGCTTCTTGGGATTACAAGAATTTAAGCACTTACTACACTCACCTTTGGAAATTTTCAAAGGAATAGAAATATAGAATTCTTCTGTTGGCATTAGCTTGTTAGCGGTTGAGTTACTACTTACCCATGTAAACCATTTTAGTTTTAAAACAAACTTAACAGATACACATTTCGATACATTTGGGCTTACTTAGAAAGCGCTTAGTATTTGGGCATTTCTTCCTGCACCTCTATAACCAAGGTTAAAACTCATTTTTGCGCTTATCTTCTTTCATGCACACCCCTCATCGCCATCTTTATAAACCTCCATCTCCTCTTCATAAACTCAAGATTATCTTGCATTTTTTATTTTGGATTCCGAATTATATAATTTGGAATACAAATTTTGCTATACAATTTATAATATAAAATAAAAATGTATTTAGATTACATAATTAGAAATATAAATTTTGCATACTATTCTTATTGTATTTTTGTGTAGTTCAAAATATATTTTTTATTTTGTATCTGTAAGGCCCCTTTTTGTCCTAATTTGACACTTCCATTCACTTCCAGAAACCAGTCGTCATCCCCTTTGCTCTCACAGGACGCTCTGCTAGGGTTTCTCCCCAAGCCTTCTCGAACTAGCTCCAAACCAGTTCCTACTCTACGTAAGTGTCCCTTTCTAGATCGTATGAGTTCCATTGCTTTTCCTTTATATTTCACAGTTAGGGTTTTGTATTAATCCGCCCCCTTTGTCCCGTGTACCTTCTGTTTTCAGCTCTTTAGTGCGTTCCTAGGGTTGAAGTGCTCGTTGTTGTGTCGTCAAGGCTTTCGTTAACCCTGTTTCCAGGTAGGGAAGCTAGAATCCACTCGTGTACTTCATTTTTTACTGTTGTTTTACTGTTGTACTGAGGTCTTTGACTGATTTGAGGTTTTGAGTGCTTGAAATGCGTTTGGTGTGTTGTTCTGGTTTGGTGGGTACGACTGTTGTAGGAGAACAGTGGCGAGACCTGTTACTCTCGCCCAAGCGAGCCAGTGTCGCCTAGGCAAGATGAACAGGGACTCGCCTAGAACCATTTTTGTGCGAAAAGTCACCCAGGCGACCAGCTCGACTTTTGAGCGAGCAAGTACCTCGCCCAGGCGAGAGGGGTCTCGCCTAAGCGAGATCCTGCGTGTGCTCCTGCCCCTTTTCGAGCCCTCGCCTAGGCGAAGGGGGACTCGCCTGAGCGAGCACGTCTCGCCTGAGCGAGGGTTTGGGCGAGACAGTGCTGTGTTTTGTTGTGTGTTTACTCTTGGATGATTGGCATTGTTTGGGTATGATTGCTATGATGAGATACATGTACATATGTGTGGATATATGCCTAATGGATTGCTATGTATGCGTGACATGATTCATAAATGGTGAATGATGGGTATTGTGGGAACTTGGCATGTGAAATGAATGAGTGGATTGGAACTAAAGTAACATGGTATTGATATGAGATGAGGCCCTAGACTCATGGGGTGGTGATGACTAGTGGTATGGATTCAAAATGTGATACGTAGGAGGAATTAATCCCAGGGGTTGGTATGAAATTGTAAATATGATTTAATGTTCTCGTATTGCTGATTTATGAATGTTGGTCCGTGTCAGCGTGTAATTCCTTGGGGTCTCTATGTGAGACCTCCGGGGTTGCGCTTCAGTAGTCGGGACGTAATTCCATGGCCTCTGTTAGTGGGTGCCCATGGTGGTGCCCCATCTGTATAACTAGGTAAGAATTCAAGGTAAGGATTGCATCCTAACACTCTAAGGAGCCAGTTAGTCTCACTTAGTGCGGACTGACCCCTGTGGTGAGAGTAGCAGGAGGATTGAAATTCATTAAAGGCTAATCTTGTGGTGAGGGAAATTGATTCAATGAAACACTTGTAACACATAGCTCGGGGGCAAGCAGCTCGGGGGTGAGCAGAGGTATCCACCACAAGTGCAAGCGTCCGCTGAATCCGACCAAGTTATATATATCCGGATGAGTCGAGTCGAGTCGTAGTGTATTGTTTGGAAGGTAGTAACATGCTTGTGTGATGTATGTATGTTGGACTGTGAAAATGTATCTGAATCCATTGATGAAATGATTTTATGCTCTAGCTTACCCTACTTTTGTTGTTGTGTTTCTGTTGTGTGGTACTCTCTTTTGCGATGATCATCAACTTGTTGGTATGAGCAGAGACGAGGAACACTCGTGGACAACAGGGAGATGGTAATTCCGTTACATAGTCCGCGTGGATTGGACTTTAGTTTTTGTTGGGCTTTTCGTTAGGGCTATGGCCCATGTATTCGTTGTTCTTGGATTTATATACTTTTAGTCAAACCGTTATCCTGTTATTGTTGGCATCTTGGTGTGCCTAGTTTTGTAGGGGTGGTGTTAAGCACCCTAGGACTGCGTTGTTATGCTATTTATGTGTGGCGTTTCTTTTAATTACGCGTATCAATTAAATGGGACGTTACATTTATGGTATCAGAGCGGTCATTCCTTAGGTCTGTGGACTTGGATTGTCCGCTTAGCTTTCTCTGTGTGTCTCTGAGAGTTTAGGTAAAATCCTATCTTACCGAGCCTAACCAAGTGATTTTCTCTATTCCAGTGAGCTATGGCACCTCACCGTAGGGACGCTCAATCCTCCCAAGGCGACGCACCGAACATCGTGAGAGCTATAGAAGCCATGGTATCGGCTATGGCGCAGCAGAGTACTGCGATGATGTAGCAGCATGAGGCATCCATGCAGCGACAGGCGGCGTCGCTTGAGCAGCAACAGGTGGTGATGCAGCAGATGGAAGCTGCAAGAGTAGCTGCTGAGGATGCTCATCGGCAGTATATGGAGGCCCTCTGCTAGTTAGAGGAGAACAGGGCAGCTGCCCCTGTGTTTGGTCCTAAACCACGACCTGCAGTCAAGGAGTGGAGTTTGAAGGACTTTCTGAAGCACCACCCGACGAAGTTTGACGGCAAGACTAGTCCTGACGCCGCAGACCAATGGTTAAAGGATCTGGAGCGCATCTATGATGCGAAGATGTGCCCTACGGAGAACAGGTTGGCGTTCTCTGTGTACATGCTCACGGGGGAGGCGGAGCATTGGTGGATCAACACCAAATCCATCCTGGAGGAGAGGGATGAGCCAGTGACATGGGAGGCCTTCAGAGAGAGATTCCTCTCAGAGTACTTCCCAGACAGCATCCGGTACGCCAAGGAGGTGGAGTTCCTCTAGTTGACCCAGGGAGGGAAGACTGTGACAGAATATGCTGAGAGGTTCAAGCATCTCAGCCGCTTCTACACCCTACCGCTTGATGAGGAGTGGAGATGCCGTAAGTTCGAGAGCGGTCTTCGCGGTGATATCCGCTTGATGGTGGCTCCTTTGTCCATCAAGGATTTTGCCGCTCTGGTGGAGAAAGCCATGGTGATGGAGAAGATGAAACGTGAGGTGGAAAGCCAGCGCCCACAGCAGCCATAGTCGCCTTAGAGGATCGGTGGACCGTCTGGGTCCAAGCCCAGGCATGAGGAGCGGAGAGGACCATATGACAGACCACACCATCAACCTCAGGGGTCTAGGAGCTTTTCTCCTCAACAGGGCTGAGTTCAGTGCTACATTTGTGGAGGCCCTCACCTGAGGAGTGCTTGTCCACGCATGGAGGGTTACCGCAGGTGCAACAACTATGGCAAGGAAGGCCACTTTGGGAAGGATTGCCCCAACCTTCTAGGGCAGCAACACGCCCTCCAGTTCAGACTCCCCATCAGCACCAAAGGAGGGACAGAGGCAACAGGCCTCAGGCGACCGACAGGGTGTATGCTATGTCAGGAGCTGAGGCATCAGGCTCAGGTAACTTGGTTATGAGTAGTTGCATGATAGTTGATACTTCTTGTTGTGTGTTGTATGATTCTGGAGCGACACACTCCTTTGTGTCAAATGCATGTGTGGAACGGTTGGGTATGCCGGTGCGCGAGTTGCAGTGTGAGCTTGCAGTGTCTACTCCGGCGTCAGGCTTGGTCAAGACATCGTCCTTATGTGCTAGGTGTCCAATGGAGGTGGAGGGACGCAGGTACAAGGTGAACCCAATATGTCTGTCTCTACAAGAGTTGGAGGTAATCTTAGGAATGGATTGGCTCTCTGCCAATCGCGTTCTCACAGATTGTCGAGAGAAGAAGCTGCTTTTTCCCGACGCGGAGGAGCCTGAGTTGGTGTCTTCTTAGCGTGTTATGAAGGGACTACATGACGGCGCGCAGTGTTACATGATCTTCACACATCTCGAGGTGGAGAAAGGAGATGCGACATCAGTGATACCGGTCGTGCAGGATTTTTGAGATGTATTCCCGGAGGAGGTGCCAGGATTGCCTCCAGTAGAGAAGTAGAGTTTTCTATAGATCTAGTACCCGGGACAGGCCCGGTGTCGATGGCCCCATATCGCATGGCTCCGGCAGAATTGGTCGAACTTAAGAAGCAAATAGAGGAACTGATGGCGAAGCAGTTTATCCGGCCCAACACTTCGCCTTGGAGAGCGCCAGTGCTATTGGTAAAGAAGAAGGATGAGAGTTCGCGTCTGTGTGTGGACTACAGGCAATTGAACAAGATGACTATCAAGAACAAGTATCCGCTCCCGAGAATTGATGACTTGATGGATCAGTTGTATGGGTCGTCGGTATTCTCGAAGATAGATCTGCGATCGGGTTATCATAAGATTTTGGTGAATGCTGATGATGTACAAAAGACGGCCTTCAGGTCCAGGTACGGCCACTATGAGTATGTGGTTATGCCGTTTGGTGTGACCAACGCTCCGGCGGTGTTCATGGACTACATGAATAGGATCTTCCAGCCTTTCCTAGATAATTTTGTCGTAGTCTTCATAGACGACATCCTTATCTATTCCATGACTCAAGAGGAGCATGCAGAACACCTAAGGTTGGTGCTAGGTGTTTTGAGAGAGAAGCAGTTGTATGCCAAGTTGTCTAAGTGGAGTTCTGGATGGATGAGGTTGAGTTTTTGGGGCATGTGATATCTGCCCAAGGGATTGCAATGGACCCAACAAAGGTCGAGGCAGTGGTAAAGTGGGAAAGTCCTAAGTCGGCCACAAAGATCAGTAGCTTTGTGGGGTTAGCGGGCTACTATAGGAGGTTCATAGAGGGATTCTCCAAGATAATGGCACCTCTGACTTTGCTTACCCGGAAGGACCAACCTTTCACTTGGACGGACGGGTGTGAAGAGAGTTTTCGAGAGCTTAAACGGAGGTTGACTAGTGCCCCCATATTGGTAATTCTGGACATTGGGAAACCGTTTGAGGTCTACTACGACGCGTCTCATCTCGGGCTTGGTTGTGTCTTGATACAAGAAAAGAAGGCAATGGCGTATGCTTCAAGACAGCTTAAGGTGCATGAGCGTAATTACCCCACTCATGACCTAGAGTTGGCAGCGATAGTCTTTGCCTTGAAGATCTAGAGGCACTATCTCTATGGTGCTCAGTTCCGCGTGTTCAGCGACCATAAGAGCCTCAAGTATTTGTTTTACCAGAAGGAGCTGAACATGAGGCAGAGAAGATGGATGAAATTCCTGAAGGACTACGACTTCGAGCTCCTATACCACCCAGGGAAGGCGAATGTAGTGGCAGATGCCCTGAGTAGAAAAATAGTGCATATTGCATACCTTATGATTAAGGAGGTGGAACTACTAGAGAAGTTCAGAGAAATGAGGCTACAGGTAGAGTTGGGGTCCGAGTCCATTAGGTGTAGTACCCTTACTATATTTATGGACTTCTTGGACTCAATCAGGGAGAGGTAGTTATTGGACGCCAGTTTGAACAAGGTTAGAGAACAACTTGGGTCAGATGAAGCCAGAGACTTCGCTTTGGGTGATGATGGCATCCTGAGGTTCCAAGGCAGGGTGTGCATACCTAATGACGTCGAGGTAAAACGGTTGATCCTTGAGGAGGGGCATAAGAGTCGTCTTAGTCTTCATCTTGGCATGACTAAGATGTACAAGATCTCAAGGAAAACTTCTGGTGGCAGGGAATGAAAAAGGATGTGGCACAGTTTGTATCAGCCTGTCTGACTTGTCAGAAGGCGAAGGTGGGGCACCAGAGGCTCGAGGGAATTCTACAGCCTTTGGAGATACCCGTGTGGAAATGGGACATCATCTCCATGGACTTTGTGACTCATCTGCCACGGACTTTTAGATGACATGATACCATCTAGGTGATAGTGGATCGATTGACCAAGAGTGCCCACTTCTTGGCGATGAACTTGAGGATGTCCATGGCAAAGTTGGCCCAGCTGTACATTAAGGAGATTGTGAGATTGCATGGAGTACCTTCGAGCATAGTTTCCGACAGAGATCCATGTTTTACATCCCGGTTCTGGCAAACCTTACAGGAGGCTTTTGGGACCAAGTTGACTATGAGCTCGGCCTACCATCCCCAGACTGATGGTCAATCAGAAAGGACCATTCAGTCACTTGAGGACTTACTACGGACGTGTATATTGGATCACCTAGGGGCTTGGGATGAGGTGTTGCCCTTAATCGAGTTTACCTACAACAACAGCTTTCATGCGAGCATTGGCATGGCGCCGTACGAGGCTCTTTATGGCAGGAGGTGTGGGACTCCTCTCTGTTGGTATCAGGATGGAGAGGCAATATTGGTTGGACCAGAATTGTTAGAACAGACCACTAAGAAAGTGAGGATGGTGAGGAACAGGATGCAGGCTTCTCATAGTAGGCAAAAGACCTATGCAGACCGTAGGAGGAGACCTCTGGAGTTCGCGGCTGGTGATCATGTATTCCTGAGGGTGACCCGAACCACGGGCGTGGGGAGGGCTCTCCCCTCAAGGAAGCTTTCGCCCAAGTTCCTTGGCCCCTATCAGATCACGAGGAGGTTTGGGCCGGTGGCTTACGAGATAGCCTTACCCCTACAGTTGGCAAATCTTTATCCAGTGTTTCATGTCTCGCAGCTAAGGAAGTATGTGTTTGACCCGGCTCATGTGTTGGAAGCCGAGGATATTCAGATCAGGGAAGATCTCATAGTGGAGGTACCACCAATCGGTTTAGAGGACAGCAAGGTTGAGGAGCGCCGAGGTAAAGTTGTTAGCCTGGTTAAAGTCATCTGGGATCAGAGGACAGGTGACTCTGTTTCCAGGTAGGGAAGCTAAAACCTTTTTGACCAAATTAGACCAAATTAGACCGAATCAATCCTGGTCAATTGTCGACCAAGTCGACCAAACCTTTTTTCATCTTGAACAATAAAGAATTACACAAATTGTGGAATTTCACTTTCCTTCTTTTTTTAGTAATTTCAAATTCTACTATTTTAGTTATTTAAAAGACCTACTTAAAATTCCTCAATTTCAATTTCCTTTAAATTTTCTCATCCAAACAAGTCATTTTATTTCAAAGAAATTGAAATTCTCCAAATAAATGAATTACTTCTTAAATTGTCTCATCCAAATAGATTTTTATTTATTACAAATTTTACCTACAAATATACGTGGTACAATCTTTTGTCATTCTTATTATAGGACATTGTGATGGTAATCCTTACTTTATATTTTATTTCACTTTTGTCCTTCTTAATTTTCTTTTATTTAATATACTTTTATTTTTCTTAGTTTCATTACGTGACACATTAGCATAATTTTCTCCTTCCTCAGTAATAATGATGTCATAAAAAACATTGTATCAACATGTGTCATCGTTGTAAGACCCAGGAAATTCATACAATTAATAATTAATAAAGTACAAGTAATTGTGGGTTGAGAATAACCTAAGAGAATTTCTTGACAAGTATTATATAAGAAATAGTATTAGCTCAAGTGGTTGATAGTACTTAGTTTTGTTGAGAAGATTTGGGTTCGAGTCTTGATGTGTCATTAGTGTGATATTTTAATTGTGTTTTATTTTACCAATATATTATGAGTGCGGAAGCATGGTTTAAGGTTGTATGTATGTGTGAATTAACATGAATCATGTGATAGTTTGTTGGTGTGCATGTGTTTGATGGGTAGAAAGGATGTGGGTTCGAATCTTGGCTAGAGTGAATATTATCCTTATGTTTTACTATTTTGCTAAGTGGTGAAATGATCTAGAAACTGTAGAAATTCTCTGGAAATCAGAAAGGTAGAAGTTTAGGTGTAGTAATGGCTATTAAACTTTAAATTTAAATTAATTTCTTTTTTTATAATTTTTTTATTTATTTTGGGCTAAATTGGTGAGAGGGAGAGGAGTGAGTGAGAAAACAAAGAGTCATAGTGTGTGGCTAGTGAGTTTTGAGAAATTGCAATCCAAAAAGGGAATTAGAGTGGAGGCAAGGAGGGGAGCTTTGGAAAACAAGGAAGAATTCATTTAGAATTGTTTGAAGCCAAAACACCAGGTAAGGGGAGCTAACCTTATATTATGATTTTGTTTGATTTTTGTTCGTTGGCATTGAAAAATAATTGGATGGAGAAGAATTGTGAAAAATCAATGTTCGTGGTGTCTTGAAATTGAGGTTCAAGGTCTTGTATTTCACGATGGATTTGATGTGCTATTTGGATAATTACTTAGTTGGGTGGGGGATTTTGTTTAGACGGGTTCCAATTTGTGCTATTGAGTTTTGGGTTTCCTTTCCAATTACATATTGCTCATAATAAAAGAAAATTGGTGGGACTGTTAGACATAAATAACATATATTTTGTTTATGTTTCGTTTGTTTTTTTTTTTTGCCAGTTGAAATTTTGATTGAAATTATAAAGATCATCATGGTTAGGTATGATCATGATAAAATAAATATCAAAGCTTTTGAGTTCGATTTTGCATCAGTAGGTACAATTTCTTTTTTTAAAATTATTGTATTATAATCTGGAATTAGGAAGAAATTGCAGTTAGTAATGGATGGAAATCATAAGAATATGTAAAAATATATAAAAGCCTGATAGTTTTGGAAATTGGTTTAGTCTCTCCGTAATTTTACGAATAATTGGCATTGGTGGATGTGGAAATATTTGATTTCCTGTATATGTTGCATAGCGAGTTAGTATAGATTTGGGATGTTGGTATCAATTAGCGTAATATATATAATATGAATATTCTATAAGATATTATTTATTTATTTTACTCACAGGTCTAATGTAGTACTATGCCATGTTGGTTTCTTATTATTATATTAAGTTCATGGATGTTAAAAAGCATGAGTTGATTCTTATAAAGTGGCAAAAGCATTATGCTGGAAATATTTTTTTTAGTTTGGCTAAAAAGGTTTTATATATTTAGTCTTTGTTTTTACTATGATTTATGAATTGGTAGTTGAATTTTATATAAAAGTTATACGTGGTTGATGTGTGCAAGAGGTGATGATGTAAATTGGGGCTTGATAAATGATATAGATATCAATTAGTTATATTATGTTAGTATATTCTGGACGTGAGGTTTTAGGAAAAGAAAAAAAAGGGAAAAATGGATTGTTGTGAATAAAGTTTAATGACGAAGATGAAATCCTTTTATGGGTTAGTTGTAGTTTTGATTTTTTATATACTTTTAACGTTAATTAAATAAGGATTGGGTGGGGAATAAAATGTTGGGGTTGTGGATCGTGAAACTATTTTTTTGTAGTAATAATATTAGAATAATATATCAGAAAAACAGAGGCAAGTTATGGTTTCAATGGTTCACTTTAGTATACCAAAGTGGAGTCTTAGAATTATGCCTTGGAAGTTGCGGTGAGTGTGTGTTCTTTGAGTGGCCATGCATATAAATTTCTTTTTTCATTTTTGCCGCGGGTCCCAATGGTGATTAATATGCATTAAAGTGTTAATATGGTATTCTTGATATGCGTGTTGCTTATAACTTTTGCAATGCCTAATAAACAATGGCATATATTGTTTTACATGATAAGTTACGTGAATTCAAGTTTGAATTCATGGTCCACTTTAATCACATGTATATTATAGGTATTAATATAATGGTAAGAAAATCATGATTGGTTGTTTTGTTTTAATTCATATGTGAAATGTATATTATTAACCAAAACTCAAGTGAGGTTATGGATTTAAATTTGTGAATGTATAAGTGTTTGTTTATGTTATGAATATCATTTGTGAGGGGGCAATGGGAACTGAATGGAAGTGCTTGTACATTCCATTGGGTGTTTTAAGGTGTGCACATGGTGATTGGGGTATGCCAAAATCTGTTTAGGAATGGTACAACCAGCCAATTTACGCTACTAGAGTAGTGTCTGGTGGTGCGGGTTAGATCGCTAGGCGATCTGCAGCCCAATTTTGTCTGGCAGCGCCAGGCGACAGTGCAGGGGTAGGGGTTCGTTGCAAATGGATTTGCATGGATGAGCTTGATGACTTGGTCATGGATATGCTGGATTAGTTACGAGCGGGGAGGTTTGTAACGGAGATTTGAGATGCGTGATTGATGCAGGCGGGGAGGTCCGTATCTATTGTACTCTTGTGTGGGGATACGAGCGGGGAGGTTCGTATGTTCCGTGCTCACACTTGAGGCTACTATGAGCGGGAAGGTTCATAGTAGGTGTTCATGCATGTTGGACTACGAGCGGGCAGGTTCGTAGAGTTGGACTACGGGCGGAGAGGTCTGTAGAGTTGGACCACGAGCGGGTAGGTTCGTGGAAGCATGATAATCCCTAAGGACCAAGGTTGTGAATGGATCTTTCTCATATAGGTTATGAGATTAGGGTGTAATGTTATAAAGAAGTCAATAAACTAAAAAAATTGGCTAAGATAGATTGGGTAAGGTTTAATGTTTATTATTTTATTGTTTGTATTATTTTTCTTTCTCAGCTCACCCTTTCTGTTTGTGTGTTTGTGTTTGGCGATGATCACGTGACTTGTCACGTGGGAGCAAATGTGAATCCATGTGAGAACGCCGATGCATAGTAACAGAGCGGGGCAGACGATGGGGGATTTTTCTCTATGTTTTATTTCATGCATTTTGTAATAAATTTTATGACGTTTTTTCTCTATTATGAACATGTAATAAATATGGAGTAGTGTGATTGAACTACAACGAGATAAGTTTTAAATTTTCCCATGCTTGAGAACTTTATATAATGTTTTAATTCCAATTTTTTTTTTATGATATATGCTTTATCTAGTAATATCCATCTAGGGTGTTACAATCATGAAGGATTAAAATTAAAATGTAGTATGTTTATAGGACCACATTGAAAAAGGAACACATTGAAAAAGGATAGGGACTAAAATATAAAAAGAAAATCTTAATCTTTCTTATATTTTAGAAGGTTATGTATGATTGCTTGAAGAAGTTGAATATTAAAAGGAGCATAAATGATTAGTTAAAGAAAATATGTTAGCTTTATAAATGAGTTTGTAAAGTCACTTTTGAATATCTTCTTTATCCTCTACTGAAATATATAATACGCATATAAAGTAATTTTTTATTTTTCCACGTATTCTTTAAGTACTACCTCTAATTATAACTAAAGAAGTTGTTTATAAGATTACATGTATAACTTTGATGAAAAGATATACAAATATTATTGCAAGAATACTACATAGAGTAAATATTTTACAACGAAATAACCCTCTGGCCTTAAAATTATTTGACAAGAATGCATTCAAATTAGTTGATATTTCATGCAAAATCTTTAGTTGATTTTGTATGCAAACGTTCTATTTGTAGGTGTCTTGAAAAATATCATTGTGAGTAGCATGTTGATCTTCTGTTTCGTGACAAAGCTCTAGCAAGAATAGATACCTTTTAACGTATAGGATCTCTACTACAAACTTCTTGTGTTTTGCAATATCTTGTATTATGAACATGTGTTCCTTGTACTAAAAGGTCTATTTTAAACATAACAATGACAAAAGATTGGTCTTTTGTGCCAAAGCCTTTTATGATAATGTATAAATTAACTCTTTGATGGTTTTGCAATATGATCTATAGTGTTTGAGTCTTGTTATAAGACTTTGTCTTGTGGGTAGTGTCTTCTCTTATATGGTCTTTAGGTTAGTGCTGTTTTTAACCGGCGAGGATAAGGCAGTGTAATGATGACATAATCTAATATGAACATTTTAAAAAGATAATCTTTTGATTTTTTCACAAGAGCATACTTTAAGATCTATATTAGTTCACCAAAACTATGTATATTTTTTTATCATCAAACTTGGGAATTTTCTAAATTGTCTTTATTTATTGAAATTAAATTATTGTAATATAGGCTATTGAGATTAAATCGTTAGATATAGGGATGTCAACAGGGCGGGTAGGGTACGAGTAGTAGCTTCCCCGTACCCTACCCGCTGGATAAATATCCGTCTCGTACCCATACCCATATCCGTAGGGTATCCGTTATGCGGGTACCCGTCTTTTTTTTCCATATCCACGGGTACCCGCGGGTATTTACAAAATTATTTAAAAAATAAATATTTAATCATAAATGCAAATAAAATAAAATAAAATACATCACTGTCATAAATTTTAAATAAAGTTCAAACAAACTCAAGTCTATACAAATCTAAATAATCATAAAAATAAATATAAAACGACATTTAACACAATGAAAATTCTTTAATTAGTGCTTTGATCAACAAACCCACTTTCTTCAATTGATTCCTGAGTAAAAAATAGGCCATAATGTTTTTTACTAATATATATATATATATAAGGGTATTTTTGTGAATTAAAGTTTAGCGGGTACGAGTATCCACGAGTACGGATACTATGATATCCGTATCCGCCCCCACTAATATGCGGGTATCAAAAATACCCCGTATCCGCAGGTAGTGAGTATCCATTTTTAATATCTGTTTCTTACCCATTGTGAGTTTTATCTACGGATACCCGCAGGTACAAATATTTTTGACATCCCTAGTTAGATAAGATATTTTGTAAAGCATAAATTACTTCTTCTTCACAAAATAGGAGGAGGATAACAAATTTAAGTTCTATGTTTTTTCAATTGTGAGACGTTTCATAATTTTGTTTGTGTTTTACAAGTTTTTTAATAACTTTATCGACTTATATTTTGATACTTCTATATCTAATAATTGATAGAAACAAATAATTAAAAAACTTTTTAAGTAAAGAAATCATTTTTAATTTACTAACAAAGATGATTGCACTTAAATAAGATGAAAATATTAAAAAAAAATTAATGTAACAAACGGTTGAGTTTAATATTTTTTCAAATGAATTATTAGAGCCATCTATATCTTATAATTATGAAACTTTTTATTTCTTTACTCAGTAATTACTTTACTTTTTATTTTACTTTTTATAAATATCTTTAGTTCTTTAATATATATATATATATATATATATATATATATATATATATATATATATATATTT
>Ga0209589_1000259_pt1 | contig 66271 bp, 35 predicted proteins | sample CowpeawhiteBW_FD_187525 | JGI IMG/M metagenome (GOLD analysis project Ga0209589, IMG submission 187525) | Root nodule microbial communities of legume samples collected from California USA - Cow pea white BW (SPAdes) (version 2) | ecosystem: Host-associated > Plants > Roots > Nodule | place: USA... | reverse complement strand
TTTCTGCACCATGAGGAAGGCCTTCAACATGAGGAACATTGATAGGGTAAAAGGTGATGAGATGTGGGAAGAGGTTGAATTGCTCTAACTTGGATTGGGTTCTTCTAGGGATGAAGAAGGAGATTTTGTGTCCTCTTTTTGCTAATTTGTTGGAGAGGTGGAGATAAGGTGTTAAATGTCCCATGGCAAACCATGGAAACATTGCTATGTGCAAAGAAGGTGCATCCATTTTTTCTGTGTCCAACTTGCTGCTTCCCTACTGCATATTCAAATATATAAAACCAAGTTTTCTACCTAAATCATTGATTGCATATTCAAATATATAAAACCAACTTTTCTACCTAAATCATTCATTTATTGGTATGATGCAATCATTGAAAAACATGTAAACTTAAAATATCATACGTTGATATTAACGCTACTTTGGACCTTTCTAAGAAATAATGGGGGTTTGTTAAATTGAGTGCGTTGTCTATAAGTTTTGCAACAATTTTTTTTTTTTTTATCTTTATAAGGGATAAGAGAGAAAGTATACTAAATAAAACCCAAAGTAATGGTCTTTATGGGTAATGGCACTTTAACCTTGTTAAAAATTTATACCATTATTCTACAATCCATTTTATTAATTTTTATTTTGATAATTTAATTTATATTTTATAGATAACTTCCTTTAATACTTATTATTATTATTATTTAAAGAAGCTAAATGGGTGTAACATTTATTCGTCGGAATAAAGTTGCCATTAGTTGTGATTCTTGTCGTATTTATTTGTTTCATCAATTTAGGACGAAAGTATTAAATTGGAGCATGTCTTATTCTAATCCCATTTGCACCTACTTTATTCCCCCCAGCTACACATCAGTTGCATACGTTCATGATCCATAATTTAGCTTCTTCTTTTTTTTTGTTTGATTTTAAATATTTGTTGTTTGATTCTAACTAGCATTCGGTAGACCAAACCATTATTATTATTTTTTTAATTTATGAAAATGTTTGTGTATTTTTAATTAAAATTGACGTCAAAGTAAAGAAAAATGAAAATATACGGGACGCAGATTTCAAAGTAAAAAAAAAATCATTTCTATAGGATAAATATTACACTTTCTTCTTACCGTACAAATAAATACACTATAATCAATAGATAGGATGAATGAATTTTGAGCAAAATGTGTAAACAATACATATAATTAATCAAAATGCAATAACAACAATATTCACAGAAAAGAAAATATGAAAAACTTATTAATAAAGTGTAAATATTGTTTTTTTTTTCTTTTTGAAACATCAAATGAAGATCCAACAATTGAAAAGAATAATCATCTACGAACCAACTAAGATAACTTGAATCCAGCATTGAATTTATTTTTAGTGAATTTTTGTCAATAAAACAAACATCTTATAAGTAAGGAGAAAGAAGACATGTACCTTTTTTTGCAGCTATTTCATTATTTGGACTAGATTTTTTTTGTCATTAATCTATCCGTTAAATTTTATTAATTGAATGTTCGCATATTATTTTTAAAAATAAAGATATTACTCGAAATATGAAAGTAAAACGATAAATTATTGAAGAAAATAAATTACAAATAAAAAATAGAAGAAAAGGATAAAGTACTCAAATATAAATTATTCCAGTGGAGTGGTTGAGAATATTCTAGTAGCTCGATGAGCATCCTTATGACTTAAGATTTATATGGATAATTTACACGTCTCAACTCTTATTATAAAATACATTATCCAAATAGCGTCCCTCAATATTAAGTTTCTCATGCCATACTTTTAAAGAATGAACATTGGACCATCATCAATGGTTGGTTGAGATAAAATACGAAGATTAGTGGTAAAAAGTAGTTATTATGAAGAAATGAAATAGTTAAAATTGTTGGAAATCAATAAAAATATTATCGTCTTTATTTTCAAGAATCATTCTAATAATAGAAAAATTAGATAAAAATAAGGTTAAAATACTTTTTTCTCCCGATTTTCGTTAAGTTTTGTCAAATAAGTCCTAATTTTGGTTTTGTGTTCCAAATTTTCGTCAATTTTGTTCAATTGAATTTTTTTTGCTAACACCGTTTAAATCATTAACGACCATGAACAGTGTCAAGTGACACGTGTCACTTCATTTTTTTTTTAAACTAGTGCCATACCCGTGCGTACGCACGAGTGTTGTGTTTTTTCTCTTTTTCTTTTAATTTTCTGTTTGTAAAATAAAAAAACATTAGTTATATTTACAGTAAATAATTATTTTATATATATTATTATACAATATTATTGTTTACACGAATAATAATAATAATAATAATGAATATTAGAGCTATATATTATTAGAATTAGGATGGATAAATGTTACTTTAATATTTGTCATTATAATTTTTAATAAAGTAATTTAAAATTGATTACAAATCACTTTATATATTTTGTTAATTACTTGGAATTAAAATATATTATATTTTTTAATAGATTACTCTAAAATTGCTTACAAATAATTAGGGATGTAAAAAAAATTCGTACCCGCAGGTATCCGTGGATAAAACCCGCAACGGGTAAGAAATGGATATTAAAAATGGATACCCGCTACCCGCAGGTATGCGTATTTTTAATACCCGCATGTTAACGGGGCGGGTACGGGTATCATAGTATCCGTACCCGTGGATATCCGTACCCGCTAAACTTAACCCTTATATATATATATATATATATATATATATATATATATATATATATTTATATATATATATATATATATATATATATATATATATATATATATATATATATATATATATTAAAAAACAGTATGAGTCTTCATTCAATAATGGTGGTCAGATTCTTATCCCACAAATGAGTAAATTACTTCCATATACTGTGGAGGCATTGATGTGTCTCTAGGACTGGTTATGGACCAACATGGAAGGTAAAGAAATTAACACTTTTACTTAGATATTTTAATTACGTGATTGTTAGAAATTTTTACTGAACTTCTTATGTTTTAAGGCTCTTCTAGATTAAAATTGGACAACCACGAAACTTTATACAATGTTGCAAGAGGTAGACATTGATGAAGTTAGTAATTTCTTTAATATTTTATTCAAAAATAAACTACAATATAAATTGATAGTGATTTTTTATTTGTTTGTTTTTCAAGAATCAATCAGAGAAAGGGGACTTGTTGATCTAAGCACTAATTATGGTTAAATATTTATTTTTTAAAATATTTTTGTAAATACCCGCGGGTACCCGTGGATACCCGCTGATATGAAAAAAATAGACGGGTACCCGCATAACGGATACCTGACGGATATGGATACGAGTACGGGACGAATATTTATCCAGCGGGTAGGGTACGGGGAGCTACTACCCATACCCTACCCGCCCCATTGACATCCCTACAAATAATCATAGATATTTTATTAGATGGAATAATAAAATATTATGTTTTTTAATTACTAACTAATAAATAAATTGGTTACAAATAATATTATGGTTATTATTATTGTGATATTTATATATTAAAATGTCACCTGATTATTAGTTATTATAATCTTTGGAGGGATATAATAATTAAAAGTTTAAATATAGTTGCAAAAGTGAGGAATTGTTTTTTTTAATATATTAGAATACAAAATTACAAACATTGAGAGTGATAGATGGGAAATGATGTTTTTAATATTTAAATATAATTTTTATATTTAAATATAACAATAATTATATAAATAATTTGATAATATTTAGATGTACATTTATTTGCTTTAAATTATAAAATTGATTAATGATATGTAATTAGACCATATAAAAGGTTGAAGTGGAGTTTACACTTTTCAATATAAAATATAAACATAAGATATTTTAAAATTTCTAAATGAGAAGAATAACAATACAATAATGATAATGATAATTATTATAATACTAATACAAAATAATAGTACTATTATTAATAACATTAATATTAATAATAAAAGTAATAATAATACTGAATATTTATTAATACTAATATTAACACTGATAATAATAATAATAATAATAATTCAAATAATTTAAATAATAATAATATTATGGATTTTGTGAAAAAGAATAATCGTATAAAAATAATTAAATAACTAATCACAAGTATTCTTAATAATAAATAATATTTATTTCAGAATAATAATAATTTTTTTTAATAATAATGTTAATAATAATACTAATGTAATACAACTAATAATAAAAAGTAATGGTTGGTATTGAAACATACTCATGTGTTTAGGGTTATTATTATTTTTTAAAATTATATTAAGAAAGTTAATATAATTATAAATAATATGATATTTTTTTTACTAATATATAATCAAAGAATTAATGTTAGTTGTGCACAAACTCACATCACTTACATGTATATAATTTGTAATTTAATTATATGTCTTAACTTATGAAATTATTTTTAAAAGTATACTTTATATAATCTATATAATATTTTATGATTATATTAGATATATTAAAGTTAACTCCTTTGTATCTAAAGTCTCTGCAAATGGTATAAGAAAATTTCTCTGGTCAATTAATTAATGATATGTAAACATGTCAAAGTGAGCCAACCCAGCTCACACGGGTTGGCTCACCACGAGCCGGGTTGAAAATGAGTGAACCCAACCCAGCTCACTTTCCAGAAATATCCATTAATACTAATAATATTAATTAAAATAATAATAATAATAATAATAGAATAATCTAGAATTATATATATCGTACAAAATAATAATAATAACAATAGTAATAGAAGAATAATAGTAATATTGTTAAATATTCATTAAATACTAATCACTTTAACACTAATAATATTAATATATTATTAATTATGTATAGTAAAATAACATTGTTGTATGATTAAAATTTATAATTAAAAATTGTAATCATATACTATATATTATATTAAAATAAAATACATATTCACGGTCATTATTAAAATAAAATATAGAGATATTATGCATTACATAACCGATACAAAATAAATACAACAAAAGGTTTGAATTGAGTTTATAACAATAATTAAAAAGAATTGGCCGAATGAAATTTAAAAAAAAGTTAGATGTACATAGAGAGTCAATGTTTCTTTTGTTTTTTCTTTTTAATTTATATTTAAGTTTATAATTATATATAGTTATAAAATAATATTTTAAAAGAGAGTTTGATGATAAAAAACCTAAAACATTAATTATGGGTATTTATTATTTAGTGACAAATTAATTAAAAAATAATAATAATATTTGAATATTAATTTCTTTAAATAAATGTAATGGATAAATATTTGTTACAAAGATTTTAAATATAAAGTTTTATTGTGTTTAATGTCACATAATTACAATAGAGATAAAACATGGACTTAATGATATATTTATTTAGCACCTGTTCAATCAAATTTAAGGTTAATCATGTAATTGTGCACTCAACCAAGTCCAATCATTGAAAATAGTTTTTTTTTCTACTAACATTGTAAATATGAAAATAATAAAGTGTAATAAATTTATTAATTTTCAATAAATATAAATTCAATCTTCATTGAGGGTTAAAATTATAACATTAATAAATTGACAAATAAAGAAATAAATTAAAATAAAATATAACAATTGATTATATTTATAATAACAAAAAATAATAGTAAAAGTAACATTAATAATTGAGAAAAAGTATTAAAATGAATAATAATTATTAATAAATAGATTATAAATTAAGAAAGACGACGTGAATTGATTCTTGAATTTTTTTTCCATAATCAACTAATAACTATGATTAAAATAGTTTATCTATACGGTATTTATAAAAATAAAGTAATACTAAAACTAACATTGTAAATGAAAATGGTGAAATGTAATATATATATTTAATAAATATTGATTAAGATTTTTGAGTAATAATTAAAGAAATAATTTAAAATAAAATATATTTATTGATTCAAATAATAATAACAAAAACAATAGTAATTATAATAGTATTATTAATTACCGATTATAACTTCGTTCACAATTAAACAAATTTGAAATTATTAATAAAATAAACTAATTGATAATAACTTTTTAGAAATTAATCGTGCAATTATTAATTATAAATGTATAAATTTAAAAAATTTCCAAACGTATGGAAAAAAAAAATTCACTCATAATTAAAAATTAAAAACAATTAAACGAATTAATTAGTCAAATGAAAAGATTTAAAAAATAATCATGATTGATTGTATAAATCAATTTGATTGTATAAAAGATTTACATATGAGCACGATCAATTACTAAATTTAGTATTAGTATAAATGATAAAATCTTGTTACATTATATGCTGTTATATACAAATTTAAAAGATTTCAAAACATATACAATAAAGGAAAAAATCACTCATAATTAAAAAATAAAAAATAATTAATAGAATTAATTGATTAATTAATAAAAAATAGAAATAAATCGTATAAATCAATTATAAGTTATAATCAATAATTAATATATTCAATAATAATGTTTAATCATGATTACGTAAAAATGTTTAATCATAGAGTATAATATCTATATTAAGTTGTAAGAATTGTACATCCGAGGAAAAAAAAATATTACAAAGAAGTCAATTTCTTGATTCAAATAAAAATTATTTTCTTTTTATAAAAAGTGTTCCAAACATTTGACATGAGTTCCCATCTTTGACCAACCCTGAAGGTAATATATATATATATATATATATATATATATATATATATATATATATATATTACATATGAAGTTACGCAATCTTTTTTTTTTCAATTTTCTTCTTAATTTTATTTTATTTTTACATAACCAACAAGGAATTAGTTTGAGTAGAGATAATAAATCCCTTATAAATAAAGTTTTAAATAAATTTTATTTTACGATATGTTACATTTTCAAAAACTTTTTAATAATATTACAATTATTAGAAATGTTATTCTTTGATAATATATCTAAAAATGTGTTTTGTTAGCTTTCAATGTCTTTAAGAATACATTTTAAATTTTAAATAATTAAAAATAAAATAGGGTAAGCTGCAAAATAAACATTACACATTCCTGCTCTTTTATATGAACATAAAAGTTAACGAAACACTATAATACCTTTTTTTTTTCAGAATAAAAGATATCGAAAAACCATTTTATATAATTTAAATAAAACAAGAATAATTATGTTTTTTATATTTGAATAAAGAATAATGATAAATTGAAAACCATATAATTTTATATAACCAATTAAAACTATTATTATTTATTAAATATCTTAATTTAATGTTTTATTATTAAAAGGAGTTTTATCTGATATTCTATACAGGTCGTTATCAAAATACCTTTTTTCTTTTTATAAAAAAATAATTTTTTAACTATATATTTGTAAAAGTAATACAATCACAAAAAGTATATTTGTGTAACTGTAAGAAAAGAAAAAGTAGATGCTAACTTATTGTATGAATAGAATTTATCAGAATTTGAAGATGTTATCTATCTGTAAAAAAGAAAAATTATATGTGTGTCGTTTCACAGTCAAAGTCTATGAATAAAATTCTACATTCTTCATGGTGAAGAAATGGCAGGGCCAGTGCAGCCGAAATAAAAAAAAATACAAAAACTTTATTTATTTTTATCACTTTTGAAGAAAATAAAAGGTATTCATATTCGATTTTTCAAGTTGTTTGAACATGTGGTACCGACCACAAAGAGAATATAAATCACGTGGAAGTCAAACCGTGTGAAACATATGCAGCAGAACAGAGATTTAATATATAGTACCCAAATTCGTTTTGCCATGAACAAATATTTTGAGAGGTTAAAATAATATAATTTTTTATTATTAAATTGGATTGATCATTAATACAGTATTTTAAAAATAATTTTTTTTATCGAATAATTAAATTATTAATTGAATCATTAATATATTTTAAAAAAAATATTTTATTTTTATTTTAACTCATATCTATTTTATTATCATTTGTAAATAATGAATATATTATTATTATTTTTAAATATGAAAGTGAGAAATGAGTGTTATTTTATAAAAAATTAAAAATGTTAAGTTTTTTATGTTTTAATTTAGTCCTTAAATTATATATTCTCAATAATTTAAAAAAATTTAAAAATTTAAAAACTTTTAAATATATATATAATTAAAAATAAATAGGGGTGGGGCCGTGACCCCTCTCCGCACCTTATAAAATCAACCACTGGCTTTGCAACATTCAACATTGTCTGATTATTGCCACCTTCATCACTTCCTCTTCTCTCAACAATGGCAGATTCAGAAATCTCCACCCTTTTTTCTCCTTACAATATGGGAAAATTCAACCTCTCTCACAGGTCACTCACCCACTTCTCATTGCCTTCTTCATGAATCTATTCCCACAAAATCTATGAATTGAACACTAACTGTTTGACTTAAGTTTTGTGCAGGGTGGTGTTGGCTCCCATGACAAGATGCAGAGCGTTGAATGGGATTCCTAACGCAGCGCATACAGAGTACTACGCTCAGAGATCAACTCCAGCTGGATTTCTCATCACTGAAGGCACTTCCATCTCTCCCACTTCTTCTGGGTACATTCTACTTGTCTATTCTCACTATTATTATCTCTTTATACTGTTGTTTAATTTAGGGATAAACAGCCAAACAATTATCCTTTAATCTTTTTGTTTGTGATCAAAATGATGTTTAGGGGTACTTGAGGATTGAATTAGATCAATTCATGAAACCATCATGAAACTAATATATTTGTAAGTGGTGATGTTGATGCAGGTTTCCTCACGTGCCTGGAATCTACACTGATGAACAAGTGGAAGCATGGAGAAGTGTTGTGGATGCCGTGCACGCCAAAGGCAGCATCATCTTCTGTCAACTTTGGCATGTTGGCCGTGCATCAAACCCAGGTAACATGCATATGCTCCTTTACTGTTCATGTTCTATCCTTTGACTTAATTAATTCATCGATTTTAACAGCTTATAACAACACAAATTTCTCATATTTTGCATTGAAGCATACATGTTTGAAAGAATAACTCTTAACTCTTCACACAGCATCATGATTAATTCCATTCCATCCTTAATTATGTCTTTTTTATATGACTTTTCAATTACTGTCTATTTTGTTGAATTGTCCACTCATTTAGCACCTTGAGCTGATGTGAAACAGTGTATCAGCCTGGTGGGGCTGCACCTATATCGTCCACCAGCAAACCCATATCAGAGAAGTGGAAGGTTTTCATGCCAGATGGGTCCCGTGGCGTGTTCTCAGTGCCTCATGCACTTACCACTGCTGAAATATCTGAAGTAGTGGAGCATTATCGTCAATCAGCAATTAATGCAATTCGAGCAGGTTAATTAAATTGTACTTTATTACTTCGCTAACATAGTATAACATCTACCTTTTCAAATTCGGATATATCTAAGTTATATGATGATGATGAAATTTGACATACTTTATATACACTAGCACAGGTTTTGATGGAATCGAGATTCATGGGGCACATGGGTATCTCATCGATCAATTCTTGAAGGACGCAATCAACGATCGAACAGATGAATATGGTGGATCACTAGAAAACCGGTGCAGGTTCCTGATGCAGGTGGTTGAAGCTGTTGTTTCTGCCATTGGGGCAGAAAGAGTTGCTGTCCGAATTTCACCAGCAATTGATCACATGGATGCCTTTGACTCTGACCCACTTGGGTTAGGCTTAGCAGTGATTGAGAGACTGAACAAATTGCAGAAAGAAAAGGGCACAAAACTGGCTTACCTTCATGTTACTCAACCCCGATTCACACTTCTTGAGAGAACCGTTCAAGATAGGGAAGAGGATAGTGTTGATCTGATGCAGAAGTGGAGAAAGGGTTATGAGGGAACATTGATGTGCAGTGGTGGCTTTACTAGGGACTCAGGGATGAAAGCTGTGGCTCAAGGCCTTGCTGACTTGGTTTCCTTTGGTCGTCTTTTCATCTCTAATCCAGACTTGGTTTCAAAGCTGAAGCTTAATGCACCTCTCACCAACTACAACAGGAACACCTTTTACACTTCCGATCCTGTCATAGGTTACACAGATTATCCTTTCCTGCACAAACAAACTCATATGAATTGAGTATACCTAAGGATATGATTGCTTTTAGTTTCTAGATTAGAGTCAATCTCCTTTATTTTCTGTAATTTGAAAAAAAAAATGTTTTAATGAATTATATGTCCTTTACATTCTACATTCATTTTTCTTTCATATAGTTTTTAACTGCATACTTTATTTCTTCTGCAAAACTGCATTTTTCTTTCAAAGTTATGATGAGCAAACAAAAAAGGAAGCGTCGCCTGAGAGATTCGAACTCTCGCGGGGAAACCCCATGTACTTAGCAGGCACACGCCTTAACCACTCGGCCAAAGCGACTAGGTGTTAGGTCAGAACTGTAGCTCTAACAACACTCAAACCTTTATATTCGCACAGGCACAGTCTTATTGCTATTCAAGCACCCAATTATAAAGACTTTTTAAGGGTACTTTTGTTTTTATGATCATTAATTGATCGGTAAACTATTATCAGTTTAATAACTATTATAATTTTAACAATCAATTTATTTATTTTACAGATCTATTTCACTATTCATTATAATTTTACGGGAAAAAGTAATTGATGATGGGTAATTTTAGGATATTTTTATTTTATCATTCAAAGACTCGTTTTTAAATATTAAATTGATGATTTAATGTTAAATAAAATTGTTATCGTTACATTTTAAATTTATATTAAAGACTTCAAATTGTAATATAACATTTTTTTAGACTTAATAATTTATTATTTACTTTTTTAACTAATTAAGTGACATGATTGATATTCTGTTAAGAAATATAAGATACTGTGATTAATACCATATTATTATTAATATAAAATGACAAGTTAATTGTTTTCATTGAAAATAATATTAAATAAATCATTGTTATCACATTATCAATGGTGTTAATGATAATAGTTCCTTAGATATTATAGGTGATGAAATAAAAGTTATCGAACCTCATCACCTGCATGGTTATGATGATTTGTAGTCATTTTAAGTGATGGTGTGGAAATTAATCACGAGCAAGGCCACTTGCATTAATATTTGTGACAATAGTCCTGTCGTCACTATAGATGATGTAGAGATGGTTGAATATTTTGCAAACTTAAAACAAATTTAAAAATGAGGTATTCTATTTAAAATTTATTTATCGAGTTATTTTTTAAGAAAAATTATATATTAATATCAAAATTAATTTTATTTAATATTTTTTTAATAGAGACTAAAGTTAATTTGTTTTTAAACGTTATCATGAGTTTGCAATAGAGACTTATCCTCATTACTAATGTTGTATGTGACATCAATTGTCCTGTGACGAAGGTCAAGTGGGTCTGGTCACAATCGAATGGTGACGCTTGGGCTATTACACTCTTAAGTAAAAAGAGTTGTATCCTGACTAATGATTCTAGCTTTTGGCCTAGTGATAAGCGTTCGATATTGATGAGGTGGAGACCAAGTGGACTAGGTTACAATCGAATCGTGACACTTGGGGTGTTACACTCTTAAGTAAAAAGAGTAAAGTTGCACCCTGATTAATGACTATAATTTTTGGCCTAGTGGTAATCCTAATAACTAATTACTTCTTTCTGCTTCTTGTTGTTCTCACTAATATATATGTTGTTAATCGTTCATTCAAAAAGCACCCATTATTTTCTATTTCAATTTCTTATCTATTTTTATAAATTTATTCATAGCCCCTTTTTGTGATGCAATTAAAGCCTCGTCTTTTTTTTTTTTCTGGATTTTTTAATAACATAATTTTAATTTTCTAGTTGACATATCTATATTTTTATATGAAATAAAAAATTATAATATATAAAACAATACTAAAATTAAGTATATAAAAAGATGAGTTAAAAAACTAGAATCTCATTTTGGTTGTCAAGGAAGTAAACTCAATTGTAAATTTGTAGTATCTTAAAGTTTCAAATATTTTTCTCAAGTCTCAAGTTTTTCATAAACTTGCAATGTTTATTTTGAGATTAATCATTAATAAAAATAATTAAAAAATTATTGTTTTTCTCAAACTATAACCCTAATTCCTAAACAACGTCAAAGAAACACATTTATAATCCTAATACAAATTCAATATATAGAATAAAAACAACATCAATCCAAATAGAAAGAAAAACATACGAACCAGAAATGAAAATAAAAAAATTGGTACACACAAGCAATATAATATTCAAGGAATGAAATTCGTCAAAACTCTTAAAAGAATAACTTTATAATAGAAGAAAGCAAGAAAATGTAAGGAGTGAAATTTGCATATGAGAAGTCACAAGAAGATAAAAGAATAAAATAAAATCAAAATTGAAGTCACAAAGAGATAAAAAAGAAGAAAATATAAAAAATTAAGTCACATAAAGATAAAAAAAGAAAAGAATCAAAAGTCACATAGAAATAAAAAAAATAAAATCAAGATTAAAGTCACATGGAGATAAAGAAAAAAATTGAATCAAATTGAAGTCTCATAGACATAAAAGAAGAAAATAAAGTGAGAATAAAAATAATTATTCTTTTCCTAAACAAAATTATAATTTATTGAAAAAATATTTTAATTCATTAAATATCATTTTCAATGCAAATAAAAATTAAAAGACACTAATAATAATTTAATTAAATTTTATTCTGAAACATAAACTTATAATTAATTTAATAGAGATATATTTAGTATCAAAATTTGTTAAGTTTTTTTTTTTATCTTAAACATAATTCTATAATTAATTAATAGAGGTATATTAGTATTGAAAATAATTTTGAGTTTTTTTTTTCTTAAACAAAAAGAAATATTACTACTAATTTTGTTTGTAGGTCTTATTTTTTCGGAGACCTAAAGTATACTTTTGTTTCTATGATATGAATTGAGTGGTCAACTAATATAATTTTAACAATCAATTTATTTATTTTATAAATGTACTTCACTATTCATTATAATTAGGGAACCCACGAAGTGACACGTGACAATTAGTGTTCACCTTCCATTAACGATTTAGACGACGTATGTAAAAAGGACTAAATTTACCATAATTTACAAAAATTAAAATCATTTTAAATATTTTGAAAAGACAAGAATCAAACGAAACAAAACTTACAAAATTTGAAACTAATAAAATATTTAAACCAAATAAATATCACTATTATTAATAGTGATAATAACAATAATTCCTTAGTTGTTATAGACGATGACATGAAAGTTTTCGGACATTATCACTAACATGGCAATGATGATAATTTCTTGATCTTTGTAGGTGATAAGGTGGAAATTAATCATCCAGCATGGTCGCTTGCATCTTTGGTCACTGTAAATGATGACATGGAAACTATCGGAAAACATTAAGATCTCATTGTTCAACACTCCTTGTTTTACATTAACTACATATTTATTTTATATTAATCATAAAATCTGACATTTTTTAACATTCAAAATAAATTAAAGAAGACGATAAAAAAAATAACCATGTTAATTAAAAAAAAAAATGATATGTTTCAATTGAGAAGTGAGGGATTTAAAACTTGATTTAGTCTATTTTTATGAAAATTAATAATTTAAAATTTAATTTAATTTAACGATAAAGATAACTATTTTGAAATAGTTCATAGAAATGTACATAATTACATAAATGGTATGTGAACTGTACTTAAAAAAAAAAAAAACTTTTTTACAAAATCATAAAGTGAGAAAAACGAAAATCTCATAAATTATAAATTCTAATGGCGAAAGTTATATTATTTTAAATAATAATTAGTATTTTATACTAATCATCGTACTTAAATAATATTTTTTTACTAATGTTACTTTCTGATCTTATAAAATGCTCAAAATTCCCTAATCTGCAGTACTGAATTTGTTTGATTTTGAAATAGTGACATAAAGAATGATTTTTTTACTATCGTATTGTGGAACAATATTTATAGAAGAGTGTTTAGTGAAGACTTCAGAAACAATATGTTTTTAAAAGAATAATCCAAAAAATAAAATAAAATAGAAACGTCGCCTGAGAGATTCGAACTCTCGCGGGGAAACCCCATGTACTTAGCAGGCACACGCCTTAACCACTCGGCCAAAGCGACTTCTTGAAAGCTAAAAGCTATACATGGTATATATAATATAAGTGTTTCTTTTGCAAGTAAAAAAGGTTCAAAACAATGAAACAGAATGCTTCAGAATTTATATATAACGTTCTGTGTAAACTTTGTAATATTTTGCAAGCATTTAGACTATTATTTATCAGTGAGCTTACTTGAATAATCAATAGTGTATATGGTTTACTTTTTTGTTCGCAACTTGTAGAAAATTCAAATTATATTTAAAGAGATGGAAGAAAAAAAAAAAACTTGGGTTGTTGATTACGATAAAAGATAGAATACAAAGAATATTTGCAAATTGCAACAGTGTAAAACATTTTTCTCATAAAATCATGTTGGGAAAAGTATTAGTTATTATTTTTCTGGTTGAAAGTGTAAGTAACCTCACGCATTTATCCTCTTTTAGATAGAGGTGTCTAATATTTTTATAAATATTTAAAAAAAATTAAAAATTATACATATTGTACCGGCTTATTATATATAATTAATATTTTATATATGACATAAAATATTTTTCTAATTCTAAAACATATTGACTATCTTTTCTTTAATCATATTTTTCTTATTTATATTTAAAAAAAAATTACCTCTAATAAATTATTAAAGATATAACAAAAATATTTAATGTTTTCTTTTATTTCATTTTGAAATACAAAAGAATCATAAAACTCAATATTTTTAAGACTATACTGATCATTAAATCATCGGTGGTTCAAAATTTAATAGTTTAATCATAATTGAATTAATATTAAAAATTATTTAATATTTAGATCATATAATGTGTCATACAGATTTTAGTAACCTATCTATCTATCAATAAATGCCTAATTGTTACTGTAATAGTATATGAATTATTTTAGGGTTTTCCCAAGAAGGAAGATAAAAAATTCTTGATTTTATAGCAAGGACCATAGCTACACTAGCATGTGACCCTCGGTTTGTCCACTAATGTTTAAAAAACACTCGTGACTAATCCCAACACTTTTTTTTGGCCTTTTTTCTATCATATATATATATATATATATATATATATATATATATATATTTTTTTTTTTTTTTTTTCTATTATATATATATATATATATATATATATATATATATATATATTATTTTTTTCATTTACAATTCTTCAATTCCTTTTTTCTAAATTCTAAAACGAGTTCGGTTTATTAATACAAACAAATTTACATATAAATTAATTTAAGGAATTTTCTTAATAAACATTTTTCTTAAAAAACAAAGCGAAGTAAAATTTTTCATAAATATTAAAAGTATTTTATTTCAAAAACATAAAAATTTAGATAAAGCATGAATTTTTATAAACTGATTCATGTATAAATGATTTTAACATTCTGGAAAAACCTAGAATCATTAAAAAAAATGAACTCAACACAATTTGAAAAAATTGGAAGACATGGGTAAGGTACGTGCATGGCAGCTCATCAGTAATTTGTACAGATATGAGAAACGTTCACCTTTTTGTTCAAACGTCTATTTCGGGTTCAAATATCTCTGAAAGTATGGCAGTGTGCTGCAACGGTTCTCTTGGCAACATCTCACAGACACAATAGATACAATAAGTATAGAATTTAAGTCTCGGTTTAAGTTTTATATCGAGTAAAAATGAAAAATTTGAACACCATAAAGATGAAGATGTATAAATTTATAACCTCAAAGATTTTGGATTGAGAATAGTATCAATCTCTTATATATAGATTAAACTCATGTCTTATCGGTGTTATATCTCTCTATGATTATCTCTCAAAAACCTAACAATAAGGACATTCAAATATGACTGTGAAAGTGATACCAATGCCACCCTTTTCTTGAATTTGGTAAGAAGTGAATGACCACTGTTGATTTCTCAATGACATGCTTATCCTTATCAGTACTTTGAGCATCCAACAAACATGGCATCTCTGTAGAAGATTTGTAATATGTTAGAGTAGGTACCACTGACCGAAAGAATGGTAATTGCTAAGATGATTAAATTGAATGAAGATCTTCATTATTCATTCTTAGTTGCATTGCTTGTCAGGGAAACACCAAGTTGACTTTTTTCCAGGTTCCCTAGAAGATGGGGAATGTAAGGCAACCTCATTCATATACATGTGCTTGCTTAATGTCCACACTAACGCACAAACAAGACTTGCAGAAAGGGTAGCTGTCAAAATGTCTTGTTATGCCCTTCATTTCTTCCTTTTGCTATGGTGGAGGACCACATGTTTTTCAGTTTCAGATTTTCTTATTGTTTCTGGGAATGAACGTTAGATTTACACTCTGAATTTCTATAAGTAGAAAAGTAAAAAAATGTATGTCTATTTGGATAACATTATAGTAAGTGTACAGAAACAGCTTCACTCTTGCAGATCATGCTGAGAATATGCTAGAAGAGAAAATGTTGTTCAGACTCCAAATTTAGATAGTAGAAGCTAATTGTGGCAAGTACGCTGGTTGTTTTAAATAGTAAGATAAAGTGAACGAGTTCACCCAAAATCCTAAAGCAAACACTAAATTCAAGAATTAAAGTGTCTAAATGATAATTTTGATAGACACTATTTGTTTAGTCCTTGACAAATTCTACACTTTGATGCCTTGAATCCATATCCACCATTTGAAGGGTTACAAGAAAAAAAGAAACATAAAAGAATCTTCATGCATATGAGTAGGAACAATATTTACAATTTCTTGACATCATCATTTTACCTTAAACCCCAGTGCTTTCTTTTACCGTCATCCCTGTTCCTTCATTACTAAATTCTGCATAATATCAATACCACCATGAGCATGGTTGTTCAATGTTCACTTAAGACAGATTGAAGCAGAACTATAAAGAACAGCATCACCAGAAAGTGATCTTAGTTTAGGTCATTGCCAATAATCACGAATGCAAAATAGAGCACTTGAAATAATATCTTGCAGAGTAAAAGAAGATACTCGAAAGATGCCTGTGTTCCTTTACATTCAAACAAAAAGTAGGTCCTTGTTATCTACGAAAAAGTTTGAAATTCACATGCACCAATCCATGCTCAAACTATGTCGTTTAAGGCCATCGGTGAGAAAAATCTATCCATATCAAACCATATTGAAACAATTCAATGGCCATGGTAAAAAGAGGCCCGTACCCTCCCCTCAAATTATATATAGTGTAACCAACCAAACACGTTACTAATACTTCATCAGAGTTAAGGTGAGAGCATTCCAACCTACAATAAGCGATGATTCTCATTATCTCCTTCGTTCTTTCTCTTTTCTCCTTCTCCCATGCTTCTGTTCTAGATTTCTGCGTGGGAGATCTTGCAGGTCCTATTGGCCCTGCAGGATACTCCTGCAAGAAGCCTTCAAAGGTCACAGCAGATGATTTTGCTTACAGTGGCCTTGGCATTGCTGGTAACACCTCAAACATTATCAAAGCTGCAGTGACACCTGCATTTGATGCTCAGTTTCCTGGTCTCAATGGCCTTGGCATATCCGCAGCCCGCTTGGACTTGGCAGGAGGTGGAGTTATACCACTTCATACTCATCCCGGAGCTTCAGAATTACTTGTTGTAATACAAGGAAGCATCTTGGCAGGATTCATTTCATCTTCCAACACTGTCTACATAAAAAAACTTAATAAGGGAGATGTTATGGTATTCCCTCAAGGCTTGCTGCACTTCCAAATCAATGCAGGTGGTTCTTCAGCCCTGGCTATTGTTACCTTCAGTAGCTCCAACCCTGGTCTGCAAATTCTGGACTTTGCTTTGTTCAAAAGTAATTTCCCCACACCACTGATAGTGGAAACCACCTTCCTTGATGCTGCTCTGGTGAAGAAGCTTAAGGCTGTTCTTGGAGGTTCAGGCTAAACCATGGGTAGTTATCCATGAAAGAGACTGAACTCAATCACGTTGTATCTCATGTTTGAGTTTGTTTATTGCCTTGGTCTACATTTGGATTTTTAGTATGCGTGTGTAGGTAGGACTCTTCTTTCAGCAAGCTTTGTAGTTGGAATAAAACTTGAGACGATTTGGTTGTTGTTGTGATTTTTATTGTTATCAAGTTTCAGTTGAAGGCAGATGATTTCGTATTTGAGAAAACTGAGCTATGAGTTTAATATGTGACCTTTTGTCGTGTGTATTTTTATGAATAATGAGGGTAAAACTTTGACTTGCACTTGCAATCCAACAATATAAAAATTTAAACTTAGCTTTTTCAAAGTACTCTAAGCCAAAACTTTCACATAAAGACTTCAGCTTCATTTAGTGGACTCCATGAGTTTCTCACAATAATAAACAATTTATTAGAAGAAATATATTAGAAGAGTACATTCGTAGTATTACTTTTCTAAAGAAACAGTTTAAAAAATCGATGAAACTAGATTTCTATTAATCTTATTGTACAACAAGAATACAACTTATTCAGTCCCACCCCCTTCTCCTGCTATTAGTACAAGCAATGAATAAAATATAATCTAGAAAGAAAGAAAAAGCATTCAATAAGTGTGGTTAGAGATGAGGTCTGCTTAAAAAGGTATGGTGTTTAATTTCTATTGCGTGTATTGACAGTGTATACTCTGGCCTGCCCGTGCTTGATCCTTAAATTTAATACTGCTGCTAGGAATCTCAGTTTCTTATCCCCCCACTTTGGCTATTAATAATCTTATCCCAACAGCCAGGAAATCAATAGCACCTTACCAGACAGCCCAGCACATTGCTATTTCCTCAAATATCAAGACAGTCTGTGTCTTTTGATTGCAGCTCTGCCATGACATCATAAGACAGACAAACCTTGAAGGGCGTCTCTACTGCTATCTTCTTTCACAAATGCATCCTGGCAGAGGGTTTGCATAAAAACTTTCCTCCAGCTTTGGAAATTCTCCAGGTTCCCTTGGGTATGGAGCACCAATTCGGTCTTCATGCAGTTTTCTGACCTTGGAGCTAAACTTTTTCCATGAAATTTTTCCTTCATCCAATTGATCAACAAGATTAACAAAATTCATCCTGCATCAACCATTGAAATAAACTAGTGAGAATGAAGAAGAATCAGTTAACACAGATCTAAAATGCATATCACCAAATCATCATGTTCCAAATAATAAAGAAGAAACAGGTTAGGAATATATTACTTGTCTGGATTGATGGTCTTCTTGAAGTTTTCAAAGCGCCTATGACCTTGTACCGCCTTTGCCATATTTCCATCATAAGTGTAAAGAAAAACATCGCTCTTTAGGGCGACAACATAGTCTATACCGGCCAACATGTTCTGATGATTCTTGAAAGGATTCAACTCTTCTTCAGAGGACAGAGAGGAATGAGAGAAAATGTTGGGGTAATCATCCTTGAGATATTTCATACTCCCTCTTCCAAATGCTTCTCCAGCTACCAGATAAATCCTGGTGTGTGATGGAAAACCCAATGCTTTAAGTAATAGGGAAGTTTCCCTTGGAGTTAATGGACAACCTCCTAGCAATCTCCTCTCGGTCCCATTAATCTCCTTCTCTTTCCAGTGACTTACTTCATATCGCATCTGTCTCAGTTCTTCGTCTTCTTCTGCAGTCAAATTATGACTGCATCCTGTAAATGCAAGCATATCCTTCTCATATCTATAACAAATTGCAATAGTGTAAGGTCAGAAGCATGATATTTATTTAAACTTCTTGACAAAAATACAAGCATCTTCTCAGTTGAGATCATCAAAGGAGTCCAAAACTAGGGTAATGCTTCGGATCCTTATTCCGTGAGACAACTTAAGGACTCTGATTCAGTGTACCAGTTAATTAAACTCTAAGCTTTTTTTTCCAAAAATATGGAAGCAGGTTTAACATCTGACTCAATTTGAAATGGACATTGATGACAATTTAATTATACAGCCAACAACTGTAGAGTCCAAATCTTTGACTTCATTAAAAGAGAAATTCAATACGGAAGCAACTCTAAACTTGCACAAAAATCTGGCTGAGTCCAAAATTTCCAGATCAAAATGGCCGAGGAAAACTTTCATGTCAATGGGTCCTTCACCAAGAAGCATGCTATTTTACATTGATCTTGTTATAAATCCTTGTAGGTTCAAATGAGAGATCAGTTTCCAAGGAAATAATATTATATGTTCTTGTCGCTAAAACAACCTAGGGAAAATCACACAACAGAAGCCAGCCTTGGCAAATCTGAAAGCCCAGGCCTAGTAAACTGCACAATAGGATCCTGATATCATGCCACTAACCTTATCACTATTCCTAGGCAAACATTGCTATATGGACTTGGGTATAATTGAGTTGCACTACTAATGAGTTAACGAAATCAACTAGTTAATTACTTCAAACTCATTTATTTAGTCAAACAAACAAACTCAAGATTGAGATTAAACTTTCTAAAGCTCCTTAATCACATAAAGTTAGATTAGAAGGAAATAAAAGGTTAGGATAAGAAATAGCTCTTTAAACATGATCTTATATATATATATATATATATATATATATATATATATATATATATATATATATATATATATATATATATATATATATATTGAGTGCTACTTAGTATTAAACATTATTTTCCAACAAAAAAGTTTGATATATTTTATTGATCTTTGTTATTTATATATTGCTTATGAAATAAGTTATAATTTTTTTAGGACAAAATACATTTTGTATGCCGGAAAAGTTCTTAAAATATTAAATACATCTTTAAAATATTCATATTAATTTCCTCCCTCTAAAATTTAAACATATTCCATAAGTTTCTCAGAAATTATATATGGTGTTTATTATAAATTTAAGAAAAAATACTTTTAATTGTAAAATTAAAAGGTCAATATCGTGTTCACGATAATTTTTTGGTATCATTACTATTACTAACAAAAACAAATACCTATATAGTAGTATGTATAAATTTTGATGGACAAGGGATAAAAATAATACCAAAAGTTTTTGGAAAACATATTTAATACATTTGAAATGCAAAAACACACTTTACCCTTTTTTATTTAAAAAATTATGAAAATGTAATAGTCTAAAACCTAATTTCACATATCATATGTCAAACCCATTTTCCTATTAATAGATAGTTATCTAGTGTTAATATAGCTATTAAATATTATATTAATAAAGTTAAAAATAACTCAATAAAAATCTTCATAAAATCATATTAATTAAATATAAATGAACTAAACAAGCTAAGCTCAAACTGTGTTTCTTTCACAAGTTCAAGCTTTCAATTAGGCTCGTTTAAATAAATGAACCGCATCTAATTTTTATTTTTACAAGTCAAACCCAAGCTTCAAGGGTTCGACATGGCTAGACTTAACGGTTTAACCTCTAATTTCAACCATCATTTTGAAACTAAGAATGTGTTTATTTGTGAAGATTGATTTGGGAGAGAGGGAGATCATGAATTTGAGTGGATTAGAAAGTGAAGTTTGTGTTGTTCTTTTGAAGAGATTTGGAGGTGAGAGTGAATGGATTTAGAAGTAAAGTGTGTGAAAGTGAATGAGTGATTTGATTGATGTGATACATTTGATTCCCACCCCAACCCTTCATATGAATGCATAACAACAAAAAGTAGAAGAGAGAAGAAGAAAAAAGATCCAGCATACATTTGTATCAGAATATTAAATTGTGACTTGCCTCAAATGAAGGGCAAGATACGAACTTCCATTCTGTTGCATTCTAGATACCAGCGTGTTTCCAAATTCCTCAACTGGAGCTGAATATTTCAGTGCTCTGTAATTTACACGGCATCTTAGTTTCTGTATGGAATGTGGAATGTCATTATTAGCGAGTCTGGAATCGGTATGAGTGAAATAGATCACTTTGTGCTGTTTTAGGAGGGGAAGAACCTCAGTCTTATAGTAAGAAACCTGTACATAAACATTATGTATATATTTAACGATGGTTATTAGAATGTAATGAAAAAGGAACACAATGGTATTGTGTGAATAAAATTCAAACGTTATGAATGCCATTCATAATGAGAGTTCATAGTGATATTTTCATGTTCTTAAAAACTGAACTGGCTACCAAAAAGACCATGTGGACGGATGACCAACTTCAATAAGAAAGCAAGAATCAATTAATCAGACATTCTATTCCAGATTTGAAAAAGAAGTAATTTGAGTTGAAAAGTTTTGTGGACCTTGGACCAAGATATGGGAGTTTTCGGGAAAGGCTCAATTCCAGCATAAGCAGGAGGTAATTTCTCAACTACGTGTACATCATCCTTCAGCATATGAATAAAATACTTCCAATCAAACAAATCCTTGAAGCCACTGCAAATATATTAAACAAATTAAGATGAAGACCAGAAAGTATTTAACAGGAGAATGGAAACTCATCACTTAATAACAGTGATAATTTGAAAAATTATTGCGAAAGGGAGAATACATGAAGGAGAGATTAGGAAAACCAGTTAGATCTTTCTGCCAAAAACACCCTTTCTATTAAAGACAAACTTGTGATAATTGTCTACAAAAGATGCTGATTGTATTACAGCAATGAATTGCATACTTCTAAAAAAGTGTTGCCAAAGTACTAAAGGAATAAAGCTGTATTCCCACATCTCTTGGACATAATTAATCATCTGCAGTTCCAAGCAGCTGCATGATTTGAACAAAAATAAGACTCCAAGTAGTTGGGTTCGGTCATGGACCCATAATCCAAACCAATTCTAATTGGTTGCACTAGAAAATACTCAACTAATACACAAAAATGTAATTGGGGTTGGGTTGGGTGGGTTTGTGAGTAATTTGCTTACACACGTAATCTGAATCATATATCAATTCATACATATAATTAGCATTGATTTAAACTGAATATTGCTTTAGGCTTGCAAGAAACAATGACATATCTAACTGCATAGTAGGAAAGGGAAAGAAAAAAACCTATTATCAGCCCAATAGGAGGTGTGATCAAGAGAAGGAAGAACAAGCGTGGCCTTCATAATCTTAGCAACAGCAACCATATCACATATCTGCAATCAAATGTATATTGAGAAGAAATCAGGTTATTGCAGCCAAACTTTCTATCATGTACCATCAGAAATCAACAAAGCCAGACCCCAAATCTCATCTGATTCAGACCACCATTTGCATTTACTAGAATGTAGCCATTGATCTTTGCATCAAGTTCTGGCAAAAGAAAATGTCAAAGTGAGAAGAGAAAAATCTTGGAATAACATATTGCATGACAAGAGAAAGAAGTATACTTGATAATGTAACTTCATACTTTTTCGATTACTTGGAAGATCTATGCATTGGGTGAAATTGTCACTGTTGGGCTTAGACCAGATCCCTGAATCCTAAATAAAAAAGCAGACTTTTATACACGAAAAGGCAAAGACATGTTTGAATAGGCCTATAAATTACCCTTTTTTTCATTTCATGTACTTCCTTGGATTATTTGAGAACCAAACAAAATTCAGTCAATAAAGTTGAGATACAGATTTGAGACTTACTTCAGCCATGGCAGAATGGCTGCCACCTACTCCAGTTGCTAATGTTTTTAATGTTCGTTCAACATCACTTGCTCCTCCCCTATATGCATAACCAAGGGAGCTTTTGTCCATTAGATTTAGACTAGCAATGGAGTCAGGCAGTTCCTGATAAAAATGGTAAAATAATGTACTATGTAAGATAAGAAATGCAAACACCACCCCACCCCACACCCCACAAATAATAATATAGTAACACAAAAGGATAAAAGCACCTAGTCGGAAATCGGATCATGATATATCTACCTACTTCTTATTCTCTACATAGATTATTTTCACAATGGGGTACAATAAGATTAGCTGTCTTTGGTTAACAGCCATAAATTCACAACCCAGAGAACAAGACGAAGCTCCCACAAAGTGGATAAAGTGCAGCGCATAAAAAACCAAAACTAAATTCAATTGGGTTTTCCACTTCACTTTTAGTGTTAAGATGATAAAATATTATGTAACACTTAAGAAAGTGGGGCTCCCGCTGCTATTCCAAACAACCCAGTAGCTCACATAAAATCAGATAGTTCCAAACACAAAAGTAAATTACTAGTACCCACAAAAGGACGCAAAGAAAAAAGCACAATTGCCCAGTTTCAGAACAAGTTGCAAATGGAAAGGTTGAATAACAAATCCCAGAAATTAAAGGAAATTATACTTTTTTGCACCTGAAACACAAGATTTCGTATTAATCACACCAAAATTTCAAATTCAAAAATATCAACCTCAGTTCTAGATCGGATGAAAGAAAATCTAATTTAAGTAATTAACTCGAACCTTCTGCAGCAACAAAATAGATCCGGAATAAGCATAATAAATAAACAAAGTCTCCACTCAAAGACAAACTAATAAAAACTATAAAACTCAGCTCCTTTCCAAAGTTAAATTTTGACACCAGTCTTCCTAAAACTTGAAGAACTTTCATCACAGTAAGAAATTTAAAATAACATGATCAAAGAATGTCAATTGACGGGAGGCAGTAGCAGAGCAAAATATGATGCCAACTAACACTACCTTATCTGATTGAGCTCTTTCAATGGCAGATCCAAGCCAGCCAGTGGCACATATCTTGAGAACACCAATGAAGATGCACACCCCACAGAACACCAAGAACATCAAGTGCCCAATTTTCTTCTTTTCCCTAAACCCCAAATCCTCAACGATGGAAGCAAGGGGCTTCTTCAGCAGCCCCCTCACGTGCACTCTCTGGGTCACGTGATTGTGACTGTGCCTCCCCACTGGAACACCCTCCGACCCCTCTTCCGATCTGGGCGAGTTGATTTGGAGCTCAACCTCACCGGAGCCGCCGTTGGAGTTGGCACTGTCAGTGTTGCGCTTGAAGGAGTGGGCGCGGCGAGTCATTGGGCCGGAGAAACGCGGGCTGTTGACTCGCTGGGACACCCCATCGGAAGCGTTGTGATGGTGATTCGATTCGGAGAATATCGCCATTAGAGTTACACCGAAGCTTTTTCTGCGCTTGTATTTGTACTTGTAGTGCTATACTTCTAATAATAATGATGATGATTAGTTAATTTGGTTATTTTTTATTATTAAAATATCATTTCAAAGACCAATTCAGTAATAAATTAATAAATATTTTATCATAAAATTACAATATTTAAAATTTATTAAAATTATAAACTAACTCAGATTTATTAATCTTTCCTTAACTAACTAACTCAGATCCATTAAAATTATAATATTTAAAATTTATTCCACACGTAACAAATAGTTGATTTTTCTTAATAATGATTCATTTTTTTTCTCTCTCTCCTTTATTACGCGTCCTGAACTCGGGACATATGCACTGCTTCAAAGGTTGTTCTTAGTCTTTTCTCTTCTTCTTGGGAAAGAAAATAAAATAAAAAAATCTTAATTTATGGAGGGTAATGATTCCTGTTCCTAATCATTGATACGACTGCTTCTATATTTAAGGAAAGGTATTGGTTCTGTGTTCTGTTCTGTGTTTGTTTTTAGTTGTAATTAATTCAGAATGAGCTAATAATAATTTGACTTATTCTAATTTGTAACAAAATTAAACTTCTAAATAGTTACAGATATGTGACTATTTCCTATACTCGATAAAAGAAAAAAAAAAGCTACTCCCTCTTTGATCCCTTTCAACTAATTTTAACGTGGAAAAAATAGTTAAAAATTAATCATTATTTATTTGTTTATGTCTCATAATTAATTAATATAACAAGAGAAAATTATGTTTTATCATTAATTATATAATATGTGTTACTTTTATATAAAACTGTGACTAAGTAATAATGATATTGTGGGAAAAGATAAGTAGTGCACTGTATAATTTAAAAAAGTAATAAAAAGAGGACAAAATACCCCTTAAAAAAATTTGTATAGAAACAAAAAAAGTATTCTGAAAGTATTATTTAAATTTGTAAAATTTGTCTCAATCACGATGAACTTCAAAGTCAACTGTCTATAATTTTCTTAAAAATATATTACAAGTAAACTTACAGTAAAATGTTCGCAGAACTGAGATTAATAATATGAAAAATAAAAACTCGAAATACATACAGTGATGAATTTAATCATGTTTAAAGTTTGAAACTAGTAATATTGAACGACATATTTATTATATACTATATCATATGTTTAATGGAGCTTGTTAAATCCTACATTTTTTTAATAATTTTTGGTGTGCTTTTAGAAAATGGACATTTAATAGTGTCGGTGAGAAAATGAATATTGAAGAATATAAAATAAAAGATTAAGTGAAACTAACAGCATATAATTGCAGCCTGTAATTGACAACCATTAATGCATTTGTTAATTTGATTGCGAAATTATGTGTTAGCTGGATAAACCTTTCACACACGCAAGCTGGATAATAGACATTGAACATGTTTTTTGACTAACAACAAATATTCACTTAATTAGGTCATCCAATTCAAATTTCGCACCCAATTTTTACACTTACAGTGTGCTCCATTTTTATTTTATTTTACTTTCTCATTCCACCACAAAACAACAGTGTAAACGTGCGATGACCAAGATTCTAAAAGGAATTTTGGTATGCATTATTTAAATATTGAACCACCTTATCACTTTCATATTCAGTAGTAAAAAAAAAAAAAACATGCTCACTTTTCTCAAAGTCCTTCTTAGTTTTGTCAAACCTTGTCAGTGAACAGCATCCATCATTCCCATTCACATTCACATTGGACAAATCATAAGTGTCCTACCATTTAGCGTACTCATTTAACTATTACATGTGATGAGCCAGTTTATCTAATAATATATGGTATATTAATTGTACATACTCATTGAGTTAAGTCGCTTATAACTTGTAAAATAATTTTGATTTTGTGATTTTAGGGTTTAGGGTTTGTAAAATGAGAGTGATGCATTGTAACAAAATTTATTTAAAAAAATATTTTTAGTAGTAATATATATATATATATACACTAATTTATTGTAGTAAAAAATTATTAAATTATAAAATAATTGTTATTAAAAATGATTATAAAAATAAATAGTTTGTATAATTTTTTATTTTAAATAATTATTTTAATTTATTTATCGTTAAAAATGTGATTCAAAGGGTTGTGTGTCATGTATAGTTACTCTAGTTAATATTACAATTTTACTAATAACTACTATTTATTTAAAATATTGTAACTGCTATGTGATGCAAGCATTGTTGTACATCAAACAAACAAGTTTCTTTCTTATATTCAACCTCTCTTGCATTCTCTTTTTTTCTTTTTTAAGTTTTAACAAATTGGTATCCAAAGCAAGGTTTTATGGGTCAATTGGTGCAAATTTTTCCATCGGTAATCTTCATGTTCTTAATGGAAAGAATTGCGATCGGTAACGTGTACAGATAAAAGTACAAACTTTGGTTACCAGCATATTGCAGAAATTGTCGAAGAAGGGTATCCAAAGTTCAAGAAAGATTTCACATACAGAAAGCACTTTACAAAGAACATAAGAAGAAAGATTCCAAAACAACCTTCTTAATTCATCAATGTGTTGATGAGGTGCATTTTGAAAATATTGTAGGGGCTGCAACATCACAAGAGGCGTGAAAAATATTGGAAAAATGCAATGAGAGGTGTTGAACAATTAAAGAAAGTGGAGTTACAAACAATGAGACGTCAATATGAATTGATGCAAATGGAGGATAATGAGAAGGTCGTTGAATTCTTCAAAAGAATCATTACACACACTAATGTTATGAAAAATTGTGGAGAGAAGATTTCAAATCAAACCATTGTAAAAAGATCCTGAGAACTCTCATTCCCAAGTTTGATGAATTATTGTAGCAATTGAATAATCTAAGAGGCTCCTCAAAGATTTAAAGGTAGAAGAACTTAAAGGTTTTCTTGAGGCATATGAAGAAAGACTATTTGAAAGAGGATGAGAGAAGCCTAGTAATCATCAAACACTATAGGCACAATTTTCAGGAAAAGGAGCCTACAGAGGCAATTTTAGAGGTCGTGGTAGACAATCAAGAGGTGACTATGGCAGAAATAGTCGAGACCAAGAAAAGATTGATATAGATCAATTTGAAAGTATAAATAAGAAAGGGAGTTCCAATAATTGGCACTGTGGAAAGAAGGTGGTTGGTAGAAAGAGAAATAAATGCTTTAACTATAATTGCATTGGTCATTTCTCTACAAAAATGCATGGTTGCACCAAGTCATACAGATCATAAGGGAAGTCCATCACACGAAGCACACATGGTTAAAGAAGAAAAGGTTGATAACAACAATCTTAAAGAACCTTTGTTGTTGATGATGGTCACCAACCTAGATTTACGCAACAATGAAAGTTAGTATTTAGACCCTGGGTGCTTAAACCATATGACAGGTTGTCATGATTGGTTTGTTAATTTTGATAATGTAATTTTAGATGATGGTCATCTGGTACAGCACTTAGCGCTCTTGACGGATGTAGAACCCGCTAGTTTTAAAGAAGCACTCTCTAGCAAAGTATGGAAATTGAGTATAAAAGAGGAATTGAGGAGCCTTGAGAAGAACAAAACCAGGCAAATGGTAGAATTACCTCAAAATAAAGTTCCTATTAGTGTCAAATAGATTTTCAAAGTTAAAACTCAAACCAGATGGGTATGTGGCTAAGCATAAAGCTAGATTGGTGGCTAGAGGGTTCATGCAAAAGGATGGGTTAGATTACTCAAAGGTTTTTACCCCAATGGCTAGATTTGAAAACTGTAAGGTTGATTGTTGCTTTGGCTAGTTGGAAGAACTGGATGTTATGGTAGTTTGATATTAAATTTTCCTTAATCAATGGAGAACTACGAAAAGGTCTTCATTACACAACCCTTGGGTTCATAAGTAAAGGTAATGAACAAAAAGTTTTAAAATTAAAGAAGACTCTTTATGGCCTCAAACAGGCACTAAGGGTTTAGCACAAAAGGATTGATATTGTTCTCCAAAGTGTTGGATTTTAGAAATCTTCACTTGAACATGAAGTGTATTTTCATATTGTAAATGTCACTTAAGTTATTGTTATTTGCTTATATATGGATGATTTACTTATTACAAGTAGCAATCCAGTCGTCAACATTGAATTACTTAAGCAAAGTTTAAAGAAGGAATTTGAAATGACAAATTTAGGAATCCTATCATATTTTTAAGGATTTGAGTTTACCTATAAAGAGAATTTTTATGCACCAAAAGAAGTATATTTCAGAGGTACTAAATAAATTTAATATGTTGGAGTGTAATCCTGCAGAAACTTGAACTGAGGTAAATGTGAAACTTGGCAAGAGTGAGAATGAAGGTTTAGTTAATGGAACTTTGTTCAGACAAATTGTTGGCAATTTGAGATTTATTTGTCACAGCAGACCAGAAATTGCATTCAGCTTTGAACTTGTGAGTAGATTCATGAGTGATCATAGACAATCACATCTTAGAGCTGCAAAGAGAATCATGATATATCTGAAAGGGACATTGTCATATAGAATTATTTTCTCTCATTAGGCCAAAGAAGATAATCATCTACATCTTGTAGCCTATTCTGATTTTGGTTGGTGTGGTGACTTGATTTATAAGAAAAGCACAATGGGACAAGTTTTTCAACTGTTTGGGTCCCCTATATCTTGGAGCTCAAAGAAGCAAACAATGGTGGCACTGTCAATGTGTGAAGCATAATATTTTGCAACCTATTCAGCTGCTTGTCAAGCATCTTGATTGTGCTCACTACTTAGTGAATTGAAGATATATGCTAATAATACTATAGACTTATTGGTGGACGAGTAAATCAACCATAAACTTAACAAAGAATCTAGTGTCTCGTGGTAGAAGTAAGCACATAGACACAAAGTTTCATTTTCTCAGCGATCAAGTCAGCAAAGGTAGGATCCAACTAAGATATTGCAAAATAAAAGTGCAATTGGATGATATTATGACTAAAGCTTTGAAGATTGAAAGATTTAAGGAGCTGAAAAAGTCTTAGAATGTTGTTGATTTTCGTTTGTAAACTTTTGAATCAAGTGGAGGTGTTAAAAATGTGATTCAAACAGCTGTGGATTATCTATAGTTACTCTAGTTAGTTTTACGATTTTATTAATAACTACTATATTTAAACTATCGTAATTGTTCGACCTTGCATTTTGTTTTTAGTCACAGCATTTATAAAATAATTAAATTAGGAATTTACCATCGTTGAAAGAGTAAAATAAAAATATAATAAATTTAAAATAAATGACGTATACTTAAAGAATATAATTAGAAGAAAAGAAAATATATAAAATATTTTTTTATATATAAGTATAGATATACATTTAAATCTGCTTGTGAAAATATATCATTATCTTATTTCAAAATAGAATCCAGGGGATCAAGCATCCTAGACCCAGTGTATTATGTCCATGAACAAGAATATATCTATATCACCGATCATATTTTGTATCATAAAAATGTCTTATAGTTATTTGTAAAGATTGAGTAGATAAATTAAATAACAAAAAAAAAATAGAAAACTACAGTATATAAAAAATGGGCTAATAAAGTGTAGTCCTACTGTTTTTCACATTTATTAATGTTAACTCTGGATGACAATAATAATAAATGTTATTCTTAATTTTATTTCTGTTTAGTTGGTTTGGAATGAATTTTAAGACCTTATTAATATTTAAAAACATGTGTAATTTCAACTTGTTTGGATTTCGAGATAAATTAAAAGTCAATATCATACTTTTCAGGTTATAAATTTTATGAATGAACCAATGGCAGTAACTTTCTAATTTTTTTTTTAATTCACTATTTTTATCGGTTAAATTTTTAACAAGTATAATAAATTTATGGAGATGCATTAAAAAGGTTTAAACGAACTTAATTCTTTGATTTTTAACAAATGTTATACAATAAAATATATTACAGTAATATATGTTAAGAAAATATAACTAATTCAAATAACTAACTTTTACATTAATACATGATTATGATTTTAACAAATTTTATATAATAAAAAATAATACAATAATATATGATAACAAAGTATAACTAATTCAAATTACTAATTAACTCTTACACTAATAAATTCTATATCAATTTGAAAAATCTTTTTCTTTTTTATAATTAATTCTAATTTTTAGCAATGATATGCTTTTTATCAACGATTAAGTTTTTTATATTTTGTATGAATAAACTAATCACGTTGTTTACATGTCTATGTTACCATCAAAATTTTATACATTTACACAAAAACTATCTTTCACGTCGTCAAATTTATATCTGACGTAAAATTAGTATTAATTGAATTATACTTACATATAATTTGCGCACACCAAACATATTTTTTTTTTATATTTAATTTGTGTATGTCATACATAAATTTACATCTTTTTATATATGACATGTCGAAATAAAATGTAAAAATGTTTCTTTTTATGTTTGCTGTACATTACCATATGTAAATTCATTTAAGAAAATTTAAAAAATCCCTTTTAGAATTAAATTTAAATGAAAGAATTTAAGAAAATATGAAAGGCCCGATTAGAATTGTTTGATGAACATGATTACATTCTACTGATAGGGGGTGGGAAATTCACCTTAAAGAAGCAATTCATCAAAATAAAAAGTAATATATTCTTTCAATACCAATAAACTTGTTATAAGTTATTAAATATGTAAATTACCAGTACAATTGTTTTTTGTGCTCCTTACAAATATCATTTCAATTGAATATAGGAGACTTGTTTATATCATTAAATAATATAGACTTTAAAAAAAAAATTGTGAAATCTTAATCTAATACAGTGCATTAATGATATGTTTTATTCTCAGAGTTATAACAAATATATACATCTATTATCATTGTGTAAGCAATATATGATTACAGAACATTTAATATGTCAATTTGAATTGGTGTAGAAAATATTTTATAATTAATGGTTTGGGGAAAGTCTTTAACAAGATTCAGTATCAAATTTGAATATATATTAAAAGAGAAAAAACTATATTAACTTGTAAAGAATAATGGAACGGGGTGCAAGGAGAGAAGGTAGGTGAGTGACATAACAATGGTGTTCCAGCGAAGCCTTCCAATGGAGGTGGAGAAAGTGGTGCAAGAATATGACACACAAGACACCAACCACGAATTCCGTATCAAAACTTTTTTTTTCCTACTTATTTTCTCGTTGTTATGAAAAGAGTAATATTTTCTTAATAATATACATCAATTTTTTTTTATTATAATGTTTTAATGTTTCACAGTAAAACTAAAAGAGAAAAAATAATTTCACTTTAATGGTGAAATTACCAGGAAAAATTAAAGGCTTATAGAGAATGAGGGAGAGAATTAAAGTAATTTGGAACACACAGGATGAATTTGATTTCACTGATGTTACAAAATGAATATTTAATTGTTAATTTTGATTTGTAATAAAATAGGGAAAGAGTAATTAATAGAGGTCATAAATGATATTTGATAATTACCTCTCAAAATATCATGAACTCCAAACTTTGTAGCATTAGAGACAACAATAGATAAATCTTTGTTTCGATTTGTAGCAGCATGACATTTTCTTTTTAGGTTTAATTATGCTTTTGGTCTCCATTTTGGACTCGAAATCTCAAATTGGTACTTGTATTTTTGGAAATCTCAAAATGGTCCCCTTTTAACTTTAAAAGTCTCACTTTTGTCCTTTCCGTCAAGTCTGGACAAATGGCGTTTGTGGTTGCTGATGTGGCTTTCTATTACTGAAACGTGTCAAATACATGTGTGTTGGTGTGGAAATGTTTATTTATTTAAGCCACCAGCATTGCAATGTAGAATCCCTAATTTTGTTGTCATCTTCTCCCTTCTTCTGTGATGAATCTAGCCAGTTGTGTGTCTTGTGGGTCTTGTTCAAGTTCAGATGTTGGAGGAAAGCAGAAGAGCAGCGTCAATTGCAATGAAGGTGGGTGTAGAAGCTCCAATGTGACGCCCAGTTGTTATTGTGGTGCTAAGGCTGTGTTGAGAACCGCGAGAACAGCCAAGAACAAAGGAAAAAGGTTTTGGGGCTGTCCAAACTTCAAGGTAATGTTGTTTGTATTTTGTGTTTTGTTTTTGTCTTATTTTTTGTGTTTTGTGATAAAATCTGACGTTAAGGGTATATTTGCATCAGAGTGGAAGTGAAGAGTGTGGTGGGTGCAATTACTTCAATTGGTTTGATCAGTACAGGATGGGAGAAGGGGGTTCTGCAAGCACTGTAGTGATTGAAGAAAACCTTTGGAAGCATGTGAAGAATGAAGAAGAGCTTGGTGGCAATGTGAAGATTGAAGAACATGCTGTTGGTGGTAGTTTGAATACCCAAGAAATGAGAAAAAGTTGCGTAATGTCTGAAGAAGTAGTTGGTGATATCAAAATATTATATCAATTGTAAATAAGTTTTAAAAAAATTGTATTTGCTTGCTTGGATAACTCTTTTGTATTGTTTACTATACTAGTGGGTTTAAAAGCATTCCATTTTACAATGCATGCTCCACCTTTTTTCAAAAGATATATACTAAAATACAATTTAAACAAACCCACAAAGCGGCTCATATCAATTCGGCTTTAGAAACAGAGATTATGTTGGGCCGAATTTACCTACTGGTGGACTTGCTGAACATTTATTGCACCCCGTTTTTTCTTCCTGCACCCTTTAAATCTTGAAAGCCCACATATGCGCTTCTTAAATGTTATTATAATTTTCTTCCCGCGGTGCCATCTTCTTCTTCTCCACTACATCTCGTCACAAGTTCTTGGTTTTCCTTCCGTGTTTCCTCCTTTGCGCATGTAACAAGTCCTAATGAACCAAGACGTTGTTCATCTTAACAACAAAAAGAGGTATGCGTCTTTTAATAACTTTAGTAGTTTCTCCGGTAATGGTAGGGGTGCCACAAGGGTGTGGTGTGTGATAGCTGACTTATTTTTTATTTTTCCTCATTAGGTAGTTCAATATTAATTACTAGAAATTGGAATACGAATCAGATTACAAAAGTCAAAAGTGTGAAGTTGGTAAAATACCATATTAGACAATCTAGTATGCATATTTACATCCGGGAGATTATATCAAATTACTTAATCTGATTTGCATAAATATGTATCGGATTACGTAATTTGGTGTGTTTTTCTATATCTGATTATGCATACTCAATTACCTAATCAAATAAATTGTTTCACTAATAGGATTGGCCAATTCGATATACACTGATCGATCTGGAAATGCATACTAGATTACGTAATTCTAATTTAGTACACATTTTTGTAAACCGGATTGAGTAATCAAGTATGATGTCTCAAATCTAGCATTGTATGTTGGATGCTTTCTGCATAATTATGCAATATACTTAAAATCAATGTATAGTTTTTCGTTTATCTAATATGTTTGTTCTTTTTTAAGGTGTTTAACGTGTTTGAGACATGAATGGTTCTTTTTAGTAAAGTATCAAAAAAAGTTGACAAAAGTTTGTGCATGGAGGAATTTGATATGTTCATGAGTAAAGATGATGTTGGAAGAGGAGATAATAGTGGACATTTTACGACAAATGATATATTTGCTATGCGTGATGATCTACTTGAATGGGTGCGATGAATTGCTTTTGGTTTCGATTGTGTGGTTGTTACTCTCATATCTAACAAAACTAATGAACAATCTGGAAAAAAGACATATGTTTTGTTAAAATATGAAATGAGTGGTAAATATAGAAAATACAAATCTGATTTGCAACAACTCTTCTTGGTCCTACACATTCAATATTGTTATCACATTATATAAATTACCAATTCATAGACAAATTAAAAACAACCTAAATCTTGTTTACTTACCTCACCCAAATTTGAAAATCACGTGATCAACATAGTTTATTAGCAAATATGTGTCTGATCGGCTTCCAAGAAAGTCTTTTTCATGCTCTTCACCATTACCAACCATTTGAGCTGCAACAAGCAGGTTAACATCTAAAGGTTTACCACGATTCCTCCTATAAACAGATTTTGTAAGTCTTTGTCTTGTACTATCTCTGCTAATTCCAATGTGAGTAAAACCAACACTTCTTATCCCTGTCATTTCACTAAATGGAAATAATCATATAAAAAACAACACATGAAAAACAATTATAACAACAAACCAAAATAATTATAACATAAAAGAACTAGCTTTCTCATATACCTAAAACAACTTAAAACTAAAACACTCAACCCTAAACTTTAAAATCAACAAACCCAAAGAAATAAAAAATGCATTGCAAACCGGATTGACTAATCTGGTAGTGAATAACGAATTAGAAAGTTCAGTTTTCATTGCATTTTTTCTTCTTTCATTCTTGTCATTGACGGCCATTTTCTCCTTAAAAACAAGAAAAATATAACTTCCAACCATTATTCGATGTACCTATTCTTCTTCACTAAACGAAAACGACATAAGTGGTTCATCGTCTTCCTACTCCTTCAATCTTTTTCAGCACTCCACAACAACAGAAAGATATAAGTGCAACGAAGGCCACAACTGCAGAAATGGATGCAAGTTGATGGGGTGGAGTGACTTCACAAGATGGCTGGGGCAAAGAAACATTGGAAATTTCAAACTTGGAATTTCAATCTTGGAATTTCAAAAATCAAGGGTGCAGGAAGAAAAAAGGTGCAGATAGAAATGCTATTGCTTGCTAAGCTTATCCATTATTATCCACTAACTCACTTCATGAAAATTACATGTATAAAAGATTTAATGAAAATTTTTACTACTAAACTTTGTATTTATTGAGTGATTTTTCTGGTTGTACTTTTAATTATATATGGTTCTCCAGAAATTTATCATAATAATTTTTAGGTCATACTAATAATATTTTAATATATTTTATACGTGATATCAAAATTACTTTCAATGAAATTTAAAAAAGGAATCTTTGCCGATACAATATTATTTTAATATAAATCATAAAATATGAATAAAGTTTATTAAATTTGTATAAAAATTATATTTACAAAAAAGAGGTATTTCGTATCTTATATTTTAAGAGAAAAGAGTACTGGTCTACTAAAGGATAAATAATAGCGACTGATCCGAAATGTATTATATTATTAAGAGAGTATTATAGTAGTATAGTTTCTTATTAATATGTATGCAATAATATTACATGCAAAATTTATATAAAATTTTAATTGAAAGATATAACTAAAAATAAAATAACAATTCAAAATGAAGTAATTCTCATTATATATAATTATCCATAAGAGATATGTGTATGTGTATATTGTAATTTGTATGTCGTGTGTCCTTTCTATGTACACAAAAATTCATAGTATTGTGTTTTCTAGATTCTTTTATGTGCATATTTTTTTGTTTACATTTGTACTCGTATATGTAATAATTTTATCAATCTAACACTCACCTTAACTTTATTTTAATTAACAAGTATAAATATTATAAAATTAATAAAATATGACTCTTCTATATATATATATATAGTTTATATTTAACCATAATTTTTTAAATTATAGTAAAAAAGTGGATTATAAAAAAAAACTTGTGTTAAATTAAAAACATAGTAATTGATAACTTGATTGGAGTTTGTTCTCTGTCACCTCTGTATAATTAAACTATTTAAGATGATCAATTTAATATCGGTGATACATGTTAATAGGAAATTATTTCTATTATCTTAATTGATTATATTTATGGAATTCAATTATTTTAGAGTTGGATAAGTAAGATTATGATTGCTGAGAAATGAGGACAGGAGAGTGTGAATTTTGCACAGGAGATGGAGAAGGTGAGCTGAGTGTGTGGAAGCGAAGAAAAAACGAGGTGAAGTGTGGCGGGAAAGAAATGAAGAAAGCATGGAGAAGTACGAGAGAAGTTTCTATTCTCTCTCCTTCCCCGACATAACAATGGATACAATATTATTAATCTCTCAATCTCTCTCTTCTCTTTCTTTTTGCACAATTTGATGCAAAGGAAAGGCCCACCAACCAACCCTTTATATTCCCCACCCTCTTTCTCTCCATTCACCAAAGTGCGCAATGCTACCATTCAACCAAACTACCCTAACTCCTAAACCCCTCAATCCCACTCCCTCACCCAACCACCACCACCAACCACCGTCACCACCACCACCTTCCTCTTCTTCTTCCACTGCTCAAACCATGACCAACACCAATCCAATTCTAGACTCTAATCCTCCAAACCTCGAAGGGGATTCCGATTCTGATATTGACGCTCTCATCAATGCTTTCTTCGAACCTAATCCCCAATTCCCCTCTCTCGATCACCTCCAAGGATCCACCTCCGACGCCAAGGAATCATCTCTCAAGAGAGGATTAGACACCGGGGATGATTCTTCCCAGGCACCAATTCCCCTCAAACGCGGTCGTATTGACAATGTCTTCTTCCACCGCGCCGATCTCCATGCCGTCATTCAAATTCAAAACCCTATTCCTTCTCCTCTTCCTCTCTCCCAGTCCCTGTCGCATGCCGCTGCTACCAATGGAGACACTCAAGCTGTGGAAGGGCAGGGGAAGCGTCCGGTTTTTGACTCCGATTTCCTGTCCAGGGCTCTCCGTGAAGCTGAAGCTGAATCCGTCTTTCCGCAGAATTCAGACGATAACGACGATAACTTTGACGTGGAACCTGCAGATTTTAGTGCACCTTATGTATCGCTGAGTGATTATAGGAGGATTCGGAACATGGAGCGTTTCCGACAGATAGCCAAGGAAAGCGCGACTCACTATGCTCGGTTCACGTCAGAGGACAGCGCAGATGAAAGGCCGTCGTCTTCTGCTGCGCCTCAGGGAATTGACGATTCCACATCTCCGTTTTCGATCTCGATGAAGGCTATCAAAGAGGGAGCGACGAAAAAGAAGGGGCGTGAGACGTGGGTTGCGAAGAGTCAAAAGAGGGAGAAGAGGGTCTGTGTTCCCTCATTGCAAGAACTGTGTCTCAGAACTCTCGCGGACAATGCTGATGCCATGGTTTCCCTTGAGGGTGTACCGGATGAGTTGAGGCACAAGCTTTGCAAACTGCTCTGTGACTCGAGAAAGATGAATAGTCACTTTCTTGAACTTCTTCTCAGCGGCTCTCCCACGGAGATTCGCCTGAGAGATTGCTCGTGGTTGACGGTGGAACAGTTTGCCGAATGTTTTCATTCGTGTGACACTGGAAGATTGGAGGTGTGTATGTTGTTCAGATCATTTTGATAGGCATATGTCAATTTTAACATAGAATGTTGAGTTGTGTTTAGCATGTTAGTTTTTTTAACAGGATGGTTTATATTTTTGTGTATTAATTTTTATGTGTGTATATTTTTACATTCTGTTGGTCCTTGTTTGAGTTTTTATTTGCATGCTCTACTTGTTTTCTATGTATTTGACGCGCAACTTCTTCCATGGTAGATCTGAATTCTGTTTATACATCTACTTGTTGCGTAGGTGCTGCAACTTGACCAGTGTGGAAGGTGTATACCTGATTATGCATTATTTGGTCCTCTGAGACCGTCACCATGGTGGTTGCCGAGATTAGTTAATCTGTCCCTCAGTGGTGCATGCCGTCTTTCAGACAAGGGGTTGCATGTGCTAGTTTCTTCTGCTCCATCACTAAGATCAATTAATTTAAGCCAGTGCTCCCTTCTCTCATCTGTCAGTGTCAATATTTTGGCGCAATCGTTGGGATCCCTACTGAAAGAGTTATATCTTGATGATTGCCTAACCATTGATGCTGCACAAATTGTGCCAGCATTGAAGAAACTCGAACATTTAGAAGTGTTATCATTGGCTGGAATTCAAACTGTCTCTGATGAATTTATCGGGGATTACATCACCGCACGTGGTCAGAACATGAAGGAGCTTGTTTTAAAGGACTGTAGGTAAGTGCTGCGTGAACTCTTTACTGAATATGCTGAGATTTGTACTTGAATCAGTTGAAGTTTGATTAACCATTCACCACTTTTTGAACATTGTCATTGACTAATCACAATTTCTGACTTTTGGTTAAGTGTTAGTCACTCTTTGAGAACGTCATTCTTCAAAAAATTTTTAGTTCTTTCTAACTGGGAATTAGGTTTGCTAGGAAATCTCAAATTGTGATCTCCTTGCTATTTTTTTTTGCAAAATATTATTTTTCACTCTTGTTTATTTATGTTTCTTAATGTGCAGAAAATTAACCAATGCATCAATAAAAGTCATTGCCGAGCACTGTCCCGGGTTGTGTGCACTCGATCTTATGTATTTGGACAACTTGACGGATTTATCCATGGGATATCTTACGAATAACTGTCGAGTACTCCATACATTGAAGCTCTGCCGTAATCCATTCAGGTGCTTTTTTGTTTTCTGCTATTTTCTCTTTCTCTTTATACATTTGTACATTGCTTTTGCTAGTTTCTGATATTTTCTGTCTCATTATAAGTGTACTGTAATCTGTCTGGTCTTTTGCAAGATAGACTCTTTCAGAGGAGGTTACAGCTTTTAAATAAGATGATTATCTTTGTTCCTGCGGTAATATGAATTCTATGTAGGAGTGGTTAATTAATAACTATAATTTCCAATTTGTTTTTGGATATTGCTTTGATGGCTTTCGAGACCTGAGTTATATTTCAAACGGTTGATTTCAAAAGTGTTTAATTTAAGCACTTTAATCACATGTATTGGTAATGATTGTAGCATTTGGAATTCAGGAGTATTTTCTTTTATGGGTCTAATTGACACGTTCCTTGTCATCAAGAGAGATTTGAGAAAATTCTTGTATGCATCTGATAATATCACCATTTATGCATGATACAATTGGTGTGTAACTGGGATGGTGATCAAGATATCTCATAAATTCTTGTCTATGAAGAAATTTAACACATTTTTTTCTACACTAGTGATGAAGCAATTGCTGCATTTTTGGAGATTGCTGGAGGGTCCTTAACAGAACTTTCACTTAATAATATTAAGAAGGTGCGTTGGTATATTTACTTGTTGACTTTCCCTCGATTGACTCATCTTACACGCTTAAAACACCGGGGCCCTTGTATCAGTAACCTGATAAAAACTTCTCTGTGCCCGTAAAATGATTAATTAATTTATTATCAGTATAGCCTAAAACAATTAGGCAATTATGTGTTCAGAGTGCAATCTATTCTATGACTGGTCATAGTTTTACTCAAGCAGACACTTCAACATGTAATGTGTACTTCATTTTTTTTTTTCATCAAAATTGAATTTTATAACTAACAAATCATGACAATTATGAACAAAATATGAAAGTTCCTTGCCGTGAAATGATCGGGCATATTATATTTCTGGTTTACGGAATCATATGAAACAATCTCTCCCGACGTATATTCAACTCACTCTTGGATATTACTTAACGAATTAAGGTCGTTGCTAATATTCTATTTGATTTTCAATTAGCATATTGGCTGTGATGACCGACAAAACCTTATTTATAATGTTTTATTTTCTGACTGTTTGACACATTTGGTTTATTTCAGGTTGGGCACCATACGGCCTTATCTCTTGCTAGTCATTCAAAAAATTTGCATACTCTAGATCTGTCTTGGTGCCGAAATTTGACAGACAATGAGTTGGGTTTGATAGTAGATAGCTGCTTCTCACTGAGGTTGCTTAAACTTTTTGGATGCTCACTGGTAAATATGTTTATTTAACTGAACTTAAAAGGCATTTCTGTGATGAATTTCTGCTGATCATAGAAATATATATCAATAACATTATCGTATCAGAAGTCTTTACATGAAGAAATTTGATTATTTTGTAGGAAAAAGGTTTAAAAAATTACATATTTTTTGTAGGTAACAGATGTTTTTCTCAATGGGCACTCAAACCCAGAGATTCAGATCCTAGGATTGAAGATGTCTCCTTTATTGCAAAATGTCAGAATGCCTGATACCTGTGAAGCTCCTTTACGTTATTCATCAGTCTCGGCAGATTTGATGTATAAATGACAATTAAAAATGGAACATATTGTTATTTCTAGTAAAAGCAGACATAACTTTGGTGCTAACCGGAGGCAAGAAGACATGTTGCCCGATTACATTTAGTTTTACTGATGCCATTGTTGTTGCAAGGATTCAATCCCAAACATACAGACAATTCATATTCATTATGTACAGTGGATATGTAAATTTGACTGCGACAGGTAATAATATTTTTTTTTTCCTGAAAGGAAGAAAATTTCAACCCAGTTTGTCTACACTACAATGTTTTTTACGTAATAGAGATTAAAAATAAATTAGATTTCAGTACGGGATCACAATTTTGCAGTCAGGTGACAATTTCCTCGTTTTTTTTTTTAAATTTGCAATCATACACTTGAAAGAATCATGACTAGCAAAAATAGTTGTGTAATGAAAAATTGTTTTTATTCTTGAAATCATCTTAGATCTGGATTTTAAATTTCCATATCAAATTTAGATTAAAATTTTAAGGATAAACAAAATTCTAATTTATTTTTCTATGTCCACCTCAATCCAACTCAAATATATTGAGTTCTGTGTTTTTCAACTAAATTAAATTTAATCCAATTCAAATTTATGGATTAAGTGACAAGTTCCTTAATATGAACTTGAGATATAATTTATTAAATAATAATACTATTTTATTTAATTTATTAATTTAATATGCATTTTTGAAGTATTATACATTTAAATATCAGATAATAAATTTTTCTTTTTTTAATTAAATAAAAATATAATAACAAAACTTTGAAATTATAGTAAACAACATTTAACAATAAAAACAAATTATAGGTGATTCGTAAAGAAGTAAATGATAAAAATTAGAAAGTTTTGTTACATAGTGTAGATACATCTATAACAATATATAAAGATGATTTCTTCTTTTGTGTTCACATTTCAAAATACTAATTTTACCCTTTAAAATATAATTATTTATTAATTTTTTGAAAATTGACCGTTACTTAAACATTTTTATAAAATCGTCTACCTCTATTCTTCTCTTTTCCTCTATTTATAAATAGTTATTTTCTCATATTTTCTAATATATATTTCACTTTATTTTTAATGAATATAATTTTATTATATATATATATATATATATATATATATATTAATTTAATAACTTTAATAACATTATATGATCACCTACTAATATAATATCACTCGCGATACATGCGCTGTCGTGCATGTGTGTACTAGTTTATATTATATGTATATGTATTTATATTAATCACAAATGACAGTCTCAGTTTGAATCTTCTAATCTTTATGATCGTTAAATGAAAGGTAATTGTTGTTGAAACTGTGATGAATAGATGCAAGTGTTTAAGAAAATATAAAATTGTAAAATATCTTTAGTCCTTTACATGAAGGGGTTTACAATTCAAGTAGCTGTAAAAAAGTGAAGGCGATGAAGAACATCTCTATTACTACATTACCGTTGATAATGGTAGATAAAGTAAAAAAAGACCAAACTCCCAGTTATGCTCTGCCCTTAGCCACCCTGCTATCTCGTACCAGCAAAAAACTAAATACTCGTAAACAGAGACAAAGTTCTTGCTAAAACAAGAACAAAAAAGAATAAAAGAAGAGAAAGAAAAGTTAAAAAGAAATAACTTACCCAATACTCTTCATTAATAAAGGCCTCTCTTCCTAAACCCAATTATACACGCTTTTACTATGTTATAATGGTCTGATGTTTTATTTTGAAACACTTTTTCTATATTTTGCAACCTGTTCTCACCAAATATGAAGAACCTTTGCTATACTATGTGTTGTTACAGATACTATAATTAGTCTCTTCAATGTTAATTACATATTAATTTCATTTTTTCTTTAATAAATATATGTATTCAATTATATTTATTATTTAAAGAATTCAAATAAAATTAACATAAATAAAAAATTGTCATTGAGGGCTGAAGAATTTTTTTTCGTCACTTGACTAAGAATGAAATATATGGGGTCCTTTGTTAAAATAACTGCGTCAAATAATCTCTAAATCCGTTTAATTTCGCTTTGAATGTCAGAATCAATACTGTGATTTTACATCACTTCAGCAAATTGTGCTAATATAATTACGTCGTAATTCTTTCTTTATCTTCTAAGTTATACTTAGACTTTTTATCACTCTTCTAATATAAAATATGATAATTTAACCATGTTCTAAATATAACATTACATTGTCTACAAAAAAAGTGCGAGGCACACATAAATACACTAGTTCAGTAAAAAAGATTACTCCTACCTTGAATGCTCACAACATTCAAATTCAATGGCCACCCTCATAGTGACCCTAAACAACCAACACCAACAAAAAAAAAAACAAACGATAATGCAAATATCTGCACTACTAGTACGAGGTAGAAGGAAGACAGAGCAAAAGGTTGAAAAACCTCAGTCTCAGGGTTCAAAATCAGTCTTCACCCATTTCCCATACTTGTGTTTCATTTTCTCATCCAATTCTTTAGCTTTCATTTCTGCCATCTTGGTTGCATTAGCCATGGACTCCTCTTGCACTTCAGCGATCCTTCTACTCCTCTTCCTTGCCGAGGCCTCTTTCTCTGCGTTCAGTTCCTCATAATCCTTCACCCAACAATTATGCACTGCACAACTCAGCATCAAAACCACACACTGCAACATGCACATTGCCATCAAGGCCCCACATTCCAGCCTCACCAAAAGTTTGGCTTCTTTGGGGTCCCTTGGTGACTTCAACAGGGACATGCTTGCTCTCTCTTTGGTGAACAATGCCAATATACTCAGCACTTGTCCTATTAAGGAGGCTAGTAGAAGTGAAATGTGGGTGAGGAAACAGAAGTGTGTGAGCTGGGAGTAGAAGCCCACAAAAGATGAGAGAACTGAGATGCCAGAGACCATAAGAAGAGCCAGGCCAAAGGAGGTTGGGGGCATCTTGAGGAGAATTGTGGGTGCAAATGAGGATGCTGAGAGGATAAAGAGAGAGAAATTCAAAAAGCTAAGGAGAAGGCTTGTGAAGGAACATGTCTTTCTGAGCTTGGAGGAACCCATTTTTGCTTTGGTTGGTTGATTTCTTGAGACTTGTTTGTTTGCTTTGGTTTTTGAAGAGGGTGGAGGAGGATTTGAATTTATAAGGGGGGTGAAAGGTGCCGTTAAGGATTGGTATAACGGCTAGCACAAGGGAGACCCCACTTTTTTTTTACTGGTTCTTGGACAGTGTTATATTCCCTCCACAGGCATTCAAACCTGTCTTGAATTAGAAAAACCTATGATTATGAATCATTGATGGAGCTACGTTACAAAAAGTAACTATAGTGTAGTAGTACCGTATGAATGTGACAATAACGTAGACATTGCAGATACCCGCTGATGCGGATCAGTATCACGGAAAGTACCCCTTTACAACAGTAAAATCGATGGTCTCGTGATAATATACTGATGATCTTATTATACAGTATTCGCTTTTCCATGTACCCGAGTATTAGATTTTCAATATTGTTAAACCAGGTTCTTTGGCGACTGAGGTTAGAATATTCTACACTCAAATTTCCACATTCTTCTTCTCTCTGGTAGAACAGGGATAGATATTTGGGGGAGCAATCAAGAAATTTGAAACATCTTAAATTTGGGTCCGAATCAGGTACAAATTACAGGCACATGTACAAATTATTGCAATGGCACAGCAAGTAAAAATAATGTATGCACAAGGCAAAAATAGCCCCTTTGAGTACATGAGTAGTTTTACTCAGAGTATCAGACGCTCCATAACTTTTAAATGGGGGCCATGTCACGATTTACAAAAAACTTTCTCAGCATCATCTTGACTCCACTTTTGAGACTTGTATGCATTACGAGCACGTAGGCAATATTTCAAAATTGGACTTGCACACTGCAGAAACTGTACTCGGATCAGGAAAGCTGTCAATCTCACATAACAACTAAGTGTTGAGCTAATTATCATGAGGCTACTAAATTTTGGTTATATCAAAACAACCAATTCAATTTTTCATTACAAAAGGAGTGTTCTGTGCAATTTTATATTAATGTGTTCTAAAGAAAAGAGTGCAGCAACAGCATGATCTGCAGAATCTTGGAAAAGAGGTCTGATTCTTAATAACAATATGTATTTCTTTTTTTCCTTTGAACTACAATCTTTAGATTCAAGGTCCAGAGTATAAAATAATGCATAAATTATGCAAATGCACATAAAACATCGTTTAACCACTACTTGGAACTTCTTTCAAAAGGGAATGGGGTCGATCATACTATACCTCATTAACATTATCTTCTATACCAAATCATGCATCATCACTGTGGGTTAAGATGGCTTCAACTCTATCTAGTGAGGCTTGTAGTCGTCCCGAGTGCATGTTAAACAATGGTTCATCAGTACCCAGAGCCCTGTTAAGGTTTAAAATATAAATTAATCAGTTATTCAGGAAACAAAACATAGATAACAAGTAACTAAATGAATAAGAAATAAAAAAAAAAAATGTAATACCACATCTCATCCCAAAATAATTTATCAGGGTGGTATACTTTCTAAACACTGATAAAAGTATTTTTTAGTTTCAAAGCTATTATTCTGACAAAATCACAAAAACTTGCCCAGTAATTTCAGGAAGAACATAATCCGCTCTCCATCCAAACCGTAAGTCAAAACCAGGAAACAAGCCAACTGATGTCTTATTTCGGATCCGGGATACACCATCTCCACCCAAACATGTGGTAAGCTTCCATTTCCAACCAGTAGCATGCATTTGAAAATTGTGTCCTATACCAACCTGCACTGTTTATGTCAGTTTGAATAATTTTCAAATGAAATTTTACACGAAGTGGGACAAGAACTTATCATGGCATGGAAAACAATGGGGTCAACATATACAAACACAAGCACATGAAAAATGTCGCAAACTAATACTATTTTCAAACATTTTCAGTAACTATCACAATAAATTGTTTTTCCATGAAGAATAGACACCACCAAACCTGAAGATTAAGAAATTTGGTGATGGGGATCTTTTTTGAGAGAACTCGAACGTCATGATGAAGGGGTTCATAAATTATCTTCCACTTCCATTCAGGTGTTAAAGGCTTCAATACCAGCTTGGCTTGATATTCATTGACTGGGGCATTGTAGAACTGCACTCAAGAAAAAAGGATCACCTGAATAAGTAGAACTAGTCATCATATGTAAATAATTGATTGATACACAAAAACTCCACAACATTAACCTTCTAGTTGGCTTGTAGTCATCATATATATGTATATAGACAGTTAAACTTCATAGAGCATTACTCCCAACAAATTTTAGTGTTCTTTTTGACACTTATTGCATGCTTGCAACAGATGGTTTTAACCACGTATACAGGATAAAAAGCAATAGTCAACAGCTGCAGAATTAAGCAACAAAGAATAATATCTTGATAAAAAAAAACATCTAACTGCTACTAAAACAAACCACAAGGTTTGGAATCATACAAATAACAATAGGTTTTTCTCCCTGTGGTTTAAAAGTGACATCAATTAAGCTTTTCTTTACTAGCCTTTGCATATAAGTATATATAACCACCTGTAGTTTTTTTCTGTCCAAATTATCCTTCATGAAAAATGATTAATAAAACAACATCACAGCATGTATCTCTCCATTTTACTTATATGTATGGAAAAAGTAAAGACTAACCTTAGTCCCTAAAGTGGAAAACTTAGTATGTTAAATAAGTCCCTTAGATGTTAAATAAATCCCCAAATTTAACTGATTACTCTCATCTAAATACATCTTAATATTATCACCTTAGTCACAAGTTTTGTGAACTTTGAACTAATGCGACTGACTGTCCACCTACACTTCTAAGGAATTTAATTTTTTTTCATTTCCTTCTATTCAAAGACTAAGATAACAGTCCCACAAACTTAGGAACACAAAAATGACAGTTTAGTCGGAACGAAAACTTAACTTACATGAAACATATGAAGAAAATGTTAAATGATAGAAATAGAGCTATAAATGAATTTGGGTATGGAAAAAATGAGTAGCGATAAGGTAAACAGAAAAGAACCTCCATATTGAGACCAACTCGAATGCCCTGGAGTTCTTTTCGGAACTTGAAGAACAACTCGGAAGGCATCAAATTGATGTTGTATAGCTCATCCCACGAAGTGGGTTCCTCCGCGTTTGGCACCGATTCCATTTTTGGAGAAATTTGCAAAACTCACTTCAATGTATAAATAACGTCATCCATCAATAATCGATAATCAATAATAATGTTGTAATTCTGATTATCAAAAAGCGGTTTACCCCCCAAAACCTGCACTGCACGGAGATGGAAGAGAAGCAATTTCACAAAGGACTCTGAAACTCCCACTGCTATTTTCTTTAAGTATTGGTAATTGGCTTTGTTATTGTTTCTACCATTTTCACTCACTCACTCACTCACCCTAACAGCACCCAAAACCCTTCTGCTGCTCAACTCAATCCTTAAATTTTGATACTAAACACTTTAGCTAAAACATTCTGTGATTACTGATTTAAATGTTAAATTAAAAAAAAATAGTATATTTTAATATATGTAATTCTCCTGTTCCCTATTTTTAATGTTAATTCTCTGAATAGTTTTCTTCCACAGTGTAATAAATTATTGCTCAATTTTTTGTCAAAATGATATATATATATATATATATATATATATATATATATATATATATATATATATATATATATATAATGGTTAATCCATAATAATCATGTATTTTTTTTAATCAGAAATACCAATGCCTTTTACAAAGTTATTGGTGAAAAGAAAATTGTAAATGAATAATAATATAAAAATGATTTCAGTAAAAAAACACTAAAAAATTATTTTAAATATGACTTTAAAATAATTATTCTAAAAACAATTTTATTTTATGTAATAATTTACAATTAAATAACAGCCATTTTAATAAACTACATAAATTATAATAATTTTATAATCTTTTATCTTTAATTTTTTTAATAATGTAATAATTGATTCCTAAAGTTATTAATGTTGTGTTTGATTTCAAAAATGAAAATGAGGGAGAGTGAGTGAATAAATAAAAGGAGATATATTAAAGAAAACGAGGTTATTTGTTTCGAAGAAAGAATAGAGAGGCGGAAGTAAATAAATTTTAAGATAAAATTTGTAAAAATTTGTTAATAATTTGTTCAAATTCATCTGCACAAATCAACTCTAGTCAAACAAAAAAATTGAGACCTAATGTTATGTTCACTTGAAAGAGTTTAATGTTAAAAGAGATTGCAGAATTATACTTTTATAATGAATCATATCTTCACTAGAAAATTGAGAGAGAGGAAAAGAAAATAAGAGATAGATTTTCTCACACCTTTTCTCATGTGAGATGATTTATGAAAAATTATCCTTATGCTTTCGATTCATTTTTTATTTTTTTAATTTACGATAATTTATTTTTAATGTTTTGATAATAATGTAAAATTATGACTTTTAAAATTATATTTAGAATAATAATTAATATTTCAAATTTCTAAATTATTTATAAAAAAAATTAAAAAAGTAAATATATTATATTTTTTTATATTTATTATTAAAATATATTTGAATATTTTTTATAAAATAAATCTAACTTATATAAATATAATTTTATACTATTTTCAACGTGAAGAATAATTTAGTAATCTTATGTTTTTCTAATTAAAATTATCTCTTATCATCATCACTTCAATCAAATAATTCAAACAAATTTTCAGAAACTTTATTTATGACTTACTTTCATTCAAATTCATTCTCACTCTCTCATATCAACCTTCACAACTTAAAAACAATCACAACATAAAAATCTTTCACCTACTAATTCATTTATTTAATTATAAATCTATCTCTACGGTAACAATTGCAGTGAGTATGAAATATCATAAAATGATTTTTATGATGAATAAATTTCATCAGATAATAAATATGAAATTCATTTAATTTTTTTTTTGAATCACACTTCCCGAAAAGAAACTATAACTCGCTTCTTTTTTCTTTTCAATTGTTTTTGAATTTAGTAATATATTGAATATTATTGGGATGAATGTTTTAAAATGAGTTATGACAGTACAAAATTTATTAAGATTTTAAGATTGGAAACCATATTAGAAAGATTAATATTTAAGTAATTTCTCACCTTTTCAAGACTTTTTTTATAAAGAATTGAACAAATTATTTTCGCTAAAAAAACAAAACATTATTTCTGTAATTACTTTAAGGATTTTTTTAGGTTTCATTGTTAAAAAATGTAATAAAGAAAGTATATATATTAATGCATAATAAATATACAGCAACTTAAAGAAAAAACGGTATTATTGAAGATAGGTTTCAAAAGTACTTTCTAAAACTATTAAAATCTTAACATTGCTAGAAGTATCTTGGGAAATATGATTATAAATTTTAAAATTTGTTGAAAATATTTTTTATTGTGTGTTGAAATATTAATACTTTTCAATACATATATATATATATATATATATATATATATATATATATATATATATATATAAACAAAAAGTAAAAAAATAAACAACAAATATAAATAAAACTTAATCTTGGTGAGCAGAAGTATTTCTAGATATCATTAAAAAGATAAATTTGTTTTAAAAAATGTCCTTGTAATTTGAATTAGGAGGGACTAAATAATAATACCAATATTTTTTTGTTGTTGTATACATAAATTCTCCATGTCATTGACCTGAATTGAAGGTAAAGTTTGTCTATTATTGTGGATGACTATTCCATCAAAAATTATATCGTTGGTTATGCTGTTACTATGTCAAAGAAGTTTAAGATGTTTTTTATGATGTTCACATGCAAAAATAATGGTTTTAGGTATGTCTTAATAGGATATAAATATTTGTCTAAATATGTTGTGAATCAAACTAGATTATCTTTAGAATCAATATAACCACAATATAATCAATTATGAAATGAATTGGATTATTTTCAAATATAATGAGTGCTAAAAGGGTTAAAATTGTCATATTAATTGATTAGACTATTAACCTAATCAATTAGATTAAGTATGAAGAGAGGTTATTATTAATTGGTTAGGATATTAACCTAATCAATTAGAAACGTATCTTGTTTACAAATTAGACCTCAACTTAGTTTTAAAGTACCATTTTTTTTAGCAACCACAAATCAGAGAAAGAATACTAGTTCTTGGAGAAAATTTGCATTTTTCTTCACTGTTTTTCAAATGTTAGAGACTAGAAGTAGATTCTTTTAAAGTATAAAATTTGGTGTGTCTTGTGCTTTTCCTTCATCATCTTTTAGCATTTTGTCAATTGTAAAAGTTCAAAACTAGGCATTCGTGTATACATCATATAAGTTGATTAAAGATTTTTTAAAAATTGTTTTAAAGTTAAAGAACAAACCAAATTTTGGAAAAACCAATTCACATCCTCTTGATTGTAAAATATTGACTCATCAATTTTAACATGTTCTAATGTTATCTTATTTCACTTAACTAATATTCTTTTAACTCAATACTTATATATATATATATATATATATATATATATATATATATATATATATATATATATATTTTGTAAAATTCTAAAAAATATTGTTTTAGAAGTGATAATAGTTTTAAAATAGTAATACTCAATTATTTTAATATTAAATGTTTTATTATAAATAGAATTATTATAAATGAGTTTTAGTATATTAAAACACATTATCTCTCTAGAAATCACTTCTCTACAATTCTTTGACTTCTCTTTAAGGGTTTAAGGGTCTAAGGGTTCTACTCCTATGATCACTTGAAGATTTCAGACTATAGGAATATTCCTCACAACGAACTCTTCAATTTGGAACGATCAGTTTCTTCGTCTGCTTAAGTTGAGTTCCAACTATTCTTCTTGGTCTTCTTTTTTTCTTGTTGCATGTGAGATTTGTTCTGCTTGCATGTGAGGTTTTCATCTTTTATATGAATCTCTGCTGATCAGTGATCATAACGGTATGTCTCGGTCCTTCTTATGATGTTTCTATGTGTAGATAGAACATCCTACAAAGTTAGAAGCGTTTGGTGTTCTTAGAGTTGTTTAGGTTTGTCGAGCCGCTTTGTTAGGTAAGGGAAATTAGTTTTTTGTTGAATTGATCATCTTGATAGTTAATTGTGATGTGATTTGTTGAATTGATGAGTTGTATGTCTAACTGTTTGATATTTTATATGTGTTTGGTTTTTGATTTGGGGAAAGGTTTGAATTTGTGTTTTGAGTGATTGGGTATCAGTTTTGAACTCTCTAAAACCATTTGGAATAAAAACACTAAAAGGTAAGGTACCCAATTAGTCAAGTACTCATGATCAACTTTCCCCCAAATTATTGTTTCTAATACACTATTGGGCGTTGTTACAGTGTCGTTGGACGCTAGGCCACTGACTTGGTGTTGTCGGGCGCCATTTTTGGACGACAGGGCGCTAGAAGTTAGTGCGTTCCAGGGGCTAGGCAACAAGCGCCACTTTTCCAGTGTCGAATGTCACCCTATTTGTTTGGTCTGGGTCCTCTTGTAAAATGAAGATTCTCGCTTCGTTAACCATTGGATTGAGTTGAAATTTTGACAAGTGATTATAGACACGTGAATATTCCTTTTTACAGATGGAATCTTTGTTTTGAAGTCTGCGGTTAGATAAATGATTTTCACCATTTTGATGTACTTTGTGTATGTATATGTTTGAGATTGCAATTGATTGAGATGGAATTATTGATATGTGAATACGAAAATGAGATTAAGAATGTATATGATAAGGTATGTTGATGTATGATTGTGGGTATGAGGATCTTGTGAAGTTTTTGTTACCATAATTGTAATTGGTGATAATGTGAGGGTATTCCTAAGGAGGGAATTCCATTGAATGCTTAAATATTTAGGGTGTGAACTGAGGATAGAACTGGGAGAGCTAATCCTGAAACTTTACTAGTCATTCATACTCATGTAAAGCATGTAGATGAGAATGATTAGGTAGTGAGAATGACAGAAGGTCCTGTCATGAGAACAGTCACATGATTCTATGACAGTAAAAATGATTTACCTTGTGTGTGGTCGCTCGAGTAGGCGAGTTGTTCCACCACCACAAGTGCATAGTGTCCTTAGTTCTACTCAAGTTTCACTTACCTGGATAAATTGAGTTATAGAAAGTTTGATAAAATACATATGTGTGATCTTGATCGTTTATGATATTTGTAATAAAATCGGTTGTTTGTGAGTTATGATTTTCTTATATAGCTAGCTTACCTTTGCACTTTTTGATCTTGTGTTGTTTTCTTCTTTTGCGATGATCACTATTCTGGTGGAAATAAATGAAGTTGTTGGTTTAGAGGCACCTCTGAAAGATGAAGAGTTATCATTTAGAGTAGGTAAAGGTTTTGAGGGGCTTTAATAATGGTTAGTTTATATATAGAACTTGTTGGTTTAGTTGGTTTGTATAAATGATATATTTTTATATTCTATCTTTTGCAAGATTCATATACTTTATATATTGGATTACCTGTTCCTGTTTCGAATATTATAATTAAGTGACCTATTTTATTAGTTTTAAACTGCTAAAATAAGATGTTATCGATTAGAGTAGGTAAAGGTTTTGAGGAACTTTAATATTGGTTATTTTATGTATAGAACTTCTTGGTTTAGTTGGTTTGTATAAATGATATATGTTTATAATCCTATTTTTTTATAAAATTATATTAATATACTTTATACATTGAACTATACTGAATTAATTGTTTTGAATATTATAATAAAATATTCTATTTTATTAATTTTAAACTGCTAAAATAAGATATTATATTATATATATATATATATATATATATATATATATTTTTTTTTTTTTTTTTTTCAACGCCTAATGTATCAATAAGCAAAACATATATCTCAAGGTAATAAGTAGATCTCATCTAAAACAATCAAAAAATTAAAACACCACTCACATTTCTCATAATATCATTAAGAATACATAAATATTTTATCCATTATTTAAAAATAAGTAACATTTTATCTCACATAATCCTATTTATTAAAGAACGTAAAACTGACTTCAGGAGACGTGTATGACTTGACTTTATAATTTTATCCTCTCTATCCTTACAAACTTAATAAATGATTGCTGTGAAGAAAATAACAAATACTCTCTGCACTGATAACATGAAATGTACATTTTGATATTTTGGTGGAACCACGTTATATTTTCTGAAAAAATTATTTTTTTTATTTGCTGATATTAAATAAGTATATTTTAGAGAGAGAGAAAACATTATTTTCAATTATTTACAACAACAATTTAATACAAATAATAATTAAAATGGAATATAATTATATTTTACAGAATGCCTATTTTTATGATTATAAAATAAAAGTGAAATTAAAAATGTAGTGAGAAACATTACTACGATTTATTTTAAATTATATATAATAATCATAATTATTTTATTAATTTTTATAATGTTATAGTTGTATAATATATGAATACTTATATATTTTCATCAAAATATAAAATATAATTATAATTAAATATATAAAAAATAGTTAGAAAAATTTTTAATTTTTAATTATAAATTATTATTATAATTATATAATAAAAATATTTCCAATTTTTACGGTTAATTTTTTATATAAAATATAAAATAAAAGAGATAAAAAGTGTAGAGAAAAATAAATTAAAAATTTAATTTCATTAATAATGGTTATAGATAAAAATTGAAAGAATTCAATTTTATAAACATATTAGGTTTAATTAGCCTAATTTATTTTGTTCTCCTCCCTCATCTCTAAGAAGTTTAAGAGCTTAGAAACATTTGTATCAACCTTTTATTTGAAAAGATACATGAATTAAATTCATAAAAGATACAACTGATCTACAAAAATGTATTTTGGACATAAATAATAAAAAATTATTTTTTTCCTTGTGAAATCTTGTCATATCACTCTTTTAAAATTATTATTTTTATCTATGTAGTTTTAATTTATGCATTTTTTGTTTCTATGAATGTGAACATGAATGCACCCTAATGAATAAAGTATAATATAATACGATAACTTATATGATAAATGATTTATTATTATTATAATGATGATATTTTGTCATTTCATAAATATTATCTAGTTAATAATTAATGTATTAATATTTTCATTAATTATTTTTAACTTAACATATTAATATATATTATCATATTAATATATATTATTAATTATTAATAACTATTTGACACAGTTGTTTCCGTCCTGAGGTATACCTCGAATTTAAAAATAATTTGATGTAAAACCTTGAAGAAAATTCATTAAAACATTCCAACATAACTTACAAAACTGAAAAAAACATGGAAAATGAAAACAACAATCACTACCGCATGATGAAAGCAACTTTGTCTAGGATCTTGTGTTGGAGGCTTCACCGGAAAAGTGGCCGAGCGTTGTTGTCAGCATACTCCTTGCAGCAATTCGTTTGGGCACGAACTTTCGAGCCCACACATGCTTCCCATTGATGGTGAATTTGGCTTTGATCGCTCCTCTCAGAATCATGTCAATGGTGGAAGCAATGCGAAAAACAATACGAGCAAATAGTGCTTGTTCATTTGACTGCACTTCCTGCATGTACAGTGCTTCGATACAATCTCCATAGGCTATGGTAAAGAACTCTCTGACTTCCCACTCCTCCACGCGATACCCTTTCGAGAACGTCACAAACAGAGTTCTATCATCGGCCGGAACTTCAACCCTTGAATTCGATGGTCCAATTGAGCCAAACCACAAAGGGTTGCTTTGGTTCTGATTCTGATTCTCTGAACTCGGTTTCATCACCACCTTTTGAGCTTCCACCACTCTATCATTAGAGTTCCTTATGATGGCTTGCTGCATAATGTCGGTGAAAGCCCTCACGCACACATCTTGCATCACTTTTGCCACACCTTGGAGTGCGCTCACGCGATTTTCATACAAGAATTGAAGCGAGATTTCCTTGTCCACTAGACTCTGCAGAAGGGGGATTTCACTGTTCTCGAAAGAAGAAGGAGGTGCTATGAAACTACTGTTGTTAATGCAGTTCAGACACATAACGGTTTCGTCTGCAACTTCATTGATCAAGATGTTGGGTAAGGCCAACACCCTCTTCACCACGTTGCGAAACCCCACCCTCTCCAGCCACAGCCACAAGGCATGGACCTGCATGCATTCGGCTGGTTCACGGAACAGAATCATCACAAGGATCTTGTAGAGTTCTCTGTCTATTCTGTGGAACAGATTGAACTCCTCCTGGGTGACGAAGAAAGAAGAACCATCCAAATCCATAAAAAACAAATACTATAATGTTCCTAAGTAAATCAATTGTTTGAGTGTCTCAGTTCTCAGCACTAAGTTGGCCAACCCCAATATAAATACTGTGAATGTAAATCAAGCCCCTTGAAATGAAACGGTACAACCATTGAACGCAAAGGACGTGTCGACATGCATGTTTGGTGGGGGAGTTTGAGAGTTACGACAATAAAACTCGTTTCTATTTACTGTCATCAGTTTCAAGAAGAGCAAATAGGCCAACTCAGATTCTCTGCAATGGATAGTGAGAAGAATGTGAGGTATGATAGAACAAAGAAACATGAACCAAAAACTGATGGTATTATAGAGCTTACAGGGTGATAAGATAATTTTTTGGTGTTAAACAATGAATTAAACTTTTAATGCCAGTGCATGCTCAGGAAATAATCAGTTACAAAACTTCTTCCATATTAGTTTCAAGGTTAAGTTACAAAGCAGATTATTACATTAGTTTATTAGATCAATCCACTGAATAAGAACATTTTAACTCTAAACATGGTAACTATACCAGTTTTTTCTGAGTCTGCAAATCCTACAACATATTTCTTTAACTTTTTAAAATTGATAAAGATAGAATTATTAATTGCAGAAATAGCTATTAAGGAAATTATGGTAGAAAAATGAGATTATTTTTAAAACTACGCGCTTCTACAGCTAGAATGGCCGTTGTATTCTCTGTATGTAAATACAAGACGTGTATAACTAATCCACTCTTATTAGTTGGTAATATTAAATTTATAACATTTTTCCAAAAGTAATATTAAATAATTAATTAATGACAAAGAGTTAATAACATTAATGAAGTTTGAACTTTTTAAAAATAAACTCTTTAATTTTTTAATCTTCCAAGAGAGAAAGAAATAATTTATATAAACATTTATTATTCAAAGACAAGATAATTAAACGTATATTTGTAAACAACTATTAACATAAGTAACAATTGGTCTTGATAAAAAAATATAATTAACAAATATAAAACAATTTCTTAAACAGAAACAGAAAAAAAAAATAACATTAATTATGAGAAAGTATAAGTTGAAAGACTTGTGTTTTGCAAATGATGTACTTCTAAGTGAAATTCGTGGTAACATCTACAAATTGTAATAGGACAATGACAGAACAAATCACCAAATAATCGCCTAAAATATATAGAGAGAGGTTACATGAATTTAGTTATAAAAACAATGAAAAATTCGATTTAAAATACAAATTCAACTCTAGATATTATCAGATAAGATTGTCTCTAATTTTAGTGTTAAATTAATCTAAAATTTATATTTTTGATGATAAAATTAATGATTTTAAGAAACTTAACAATATAATATAAATTGCTGAACATTTATATATTTAAACATTTAGTTTATATATCATTTATTAAGTAATAAAATAATTCTATAATAACAAATATCTCATTAAATTTACATTTTATATAATTTTTTTCATATTCTTCCTCCCTACCAAATGACATTATAGACTGATTATGTTTGTCCTAAACATTGAACACAATTGGGATAGGAAGCCTTATCAAAAGATTAAATTAAATTGAAAAGCACAACTTCAAAAACCTTGTTAACTTAGAACCAAACAATGATAAGGTGGTTTTCTGATTGAATACCACATTTTGTGTTTCTGATAGAAATATAGAAATTAAAATACAGTGAACGATACTAGTAATTACTATATTTCTTTTGTTTGGTAACATCAAGCAAGGCAAGAAATATTAAAAATTGTGTAAGACACAAAAAATTATATTTCTTCCTTAAAGTATAAACAGAGAAGGAAAAGTTGCGTTGTTCCGATATCTGTAATGTTGTTATGATATTTGTAATTCTTGAGATAAGAGATGAATGTAATGAACTTAAATAGAAATCATTGAAAAGTCGTGTCGTTCTAATATCTGTAAACTTTAAATAAGAGGTGAATGTATCGAATTTAAAGTAGAAATTATTGAATATTACTTGAGTTTTGTTAAAAACAATGATTGACCAAAATTTACTTAATTTCCTTCAACTTTAAAACAATGGTCAATAATGTACATGAATAAAAAATAATAAATAATTATGTGTATTTGCCTAATCAATTAATTGACACGTCACAGATAGCTTATTATAACAATTTTTCTAATTATTACTTGTTCACTGTATAACTCTTTTTCCGGATATAATCAATGGAGGTAAACTGGCCCTCTTTCTTTATATAGTTGTTAGAATTTCTTTTTATGCCTTAATATAAATGAGTGAATTAATTTACAAGTGATAATTAAATTAACAAAAATATTTAAATCTTTATTATATTTAATTAATTATGTGTTTAAGGTATGGTTTGATTAAGGGTAACAATGTGAACTTGGTTCAACAGACCGGTCCTCCGGCCTGTACAAAATATGTGAGGCGGATTGAGAGATTGAACCCACAAGTATGTCAAAGTTTGACCCGTATAAGTCGTGATCTGTATGGGCTTGCTCGCGGCCCACACAGGTTGGATCGCAGCCTGCATAACTTAACACCTCTCACCCTACTTAGTAACAAGTTCATGTTTTGATGTTGTATATTTCTTTTTTTATGGTCTAAGACTTTTTTTATTGGACTGTTATGATGTTGTTTATTGGACTTATTTTAATGCTTTAGGACTTGTTTTATTTGAATGTTTTGAAGGTATGGATTGTTTTTGATTTGTTAAATTGGACATTTTTCATCCTCCAAGTTCATTGGATTGTTTTGATACTTTAAATATTAAAATTATGATGTCTAAGACTTATTTTTTCTTTTTAAATAAAGATGCCTAAATATGCAGCTGATCCAGAAGTATGCAGGACCGATCACATTTTTAAACTAGTAACTTCTATGCAAAGCAGGCCAATCCGACCCACAGTGTGCGGACCAGGCCTAAACAGGCCGGGTCAAAATGTATTGTCATCCTTAGGTTTGATGTCAGAAAAGTAATTAAGGGAGGTGTGTTTGAAAATAAAAAAAAATATGGATTGTTGTATTGGACTTTATCAAGAAAGGAGATAAGATATGAAAATTACTTTTATTTCTGTTATACTTTCAAAATAAGTTATACAAATATGAGTTAGAAATTTCATCTATCTCAAAAGAAAATACTTTAGCACTCCATTCCTTTGTTTTCTTCAAGCTTTTCTCTTCCTTCTACGTAAAGATAACTCTAAATTTTCCTTTCTAATTCTTTGTGAAATCAAACCATAAAGTTAGTCAAGAACCTTTGTAAAGCATCATATATTGGAGTTATGATTTTGGATTTCTCATTTATCATTTATCCTTTTAACTCAATCATGCATGTATATGGATTGTTAAGAGAAATACAATTTTGGTGACTTCTAACTTATTTTAGTGATGATGAAGGGTTAGAGTTTAGGCCGACTCATTTAAAGAACTGTTGGTCACATTTTACCTAACTATCTTCTTTAACTTTTATATTCCTTATATCAACTATAGAATAGTTAACTTTCAATGTTACTTTGAGTTACTATGCAAATATTTTTAAATTTTGGAACTTGTAAGATTATTGATATATTAATTTAGTTTTATTCTTGAAATTTGAAATTCAGTTGATGCATTAAGTTGATTCTTTTTTACATAAAAGTAGACGGTTAATGTTCTAAACTATTTGAAAAATTATATGAAATGAATAGACTATTTTGTTGTAGATTTCACTTCAACCATATAAAACTAATTTATAGTATATAAATAAATATAAATTTTATTTTATAAATTGATTTTATAGAGTAGAATTAAACTTAAATTATTCTTTTTAATATGATATTATCATATTTGTTTAGAGCCTAACTTAGTAAAATTGATTATTTATTGGATCTATTATGTTATTCGTTATTGAATCATCCACAAATATTTAATATCATGTTTGATATGTACATGAAGAGAGAGGATGTTGAAAATTTTATATCGATTAAAAATAAATTTATAATATATAAATGAGTGCAAATTTCACTGATTTTATAGGATTAAATTAGACTAAAAGTTCATTCCTTGATAATTTTTCGATTTCTAGATATGTGGACAATAACATATTAAATTGAAATTTTATTTTAATTGAATTTTAGTATTTCAAATGATTTAGGGTTAGCTTGATGAAAATTGTCATATAATCAAACAATAAAATATAAGTATAGATTTGGATGCAATTGTCTTATTCTTAAAATTATAAACCGTGATCCTGTTAAAAAATATACGGCCAATATTCACAACATATTTAGACACATATTCATATCTTATTAAGATTTATCTATTCTAAATCATTCTTTGCGTGTAGGTATTGGCATAATAAAATAATCTTCTTTGACAAAGTAATACTTTTATTAAGGACTTATTCAAAAACAACAACTTAATCATTATGACTTTTATTTAAGGATTTCTTAATATTATGGTTCGAAAGTTGGTGATACTTTTTCCTAATGGTATTTTTTTTGAAGAATTTGAGATATGATTATGATTGTGAGGTAATTAAATGTGTATGTGGTAAAATTATAAATGAAAGCCTTTAGTTTTTCCAAATGTAATATGTTGGTTGAATTTTTGTTTTGTATATAGTCTTCAAACTATATTTAGTTCTCATAGTAAGATTTTATCTTTAAAGCTTCACAACAATGAATATCTCACTTATGCAATTATTTATAGTTTGAAAGAGTTTATTATTAAAAATAAGTGTAGATTTATTAGAAAATATCAATTAAGCAATGAGATTTTATTTTAAAAAATATTTCTTTGTTCATTAGAGCATGTGTTGTACTTGTTTCAATCCTAGTCCATGTTGTATTATATATTTTAAACACTTATTTCATGGAATATTGATTGTATTTGGTGATAAGTATTTGTAAAATGTAATGAACAAACAACTTATTTTTGAATGAGATGAGAATTATGGGATAATATGACATAATAATAACAACAAGGTAAAACAATCTTCTATGAATATACTATAATTATGAAATATCTAAATTTTACTAATAATACCAATTACATTATCATGCATTATATCTTTATATCTTGAGATTAAAATTGTATAACTATTTAATAATTTGGTGTATTACGAGATATATATATATATATATATATATATATATATATATATATATATATATATATATATATATATATATATTCTTCAATTTGAATTTGACTGCTAAAATAATTAATTATTCTACTTTAACTCATATATTTGATTTTTTTTTAATTTATATACTAATAAAATATATGCATAAACTTTTTTCTTAGAAAATATTCATGTATTAAAAAATTATTATTACTTTGTACAAATACAACTCAATATTAGTTAATAGAACATGAACTTCATAAATATACCATAAAACATAAACTAATTTATCTTTTCCTTTATATATTTTATATATATATACACGCTCATATGTTTAATGTGAAGTTTTTAAAACTGAATTAAATCATTTAAGTAATCAAATATAATTAAAAGCTTAAAATTATTTATTCCAATTAAAATTTGAATAATTATTTAAATAATCAATCATAAGTAAAAATTTAAATGCATTTATCAACTTAAATAACGAAATTGAATAAATAATTAATTACCAAACCAAACATAAATAATTTAAAAATAATTAGATTCACTTACACTTCTAGGATAATGATTATGTGTAATTTCCATTTAAATTTTCGTATGTTGAGGATTGAACCTTATAAGCCAGTGTTTAGTGAACATTCATGAAACATTAGATATCTTTCAACCCAGAAAACAACTCATCCACACAGTGCATTTCCATCTTCGAAATCCTTGTTGGTTTTCTAGTGTGGATTGCTGACAAATCCAATTATATGTACCTAAGAAAAACACATCTCCAACAATGGAATCTTGAGATTATCTGAGATTGCTAAGCATGTTATCTACAAATTTGAAATTATTCAAAACCTGATAAGTAGGGTTGAGGCAGGAGTGAATAATAAGTAAAAACTGAGATATAATATACAACACTCTAGTCAGTTTGGTATACATACGACGACAGACAAAGTAATGTGGCATTACAAACAAACTCGAATGTGAACTAAACTAAAAGGTTACATTTTAGTGTCAAAAATTTAGTTGCCACTACAAATAGCCAAACCAGATATATCATGAGACTCAGCGATAGCGTTTAGATCAGACCAAGAATAAGACCTCCAAGGAGAACTTCGTGTGACAGAAGATGGTTGAGGCAGTGATGACCTATTGTTGGCACGTGGATGAACAGGAGGAAGGGGGCATGGAGGAGATATGGATGAGGAGCTGCTACCCTCTTCACTACTGTGCAGATTCAGACACGATGTTCCTCTACCAATGTTTGATGCTCGCTTTAATATTCCACCAATGTTACTTGCACAACTGCGACTCCTCTCAATCGATGCATTGCGAGCTATTACATTCTTGCGTTTCTTCGCATAAGGGTCCTCTGGCTTCACTATCTCTTCCATACAACTTGCAGCTGCAGCATCTGCTAAGCTTGTGAATGACTTTGATTTCCCACTATAAAACTTCGATATGCCTTTCCTGAATTACACAGAACAGAATCACACAGGTTAATACAAAGGTCTTTCTATGTCTGCAATTTTTTAAATTTTGCATCATTGCTTCTTCTTGAGTCCGTAAGCATACACTCTCTAGACTTCTTCTTTAGTGTTGTTTAGAGTTCTCAAGTGCTGTATAAGGTTCTTACAGGAATCCAAAAAATATAATAAATTACCTTGATTTTAATAGAAATTTTCAGATTTACCATTGTTCATTAAATAGTGATTAATGTTGTTTTCAATCTTGAGAATCTCTTAAACTTTGAAAATGACAACTTAAATAGAAACATTTGTTTTTTCAAAATTCGAGGGGAGGGTGTATTGCAGAAGAATGGAATATCGTTGGACAAGGGAAACTTTCCATGCATCGATTTAGGGGTCTAGCGTTGTGAGTGCGATAAATAGTTTAGGTGTTGTTTGGAAAAACTCTTAATATGAGCACTGAGCACTGAGAAGAAAATAAAAAAAGATAAAATAAATTGAATTATCTAGCGTAAGTAGATTTTAACTATTTATTTTCTTCGTCTAAAAGTACAAGGGAAAAAGTTCATTCATTCATGCATTAATATTTCCCTTTTTAGGAATGAACTCTAAATGCATTAGTGGTCTATTTTTATCCAAGAATTGTTTTTAAATCCAAAATTCATGCAAGTCGATCTACTTGCCATCACTTAGAAGCCAATATATCATGCTGTAAATTTCATGATCCACTCTGCATATTAAGACATCAATGTTGTATAATTTGTTTTCATAAGGAACAAGCTCACCCTGTACCCTATAATTGTGTAATACTAAACACGGACTAGGCATTTTTTCCCTTAACCCAGGGACATCATAGAAAGATGCCATGTCTCCACTCACCAATCTTCTTTTGGTTTTGGTGGTGGAGATCCATTATGCCAATCAATTTCAACAATCCTTTAAGTAAAGGACTGGAACCAGATGTATTCTGTAACCCACTTACCCCAACCACAAAAGCAGATCACTGAATAAATTAATGGATTATCTGATTAAAAGAAAATAGTATACAACTGTATGGAATTTTTCTAAAGATGCTACTTTCCATAGTGGTTAGGTCACTCGAGATAAATAAGCACACCATCACTCAACACCAACACTGGTAACAAACCAAACCCCTCAAGGTCAAAACAGTAAATTTCTAAATCTGCTAAAAATAAAACAAAACAAATCTTCCCCTGCTCTTTACTCTTAACAGAAACTAAGAAACAGAATAGAACCTAACCCCAAGAGCCCAAATCAGCACGCTCTATTACCCACATGAAAATATTGAAGCTTGATGAACACCCAGTTCAGAAAAACACATAAAAAAACTTACTTGACTGGTAAATCTTCCTCTAGATCGTTCATGGTATCCAAAGGGCCTTTCAAGGAGCTCTGAACCTCAACCTCGGTGGCGTCTTCGTGGTCAGAGGAATCTTCCGACGAGACGCTGTTCCTCCCGATGGAGGAGTCGGAGCTGGAGTCAGAATCCTCAGCCGGAAAATCCTGATCGTAGATCGCGACGCAGTGGGCTAAGGAGGACAGTCCGATGCTAACTCCTCCGTTATTTTGCAGAGCGAACGTCATCGTTTTGACAGAAACTTGAGAAATGGTTGGGTGTGAAATGAAATGAAATGAAAGCAGAGAGAGGCGTGCGATGAGTTGTGAGGTATAAATATATAAATGGCTGGTGTGTGCACATGGGTATCAGATTTTTTTTTTCCATAGTCGATGGCACATAAAAGAGAACAGTGATTGATAAATATTTTTTTAATCTAAAGTTTTCAATTTAATTGATAAGAATTATCAATTATCGTAGAAAATAAATAAGACTAACAGAGGACGGTGACATTTTATCCTCATTGGGTTGAACAATAATAACATGCCCTACAAAACAAGTCTCTTCAGACCACACCTTCAAATATAAAATTACAAAATAATATTTATAATTTGTTGTCATCATTTTTACTGCAGAAAAGATAGAAAATTATCCTTTGAAAAATAATAACCTTTATACATTATTATTCTCTTTGTGGTTTGTTTTTAATTGGATGTTTCTGGTGAGGACAGAGAAATGGTTGACTGTGAACCGTCTGATTAGGTCTGATTAGCAAATGGATATAATCTTGAGAATGGATCAGGTGGATCCCACATCTCTCACCCACCATTTTGTGTTTATTCCTTCCTTTCTGCTTTACCTTTTGTTTAATATTTAATTAATAATGAGTAATTATAGAATATATTCTCTTTAGCCATTTACCCCTTTCTTACTGATTATAAATATTGGTTCTCCCACAAAACAAACAAATTTTAACTTATTTAAATGTTAAGAAATCAAGAATCTCCGTCAACTCATCCAACTTTATCCCACTACTTTTTTTTTTAATATATATTCAAATGAAAGTTCTATTTCTATTAACCCTAAGGATTCTGTAACTAACATTCTCACCACCAATGACACAATGGGTTAGTCTACAATATAGAAAGAGCTTACAAAAATATATTTTAGTTTTCGTTTCTTTAAAATTCAAAAGGCGTCTATTTTTTTTGTGGTCCTGAATAATAGTGTGATGTAGTTTTTGTCATTATTTATTAAATTGATACCAAACAATAAATTATAAATATAAAATTATTTATTTATTTTATTGATTTAAATTTTGTATGATACAGAAACATCAACAACGAGGAGGGTGGCACGTTGCTGACAGAGAGTGGCCGGCGGGAACTTGTCCCTAGAGCAGAGACACAAAGATTATGCCACGTGTATAGTAGAAAGAGGGATTTGGCCACGTGTCTCAGAAACTCAATCTAGATAAGGCCTGCAACTACTTCATTCTACGGTACTAGTGTGACATCCTCTCTTCTCTCTCCATCCTGTGTTATGGCGGCACAATTTGCGTGTTTCATATTTCACCTACTTTTTTTCTTTTTCTCTTTTGTGCAGTTATTAAGTTATGCAATTATAATTGATTCCATGAAATTAATTTAAACAATTTAAATGTTACTGAAATATATTAGATTAGACTTTCATTCTTAATTTATTTAAATTAAATAGTAACTTTATCTTCTTATTTTTTCATTTAATTTATCTTAATTTTAGTTTTCTAATACAGTAAATAATTAGGAAAATATTCATAAAACATATACAAATTTTAGAAAACTGAATATATATGAATTTTATATTTTTAATGTGAAAATATATGTGTTATGTCTACGTGTTTATTTTTTTTATGATAATAAAAAATACTATTTTATTGTAATTATGAAAATAATTTTATATTTTTATTGTTAGTAAATTTTGTTTATTTCCTAAAAATTTTGTTATAATATTTTTGTTTAAAAAATGATTAAATTTAAAAAGTATTAAACTAAAAAATAATAAATTTAGTTTAAAAAGATTATTATATAAATAATAAAATAAAAAACAAATGTGGTCTAAAAAAACAAAATATCTTTATATAATAATATAATTAAATCGTGTCGGGTCATTTTATTGATAAAAACTGAGGTACTCAACTTGGGGGTGTTGTGTCCCTCTGCATGTCTTTTATGGATTTGCTTTTGGGCTGCACCTGTTACAGTAATAGGTCAATTAATTGAATGTATTTACTTTTAACATAAAGTAAAAATATTTTTATGAGTAAAATAATAAAATCAAAAATAGAAGAGTTTAACCAATTTACAAAATACTAATCTGATACCATTGAAAGAAGAAAGAAGTTTAAAAGAGAAGTGTTGGAGACAAGTATAGAGAAATAAAACATGTAAATTTTTTAGAATACAAATCTGGCAGAGCCGGTTAGATATTCTCTCATAAGTTTACATCTAATAAATAAAAAAAAAGAAAGATAAACAGGAGGATAAAATTCTGTGCATAGGAAGATTAAATTATGTACATAAAATGTTCTTAAGCCTTTAAATGATTATCGCATCTTTTAATAAATATTACTCAAGGCATCCGTAGATGTCTAGAGAGAAACTACTCCATAAAAATTTACTTCGATTCTAGAGGGAGGAGAGAGATATCTGAAATTCCTCGTTTATTTATGGTTGAAAGCAGAGTATACAAGAGAGGAAAGGTGATGAGAGACAAGCAGGAGTAGAGAGAGAGAAGGTTTTAAGAGAGAGAGGGGGGTTCAGAGTTTTTGCCCAGCATAAGGGACTTAAAGACTCTTTTATAGAAAAACTTTGAAACCTGTAACTTGTTGAACCGGTTTTCAAGTGACCGGTTACCTATAGTCTAAGTCATCTGGTGACGTGGTCTGTGTTTGAATGTTGTGTGTTTTTACCCTTCAGTCTATTACCCAGTTATGAGTAAAATTACTGTGTCACAGGTAAGAACACTTTACTGTCCTCTTTTGGAGACTACCGTAGAAATCATGTCTTCGGGATCTTCC